>Ga0326727_10010863_pt1 | contig 21473 bp, 19 predicted proteins | sample MB2enrmetagenome_FD_207643 | JGI IMG/M metagenome (GOLD analysis project Ga0326727, IMG submission 207643) | Lab enriched peat soil microbial communities from McLean, Ithaca, NY, United States - MB29MY | ecosystem: Environmental > Terrestrial > Soil > Wetlands > Peat | place: USA: New York...
GAAGCTGATGGTCTATGCGATCGTTCTGATGACCGCGATCAACTTTTTCAGCCATGGCACGCAGGACCTGTATCCCAGCGCCTTCCTGCGGGTGCAGCACGGATTCTCGATCGCCACCGTATCGATGATCGCGATTGCCTACAGCTTCGGCGCCATTGTGGGTTGCATTTCGATCGCGAGCCTGTCGCAGCGGATCGGACGCCGCAAAGCCATCGTGGGCGCAGCGCTGCTGGCGATCCCGGTGATCCCGCTGTGGGCGTTCTCAGCCGATCCGCTGTATCTCGCGCTTGGCGCCGTGCTCATGCAATTCGTCGTGCAAGGCTGCTTCGGCGTGGTGCCGGCATACCTGAACGAGCTGTCACCGCCCGACGTGCGCGCCACCTTTCCGGGCTTCGTCTACCAGTTGGGAAATTTTCTGGCCGCCGGCAACGCAACGATCCAGTCGATGATCGCCGACCGCATGGACCATAATTACAGCGTGGCGCTGGCGGTGGTGCCGCTGGTCGGCGCACTCGTCATCGCCGTGCTGATTGGTTTCGGTCGTGAAACACGTGATGTCAAAATGGGCAGCGAGATTGGGCCAGCCGTGACGTAGTGTCCGCGCAAATGTCGGAGCACAGTGTCGAACCGCGCGGCGGCCCGGGCGTTTGCGCCGATGTACTGTGGGCTTGCGCCGATGCGACACGGGCTGGCGCCAATGCGAAAGGATCTCAGTCATGAGCGAACGACGTCTCGGCATCATCATGAACGGCGTCACCGGGCGCATGGGCATGAACCAGCACCTGATCCGCTCGATCCTGGCCATTCGAAACCAGGGCGGCGTCGCACTGAAGAACGGCGACCGGGTGATGCCCGATCCGATTCTGGTCGGCCGCAACGCCGACAAGCTCGCGGCGCTTGCCCGGCAGCATGGTGTTGCACGGTTCACCACCGATCTTGACGCCGCGCTGGCAAATCCAGACGACGCGCTGTTTTTCGATGCGGCGACGACACAACTGCGCGCGCATCTGCTGCGCAAGGCGTTCGCGGCCGGCAAGCACATCTATTGCGAGAAGCCCATCGCCGAGAACCTGGAGGACGCCATCGACCTTGTGCGCGCCGCCAGGCAGGCCGGCGTCAAGCACGGCGTGGTGCAGGACAAATTGTTCCTGCCCGGCCTGCTCAAGCTGAAGATGCTGATCGAGTCGGGGTTCTTCGGCCGCATCCTGTCGGTGCGCGGCGAGTTCGGTTATTGGGTGTTCGAGGGCGACTGGCAGCCAGCCAATCGGCCGTCATGGAATTACCGGCTGAAGGATGGCGGCGGCATCACGCTCGATATGCTGTGCCACTGGCGCTACGTGCTCGACAATCTGTTCGGCGAGGTCAAGGCAGTCTCCTGCCGCGCGGTGACGCATGTGCCACAGCGTTGGGATGAGGACGGCAAGCCGTATGCGGCCGATGCGGATGACGCGGCTTACGCAACGTTCGAGCTCGAAGGCGACATCATCGCGCATATCAACTCGTCGTGGTGCACGCGGGTGCGCCGCGACGACCTGGTGACCTTCCACGTCGACGGCACGCTTGGCTCGGCGGTCGCGGGCTTGCAGACCTGCCGCAGCCAGGCGCGGATCAATACGCCGCGGCCGGTGTGGAATCCCGACGTGCCGCAGCCGATCGATTTCTTCGACACCTGGGCCGAGGTGCCGGGACTGGGCAGTTACGACAACGGGTTCAAGACCGAATGGGAAATGTTCATTCGCCACTTGTTTGAGGACGCGCCATTCAAGTGGACGCTGCTGGAGGGCGCCAAAGGGGTGCAGCTTGCCGAGGCCGGGCTGCGGAGCTCGCGGGAGCGCCGCTGGATCGATATTGCGCCGCTGGCGGTATGAAAGGAGCGAACCATGCCGACGTTGCAGCTTCCGATCGCCGGCGGCGGGCTTGCGCCGTTCACGACGCGGGCACCGCGCGACTTCCCTGCCGCGACGGTGCCATTCAACCGCATCGCTTATGCGGCGGCGCATGTTGTCGCCGATCCGCTGGCCGAGGGCGATCCCTGGCTCGACTGCGCGGTGGACTGGGAGCGGACCATCGCGTTTCGCCGGCATCTGTGGTCGCTCGGGTTTGGCGTCGCGGAGGCGATGGATACGGCACAGCGCGGCACCGGCGTCGATTGGCCGACCTCGCTTGAATTGATCCGCCGCAGCATCGAGGCAGCGAGGCACACGCCTGGCGCCCTGCTGGCGTCCGGTGCCGGCACCGATCACCTGGCACCCGGGCCTGGCGTCACGCTCGACGATGTTATCCGGGCCTACGAGGAACAATGTGCCGCCATCGAGAAGCTTGGCGGCCGGATCATTCTGATGGCGAGCCGGGCGCTGGCCGTGGCGGCACGTTCGCCCGACGACTACCTGAAAGTCTATGCGCGCATCCTGCGCCAGGTGCGCGAGCCGGTGATCATTCATTGGCTTGGCGAGATGTTCGACCCGGCGCTGGCGGGCTATTGGGGTTTCGCCGATCATCACCTCGCGATGGACGTGGCACTCGCGGTGATCACCGCTGACGTGGCGAAGGTCGACGGCGTCAAGGTCTCGCTGCTGGACAAGGACAAGGAGATCGCCATGCGGCGGCGGCTGCCGCGCGGCGTGCGGATGTATACCGGTGACGATTTCAATTACGCTTCACTGATCGCCGGCGACGCGCACGCCCATTCGGATGCATTGCTCGGGATATTCGATGCGATCGCCCCGGCCGCTGCCGCGGCGCTGGGGGCGCTCGCCCGCGAAGACCTGCGATCGTTTCACGACATCCTGGCGCCGACCGAGGCTTTGTCACGCCACATCTTCAAGGCACCGACACGCTTCTATAAGACCGGCGTGGTTTTCATGGCCTATCTCAATGGAATGCAGGACCATTTCATCATGGTTGGCGGGCAGGAGAGCGCGCGCTCGGCCTTGCACCTCGCCGAACTTTTCCGTCTGGCGGACGCGGCCGGCCTGTTAAGCGATCCCGAGCGCGCGGCGGTGCGCATGCGTCGGGTGATGGCGACGCACGGTGTGGAGGCGTAATGATGCGCGATCTGTCGAATGATCTCGGGCTGCTGTCGATCAACACCGCGACGCTGAAATCCTGGTCGTTGCAGCAGGTCATCGAGGGCTGTGCGCGGGCGGGCGTGACCGCGATTGCGCCGTGGCGCGACAAGCTGGCGGAATGCGGCGTCGCGCGCGCCGCACAGCTTTGCCGCACGCACGGGATGACGGTAACGGGGTTGGTGCGCGGCGGCATGTTCACCGCGGCCGACGCGGCGGGGCGTCGCGCGGCGTTGGATGATAATATCCGCGCCCTCGATGACGCGGCGGAACTAGAGGCGGTTTGTCTGGTGTTGGTCGTTGGCGGGTTGCCGCCGGGATCAAAGGACATTGTCGGCGCGAGGGCACAGGTGCACGACGCCATTGCCGCACTGCTGCCGCATGCGCGCGCGGTGGGTGTGCCGTTGGCGATCGAACCGTTGCATCCGATGTACGCGGCCGATCGCGCTTGCGTCAGCACGCTCGGGCAAGCCAATGATCTGTGCGATGCGCTGGCGGATGATGCGCTGGGTGTCGTGGTGGATGTTTATCACGTCTGGTGGGATCCGGACCTTGCGCGGCAGATCGCGCGGGCGGGCGCGAAGATCCTGGCGTATCATGTGTGCGACTGGTTGGTGCCGACGACTGATCTTCTGCTCGATCGCGGAATGATGGGCGACGGGGTGATCGATCTGCGCGGTATTCGCGGCATGGTCGAGGCGACGGGGTTTCGCGGTCATTGCGAGGTGGAGATATTTTCCAACAGGTGGTGGGCGTGCGATCCAGCCGAGGTGTTGCGCACCTGCATCAACCGGCACCAGACGGTGGTGTAGGCGCGGGTCGGGCGGCTTATACCAGGCAGCGTAGGGATCGACTAACGGCCATGACGCCTTGGATGTTCCGCGCAGTACGTCAATCCTTCCGCGACCTGGTATTAGCAGTGGCGTTTCTCCGGCTTGCCTTTGAACGACTGGGTGGGAACGTTGCGGAACAGTGACATGTGCGTGTGCTGCGCGAGCCAGGGGGCATCTGGGCTGTCACGCACGAACACCACCGTTGCGCGTCCGGGCCGATTATAGGCGGTGCCGTCCTTCAGGTAGCCGGTCGAGTCGAAGATGCCCATGCCGACGGCCTGCAAACGGTCGGGTGAGACGATGACGCGGATGTCCGGGCGCCAGGTGAAGCCGTCGATGTTTTCCCACACGCTGCGCCACTGCGCCTTCTCGGCCTCCGGCTGGCCGGTCATGAAGTCGGTGAAGGTGCCGAAGGCGACCATGTCGGGGGCGAAGATTGGTCTGGCACCGATATAATCGACCTCGCGGACATGGCCCGCCAGCGTTTCGAACCAGCGTTTGACGCCGACTTCGTCCTCGGGATTTGCGGTCATTAGGGGACCTTTCAGACGACGCCGTAGGTCTTGAACCAGGCCAGCATGCGCTGCCAAGCGGTGGCGGCGTCGGTGGCGCGGTAGCTTGGGCGATAGTCGGCGTTGAAGCCGTGCGGTGCGTCCGGGTAGACAACGATCTCCACGGTCTTGCCGGCGGCCTTCGCCTTGGCTGCCGCGGCTTCGACATCGGCCACCTTGATGGAGGCGTCCTGGCCGCCGTACTGGCCGAGCAACGGGCATTTAAGGTCCGCGGCGATGTCGAGCGGACTGTGCGGCTGGATGTCGGTGTCCGGGGTGTTGACCGGGCCATACCAAGCGGCGGCGGCTTTCAGTTGCGGGTTGTGCGCGGCGTAGAGCCAGGTCTGGCGGCCGCCGCGGCAGAAGCCGGTGATCGCGAGTTTGCTGGCGTTGCCTAGGTTTTTTGCCGCCCATGCCGCGGTGGAGTCCATGTCGCTCATCATCTGGCCGTCGGGGGTCTTGCTGATCACGTCCTTGAAGATCGTTGGGACATCGGTCATTTTCGAGAGATCGCCGATGCGCGCGTAATACTCGGTCGCGACGGCGAGGTAGCCGTCCTTCGCGAGGCGGCGGCAGAGGTCCTTGATGTGCTCGTGGACGCCGAAGATCTCCTCGGTGACCAGGATGGTCGGGAAGTTGCTGCCCTTGGCGGGGCGCGCGTAGTAGGCGGGGAGCGTGCCGCTGGTGGTCGGGATTGTGGTTTCGCCGGCGTCGAGGCCAGTGGTGTCGGTGTGGATCGTCTGCGCGTCGACCCGCGTTGTTGCGAGTGTGAAACCACTGATGAGCCCGGTCATCATCAGGCCGCGGCGGGCGAGAGGGTAGTCGCGGAGGCCGGAGGTCTCGGTCAGGGCTGTTTCGGTGAGGTCGTTCATGGTTCGCTCCATGTGATCCCGTGTGACGCGGCTGCGCTCAGGCAGGCGTAAGCATTGGCCGAGAATGTCGGGGCGTGCAATGGCCACGGCCAAGGTATCCCTACCCTGTCATTGCGAGCCGGAGGCGAAGCAATCTCCTTCCAGGTGCGCACTTCATCATGTGCCCACCGGGGCGGCATGCAATGACAGGGGGTGGCGCGTGACGAGAAGGCGCCGACCGTGTCCGCTCACACATTCGAGGCCGCCTGCGGGCTAGGCCGATACACGTTGGGCTGGTGGCGCCACGCTTGCGGCCACGTTCGCTGAAAGGTCGTGCACCCGCACGCCGGGGCAGATGCGGCGGGCGATGTCGCACAGGTGGCGATGATGCGTCAGATAGATCGCCTGACCGACCTCACCGATCTGGGCGAGCAGCAGCAGGGCCTGTTGCGCGCGGTCGTCGTCGAACGTTTCCATGATGTCGTCGGCGATGAAGGGCACCTGCGGGCGCAGGCGGGCGAACTCGCGATAGCCGGCGACGCGCAGCGCGAGATAAAGCTGGAACCGCGTCCCCTTCGACAGCGCCGAGGCGATCTTCGAGCTGCCGTCGGCGGCGACGGCGATCAGGTCCTCGGAGTCGCGATTCGGCTGCGAGGCCAAACCGCTGTAGGCGTCGCAACTGATGGTGCGGAAGGCTTTCGACGCCTCCTCCATCATCGCGCTGCGATGCTGCTGGCGATACGACCGCAGCGCATGCTCCGCCGCAGCGATGCCGGCGCGCAGGCGCAGATAGCGCGCGGCGCGGTCCTCGATCTCCAGCAGCAGGGTGCGGCGCTGTTCCTCGAGCTTGGCGACTGCGTCGTCGCCGCCGACCGCCTCGACCTGGTCCGCCGCCTTGCTGTGCAGCACGAACAGCTCGCGCATGCGCTGGTCCAGGTCGGCGAATTTCGCCTTGAGCCCGGCCAGTTCCGTTTCGAGTCCGGCGCGGTCGGCGGCTTGGAGCTGTTGTTCGGCGGCCTCGATCGAGGTGGCGCGCAAGGCGTCGAGGATGTCCCGCGTGGCGTCTGCCACCTGCCGCTCGAGCTCGGCTTTGCGGTCAAGGTCGGCGAGTTTTGCGGCGACCTCGGTGAGTGAACCGACGGCGAAATGATCCTGCATTTCGCGGCGGCGCCTGGCGTTGATTTCCCGCGCTTCGGCGAGCTGGCGCTGGCGTTGCCGCGCCGCTTCCAATTGCTGCGTCAGCCGGGTGCGTTCGTCGAGGGCCTTGCGCGCGGCCTGGATGCGGCGGGCGATGGTTTGCTCCAGTTCCAGCGGCGCCGCGGTGCTGGGAGGGCACTCCAGCGCCTGGGCGATCGTTGCCAGTTCGGCCGCGAAGGCAGCCTGGTCGGCGTGCATGTTGTCGATGCGACTGAGCAATGAGGATTGTCGTTCCAGCGCCGGGCCGAGCTCGGCGACGGCGGCGAGCGTTTCGCGCACGGTGGCGAGGGCCGGCGTGGCACCCGCCTCGCCAAGCCAGCTTGCCGCACAGGCGGCTTGCCATGCGGTGTGCCAGGCGCGGTCGCGCTCGGCGGCTGCCGCGTCCCGCCGCTCGCGCGTTTGCACCTCGCGCTGCCGCGCCTGCACGTCGTGACGCAGTTTTTCCAGCGCCGCCTCGCGGTCGAGCGCGGCCTGTGCCAGTCCGCGCAGTCCTTCCAACGGCACTGTCGCGTCGTGCGCGACGTTGGCGGCCTGCAGCGCCGTCAGCAGGCGATGTTGCAACGTGGCGGCGTCGTCCGCGGCCGCGCGCAGATCGCGTTCGGTCTGTTTGAGCCTGTCGCGGGCCTCCAACGCCTTGTCGCGCCGGTCCATCCATGCCGCGAGCTGGTCGATCGTCGCGCCTGGCAGGAACGGTGCGGCCGCGTCGGCAATCGCCGCCTCGGCTTGCTGAAGACGCAGGGCCGCCTTGGCGAATTCTGTTTGCGCATGGTTGGCGTCGGCCTCGGCGCGGGCGAGCGCCTGACTGGTCTGATGTAGTTTCGAAACGTCGGCTTCGTGTCGCAGCCTGGCGTTCACCACAAGATCGTCGTGCCGCAGGATCGTTTCGAAGGCATCGGCCGACGCGCTGTCGAGGCTGCGGCGATGTGCGGCCCACGCGGCCTCCCGCTGGGCGCGGATCTCGGCCGCGGCCTGGTCGCTCACCACGCCGGCGACCTGTTCGATCGCGTTTCGTTCGGCGGCCAGCCGTGTCCGGTCGCGCGTGGCACGCTCGTGTTCCTGCGCCCGCTGCTCGTGCTGGTTCCGCGCGGCGGTCAGTTCGGCTCTCCAACGCTGCATGTCGGCGGCGCCGGGCACCGTTAGTGCGGCAAGGGCGTCAAGGTCACCCTGCCACGGGCGCAAAGCCTGAAGCCGATCGGCCAGCAGGTCCTGCTGTTCCGCCTGCGCCCGTGTGGCCAGGCGTCGCCGCGCGGCGTGGTCGCTGTCGCGCAGGGCGGTGACCGCGGCGCCGAGCGCGGCCAGCCGTGCCGGGTCCGCATCGATGCTGATGGCCCCTGCCGCCTGCAGGCGGGCGCTCGCCTCCTGCAGCCGATCGCGCGCCTCGGACAGTTCGTGTGCGGAGGTCTCGGCGGCGGTCTCGATGCCGGATCGTTTCGCGATCAGGTCCTGCAACGCGCCGACCGTCGCGGCGTCCAGCACCAGACGATGAGGATCGGACGGCGCGTCGCGCCCGATGCGGCCCAGGATGAGGCTGATCTGCTGCGCCGCCTCGCGGACCTCGAGTTCGCGGACCGGGATGTCCTTCGCGGCCGTGACGTGGCGCGCATGCAGCTCGCCGAGTCGATCGACGCGGTCAGCGACCGCCAGGGCCGTCGCGTCGATGACGCTGGCATCGAGCGCGGTGGTGAGCTGCTCGATTTCGCGCGCGATCGTTTCGTCTTGCGTTGCCAGCGTGATCGCCTGGTCGCGCAGATTGTTCAGCGTGGCCGCCCATCCGGCGGGCGCTGCCGGGAGATCCGCCAGTGACTCTAACTGTGCTCGTGCGGCGTGCAGCGTGGCCAGGCGGGGCAGCGCGCTGACCTGTCGCTGGATCTCGTCGATGCGTGCCTGGATCGCTGCGCGCGCGGCCAGCGCTTCCTCGTATTGGTGCAACCGCTGGTCGCGCTCGTCGACCAGGGCGGCGTAGCGCGCCGCGACCGTATCGATCTGCTCGCGCTGCTCGCGCAACGACGCAAGGCTCGCCTTGTAGGTGCTCAGCTCGGTGTTGTGCGCGTGGAAGCGATAGAAGCCGTCGGCCTCGGCGCGCAGCGCGGTCAGCGTGTTGGACAGATCGGCGAGGCCGGCGCTGGCGGAAAACAGCAACTGTCCCAGGTCGCCCTTGCTGGCGAGGATGCTTTCGCCGCCGGCTTCCAGCGTGTCGTCATCGAGCGAGAACCTGGCCCGATACGTTTCGCGGTCCATGCCGCCGAGCTCGCCGGCGAGGATGGCTTCGGCGACCGGGCGTTCGTTCGCGTCGAGCAGGCTGCCTTGCGCGCGTTTGACCCGGATCAGCTCCCGCGGCGTGCCGGCGAGTTCCAAAGAGCCGCCGATCCGCATCGTTGGATTGGGGTGCAGGAAATTGAACCGGGTGCGCGTTTCGATGCCGAACAGAAGATCCAGGAACGCCGCCAGCATGGTGGATTTGCCGGCCTCGTTGGGGCCGTAGACGATGTGCAGGTCCGGCTGTCCCGGCGTTGGCGCGCCAAAGTCGATGCTGAAATCGGTGAACTTGCCGTAGCGCGTCAGGTCGAGGCGGTTGAGGCGCATCAGGCCGCCTCGGCGTCCGATCGCGTGCTGGCATGCAGGCGGGCGAGAACGTCCTCGGCGCCTTGCGCGACCAGGGCTTCGAGCGCGGCGCGGAAGCCCGCCTCGTCCGTTCCGAGCAGGGAACGGCATTCCGCCGGCAGTTGGCCGCGCAGTTCTTCGACGATGGTCTGGATTTCGAGCTGGTAGGCGGCGGAAGGAACCACCTCGTCCTCGACCAGGCGGCGGAGTTCGCTGATGGGGTCTACGGTCGGGCCGGAGGCGGCGCGCGGTGGCTGGCAGTCGGTTTCGATCTTCTCGATCCAGGTCTTGCCGAGGTCGATCGCCTGGTTGACGGCGTCGGCGTGCAACAGCGCATGGTCGTTGCGGATGCGCCAGGCGAGCGGCGTCGCGCCGGACAGGCGCAGCCGTGCGACGAGGTGTTCGGAGGCGACGGTCGCGCGCGTTCGTTGCAGGGTGCGGGCGATCGCGCCGAGCATGTCCCGCCAATCGTCGATGCCGGTCAGGTCAATCGATACGGATTCGAACTGTGCGATGCTGGTCAGACGTTCCTCAACTTGCACCGAACGGTCGTCGGCGATGGTCACGAGGGTGACGGATTTGGCGCCGGCCTCGTTGATGTCGCGGCCCTGCGGCATGCCGGGCATCACGATGGCGCAACGTTCCTGCGCGACCGCGCGCTTGTGGATGTGGCCGAGCGCCCAGTAGTCGAAGCCCGCGGCGTCCAGGTCGGCCAGCGCGCAGGGGGCGTAAAGATCGTGCCCCGGTGCGCCCGCGAGGCTGGTGTGCATGAGCGCGATGTTCACCGCGCCCTCGACCGGCGGTTTGAAGCGGGTCAGCAGGCTTTCGGGCGCCTGGGGGCGGCCGAAGCTGAGGCCATGGATGACGACGGCGACGCCTTTGGCCTGCTCGATCGGGATGGAATCGGGGCGACTGCCGAAGACCGTTACGGTTGCGGCGGGGAAGGTCAGTTCCTTGGTGATGCGCGACAGTGCGTCGTGGTTGCCGCGAATAATGAAAACCTTGATGCCGGCTTCGTGCAGGCGGCGGATCTGGGCGGCGAGGAAGTGTGCGGTCTTCATCGAGGTCTGTTCGCCATCGTATAGATCGCCGGCAAGCAGGAGGGCGTCGACCTGCTCGGTCAGGCAAAGGTCGATGATGGCGACGAAGGCGCGACGGGTGGCGTTGCCGATCAGGTCCGCGAGGTCGGGATCGCGGAGCGCGAGGGAGCGCAGCGGGGAGTCGAGGTGGATGTCTGCCGCGTGGATGAAGCGGTAGGGCATGGGGCGGGGGGACTCGGGTTGGGTTGGGGGTGTTGTGGCACTGGCGTGGGTGGCGGGGCAATTGGCTGGGATGCGGGGACGTCCGCAAGAAAGCAAGCAGGTTTTTTTACCACAGAGGAGAAGGGAGGCAGAGGAGCACACGGAGAAGTAAAGGATTTAGGCGCTTCGCGCGGTGTGTGTACGAACGCGTGAAGCGCCATACTTAACCTGCTCCGTGTGCTCATCTGCCTCCCCGCTCCTCCGGGGTAGAAACTTACTTGCTTGCTGTCGGTCGTGCGCCGGTGGCATCGCCCGAGTTCCCCGGCCACCATTCTGGAACCCGATCACGGCATGCTTGGCACAACTACCGGCAATAGACGCAGGGCCCTGCCTTGGGGCGTTGTCGACGACCCAAATCCGATATGCCGAAATTTAATGGGTGTTAGCGTTCCGGGTCAGAATCAAGACCGGCTCTCAAGCGCGTCTGGGGCACCGCGGCCGGTTTCACCAGGGCGCAGGGGAGCCGACGGCGGCGGCGCTTCCGGCAGGTCGCGTTCCTGGCGGAGACGGTCCAGCGTTTCGTCGGCGACACTGGCGGCCAGTCTTTTGCCGGTGCGGAAGACCCAAACCCCATGTTCCTGCACCATGGTCCCGGTTGGGTGCATCGGACGCAGAATGATCTGGCCGCCGTCGCTTTCCAGCTCCAGCGTGTCGCCCGCGCCGAGGTGCAGCGCATCCCGCAGTTCTTGCGGAATGACCACTCGGCCGGCTTCGTCCAAGATCAGCGTGGCGTTCATGGACGTAATATAGCGACCGCAGGCGTGCGGTCCAAGCCGTTGGTTCTCGATTTGGTTGCGGTCACTTGAATCGGGTCGGGTTGTCCGCCGCTGGTAAAGACTCGGCGGCGGAACGGGTCCGCATCCGCGCCGCCGCGGCACCCTCACCCTCGGCGTTGCGCGCCTCGACCTCTCCCGTAGCGCGGGAGAGGTATACGTTTACCCCATCGCCTTCCGCAAATTCTCATCCAGCTTCGCGAGAAAATCCTGCGTGTTCAGCCAGGGCTGGTCCGGCCCGATCAGCACCGACAAATCGCGCGTCATGAACCCCGCCTCGACCGTCGCGACGCAGACCTTCTCCAGCGTCTCCGCGAACGCGGTGACATCCGGCGTGTCGTCAAACCGGCCGCGATAGATCAGCCCGCGCGTCCAGGCGAAGATCGAGGCGATCGGGTTGGTCGAGGTCTGCTTGCCCTGCTGGTGCTGGCGATAATGGCGCGTGACGGTGCCATGCGCCGCCTCGCTCTCCACCGTCTTGCCGTCCGGCGACAGCAACACGCTGGTCATCAGCCCGAGCGAGCCGAAACCTTGCGCCAGCGTATCGGACTGCACGTCGCCGTCGTAGTTCTTGCAGGCCCAGACATAGCCGCCGTTCCACTTCAGCGCGCACGCCACCATGTCGTCGATCAGCCGGTGCTCGTAGGTCAGCTTGCGCTTGTCGAACTCGGCCTTGAACTCGGTCTCAAAGATCGCCTCGAAGATGTCCTTGAAGTAGCCGTCATACGCCTTGAGGATGGTGTTCTTGGTCGAGAAATACAGCGGCCAGTTGCGCAGCAGCGCGTAGTTGAACGACGCGCGGGCGAAACCCTCGATCGACTCCTTGGTGTTGTGCATCGCCATCGTCACACCGGCGCCCTTGAAGTCGTGCACCTCCAGCGTCTGCGCCGGGCCGCCGTCGGCCGGCTGGAAGCTCAGCGTCGCCTTGCCGGGGCCGGGGATTTTCATTTCGACAGCGCGATAGATGTCGCCATAGGCGTGGCGGCCGATGACGATCGGCTGGGTCCAGTGCGGCACCAGGCGCGGCACGTTCTGGCAGATGATCGGCTCGCGGAAGATGGTGCCGTCGAGGATGTTGCGGATGGTGCCGTTCGGGCTGCGGTACATGCGCTTGAGATTGAACTCGCGCACCCGCGCCTCATCGGGGGTGATCGTCGCGCATTTCACGCCGACACCATATTTGGCGATGGCGTGGGCGGCGTCGACCGTCACCTGGTCATCGGTCTCGTCGCGGTATTCTATGCCGAGATCGTAATATTTCAGGTCGATGTCCAGATAGGGCAGGATAAGCTTGTCCTTGATGAAACCCCAGATGATGCGGGTCATTTCATCCCCGTCGAGCTCGACAACCGGGGTCTTCACCTTGATCTTGGCCATACCATCCTCATTTGCAAAACATCGCCAACCGGCTGGCCCAAACAGTCAGCCGGTGGCGGCCGGACATTCGCATCCGGCCGCGACCGCGGCAAGCCATGGACCGTCAGGGATGCGAAGCAAGGCCCCAGCCTTGCGTCACCTCACCCGATGGGCCTATCGCGGCGCAGGGTTGCCAGCACGGCAGTGCGCACTTCGGCAGGTTGAGCCTCCAGCGCCTGCAGCACCTCGCGCAGGGTGCTCCGCAGGTCGTAGATCTGGTCAAGCAACGACAGCACCAGCGGCATTGTCGCCTCGTCGATCGCCATGGCGCGGTGCAGGTCGTGGATCAGCCGCACGCGCGCGATGTCGATGTCGTGGAACTCCCATTGCGCGCTGCCTGCGGCCGCGGATGCCGGATCGGGCAGCACCCACCCCCGTGTGATCCAGCTTGTCAGCTCGGCTTCGGGCAGATCGGCGAACAGCGCCAGGACCGCGGTGATTTGCATCACGTGTCCTCCAGCCCGTCGCGGGGATTGAACGGATGCGTCGGCGTCCAGGTCTTCAAGAACTCGGCCAGCGCCGGCTCCTCGACCGCCGGCAGCACCACGTGCAGTTGCACGAACTGGTGGCCCTGGTGGATGCCGCGCCCCCGCAGCCGCAGCCGCGTGCCGGTGCCCGAATTGGGCGGAATGGTCAGCCGCACCTTGCCCTTGATCGTCGGCACCTCGAGCGAAGCGCCAACCACCGCCTCCTGGATGGTCACCGGCAGCTCGATGATGATGTCGTCGCCCTCGCGGTGGAACAGCGGATGTGGCGCGACGATGATCTCCACCAACGCGTCGCCGGCCGCACCGCCGCCGATGCCGGGCATGCCCTGGCCCTTCAGCCGCAGCACATGCCCGTCACGCACGCCGGCGGGGATGCGCACGTCGAGGGTCTTGCCCTCCGGCAGGGTGATGCGCCGGCTGGTGCCGTTGGCGGCGTCGAGGAAACCCACGGTCAGCGTGTAGTGCGCATCGCGTCCGCGGGCGGTGAAGTGGGCGCCACCGCCCGTGCCGGCGCCACGGCCGCCGAATGCCTGAGCCAGGATGTCCTCCAGGTTGTCCGGATCGAATCCGGTCTGACCGCGATAGCGTGACTGGCCCGGCGCATCGGCGTAATCGCGATAAAACGGACGCGACGGCGGCACTTCGTTGCCCGAGGCATCGATCTCACCGCGATCGTAACGGGCGCGTTTCTCGACGTCCGACAGCAGATCGTAGGCGCCGCTGATTTCCTTGAACTTCTCAAGCGATTCGGGCTTGCCCGGGTTTACATCGGGGTGGTGTTTCTTGGCGAGCTTCCGATACGCCGCGCGGATCGCATCCGCGCTGTCGGTCTTCTGCACGCCCAGGATCTCATACGGCGTCGCCATCTAACCCGCACACCTCAAATTGCCCACGCCGCGCCATTCACGGCACCCAAGACCAGATCCGGAGCCTGGATTGGAACGGCCGCGCCCCGCTCGTGGGGGCACGCAGCACCGCCCCGAAAAACAACACGGGGGAACAACATTCGACCAACACAGGCTCGGGATCACAATGAAAGGAGCCGGGAGGGCAACATCAAGTCCCCGTCCACACCGGCGCGCGCTTTGCCAGGAACGCATCGATCCCCTCCGCCGCATCGCGCGCCAGCATGTTCCGCGTCATCACCTCGGCGGTGTAAGCGTAGGCGTCGTCCAACGCCATCTCCGCTTGGCGGTAGAACGCCTGCTTGCCGATCGTCACGGTCAGCGGACTCTTCGCCGCGATCTGCCCAGCCAGCGCCGCCACCGCCGCATCAAGGTCGGCCTCCGGCACCACCCGGTTCACCAGCCCGAGCTCGCGCGCCCGCCCGGCGTCCACCAGGTCGCCGGTCAGCAGCATCTCCATCGACGCCTTGCGCCCGACGGCACGCGACAGCGCGACCATCGGCGTGGAGCAGAACAGCCCGATATCCACCCCCGGCGTCGCGAACCGCGCGGTGTCCGCCGAAACCGCGAGATCGCAGCTGGCCACAAGCTGGCAGCCCGCCGCGGTCGCCACACCATGCACCCGCGCGATCACCGGCTTCGGCAGCCGCACCAGGCGCAGCATCAGCCGCGAGCACAGCGCGAACACCGCCTCGTAGGCCGCGCGCGTCGGATTGGCCCGCAGCTCGCGCAGATCGTGGCCGGCGCAGAAGGCGGGCCCGGCGCCGCCGATGATCACCACGCGCACCGACAGGTCGGTCTCGATCCGGGCCAATTCCGCGTCCAGCGCTTCCATCAGCCCGATCGACAACGCATTGCGCGCAGCCGGCCGGTTGAGGGTCAGCCAGGCGATGCCGTCGGCGTCGCGGCGCAGCAGGCTCGGTTCCGCAGGCGTCAGGTTGGGCACCTGGGGCGTCTTCACCGCTACGTTCATCCCTCGCGCTCCACCGCCAATCGTCGCACCATGAGGTCATCCTAACCCCGACCGGAAGGACAGGCCATGGAGAGCCCCACCACGGAGAGCCCCACCGGGGAAAGCCCCACCAGCGGAAGCCCCACCAGAGAAAGCCCCACCAGAGAAAGCCCCACTAGAGAAAGCACCGACATGGAGGTGCCCAGCGCGCCACGCGGCGATCTGGCGTTGCGCATGGTGGCGATGCCCAGCGATACCAATCCCGCCGGCGACATCTTCGGCGGCTGGATCATGGCGCTGATGGATCTCGCCGCCGGCACCGCGGCCGCGGCGCGCGCGAAGGGGCGCAACGCGACCGCGGCGGTCTCGCATCTGAGTTTCCTGCGCCCGGTGCATGTCGGCGACGTGGTCTGCGTCTACACCGAGGTGATCCGCGTCGGCCGAACCTCGATGTCGCTGGCGGTGGAGGCGTGGGCGCTGCCGCGTGGCCTGGGCGAGCGGCACAAGGTGACCGCGGCGGAGTTCGTCATGGTGGCGGTGGACGAGAACGGCAAGCCGCGGCCGGTGCCCCCCGCTTAACCCGCAACCACCCGTTTCAACCGCGCATCAGGCGCAGCGCCCTTGCGGGGCTTGGATGCCGCCCCGGCGGACCACAGAGAGCGGACGACAGAGAGCGGAGGGCGGAGGGCGGGGCCGTGGCGGAGCGCCAACCTGCTGACTTTGCGCCTACTGCTCGCGCGGTGGTGAATTTGGGGGGCTTTGACGCCGGGGGTGGCGTTGGTTCATTGTGATTGGCGATTGGATTGAATGGTATGGGGGCCGAGCCATGCAGCCCGTGCTTGATGCGATTCTGCGACGGTTCGTGACATTGGGGCGACTGACAGTATGTTGGCCTGATGGGCGGCTGACCACCTATGCTGGGCCTTCCGGTTCGGGACCCGAGGCCGGTCTGGCAATCCAGGACCGCCGGACGATCCGGCGATTGGTGCTGAACCCTTTGCTGGCGTTCGGCGAGGCCTACATGGACGGCACCATGACGCCGATCGAGGGCGGGATTTACGACCTGCTCGAGCTCGTGGCGGTCAATCTGATGGCGAACGACAAGGGCCATCCGGTTGCGCATATTCGAACCATGGTCAACACGATCAAACGGCGGATCGATCAGTACAATCCGGCGCATCGGGCGCAGCTCAATGTCGCGCATCACTACGATTTGAATGGCCGGCTGTACAGTCTGTTCCTCGATCGCGACAGGCAATACTCGTGCGCCTACTTCCCGCGCGGCGATGAGACATTGGAGCAGGCGCAGGTCGCCAAGAAGCGTCACATCGCCGCCAAGCTGTGCCTGGACCGGCCAGGCCTGCGGGTGCTCGACATCGGCTGTGGCTGGGGCGGGATGGCGTTGACCCTGGCGCGCGAGTATGGCGCGCGCGTCACCGGTATCACGTTGTCGGCGGAACAATTGGCGGCGGCACGATCGCGCGCGGCGGCGGAGGGCCTTGCCGATCTTGTGTCGTTTGAGATGCTGGACTACCGGGCGGTGACGCAGCGGTTCGATCGCATCGTGTCGGTCGGCATGTTCGAGCATGTCGGCGTGGTGCATTTTCGTGCGTTCTTCGACATGCTGGCGCGGTGCCTGGAACCGGACGGTATGGCGCTGTTGCATGCAATCGGGCGCAGCGACGGGCCGGGCAGCACCAATCCGTGGATCGCCAAGTACATCTTTCCGGGTGGGTATTGTCCGGCGTTGTCGGAGGTTTTTCCGGCGATCGAGGCCAGCCGGCTTATGGCCAGCGATGTCGAGATTTTGCGGTTGCACTATGCCGAGACGTTACGTCATTGGCGCCGGCGTTTTGCCGCCAACCGTGACACTATCGCGGCGTTGTACGATGAGCGTTTCTGCCGGATGTTCGAGTTCTATCTGGCCGGCTCAGAGATCGCGTTCCGGCGTGAGGGGCACATGGTGTTCCAGATCCAGCTTGCGCATCATCAGACCGCGGTGCCGCTGACGCGTGACTACATCACGGATGTGGAACGTCGAGCCGTGCGCGAGCCGGCGCGCCGGGAGTCGGTCAGATCGGAATAGCCATTGTGGTGCGGCCCTCGCTAATACGAGGTAGCGTAGACATTGGCCAAGGGAATGTCTGGGGATAACCGAATCGGGTAGAGCTGTCGGTGCACCACTGTCGTCATGGCCCGCGCAGGCGGGCCACCCACGACTTGCAGTGCTGCCCACAGAGAAGTCGTGGACGGCCCGTCTGCAAAGGCCATGACGGATCGCTCGTCTGTGCGAACATCGCGCGGTAATTTCCGGACAATCCCTAACGGCCGTCATGGATGTGCCGGGCAGTAGGTCAATCCTTCCGCGACCTGCCATAAGATCGCGCGGAATGCGGCCCATCCGCGACGATCGCGCCGGACTCGGCCATCCTGGATGATCGTGCTTGGATGATCGTGCTTGCGAACGCGCCCAAAGCGGGTTTCCGACCTGGGCGATAACCCCGATCAGACCTGGCCGCCGCGCCAGATCACCCGGCCTATCACCCGCACCTCCTTGGCGACATCCGCCTGGATCGACTCGGGCTGATACAGCGCGTTGTCGCTGATCAGGATCAGGCTGCCGTCGAATTTTCGCTGCACCCGCTTCACCAAACGATCCCCGCGCGCCTCGATCACGTAAATGCCAAAATTGCGGAACGTCTGGTCGGTCGTGTCGATCAGCAGAAGGTCGCCATTGCGGATGCCTGGCTCCATCGACTCGCCCACCGCGATTTCCAGGATCACCTCGTCGGGGCCGCGGCCGAACGTGGCGCGCAGCCAATCGTGCCGGAAGCCGATGAATTCGGTCGGAACCTTTACCGACGGTGAGCCGGCGCCGGCCGCGGCCGCTTCGGGCCGCATCGGCAGCACCCGGAATTGGCTGATGTTCAGGCTGCCGCCGGGCTCGCCTGACTGCGGCGCGTAGGCGCGTGCGGCCAGGCTTGGCAGGTCGGGTGCGGCGCCCTCGCCCTGCGCGAGCCACGAGACGTTGACGCCCGCGGCCTCGGCCAGGGCCACCAACCGGTCGCGGCTTGGCTCCGCCACGCCCTTGAGCCATTTGCGGAAGGCCGATGGTGAGACCCCGGTGGCTTTCGCCAGGCGGTCGGCGCTGGGCCATTGCTGCACCACAAGCTGCAGGCGGGCGACGAATCCGGCCTGCCCCGCACTTTCGGTACGGGGTCGTGGTTTCCGCTTTGTCGGCGTGCCGCTCAACACTATACGACGCTCACTTTCGCATCCCCCGGCACTTTGCGCCCTGGACCAACGCGCCCTTCATCGATAAACGCCATCCAGGTTACCACTTTCCACCGCATTCTCTAAAGAGAATTTCGCCGACATGAGCGCGAAACCCGACCCGAGGCAAGCGGACTGGCACCCGGCTGACGTGTTGGCCGCCCTGAAAAAGCGGGGCAAGACCTTGTCGGGACTGTCTCAGGCCCATGGCTACCACGCAACTGCGGCTGGCAAGGCGCTGAAGCAGCCCTGGCCGGCCCTGGAAGCGCATATTGCCGCTGCCCTGGACCTGAGACCCGAGGAGATTTGGCCGAGCCGCTATGCCAACGTTCGGCCGCGGCGGCGGTAACGGGAAGTTGACCAGGTATCGTAATTATTTGCCTGGATCCGGCTCGGGGCCAGCCCTGACACCAACCGCTGCGTAGTCGCGCGCCCAGCCGAGCCCTACCGCGGCGCCACCCCCAACTTTTCGCCGCGCTTCGCGCCGCGACCGCACTTTCCGGCGGTACCGAATATTGGCGACAAGATTGTCGCCTGGCCGGCCTTCGCTGTTCGGCGGAAACTCGCATCCTGCCCATCCGTTGCCATGCCTGGGACAGGCCAAATGCGGGTCCTCCCGTGACACCGCCGGGGGACGCCCGCATGGGCACGACGCTAGTGTTGTTGGTCGACGACGACGCCGCGGTTCAGACGATGCTTGGCATCGAGCTGTCTCACGCGGGGTTTGAGATCGTGGCCGCCGGCGATGGCACCCAGGCCCTGGCCGAACTCGAATCGGACGCGGCACGCTTCCGGGCGGTCGTGACCGATATCAGGCTCGGCACCGGGCCGGACGGCTGGCACGTGGGCCGCCGCGCCCGCGAATTGGTGTCGGACATGCCGGTCGTCTATATGACCGGCGACAGCACGCATGACTGGTCCTCGCAGGGTGTCCCGGAAAGTGTGATGCTCGCCAAGCCGTTCGCCCCGGCCCAGTTGGTTACCGCGGTCTCTACGCTGATCACCAACGCCGACACCCATCGGACCGGTCCAGCGCCGTGACCCAGGTCCCCTGACCCCAGCGCCGTGCCCCAGCGCCACGACCCCAGCGCCGTGCCCCAGCGCCGTGCCCCAGTCATGTGTCCCCGGGCCCAGTGCCCCCAAGCGCCACGATCGCCGGCATGCGCCGGAATTGACCCTCCGCTTCAAGCCAGACTGCCTCGCAGCCGTACAGCTACAGGCAGCGCCGCGCCGCCCATTACCGCCATGATCAGGAACACCGCGCCGCCCCAGCGCGCATAAAGCCAACCAGAGAGCAGCATCATCAGACCGGTCGGTGCGCCCATGCCCAGCGCCGAATGCAGCGCCTGCGCGGTGGCGGCGCGTTCGGGCGGGATCGCGCGGCTGAGCACCAACATCGCCGAGAGATGTTGCATGGCGAAGGTGGCGGCGTGCAGCAACTGGACAGCGGCCAGCACAGGCAGCGGCGGCGCGGCGGCGGTGACACTCCAGCGCAGCAGCGAGGCGGCGGCGGCGCAGGCGGTCAGGCCCGGCGGTCCCAGCCGCTCCACCAGGCGGCGGCCCCAGGCGAACAGAGCGATCTCGGCGATGATGGCCTCGGCCAGCAACAGGCCGATCGTGCTGTCGCCGAACCCCTGGGCGCGCCAGAACAGCGGTGCGAAGCCGTAATAGGCTGCGTGCGCGCCCTGGATCAGCGCGCTGGCCAGCACGATCAGGCGGAACGGGCGAAGGCGCAGCAGGCGCAGGCCCGCGAGTGGGTGCGCCGCGATGGGACGGGTCGCGGCTTCCGGCAGCGCACTGGCGACCGCTGCGCTGCCACCATAGGAAAAGCCCAGCAACAGCGGCACGATCCAGGTCCCGGTCCAGGTCAGCAGCCAGCCTGTCGCGGCGGTGGCGACCATGTAGGCGATGGAGCCGATCGAGCGCACCGGGCCGTAGTCCAAGAGCTTCTTCCGTGCGAGCGCGAGCGCCAGCGAGTCGACGAGCGGATTGAGCGCCGAGGACGCCGAAGCCTGGAACACCGTCAACAGCAGCAGCGGCAGAAAGTCGCGCAGGGCCAGATAGAGCAGGCTGGTGACCATGGTGACGAGCGCGGCACCGAGCAGCACCGGCCGGCGGCGCCCGAGGCGATCGGCGAGCGTGCCCCACGCTGGCCCGGTGATCACCCGCAGCAGGGATGCGGCGCCGAGGATTTGGCCGATCGAGGCGGGGCCGATGCCGCGATCGGCGAACCACAGCGGCAGGAAAGCGGTGTTGACGGCGGCCGCGGCGAACAGGGTCGCGAAGAACAGCGCAACGCGGGTGCCGGGTGCCGTTGTTCGTGTCTTAAGCGGCATCGACGCCATGGTTCATTGCCGATGGCTTGGTATCGCCTGGCAGGCGATTGCGGCCCAGGTGCGTGTACCGGTGGAGCTGATCCGCTGGATCACGCCGCCTGCTGGAGAGCCGCCAACTCGCGGATCTTGCGCGCCATCGCGGCGATGCCGTTGCCGCGGTTGGTCGACAGCGCCTCCAGCAGGCCAAGGTCTTTCAGGAACACCGGATCGGTGGCCATGATCTCCGCGGGTGCGCGGCCGGAATAAACCCGCAGCAGCAACGCGATCAGGCCGGAGACGATCGCGGCGTCCGACATGCCGCCCAGATAAAGGTCGCCGTCGCGGATCACCGCCTCCATCCACACCTTGCTCTGGCAGCCTGGCACGCGATGCGCGTCGTTCTGCCACGCCTCGGGGAAGGGGGGCAGCTTGCGGCCGAGCTCGATGATGAACTGGTAGCGATCCATCCAGTCGTCGAACATGCCGAGCTCGTCGCCGATCGCGGCGATCGCTTCGGCGGCGGAGGCTTCCTCGGGCATGACGAAGGGGTCCAGCATTGATGGGATGTGCGGTCCGGGATGGGGCGCGTCAACCCCAAGGTCGCCGCGTGGCGCGTCCGCGCGCCTGCCGGTGGCTGCGCTTTCTGCTTGGAAGCGTCAGCGCGCCGGCACGCGAAGCGGCTTGGTTGCGTCGTTCGTTCAGGTTGACTCTCCACCGTCGTGGCCGGACAGGGCCCGCGCCATAACGGATTGGAGATGATATCTTCGCAACCTGCCATAACACGCCGGCCCGTTGGATCTGGCGCACCAATGCGCGGCGCCGCGCCCCTCTAATGCAAAGGGAGTTCCCCCGGCTCTGCCGGGGAGGCAGTAGAAGTTTGACGTTTTCGGGGGTAGTCCCCGGTTGTCCATCGACGAAACTCCGGATCGTGAGCCGCCAAAGCACACGAATA
>Ga0326727_10010865_pt1 | contig 21472 bp, 17 predicted proteins | sample MB2enrmetagenome_FD_207643 | JGI IMG/M metagenome (GOLD analysis project Ga0326727, IMG submission 207643) | Lab enriched peat soil microbial communities from McLean, Ithaca, NY, United States - MB29MY | ecosystem: Environmental > Terrestrial > Soil > Wetlands > Peat | place: USA: New York...
GGCCATTGCTGAGAACTTGCAGTTCTCGCATCAGGGTGTACCTCCTCTGTGAGTTGGCGCTCCAAAGGAAAGTACGCCCTTTTTTCTGCTCCAAAACCAAATTTACACAAAAGAATTTACGCTACCTATAGGGTACTAGTTCTAAGACTGGCACTCGGTCTGAATTGGGAACCGCAAGACCCAGCCTCCCGACAAGAGGCTGGGGCACCCAGAGTTTAGTCCGCATTTATCGCCCGGGCCACCGCCAGTGTGACTAACGGCGCCGCAGAATGATGAGGGATTCTCGGAGAGGAGGTTTAGCTCGCTTTCTCAGCCGCGACCACTGCTGGCCTGCCGAGCGGAGCTCTCGCAGCACGTGAACACCAGCAAGTTTCCAGCCTTGCCGGATGGCTATATCAGCAAAAATAAGATCAACCGGAATCTCGACCCCGCCGTAAGCGGAGGTGCTAACCACGACCCAAGCCATGCTGCCACTCCTTAGGATTCGTTGCAACTCCTTGAAGACAATGGACATGTCAAAAAAGTAGGAACGAATCATGTCAGGCAGCCTGTCGTCCCAGAGCTTTTCCTCCTTCAGCTGATCAAGTAAGGGATTCAAGATTGGGGAAATGACTGTTCGCGTGGGTTCCCAGGAGACCTGCACGTGTGACCGAATCGTTCTTAGTCGCACGCGCCTCAGTTCTTCATTCGAGTTCACGAACTTGCCGATGAATAGCTCTGGACGATACACGTCTGAATAGTCAAATGAATTGAGGTATGGAGGTGAAGTTACGACGAGATCGTGAGTTTTGTCGCCCAGAGCATGCAATGCTTTTCTAGCATCACCGACGATTACCCGCAGACCGCTTGGTGAGAACTGGTGATTTCTCACGTCGTCAAAGACGAGTTGTGCTCGCCTTTCAAATGCCTCGCGGAGCTCGGCCGAAGTGAAGCCCAATGACTGCCAGTCTTTGCGGTAGCGCAAGCACTTGCCGTCGCGCTTCGCGTTGCAACACTCGGTGAGACTGGCGAGCAATGCAAGTCTTAAGGGCGAACGGTAGCGTCCAGTGCCCTCTAGGGCAGCATCGATCGCTGAGAAGCCTCTTAATACGCTGCGATTAAACAGCCACCTCTGTATGCCGGTTCTTTCCGTGAAAGTGGACAGCCCTTCCAAATGTGAGGCCCTCTCGGAACACGAATGGCGCATTATTCGAGCTAATCCCTTGTCAAAACTCGTTCGCCGCCATCCGTTCGGCGCACATTTTGCCCTCGAAGTAAATGCCAAGAAGGGGTTTACTTCTATTCCGGTGGCTCGCAGACCGTGCCTTCCCGCTGTTACTAGTGTCGTGCCTGATCCCGCGAATGGGTCCAATATACGGAGACGGCGTTTACGAACGGCTTGCTCCCTAATAGCTTCAAGGACGAGCCCTTCTGAAAAGCCCTCCTTGAATTCATACCAGCGATGTCTAGGAAGGCTAAGATTTTGGTCAAAAACTGACAGACCAAGACCGTAATACTGATTGTCTCGGGTGGGTATGATCATTTGTTGCTTTTCTTTGCAACTGCAATTGCTTTCTTACTTGGCGTTTCGCTCTCTAAGAAAATAATCTTTGGAGCTGTGCATCGAGCGTGGCGCAGTGAGTCCTCGTGTGAACTCTTCGTCTTGTGGTCTTCGTGATCTCGTCCGTCATAAACGACCAGGTGTCCGCAGACGCACCGTTCATCGTTTTCCAGATAGATTCTGACTTGTGCTAGCCCGTTGTTTATCTGGTCCTGACCGTAGGACACGTTTTTTTCGTTCTTGCCTAGCCACTTAATCTCAACGAGATATGAGCCATCCAGGGTTACGACGATTATGTCGGTCTCATCTTGTCCAAGCCCCTTCGTTTGGGCAATCACTTTCAGTTTGTCACTAACATGGTTTTTCAACCACCAGAACAAGGGAAGATGAAAGATATGTTCTGTCCCATATTTGCCACTGAGCAAGATCCGCTTGTTTTTGTCAGACCAGTATAGAAAGCCTTGCTCATTCCTGACGACAAAATCAAAATGATCCTGTAGGAGCAAATCAAAATCGGCGATTGGCCGATGCCATTTTGACCCCGCCAAGGGATTTCTTGACTCCCCCTTGACGTCTTTCTCATCGATTATTTTGCCGCAGAGTATCTTGTAGATGAAGGTGTCCGCAACCAATAGGGCAAACAGTTTCCCACCATCAGTTAGATTGCTGCACGTGCTTATTCTCGCTTCACCATCTTCGATTTTGCTCAAACGAAGCTCTTCATCAACATAGAAGACACACTTGCCTAGCCCACAACCGTTTAACAAGTCTTTCTTCGTCAGTCCTTTGCCCTGTGTAGGGTCGGTCAGCACCAGGACATATGGAGTGTTTTCAAGTTGTAGGTGATTCGCACGAATAAAATTGGTCGCGTTATGGAGAAACTTTTTGGTCCTGTCCTCTGGAATGCTTAAGACAGAATTCACCTGAACGGGCGTTTCGCCGATCAGCTGCTGTACTATGTCAACCTGGGCGGGGGAGAGGTCGCTCAGATGGCACCCCCCACGCCGGATCGGGTCAGGCTTAGTTTTTGGTCCTTAAGTAGGGAGAAATCTCTTAGGTAACGAAAAAAGAGTCGAAGGAGTAGCTGCGGTTCCGGGGATGTCCGCTCGAATCCGACGCGAAGTCCCCGTCTCATCGTTGTGAGGACCAGGGCAGCGGAATTGCTCATTGGATTTTGCGGATTTAGCTTCGTCCCGTAGCCTAGAGCACGGGAGGCCACAAAAGTTGGTTCTGCGTAAACGAGAGCAACAAGTCGGTCCCACCCAATTGAGTCGATTTCTACAGCAATGGAAGCGGCCACCTGAGCTCTGATTCGAAACTGGGGGTCAGAAGAGAGTTTCAGGACCCAGTCTCTCCCGGCGGCAGTCAGGGCGTACTTTGCCTGCGTTGTTCCGTCGGGTGCTCGATGTAAATCCGCTATGCGCACCAGTCCTCTAAAGGCTAAGCAGTCTACGGCGTTTTGAATTGCAGCATCGAACGGGCCATGTTTGTAAGTCACATGTCTCTCAGAAGGAGGCAGAAGCTCGACGAGGTAAATCATGACGTCCAGCAAGTAGACGAATTTTTGGAGGCGGATTCGACCTAGCATTTGGTGGAACTGCGAACCCGCGTTGAGGGCAAGACCTACGTCTCTCATCCTGGTCAATACTCTAGTTTGCGTCGTCATGGTCACCCCAGAGTCTTGCGGACCGTGGCGCGGAGCTTAGGGAGCGTGGCCACGTGTACGTCGCTGAGTTGCCCGATGTCGAGTAGGTTAAGGATGTGGCTGGGCCGGTTGCGTTTTGAGACAGAGGCAAGGAGCTTGGCGGCGATCCCGTTAGGCTGAATGTTTGCAGTCAGCAACAACGAATGGCCCTCTTCGGAAAACCTGTCAAACATACGCACAACGTTATCCACGTAGCTCATGTCAAGGGCAGTCTCTGGCGTTTCGCAAAGGAATGTGCCGGGCTTGTCCGAGAACGCAGAAGATAAATCGATGAGGGCCATCCTAAAAGCGATGTCCAGAAAGAAACGCTGCGCCTCGGAACACGTCTCTGGGTTTTCGCGTGCGCAACCGTTAAACTTCGGAACAAATCTGGTCAGATTGAGAAGCCTATCGGTCTCCTCTGTCTCCGTAAGCTCGCATCGCAACCCCAGGAAGGAGGTTGCATATCTCGCGTACAGGTCACCCAATTGGGCGGTGCGATCCGCGACTTGAGATCTGAATCTTTGAAATTCCTTCCTAAGCGAGGACTGCAGCTTGTAAATCTGCGCCTCTAGGTCAGCTTCTTCTTTCTGTAGGTTATTCTGCCGCTCCAGTAACTGATCCTTGGTTGTATCAGGTAGGTCTGGTGCAGTAAGCGAGAGAACTGGCTCACGAAGTCTTGCGGAATTCACTCTCTCTTCAAGTTCGTCTTCTCGGCCCCGAAGAGCGCTGAGCTTTGCTTCGGCTATCAGAAGGCTGTCCTCCAAAGCACGCTGCGCCTTCAGCTTTTCGGACAGCTGTGACCGAAGAGTTGCAAGCTCGGGCTCAGATTCCATGGGTATTGCCGAACCGCATAGGAGACAGCCATGCTCGCGGGCGTTTTTTTCGGCTATGGCGCGAAGTTCAAAATCAACTGTTCCGCAGGCCGGGCAGACAGCATTTTCCAGAAGTTTGTGCAGCGGGAGGGAACTTTCCCTCTCCTGTTTCGACAAGAGGGCTGAAATCATGGCGGCTTCAGTGGATTCTATTCGTTCGTGTAATTCCTCGGCGACCAGGCTTTGCTCACTCAGCGCTCTTCTAAGCGTGCGGACTGACTCCTCGGCAGCCATACTTTCCTTGCCAGCTCGGCGAAGCTCTTCCACCCAGGAGGCAATATCGGGAGGCGGCAGGAATGGGACACTGTCATCTCCCTCTTGTTTTTCTTGTACTTGCTCTTCAGTTTCCATCAGGGAGGTAAGGCTGGTTTGGATCTTCCCCAAGGCAACGTGGGTGTGTCGTTTCTTGCTGTCCAGCTTCTTTAGTCTGTCCCGACTCAAGTTGAACCATTCCTCGCGCGATGCATCCTGGTTTAGCATCATGAAAATCCGCACCTGAGCACCGGTGTCCCAGGCCAGAAGTCTTCGGCTTTCAGGAAGGTAAAGCAGTCGATGAACTATGAACGCAAAATCGTGCGCGCTTTGGTAACCACCCAGATCTTTCAGAGCTCTCTCAAAGGCCTCCTCTGCTTCATTGCCATTCTCACCAACCTCGATCCATTTCTTAGAGCGGCCGGCTCGAAAGCCGGTGAGTTGAGGTCCTTTGAAGCCCCGCCGAACCGTAAGCTCGTTACTATCAAGCGCGAAGTCCACTTCTACCGTAGCACCGAGAGTTGAGCTGAGGCGTCCTCGGAAATATCTGTGGTCCCATCTGAGGGTCTTGTCTTCTTCGACTGCTTCGCCTGCTCCGCCAGTTAGTCCAAAGACCACGGCCTGCATGATAGTTGTCTTTCCAAGCCCATTTCCCCCGAGGACGATATGCGGCCCCCCGTTTAGTGACATTTCGATGTCATGGCGAAAAGTGGGCTGAAAACCAGTAAGGCGGAAACCCTGCAACCGCGGAAGCGTGATGAGTTGGCGCATGGTTTGTACCTATCCAGTATATTTAGTATGCGAGCAGCGTCCGGCGAATAACGAAAGGCCTTGCCTAATTTAACACGTCACCTGCTGCTTGTGGTTATTCTCCGGGCGAGATGGGGCGTGGCTGAGGCAGAAGCGCCAATCGGGGGATTGGCGTTCCCGGGGTTGTTCTTAGAGTCGCGCACTAATGCCGTGTGCAGGGGTGACGCATTCGGGGCACGCCTTACCGTGCCGCGCGGGAGAAGCAGTGGGGTATAAAGCTCCTAAGCTTCACTTTTTCTATCACTTACGGGCAACGGGCGGAATAGCATGCGCACCTACTCCTTACCCCTGGCCCATTGCGCTGCGCTTCTCCCAGTGCCACAATCAATTTTCGGGCCAGCTCGCGGCTGGACGCACACTATGGGTCCGCCGTTTTCTGGAGGGCGGCCCTGCGGGCCAGGAAACATTCCTCCGCTAAGTGGTGTCTAATAGATTGAGCGGACGTGGATTGGGGATCGTGCTCCCAATCCGCAGTGCCAAGAGGCCCGTTGCAGGGAAGTGGTTTATGGGCCGTCCACTCTGGCCAAGGCCAGCGTGGGCCAGTTCGCCTTCCAGCGCATTCGGCTGGAGGACGAGCTAGAAAGGCAGACCGTGTCCGATTGGGTCGGTACGCTCTCGTGGGGCCACGATGAAGCCGGACTTATCACCGAGCTGCAGGCAGGCTCGGAGTCGGCATACGACTGGCTCGTGACGCACTACCACGGTCCCGTGTACAGCCTCAGCCTGAGCATGTTGGGAGATACGGCCGACGCCGCCGATTCCACTCAGGAGGTTTTCTTGAAAGCGTTCCGGGGCATACGGAATTTCCGCCGCGGCAGTTCGCTGAAGACCTGGCTCTACCGCATCGCCGTACGCGAGGCGCTCAACAACCGCCGCTGGTTCAAGCGCCACCTCCAGAAGAACGTCTCCATTGATGCGGGACGCGAAGAGGGCTTTGTCCCGGTCGAAGTGCAAGACAGCACCGCATCGCCCTACGAGCAGATGGCCACGCATGAACTTCAGGCCGCGGTGCAGGACGCGCTGCAGGAAATCCCGGAAGTGTTCCGCAGCGCGGTGATCCTCCGGGATCTGGAAGGATTGAGCTACGAAGAAGTAGCCGAAGTGCTCGATTGCAGCGTGGGCACGGTGAAGTCGCGCATCCTGCGAGGCCGGCGCACGCTGAAGGAATTGCTGGAGCCTCTGCTGGACGAGAAAAAGTTTGCGCGGCCCCACGAGATGCCCCACCGCGAAGCGGCCAGCACCGCGCACTTCGGCTCGCAAATCGGTTTACAAATGGCCTACGTACGTGCCCCAGCCAGTCCGTCGGCAGGAGAAATGACGCGTCCAAGTCAAACGCGAGAGGAACAATCATGACGTGCGAGAAGGTACATCCCAAACTGGCCGGGTATCTGGATGACACCCTGGCTTCGGCTCCGCGTCCCCGGGAACGGGACGCCGTCCGCCAGCACCTCGAAGAGTGCGCTTCGTGCCGCGAGGAATTGCAGCGTTACCGCAAGCTGGCGGTGATGCTTTCGCGTATGCCGCACGCCTTGCCTCCGGCGGATCTCGCCGTGCGCATTAAAGTGGCGGCAGCGCAGGCCCGCGGCCCGCGCAATTGGGCGGAGCGTTGGCAGCTGGTGAAGGATCGCGTGGAAATTCTGCAGGACAACGTGTTGCGTCCACTCACCGTGCCGGCAACCGGCGGATTGTTCTCCGCGATCGTCATCTTTATGTTTGTGCTGCACATGATCGTACCGGGCATTGTGGTGCAGGCCGATCCCAACGATATTCCCACCTCGCTGTTGCAGCCCGCGGGGCTGATTTTGCCCTCGGACCTGCCCAGTTCGGCTTCGCCCGAAATGCAGCATCCCGATTTGCTTTTGCAGAATGACCTGCTCGTGGACGTGGTGGTGGATTCCGACGGCCGCATGATGAAGTACGAAATCATGGGTGGCCCGGACAGTCAGGAAGTGCGCCACCACCTGGATCAGTTGCTGTTCTTCTATCGCTTCCGGCCGATGCTCAGCTTTGGCCGGCCGACTTCCGGCGGCCATGTGGTGCTGAGCTTCGGCGCCGTCCGCGTCCGCGGTTAATCGCCGGGGAAAAACTCCTTCTCTTTAGGAGGCCGGGGCTTCAAGCCCGGGCGTAAAACCGCCAAAAAGGATTGGGCTTTAGCCCTGAAGAAAATCGTTCGCATTTTTTGCGCCCGCCGATTTTTCGCGGAAGCCCCAAAAAAGTTTCATCGAAGAACGACTCCGACACCAACCTGTCCGCCCGGCCAGCTTTCTCTTGCGTCATCTGTGCCTCGCTTCGCGCATCCATTCCGGGAACACCGTGTTTAATGGATGCAGGAGCGTCTCCGATGTCCACCTTATTGCGCTGGCTCGCCATCGTTGCCGCCGTTGTCTTGGCGGCGTTGTTGCTGACGCCGATCTCGCACGCCGCTTCGCCCCAATACGGTTCGCCGGAAAGCATGTTGCTTGACGCAGCGAACCACAGCCGCGCCGCCGCGGGTTTGCCGCCGCTGCAGTGGGATGCGGCCCTTGCCGCGGCCGCGCGCCAGCATGCGCAGCGCATGGCGCAGCAGAATACGCTCTCGCACCAGTTCCCCGGCGAGTTGCCGCTGCAGCAGCGAGCGATGCAGACGGGCGCGCGCTTCAGCCTGATCGCGGAGAATGTCGCCGAAGGACCAACGGTACTGGGGCTGCACACGCAGTGGATGAATTCGCCGCCGCACCGCGCCAATCTTCTCGACCGCGAACTGAATGCCGTAGGCATTGCGGTGGTGCAAAGCGGCGGCCTGCTGTTTGCGGCAGAGGACTTCTCGGCGGAAGTAGCGCTACTGGGACTGGATGCGCAGGAACTCCAGATCAGCTCGCAACTGGCCGCGCGCGGTGTGCGGCTGCTGAACGCCACCGATGATGCGCGCAAGACTTGCGAGATGGATCGCGGCTGGGCAGGGCAAAGGCCGGTGAGCGTCGTGCGTTACGAAACTTCCGACCTGAGCCACTTGCCTGCGGATGTTGAGCAGCGCGTGCAAGGCGGGAAATATCGTGGCGCGGCTGTGGGCGCTTGCGAGGCGGGAGGAGCGGCGGGGTTCACGCGTTATCGCATTGCGATCCTTTTGTATTGATCTGGCTGAATCAATGCTGTCCTCCAGTGTATCGATGTTGCGCTTCTGCATTGATGCTGTGTTGACGCGGGCTGCGGAGTGTTGCGCGGCCTAATAGCGGGAATAAGCGAATTGTGGCTTGCGTTTTCGGGGGAAATGGATAGACTGACGAGCATGAATCAGAAGGCCTACTCGTATTCTTGGCGATTTACGTACCGGAGCCTCTCGGGGGAGTGGGCTATCGTCTAGAAACTACGAAAACGAGAAGTAACGGCCCACTCGCACAGAGTGGGCCTTTTTATTTTACGGCAAAGAAATTCGGGGCGGCGACGGCCGACCAAAGGAAAAAGGGAAACAAAAATGATTATTTCGATGAAGCTGCACTCGAAGCGGGAAGAGATCGATGAAGTCTGCGCGATTGTGAAGCACTTCGGGTACAAGGTGCACTCGATCGAAGGCGAAGAGCGCGTGGTGATCGGCGTGGTGGGCCTGGGCGACGTGACCCCGTGCATGGAATCGGTGGAGGCGCTGCCGCAGGTGGATAGCGTCATGCGCATCACGGCGCCATACAAATTTGTGAGCAAGGAGTTTCGCCACGGGAGGACGCGCATCCGCGTGAACGGGACGGAGATTGGCGGCGATGAGTTCATCGTGATCGCGGGGCCGTGTTCGGTGGAGAGTGAAGAACAGATCATGCGCACGGCGGAAGCGGTGGCCAAGGCCGGGGCGAAGCTGCTGCGCGGGGGCGCGTTCAAGCCACGCACGTCGCCGTACGATTTCCAGGGGATGGAAGAGGAAGGGTTGAAGCTGCTGCAGAAAGCGAAGAAAGCAACGGGGTTGGCGATCGTCACCGAGGTGATGGGAGATCGCGACGTCGAACTGGTTGCGAAGTACGCTGACGTGATGCAGGTGGGAGCGCGAAACATGCAGAATTTCATGCTGCTGAAGGCGCTGGGAAAGTGCGGGCGGCCGGTGCTGCTGAAGCGGGGATTGAGCAGCACGATCAAGGAATTATTGATGAGCGCGGAGTACATCGTGGCGCACGGGAATCCAGAGGTGATTCTGTGCGAGCGCGGCATACGCACGTTTGAGACGGCGACGCGGAATACCTGCGACATTTCGGCGATCCCGGTGCTGAACGAATTGACGCACTTGCCGGTGATCCTCGATCCCAGCCACGCCACGGGGAAACGCAGCCTGGTGCCGGCGGTGGCGCGGGCGGCCGTGGCGATTGGCGCGGATGGATTGATCGTCGAAACGCACCCCGCGCCGGAAAAGGCCATGAGCGACGGCGCCCAATCGCTGGACTTCCACCAGTTCGCGCGCATGATGGCGGAGTTGAAGCCGTATATCGCGCTGTGGGACGAGGCGCGGAAAAGAGAGGCGCTGGCCGCGGCGGGACGAGGAATACAGTCCTAAATTGTCAGTTTTAAGTTTTCAGTTCACGGAGAAAAGAAAGCCAAGACCCAGGTTCCCAAACCGAACCTGGGGCACCCGCCGTGGTTGTTCGGTTCGAGGAAACGGGAACATGGGGAAGTTGGGTTTACAGCGAGAGCTTCAAGAAAAAAAGTTGGGAATCCGCGACACCGCCACCCGAATCTAATTCCCATTTGGGGAGCGGGCCACCTGCCATTGCTAAGTATGGGAGAGCCTACATCGGGATGGGATCTTTGGCGTGGCGCGTGACGTACCAGCAGGGGCGGATTCCGGCGTGGGGAAAGAGGGAGAGGACGCAGGGGAGGTCCTCTTCGGGTTTCTGCGTGTCAATCTCGTAATCGACTTTGTTGTTTTTGAGCGGGATGGCGAGAAGGCGATAGCGGTGGACGCTGCTGGTGGTGGGGCCGGCGGCGGGGTAGTGCACGCGAAGCTGAAACCAAAGATAGTCGCCGAGATAACAGAGCAGGAGCAGAGTGAGCGCTGCGAAGAATACATGGCGAGCCATGTGGCGGAAGAACGAATCGGCGAAAGTAGTTGGTGAAGTGGTCATGGGATTCGAATTACTGTGACAGAGTGCTGCCCATCCGAGTAGGTCGTATTGTGCGCCGAGAACAATGTGAAAATGCGCAGCGTCTTCAGGGGCTGAAACCCAACTTATCTTGCAAGCTTTATGTCAGGGCCCTTCGAGGCTCAGGGTAAACTGAAGCCCCGACCCCCAAAGAAACGGCAACAAACTTGTAGCACAGTGCAACTATACCAGCACGGCGATGGTGATGCCTTCATTGCTGTGATTGAGGTCGCGGTCGCTGCGCAAATCGGGGCAATGTTCGATGGCGTAGCGCGCGTCGTCCTCGAAGACGCTCCACTTTTCGCCGAAGATGACGCGGGTGACCAGGCCTTCTTTCTTGCGGCGCAGCAAGGAGGCGCGAAGAGCGCCGCGCAGCGCACCTCCCTTCCCCGTGGAGCCGTAACCATGAATGATTTTCACGGCGGCAACGCCGCTCTGTTTGGCCTGCTTCAATTCGGCGAGGAGAATCCGGCGAGCTTCTTCGACCCTGGGCATGCCGGCTTCGATGTTGAGGATTTTCACGCCCGCCATGGGGAACTCCCGTCGCCGTCCGAAGTGTGATTGTGCCTGAGAGTGGAGGCGCAACTCAACTAATGTGGATGCCGGAAGAGAGGCAGTTCCCAAAGGACCGAGTTGATGGGCATTGCAGACGCGCGAGCGGATGCTGACGGGTTCTCCAGCAACTTTCACGATTTGCTAATTACGCAAGCGCTATACTGGCATCGATTGGGTGCTGGTAACGAAACAACGGAGGCCTTTCTCATGAATAATTGCAGCTTCAAGAATTTTCTGCGCATCGTTTTTTGCCTGGGCACATTGATGACATGCGGTGCGGTGCGCGTGCTGCATGCGCAGTCCAAAGATCAGCCACTTCCCCGAATAGTGCAGAAAGACGGGCGCTATGGTTTGTTCGTGGATGGTGCGCCGTACTTGATGCTGGGCGCGCAAGTGAACAATTCCAGCGCGTGGCCTGCGATGCTGCCAAAAGTTTGGCCGGCGATCGAGTACTTGCATGCAAACACGGTGGAGATGCCGGTGTATTGGGAGCAGTTCGAGCCGGAGAAGGGGCAGTTCGACTACACGGTGCTGGATACGCTGCTGGCACAGGCACGCGAGCACCACGTGCATCTTGTGCTGCTGTGGTTTGGCACGTGGAAGAACGGCAGTTCACATTACATGCCTCTCTGGCTGAAGCGCACACCAGAGCTTGCACCGCGCATGACCGACGCGAGCGGACGCGCAGTGGACTCGCCATCGCCTTATGCCGCCGCGGCGCTGAAGGCAGATGCGGCGGCATTCACTGCGCTCATGGGCCACCTGAAAATGGCCGACGGCCAGCACACGGTGTTGATGGTGCAAGTGGAGAATGAACCCGGCACATGGGGCAGCGTGCGGGACTACTCACCGGCGGCAAAGAAGCTGTTTGAAGCGCCGGTACCAGCGGAGTTGCTCGCCTCATTGCACAAGCAGGCCAGTTCGGCATCTGCGAATTGGCAGCAAGTCTTTGGCGACGACGCAGAAGAGTTTTTCCACGCATGGTCGGTGGCGCGATACATCGAGCAGGTGGCGGTTGCCGGGAAAGCGATTTATCCGTTGCCGCTTTATGTGAACGCCGCGTTGAGAAATCCTCTGAACCCGGGACGTCCGCCAAGCTACGAGAGCGGCGGCGCTACCGACAATGTCATAGCCATCTGGAAGGCCGCAGCTCCTTCCATCGATCTGGTCGCACCCGATATTTACATGAGCGAGAGCGCCCCGTATCTAAAGGTGTTGGAGCTCTATCATCGCCCGGATAATGCGCTGTTCGTCCCGGAGACAGGCAACAGCCCGGCGTATTCGCGATACTTCTTCGCCGCCCTCGGCCACCAGGCGATCGGATTTTCTCCTTTCGGAATGGATTACACCGGATACTCGAACACGCCGCTCGGAGCAACGCGGATCACTGAAGAGGGACTCGAACCTTTCGCGCTGAATTACAAGCTGATCGGGCCGATGGACCGTGAGATTGCCCGGCTGAACTTTGAAGGTAAGTTGCAGGCTGTTGTGGAGGAGAAGGGGAAACCGACGGAATCGCTGGAGTTCGGGCCATGGAAGGTTACGGTGTCGTACGGGCTCGGGCAGTTTGGTCCTGGGGGAAATCCGCCGGGCAATCCCGAACCTACGGGACGCGCTTTGGTGGCGCAGCTTGGAGTTGACGAATTCCTGGTCGCCGGGTTCTTTTGCCGCGTCGATTTTCGCGTGGCTAATGCTGCATTGGGAAAGCAGCGGCAGTTCCTGCGGGTGGAAGAAGGAACTTACGAAGACGGAAAATTCAAACCCGTGCGCATCTGGAACGGGGATCAAACGGACTGGGGATTGAACTTCACTTCCGCGCCGCAAGTGCTGCGCGTGACGCTTGGTACTTATTAGGTTGGCGGGAGATTGCTCCCGCAGAAAAAAGCGGATCCCATAAGGCGGAATCGGCCGCTACAAAGGCAAAGAAGTTCGGGAAAAGCCGACTCACCGCGCAAAAAGGGTGCGCTTGAGAAGAGTGCCTCGCTGCGCTCGGAATGGCAATAATTTTGCGCCTTGCCGAGATGGGGTCGAGCGATGCTCGACCCCTACAAAGACCAATTCGAAAGCGAGGCTGGCCGAAGATTGTTTCAGTCAGCACATCATGGGTAGCCGACTAGGCAACTCTTCCGAGCGAGTTTCCCACGTGAAGCCGCGGCAGAAAAAAGAAACCGCGACCCGCAGGAGAACCGGGGAGTAGTATGGGCTGAGGCTCGGGGCAAAGGCGAATGGCTTGGCGCAAGTTGGAAAGGCTGGGCCGCAGGAGGGCGCGATGAGAATCCTGATTGCTGTCGATGGGTCTTCCTCGTCGGATGCGGTGATCCAGGAGACGGCGGCGCGACCGTGGCCGAAAGCGACGGAGATGTGCCTGGTGACGGCGGTGGACCCGTACTTTTTTACGCGGGCCCCGTTGCTGCTGGAAGAAGTGAAGCAGAGAACGAGCGAGGAGTTGGAAGAGGACGCGCAGCCCTTGAGAGAAGCGGGTTGGGCGGTGAGCACCACGGCGTTGGTCGGCAATCCGCGGCACGGCCTTCCGAAAATTGCGAGCGAGTGGAAAGCCGACTTGATCATGCTGGGATCGCACGGGCGAGGGGCGTTCAGCCGGTTGCTGCTGGGCAGCACGGCGCAAGCGGTGATGCGCCACGCGACCTGTTCGGTGGAGATCGTAAGGGCGAAGGGGAGGAGCCACGCGGAGCGCGCGGGAATGCGCGTGCTGATTCCTACTGATGGTTCGGAATATGCGCAGATGGCGCTGCATGCGGTGGCCGACCGGTCGTGGCCGGGAGGCTCGGAGTTCCTGATCATCGCCTGCCCGGAATTCCCGGTGATTATCGGCGAGTATCCGTACTATTCGCCGGAACAGGTGACGGAGATGGCCAAAGGAAGCGAGATGCACGCGGCGGAGTCCGCGGCCAGCGGCGCCGATTTGCTGAGCAAAGCGGGACTGCGGGTGTCGCGGCAAGTGACCGAGCCAAAGGACACGCCTTCGCGCTCCATCCTGGGGGCAGCCGATTCATGGGAGGCCGACTTGATCGTGATGGGCTCGCACGGGCGGCGCGGATTTGACCGCATCGTGCTGGGGAGCGTGAGCGAATCGGTGGCCATGCATGCGTGCTGCTCGGTGGAAGTCGTCCGGAAGGCCTGAAGCGCGAGCGCGCAAAGTCGCAACAGGCCTAGGTGAGTGGCACGAGCCAAAGGAGATTTGGCCCCAGAGGCGGAAGCAGGGGCGGAGATTTCCAGAGTGACACCCGTAAAAAGGATGAAAATCCCCGGCAAGGTCCAGTAGGTTTGCTATTTGGACGGTTTAGCATCATCCACAAAGAAAAGCACGCAGGGTTCCTTCTTTTCGGCAGAGATCAGGCAGCGCTCTTCGGCCAATCGCCTGGCGTCTTTGTCGGTTCGCGCACCGAAGCTGTAGCCGAACTGTCCGCTCGTAGAGACCGCGAACGCCCGGTGCATTGGAAGGGTGAGAAACTGACGAAACTCGGCGCGTCCGCGCTCGGAAAGCTGAGTCGGCGGCTCAATATTGGGTGCTTCCGGCAAAGCCAGGAGCGTTTTGCGGATGACGAGGTTTTGGCTCTGCAGGAAGTCATCGACCATCGGGGTCCAGATGGGGATTCCAGCCAGCGAAAACAGCCCGTGGCCGTCTGCGCCGAATGGACCGGCGCTCACAAACTGAGCTGTGCCACCTCCGGCCGTGAACGCCCGGTAGAATTCCGCGGCTATTTGGGGAGAAAAGAAATGATCATTTTGAGCGTAGACCCAGAGCATCGGTAGGCGGGAAGATTTCCCAAACGCGCGGAATGCATCGATCAGATCGGCTGGATTGCACACTTCGTCTTTCGCGGGCGAACCGCGGCCGCCAGCGAAGTTAATCCCGGCCACAAGACCCGCCGGTGGTTTTGCGGCAAGAGCAACGGTAGCAAATCCGCCCGCAGAACGGCCTATGCTAATGATGCGAGCGGGGTCCACTTCAGGAAGCTTGGAAAGGTACGCGATCGCCGCGCGTAAGTCATTCGCCGACTCCTGGGCGGACCCGTAATAATCCGGGTTGCGGCCACATGCGCGGGCATCCTCCGCGAAACCGCCCCCCGAGTCGCCATATCCGCGGCGCATGACAATTACGGTGGTCCAACCACGGCGAGCAAACTCTCTGGCTTGCGGCAGCATTTCCCACGGCGTCATCTTTCGACGATCACCTTGTGCTCTTGGAGCGCCGTGATTGACCAGGGCGAGTGGATGGGGCCCCGGTTCATTGGGGCGAACCATGACAGCCTCGAGTCCCTTCTTTCCAGCTCCGGGTGCGGGAATGCGCAGTTCCTGCTCGAAAAGATCCTGCCCGCTCACGGGAAGGGCCAGCGCCTCAAACACCAACAGGACTAACAATATCCACGGGAAATTCCGCATTGGCTTCAAAAATAGCACCGCGCGTCTACTCACCTCGCCCAATCGCAACATGGTAAAACAATTTTCAGTTCCCACGGTTCGGCATACGTGCCAGCAGTGCAGAAATTGCCCCATTTGTGGCCCTCTTTTGCAGCACCCGATCTTTCCCGCGCACTCCGAGGTAGACGGCTGCGCTACCGGCCTGGCCACCATCTGTTTAGACCGGCGCTATCATAAGTGACTTACGCTAGATTCAAAAAGGAAATCTGGGAGTGAATGAAGACGCCTTACGCCGGGGCTGAGGTCCCGGCCTCCTGAAAAAAAGACTTTCCCCGCAGCCTCTGAAGCCGTGCCCTGCGGGGGACCATTTATGAGATGACTCCCAGAAACCTTTCGAACGGAAAGAGGCTAGTGCCGTTCCAACTATTTGGGCCAAATGACGGTCCAAACATCTGACGCGAACACGGAGAAAGCATTCTCGACGGGATTTGCTGGAACAAGTTGGAACGGTACTAGACGGCGGCTTCGTTGTGACGGGCTGTGGCCACCATGGGCTGCGGCAAGGCGCAATCCACGATCTGATTGATCGCGTAGATTGATTCTCTTTCGCAGGCACGGCAGCGCAGAACGAAGACCCGGGAGACGAGCAGGAACTGCGAATCATTCTCCTCGTGCTTTCCCAGATAAGCGCTTTCTTTCTTGCTTACGATGCTGGGAATGCGCACGGGCTTTCCGCAGTGCCGACACAATACGCCGCGGAAATGTTGACTGACAGGTTCGGCGGACATCTGGACAACTCCTTGGACAGATTTCAGCGGAGGCTTCGGAAGCAGCAGGATACTGAAACACCGATGAATTTGTCTACCTCAAGATAAGGTTTCCACAGGGCGAAAGAATGTGACTGGGGTCACGTAGGAAAAGAATTCTAAGCGCTTTAAAACGATGTACTTGCAAGTCAGAAGAGATTCTAAGTGGGGCTCGGAGCCGTAATGTCTCAATTGGAAAACTCCCGCCCCTATTTCAGCCTGCCAACCTAAATCTCTAGCCTCGGCCACGGGAGTGGGTGCAGATGGGTCGGAGTCAACGAGCGCGATGGTCCTGGGCGAAGAGATTCGTTTTGGCCTAATTGAGCGATCCCGACAGGTCAAACCCGCAGCGTCTCCGAAAGCCAAGAGTTCAGTCGCAGCTTCCTATGAGTACAATCCCATTAAGCTCGAACCAACAAGAATATTGTCAGCCGAAATCTGGAACTACTACTCAGGTGGACCACAGAAAGTATGGTGGGATCGGAATACTGCCCCTCTTGAAGCACAGTTGGCAAAATGCATCGCGGGAATGATCAGAATGGCTCTTAGGAAAAGAGCCGAGCGAAAAGCACTCGGGGAATGCTCAGCAATCCCGCGTCCTTGGTGTAGAATCGCCTCGTTGAAAACACCCTGAAAGAGGGAGGAACTATGACGTCGCGAAGCCGCTTACGCGCTTTGCTGCAGGGAATTTTGGCGCTGGCTCTGACCGCGAGCGCGCTGCAGGCGCAGCAAACTCCGTCATATCGCTTCTCAGTCTCCTTCACGAACGCGCAAAGCGCCGAGCCGCTCGATGGGCGCCTGCTTCTGGTTCTTTCCACCGATCCCTCCGACGAGCCGCGCCTGCAAATCGACGGTTCGGCGCGCACGCAGATTCTCTTCGGCCTCGATGTGGACGCGCTCAATCCCGGCCAATCCGTCATGCTGGATGACGCCGCCTTCGGCTATCCCATCCGCCATTTGCATGACGTCCCTTCCGGCGACTACTTCGTTCAAGTCGTCCTGCACAAATACGAAACGTTCCACCGCGCCGACGGCTACACCGTAAAACTTCCCATGGACCGCGGCGAAGGCCAGCACTGGCAACTCGCTCCCGGCAACCTCTATTCCAAGCCGCGGAAAATCACATTGCGCGCGGGCGGCGATCCCGTCTCCATCGTGCTCGACCAAGTCATCCCGCCGATCCCCGAACCGAAGGACACGCCATACATCCGCCACATCAAAATTCAGAGCGCCTTGCTCACGAAATTCTGGGGCCGGCCGATGTTCTTGAGCGCCAACGTCCTCGTCCCGGAAGGTTTCGATTCCCATCCCGGTGCGCATTTTCCGCTGATGATTTTCGAAGATCATTTTAACGATGACTTCCACGGCTTCCGCACAACCCCTCCGGCCCCCGACCTGAAACCCGACTACAGCGAACGATTCCACATTCCCAGCTACAACAGAATCCAGCAGGAAGAAGCCTACAAGTTCTATCAGCAGTGGATTTCGGCGAAATTTCCGCGCTTCCTGGTCGCGCAGATCAATCACGCCAATCCGTACTACGACGATTCCTACGCCGTGAATTCCGCCAACCTCGGCCCCTACGGCGATGCCATCGAGACCGAATTGATTCCCGCGATCGAAAAGACCTTCCGCGGCATTGGACAGGGCTGGGCGCGCTTCGCCTACGGCGGTTCCACCGGCGGATGGGAAGCTCTGGCCGTGCAGGTGTTTTATCCGGACCACTACAACGGGGTGTTTGCCGCCTGCCCCGATCCGGTGGATTTCCGCGGCTTCACCAACATCAATATTTACGCCGATAAGAACGCCTTCTACCTCGATGGCCCGCACACGCGCGTCGAGCAACCAGGCGAACGCGATTACCTTGGCCACACCTTGACCACCACGAAAGCGCTCAATCAATACGAACTGGCTCTCGGCTCCCACGCGCGTTCCGGCGAGCAATTCGATATCTGGCAGGCTGTGTTCGGCCCGGTGGGCAAGGACGGCTACCCGCAGCCCATCTTTGATAAGGAAACCGGGGAGATCGATCCCGTCACGGCCGCCTATTGGAAGGAACATTTCGACCTAAGCGCGATCCTGCAAAAAAATTGGGCCACGCTGGGATCGAAACTCGAAGGCAAGATTCACGTGTACGTGGGAAGCGCGGACACCTATTTCTTAAACGATGGGGTGTACTATCTCGAAGACGTTTTGAAGGCCACAACGAATCCTCCCTACGGCGGCGAAGTGAAATACGGCGACCGTGCCGAACATTGCTGGAACGGCGACCCCACGCTACCCAACTACCTTTCGCGCCTCCACTACAACGCCATGTACCTCCCGAAGATCCTTGAACGCATCGTCAAAACCGCGCCTCCTGGTGCCGATTTGACATCCTGGCGCTATTAGAAGATCGTTGGGGACGGCGCCTGGCTAGGAGCGGAACCGGAATGGCGACCATAAGATAGTCGTTCCACTTCAATCCGTCCTGCGCCGACAATTGCATTGAGCTTGCGTTACCGGCGCGACACCGAGGCTTCGGCAGACTTCTGATGTAGGCAATGCCGAAGGCAAAGCCCGCCAAGTTCTGGACCTTTCGCAATCGGCCGGGCAAATGTGTCTGCATGCCGGCACCTCGAATACCCGCGCGGCGCAATTCCAGCGATTGGCGGTCCCATTCAAATGGTCCGAAACGCACAATAGTATTGGTTGGCGGCTGCGTACCCATGGAAAACCCGCATTCTCGCAACTGGGGACTTGGTCCCGGAAGTATACCAGCGGGACTTTACCGGTCCAGCGCCGCCCCGTCACCTAGGGCGCTGATTCACGGCGACTTGCGAGTTCAGAAATAGTTCGGACCGTTCGGCCCAAAAGTGTTACCTATGTCTTAGGTACGTTGTGTCACCCATGTGTCCGGGCCGGACCCGTTTTTGTTTGGTGGAGCCGATGGGATTCGAACCCACGACCTCCTCGATGCCATCGAGGCGCGCTCCCAACTGCGCCACGGCCCCACTGGAGGAACTTCCAAAAGCTTACCACAAATCGGTGAGTGGCTGGAGCGGTGCACAATGCAGATTTGCGGGAAGTCGCGTTCACTGGCATCACTGATTAGCCCGGATATATCGCGCGATGAGGCGGGGCCGCGTTTTCCTGGCGACCCAAAAATTACCAGCCTGTGACGAAAAGGCGCTGGGCCGCGGGCAGGCCGCATTTTTGGTAGCGGTTGTAAGCGGTGGCGGCACGCTGGCGGATCGCTTCGGGAGATTCATCGCGGAGCCAGCCATCGAGTGCGGCCTTGAGCGTGTAGGCTTCGGGAGCCATGAGACCCGTGGTCCACAAAAGCGGCTCGCCTCCCGAGGATTGCAGGTAGGGGCCGAAGAAAGCCTTGCTGGCGCAAGCGAGGACGATGAATTGCCGACGGCGAGTTCCCTTCCCTCTTTGCACGCGAGGAATCTGAAAATCCATGAGGGCATCGTGCCCTACGTAGACCATCAGGTCTGCCTGTCCGGTGATCGGTAGCACTGACTTCTCACTGTCTGCACGAAGCTCGAAGGATTCCTGGTGCGCAGCGGCGACGGAAGCGATGAAATCAGAGACGGCGTCGCGAATCCTGCTGCCGTCGTACGCGTCGGCGACAAGGAAGCAATCGGGATCGCGATGACGGAAGACGCAGCGCTCGAGGATGGCGGGTTGCGGACCCGGCTGGCACTGAAGCAAATGCCAATCAGAACTGGCCTTAAAGAAAGATTTCACGCCGTAGGCCGCGCCCCAATAGAGATTGTTGGCAGCATCGCGTCCATTGCCGAGGCGGGCGGGGACTGGAACGATGCCTTGGTGAGCGTTGTCGGCCAAAGGCACGAAGACGTGGACAACGCGCACGCGTGTTTGCGCGGTTGCGAGTGGCATCGAAACGGCCAGAGCAAAGAATGCGAGAAGTGCCGCAAGCGCGCTGCGCTTTGATGGACAGAGCATGGAGAAGTTAAGACTAAGAGTGTAGACGCACGCCTGCAATAGTACTGCTGTTCGGGGCCGAAAGCGTCTGGCGATATGCCAGGAGGCAGCCTGGAACGCCCAGAAACATCTTGCAGGTTTTTTATCGCGGGGAGCCGTGGGGTTCCAGTAGAATGCAGGCATCATGGCAAAACTCACTTTTCTGGGCGCAGCAGGCTGCGTGACGGGGTCCAAATACCTTGTGGAAGCGACCGGCAAGAAACTGCTGGTGGATTGCGGGTTGTTTCAGGGCACGGATGATTTGAAGGAGCGCAACTGGAATCCGCTGCCGGTGGATCTGAATTCAATCAGCTACGCGGTTCTGACGCACGCGCATCTGGACCACAGCGGATGGCTGCCGGTGCTGGTGCGCGACGGCTTTCGCAAGACGATCTTTGCCAATCCGGCGACGATCGAGCTGACGGAACTCCTGTTGAAGGATTCCGGGCACCTGCAGGAAGAAGAAACAGCGGACGCCATCAAGCACCATTGGAGCAGACACCCGCATCCGCAGGCGCTCTATACATCGGAGGACGTCGATCCGGTGCTGCGGCTGCTGAAACCGATGCCGCGCAACGGCGGCTTTGACATTTCGCCGGAATTCCACGTGGAGTCGTATGACGCGGGACACATTCTGGGCTCCTCCAGCCTGGAACTGACGATTACGGAGAACGGCAAGAAAACGGTGATCGTGTTTTCCGGGGACGTGGGCCGCTACGAGCAGCCCATCCTGAATGACCCCGTAACGCCGGTGACAAAGCAGATTGACCTGCTGCTGTGCGAATCCACATACGGCGACCGCGAGCACGAAACGGGCGATCCGCTGGAATTGCTTAGCAATGTGGTGAACCGCGTGGTGAAGCGCGGCGGGTCCATCGTGATTCCCGCGTTTGCGATCGGGCGCACGCAGACCTTCATGTATTACCTGCGGCAATTGGAAAATTTGCAGCGCATCCCGAAGGTTCCCGTGTACGTGGACAGCCCGATGGCGCTGAGCGCCACGGATCTATACCTGAAGCACAAGGAAGATCACGACCTGCTGTTTGCGCGCGACGAAAAGAACGGCGGCGATCCCCTGAGCGTGCACGAATTCCACCTGGCGCGCAGCGCGGAAGAGTCCAAGCAGATCAACAATGTGAAGACCCCGTGCATCATCATTTCCGCGAGCGGCATGGTGACGGGCGGGCGCGTGCTGCATCACCTGGCGCTGCGCTTGGGGGATGCGCGGAACGCCGTGATCCTGGGGGGATTCCAGGCCGAGGGTACGCGGGGGCGTGCCTTGCAAGAGGGGGCGAAGACCTTGAACCTGTTCGGGCAGATCGTTCCGGTGATGGCGGAGATTGTGATGATGGGCCAGTTTTCGGCGCACGCGGGGAAGAGCGAGTTGCTGCGGTGGCTGACGGCGCTGCAAGTGCCGCCGAAGCAGGTGTACCTGACACACGGAGAGCCTGCGGCGGCACAATCGTTACAGCAGGCCATTACGGAGAAGTTCCGGTGGA
>Ga0326727_10010866_pt1 | contig 21470 bp, 12 predicted proteins | sample MB2enrmetagenome_FD_207643 | JGI IMG/M metagenome (GOLD analysis project Ga0326727, IMG submission 207643) | Lab enriched peat soil microbial communities from McLean, Ithaca, NY, United States - MB29MY | ecosystem: Environmental > Terrestrial > Soil > Wetlands > Peat | place: USA: New York...
CGTGAACGCATGGTTTCCTTCACACCTCCCACAGAGTCGCGAGCGTCCTCTCGACCCTCACGCGCATGGCTTCGGTGCGATATGCGAGACCCAGAGCATGACTCGAATGAGAGAGACTCGCTGAACTGGGCGCCGTGGCGCCAGGCATAAACGATCTCAGTCGAGTCGGCGGGGAGCGGCGGGCCCTTCTCGCGGCATTTCATCTCGAAGCCTTCGGTGCGTTCCATAAAAGCGGCTTAACTCGTTGGCACATCGGGGCGTGACAACCTGAGATTTGCGGAATCTCGGCCACCCTCGATCTAGCGTAGCGAGGACCTCCGTCTTTGGTGCCGCCGGGGGGTCTGCCTGGCGCAATTCTTCCAGACGCACTTACACGTGGTCCGGCACGATGTAAGGCGCCCGATAGGACCTCGATAAGTAAGAATTGGCCTCGTGATCGTCGCCAAAGTTGCCGGCCGTCGCATCGAAAACCAGAGGCCTTTGGGTGCGGTAGGAAATGTTAGACATATGATTCATGACAACAGACGGGTATGTCTCGCCTACGTCGCAAGTCAGGTCTTCGTGCTTACGGCTCTGAACGGCTTTCAAGAAATTGGCAGCGTGCGGCCACGTAGCCCAGGCCTCTTCTTCGGTATATTTCATCTCATGCGCCAGCTTGCGCTCGTCGCCCATGAACACTTTGAAGCCTTGGGAATCGAGCGAGAGGGTTCCTTCGCTGCCCAGGAAAATGACGCCAATGTAGTTGGGCCCTTCCAGGTTCATATCGCCTTCTCCCTGGGTCATCAGTCCCCTCACTTCAAAAATGATTTGGGAGGAATCGGGATAGCGGAGAATCGAGATCTGCGTGTTCGGCGTCTCCTGATCGTCACTGTAGATATATTTCGCACCTGAACAAAAGACCTGCGGCGCAACGCCCGTTTTGCCCAGTCCCCAGCGGGCGATATCCATCTCATGAATACCCTGATTGCCGATATCGCCATTTCCGGTATTCCAGAACCAGTGCCAGTTATAATGAAAGCGGTTGGGATTGAAGGGGCGTTTTTCCGCCGGGCCCACCCAAAGGTCATAATCGACGCCTTCCGGAACCGGTCCGTCGGGTTGGTGGCCAATGGATTTCCTCCGCTTAAAGCACAGACCCTTGGCCATATAGACCTTGCCGATCGCACCTTGATGGAGCATCTCCATAGCACGGCGGTAATGCTCGATGCTGTGCGCTTGCAGGCCGATTTGCACCATGCGCTGGTATTTTCGGGCGGCATCCACCATGCGCTGCCCTTCCCAGATGTTGTGGCTGGCCGGCTTTTCGACGTACACATCCTTGCCGGCTTGGCAGGCCCAAACGGTGGCGAGCGCGTGCCAATGATTCGGGGTGGCGATGGTGACAACGTCAATGTTCTTGTTGTCAAACACCCGCCGAAGATCTTGGACGACCTCCGGCTTCTTTCCCTGCAACTCTTCCACGAGCGCCTGGCCGCGCGCGGCCTCACCCAAGTCGATGTCGCAGATCGTGGTGATCGAGCAGTTCGGCTGTTTTGCAAAAGCGGCGATATGATCCCTTCCCCGGCTCCGCACACCGATCACGGCAACGTTGATTCGGTCGTTGGCGCCCAGAACCGGCCAGGTTGAGAAAGCCACGCTGCTCGCGGCCGCCAGCCCTGCGCTGCTCACACTGCCTTTCAAGAAGCTCCGCCGGCTTAATTGCGAAGCATTGGACATGATAAATTCTCCTCCCTGTGGGCTTGTACTCCGTGCTATCTATCGTTCGTGGGTTTCATGTTTCCCTGTACCGTCATAAACGACCCCACCCGCCCGACCCAGCCGACAGCAAAACCATAACAGCATTCCTACGTCAATGGAAGTATTGCCCTTTTCAACTTATCGCTTCACAAGATGATAGTGCAAACTTACATTGGAGATGCAGAAAGCGGATCGGGATTCTGTTCGTTCTACGAGGAGAATGGCCGCGGACTACCCCGGTGCATCAGGCAGCTTGCAGCCAAGAGTAATAAGCTTTCCTTTTTTCGTGTTCTGGACACACCACGAACCTGATTTGTCCGCCTGCGTGAGGAGGCCCCACGTTTTGCTGGTCGTGGGGGTGAGGGGTCACTTCCCCAGCCCATACAATAACCACTTGGTTGCGGCTCCGCCGCTTGCTGTGCGGAAAGGCTGCGCCTTTCCGGGGCGCGTGTGTTCCGGACAACTTCCTCCGCACGGGCCGGAAGGCTCAGCCTTCCGGCCCGTGCGGAGGAGGAAGAAGGAAGCAGCCTGGGCCGGAAAGCCAGAGGCTTTCCGCACAGCAGGCGGCGAAGCCGCGCTGAATCCCGGACGCCTTCGCTAATTTGGACAGCCCTGGCTCACATCAGCCGCTCCTGTTTCTCCGTAGAAGCAGTAGGCACGACAAGCGTTCTTCTCGTCGTGGGCGTTTGGAAGGGTCTCGGCCTTGTAAGGACATGCGACCTCGCCGAACCCACGGTATCCAGCCAAGGGATCGCAAGCAGGCACGGGCACTTCCCCGGCGGGGCTCCCGCGAATACAGGGCCTGCACGGCATCGATGCTTGCGCCAGGTTCCTTCAATTCTTCCCTCCCGTTCTCCCTTGCTTACCGAGAGGAGTTGTTATATTCTGGTCTCGGTAACCGAGGAGGAAGATGAGCAAACCATCCGATTTAGTCCAGGGTACCTTGGACTTGCTGATCCTGAAGATTCTGGCGCTTGAGCCGCTCAACGGCTACTCCGTCAGCCAGCGGCTGAAACAAGTATCGGGTGACGTCCTGCATGTCAGCGACGGCTCGCTTTACCCCGCCTTGCACAAGCTTGAGCAGGAGGGATGGATCGCGGCCGAGTGGAGAGCCAGCGAGAACAATCGCCGCGCCAAGTACTACTCGCTGACCCCGCTTGGCCGGAGGCAATTGGAGAAAGAAACCAGCAACTGGCGCCGGCTCTCGGTGGCGATTTCGCACGTGGTGAAACTGAAGGAGGCCTGAGCGCGGCGAGCGCTCGACAGAAACCTGATGAACTGCCCGCCTAAATTCCGTGTTTTGGTCAATGCAGACCGCAGGGGTTTTGCGTGCGTTTGGCCCCCAAAACGCTCTCGGTATTGCCCATTTTTGCTCCCCGCAGGGGATCGGTATAGTGCCAGGGGATCCCCGCAAGGGATCGATACAATAGCCGGGGGCAACGCCCCCGGAAAGCGCACCCGCAGAAAGCTCCGACCCTGCAAGGGTCGAATGCCGGTGAGGGCTGGACAGTCTCAGGTGATGGGGCAGGGGTAATGCGACCCCTGCAGGGTCGGGGAACCATCGACGCGTGCTCCGGGGGCGCTGCCCCCGGCTATTGAATTGCGCCCTGGCAGGGCTCTCAGTGATAGGTACGATGCCCAAGTAGCCTTGCCCCGGCTCGCCCCTCGGCCGGAGTTTCTGCTCATCATGGGCAACCGGAAGGCTGTCAGCGCTCAGAAGGTGAACCTCATGCGTCCAGAGCACTGGATTTACACGCTGCCGCTGCGCTTACGATCGCTCTTCCGCCGCCCCCAGGTGGATCAGGATTTGGACGAGGAAATCCGCGACCACTTGGAGCGCCGAACGGATGAATATGTCGCCAAAGGCCTCTCGCTGGAAGAGGCCCGCTATGCCGCGCGCAGAGAATTCGGCGGAGTCGAACAGGCCAAGGAGAAGTGCCGCGACACGCGCAAGGTAAATTGGATTTACGAACTCGTACAGGACCTCCGCTACGGCCTGCGCCAAATGCGGCGCAATCCCGGCTTCACGGCGGTCGCAGTGATTACGCTGGCACTAGGCATCGGCGCGAACACGGCGGTTTTCAGCGTAGTCAGGGCCGTGCTGCTAAGCCGCTTACCTTACAGCGACCCTGACCGTCTGGTGTGCATCACTGATGTCTTTCCTGGCGTCCTTCCTAGCAGCCTAGACAACTTGGTCGCCGATCCGGACTACCTGCATTGGCGGGGTCAGAACCAGGTGTTCCAGTTCGTGGCCGCTTACGGTCAGCTTCGGGGGCTTAACCTCGGCAGCAAAGACGAACTGGAACGCGTCGACGCAACGGACGTGACCTGGGACTTCTTCCCCATGCTTGGTGTTCGCCCGGCCTTGGGACGAAGTTTTCTCCCTGAGGAAGACCGGCCGGGAGGACCACCCATAGTGATGTTAAGCCATTCGCTTTGGCAGCGTCGCTTCCGCTCCGATCCGAAGCTGGTCGGCAAAGTGATAACACTCAACGAAAAAGGCTATACCGTTATCGGAATTATGCCCGAGAGTTTCCACTTCCCCGCTGACTGGGGTCCAGAGCTGTTCGTTCCATTGGATCTGGAGCCGAATCTGAATTGGGACTCCCCCTCATTCGGGGGAGTCTATGTTATCGCGCGGCTAAAGCCTGGAGTGAAACTCAGTCGCGCCACGTCTGACCTGGTCGCAATCAACCGGCGGTCCGACAAGGCGCTTCCGCCGCCTTTTTCCCCCCAGATGCATGACAAGTCGCGAATAGGAATGGTGACGCTTCACGAACGCCTGCTGGGAGACGTGCGGCCTCTCCTTTTGATTCTGCTGGGGGCAGTTGGATTCGTGCTGCTACTCGCGTGTGCGAATGTCGCGAATTTGCAGCTCGCTCGTGCCGCGATGCGGGAGAAGGAGTTTGCCGTCCAAGCCGCAATCGGTGCGGGCCGCTGGCGGCTGGCGAGACAACTGCTCGTTGAAAGTTTCGCCCTCGCGGTACTGGGAGGGGTGGCCGGGCTGATTCTGGGGGCCGGTGGCGTGGCGCTTTTTCGGCATTTAAGGCCGCCTAACATTCCGGGCCTTACGACCGTAGGCCTGGACGGGTGGGTGTTTGCGTTCATCGCTGCCATTACAGCCTCCGCCGGCATCGCATCTGGGCTGGCGCCGGTGTTTGTCGCTTCCGGGCTGAACCTGGACGAGACGCTGAAGGAGTCGGGACCGAGAACAACGACAGGGGGCGCAGCCCAGCGCCTGCGCGCGCTGTTGATGGTTTCAGAGGTCGCCTTGGCTCTGGTCCTGCTGACGGGCGCGGGTCTTCTGATCCGCAGCTTCGTGCGTCTCGCTTCTGTCGATCCCGGTTTCGACCCGCAGCATCTTCTCACCGAGCGAGTCTTGCTCCCTCTCGAAAAATACCCGAACCCTGCTCAATGGGCGACCTTCTTTCAGAGTGTCCTCGAGCGAGTCGGGGGCCTGCCTAGCGTCGAGTCCGCTGCCGCGGCAGAACCTCCGCCCTTAACGAATGCCTATTTTCAGGCAGGCGTGGAGGTCGAAGGCCGGCCAGGGTGGCAGTATAGCGATGAATGCATTATCAGCCCGTCCTACTTTCACACCCTGCGGATTCCGCTTATCTCCGGGCGAGATTTCACTCCCTACGACGCCGGCTCTGCGTCCCGTGCGACGATAGTGAACGAGGTTTTCGCCCGCCGCTTCTTCGGCCAAGAGGATCCGGTAGGCCACCGCATTCGCATCGGAGAAACTTGGCACTCGATTGTAGGCGTCGTGCGGAGCACGCGGCACCTGCCTCTTACCACTGAGCCGTCCGCCGAGGTTTTCACCTGCGGGACGTTTTGGTCTATGACACTGGTCGTCCGCGCCGCTTCCGACCCGGCGTCGCTCGCCGCCGCAGTGCGAAGTAAGGTACAAGCGGTGGACCCGAATCAGCCCGTCTATGACGTGGCCACCATGGAAGAGCGATTTTCGCAGGCCGTTGCCCCACAACGTTTTAACGCGCTGGTGATGGCCATCTTCGCCGTTATGGCAGTGATCTTAGCGGGAGTTGGCGTTTACGGCGTAATGGCTTACTCCGTGACCCGGCGCACGCACGAGATCGGAGTCCGCATGGCGCTGGGCGCGCAGCGGCAGGATGTTTTGAAGCTCGTCCTCCGCCAGGGCGCCCTGCTCGTAGCGTTCGGCATAGGCCTAGGCGTCGCCGGAGCGCTGGCGCTGACGCGGTCCTTATCGAGCCTGCTCTATGGCGTCAAGCCCACGGACCCGCTGACATTTGTCGGGGTCGCTCTGGTCCTAATCAGCGTTGCGCTCATGGCCAGCTATATCCCCGCCCGCCGGGCCACGAAGGTCGATCCGATGGTAGCGCTGCGGCACGAGTGAGGTGTGAGGGGTTTCCAAATGCTCGAAGTCAAAGGGCTGACCAAACGGTATAGCGGCATTGCCGCCGTTGACGATGTGAGTTTTCGCATCGATGCCGGCGAGGTGTACGGATATCTCGGGCCGAATGCTTCGGGCAAGACCACAACGGTGAAAATGCTCACGGGGCTGCTCAAACCCACGCACGGCCATGTTTTCTACCAGGGGCGAGACATCCGTGAAGATCTGGTCGAGTATCGAAAACATCTCGGCTACGTCCCGGAAGAACCCCAGCTTTATCCTTACCTGAGCGGGCTCGAATACTTACAGCTTGTGGGGCGACTGCGGTCGATTCCCCAGGCAGTGCTTGATCGCAAGGTGGATCGCCTCTTGAATCTCTTTTCACTTCACGGGCAGCGACATTCTGCGATTTTCTCCTACTCCAAAGGGATGAAGCAAAAGGTGCTGATCTCCGCGGCGCTCTTGCACGACCCGGACATTCTGATTTTCGATGAGCCTCTCTCGGGTTTGGACGTCACGTCGGTGCTTGTTTTCAGGAGCGTCGTTCGGTCTCTGGCGCGGGAGGGCAAGATTATCCTGTTCAGTTCGCACGTTCTGGAAGTGATCGAGAAAGTGTGCTCGAAGGTGATCATCCTTTACAAGGGCCATGTGGTGGCTGATGAAAACGTCGGGCGATTGAGGGAACTCATGCGGTTGCCGTCGCTGGAAGACGTTTTCAATCAGTTGGTCATGCAAGTTGATACGGAGCAGGTGGCGAACGAAATTGTCGAAACGATGAAAATGTGATTCCACTTCTTTAATCGAATGCGTGCACTATTCAAAATTCGTCGTTTCCCCCAGGATGAGAAGACTCAGTTCATCGATCTCACCCGCCATTTCTATAGACGTCTTTTTGACATCGACTTCATTTCAGGGGACGCTGAGGCGCGCCTCGGCGTCGTGCACATTCTCACGTTATTGGCGTTTCCCGGTTTGTATTATGCGATGCTCAGGTTTATGGACTATGAACATGACGCCTCGCAGCTTACCCCGGCCAGTTATCGTGCGGACGTTCTCTCGGACCAATGCCTGTACGTGTTCTTCTCGATGGCGGTGATGGGTGTGGTGGCAGTGCTGGTGTGGGACAGGTTATTTCCCGACCGGTGGGATTACGCCAACCTGATGGCGCTTCCGCTGAAGCTCCGTACGATCTTTTACGCCAAGATTGCCTCCTTGTTCCAGTTTGTAGGCCTCTTCATCTTGGCCGTGGCGGGCGCCCCAGTTTTGATTTATCCAGTCGTGGCCTCGGAGGGATTGCGCCCTGCCCCTTCCCTCCAGGATTTCATCCGGGCGGCGACGGCACATGGCATTGCGGTCTTTTCCGGCTGTCTATTCATGTTTCTGTTTTTTGTGGCTCTCCAGGGTGTGCTGCTCAACCTCCTGACCTTTGCACAATTCAGAAAGCTCTCTCTATACGTTCAGTGCCTCGCTACCGTCATCCTTGTCTGCCTCCTCTTCTTTTTGCCGCTGGTTCCCAAGCTGTTGCCTGTTTGGGAGAAGACACGCAGCTTGTGGCTGTACGCGCTTCCGCCGATGTGGTTCCTGGGTCTTTACCGAACCCTGCTGGGCACGCACGACCCCGTGTTTATGCCCCTTTCCCGGATTTCGATCGTCGCATTTGTGCTTGCGGCAGGAGTCGCTGCGGTCACGTACTTTATAGCGTACCGGCGGCATTCACAGATGGCATTTGAATCACCCGAAGAAGGAGGCACTGGGCACTTCGGAATCGCGGACCTCCTCGGCTGGCTGCTTGACCGATTTTGGCTGAAAGAAGGTCCGGAGCGCGGCACCTTCTATTTCGTGCTGCACACTCTGGCGCGCAGCACGAAACAGAGGCTCAATTTCGTTGCCTATGTTTCCGTGGCCTTGGCCCTCGTGCTGTCGGGAATTCTCGCTGCGATGGTTTACTTGGCGCACGGAAGCCGCTGGGCTTCCATCACCCAGCCCGGCGGAGGACTGCTTTCGATACCGCTGGTCGTCTCCTTCTTTATGCTCATGGGGATGCGAGCCGCCTTTGAATTTCCTGCGGAACTTCCCGCCAATTGGATCTTTCAGATTACAGAGGAGCGCCATGGCCGAATGTGCCTGGCTGGGGCCAGGAAGGCCATGATCGCGGTGGCCATTGTTCCGCCGTTCGTGGTGAGCTTCGCTGTTTACGCGAACCTGTGGGGTCCCCTGTCGTCTCTGCTCGCGGTCCTTTTCGGCGTATTTTTGTGTCTGATTTTGACGGAGCTTCTGTTGTATTCCTCACGCAAGATTCCCTTCACTTGCTCGCACTTTCCGGGGAAAACGAGTCTCTCGCTTATCGGAGCGATCGGTTGCCTGCTGTTTGCATCCTGTGCTTACGCAATGGCCTTGCTTGAGAGATGGTTGTTCCAGAAACCCATTGTCTGGATCGTAGCTCTGGGGGCTGAAATCATCGTTCTGAACCGCCTCATGTTCTATCGAAACCGGTCCCTTACTCATGGTTTCGGGGTTCAGTACGAAGACAAGCCATTGCCGGTTGTCCAGACATTGGACCTCAACGCCTGATTGACGGGCGGTCATCGTTCCCATTCCCTTCCTAAGAGCAGCCCCTTCCTGAACCGTCCCAGTCGGCGGACCGCTCCTTTCGCCAGCGGTCACAACAAAGCAATTGCCGCCTCGAAGCCGATATGTCTTCGTACTCCGGCTGGGCTATGCCGTACTGATTCTCTTTCTTGTCGGGGAGATTGTCGCCGTAGTCGCCGGTAATAGTGACTCGGTTGCCAGTCAGTCCATGAGCCGACGAGCTGCGCGTGCGGCGTAGTCATGGGGTCGCCAAAACAGTCAGAAAGGCGCTGCCACTACCTACGATTTGCGCGGGCGCGCGACACAGCCGACTCGGCCGCTCTAGTCCCTCCTGAGCCAAGGCGGGATGCCTTTTCTGACAATTAGCGCTTTCAAGAAAAATAGGTCCTACCGGTAGGCATCGCTGCCTATAAAGTGCTTGACAAGTCGGTAAATATAATGTTAGGCTTTAACGTACGTCCTCGGGTCGCACAGGTCGGCCGCGATGGTCAATCTGGAAGAAACACGCTCTCGGGCTCGGTGCGAGGGCGTGCCGGTCGGATCGTCCCAAAACCGGAGAGTAGTTTCGAATGGCGAACACGCTCCTGGCGCAAATCGGATTCCAGCCTGCGCTTCCCCGTCATCCCCGCGAAGCTTGTCCCCGCGAACGCGGAGAGCGAGAATCTGCTCCGCAAGCCTTCCGAAATGCGTCGCTGGTGGACTCGATTCCCGCTTGCGCGGGAATGGCCATGGCTCGCGAATGTAGTCATCAAGTCCGAAATAGGCGGCGCCTACCCCTTAGAGATGTTAAAAATGAGGATCGATCCGACTATGTCTATGAAAACAAATGTCACATGACAATATGTCATGCTCTTTTGCAACTTGGTTTGCAGTTTTGCGCAGTAATTCGAGGCGAAATTGCAGTTTTTAGACAGAAAAAAAGGGACGAATGTACGAGGAAGCTCTTGCCGTCTACCGCGAGACCGGGAATCGCAACGGCGTCGCGAGTGAGCTTAATAATATTGGCACGATTCTGATTGAGATGGGTGACCTCAGCGGAGCGAAGAAAACTCTCGAGGAGTCCCTGGCGACCTACCGGGAATTCGGGCTTCAGGGCGGCGTCGCCCTGGCGAACCTCAACCTCGGGGAGGTGCTTCTGGCACTTGGGGATCCAGCCGGTGCGAAGAAGACGTTGCAGCAGTCCGTGGATATCTGCCGCCAGACCGGTGATCGAAGTAAAGCCGCCGGCTCTCTGGCTGATTTAGGAAGGGTCCTTGAGGCGGAGGGCGCCCTGGAAGAAGCTCGGAAGTATGAGGCGCAAGCCCTGGCTGCCTTCGAAGAGATCGGAAACAAGTCAAGCGCTGCCGGAGCAGAAGTCGCCATTGCCGATCTCATGATCGAGCAGGGGGAGGGAGCCGCGGCCGCTGCCGCGGCGAGCCAATCCGCGCAAGAGTTTAACCGAGAGAAGATGCTGACCGACGAATTTCTAGCCTACGCGGTGGTAGCTCGAGCTCTGCTTGCGCAAGGAAAAGTGGCGGATGCTCGGAGAGCCGTCGAGCAGGCAAACTCACTGCTGGGCAAGGGGCCAAACCGGGACGTCGCGCTCGCCGTCGCCATTACCGCGGCCCGTGTGGATGCTGCCTCGGGCGATCCTGCGAACACGAATCAGGCGGCTAGAAGCCTCCAGACGGCTCTGGCAGAGGCGCGCAGCGCTGGATTCGTCAACCGTCAGCTCGAAGCCCGCCTGGCCCTGGGTGAGATCCAAGTCCGTTCCGGCAACAGTTCCGAAGCTCGCGCCAGCCTCAAGGCTCTCAAGAAGGATGCATCGGATAGGGGCTTCGGTCTCATCGCACGCAAAGCTGCTGCGGCTCTTGGGACTCGAACCCTGGGATCGGCGCAACCCAGTGGTTCGCCGTGACGTGACTGGTTTCTTGTTCCACCCCACGTGAGACAGTCCATTCACGATTTGATCTTCTGCACTTCGATTTTGTAATGGTCGAGGAGCATGCCGGTGGCGTGGTCGACGGCGGCGCGGGCGAGTTGGTAGTTGATTTCTGCCTGGAGCACCGCGGCCTCCGCCGAGGCAAGCACGGTTTGTGCTTGCAGCACAAAAAAGATCGTTTGGGCGCCGAGTTGATACTTGCGCTCCTCGGCCTCCAGGCTCTTGCGCGACAGGTCATAAGCGACGCGCGTTGCGTCGAGAGAGATGCGCGCTTGGTCAAGCTGATGAACCGCCGTGGCCACCTGGAGCGTGATGTCCTCTTCTTGCTGCCGCGCCTGGTACTGGCTTCGCCGGCGCGAAACCATGGCATTGCCGAGGTTCGCTTCGGCGCTGTGGTTTTTGATCGGAAGATTCAGCGACAAAGTGAATCCATAAGCGGGGTAGCCGAAGCCGCCGATCTGGCTGAGAGCATCACCCAGCCCGCCACGCGAAAGGAGCAGGGGCGGCGTGACGGAGGAATTGTATTGATTGCCTCCTATTCCATAGGACTGATATATCCCGCTCAGACTGAGGTTGGGCAGCAGACTGTTATGGTCGAGCCGGATCGTGATGTCATTCGCGGCCATCTGCTGGCGCAGGGCTTCCAGTTCGGGCCGGTGCGCGAGTGCGGCAGCGACGGCCTCCTTCGCGTCGACGTGGAGAAGCTCACCGATCGGTTCGGGATTCTCCACCAGGTCCAGATCCAACAAGCGAACGTCTGCGTCCTGGTCAGCACCCAGGAGGCGGCGGAACTGGTCTTCCATGGATTTAAGCTGATACTGAGCCTGGATGACCTGCACCTTGCGGTTCGCAACTTCCGCTTCTGAGCGGTAGATATCGAGGGGCGGCAGGGCACCGAGTTCCAGCGCGCGCTTGTCGCGATCGTAGGAAGCCTGCGCGAGGTCCTGCGACTTCTGCCCAATCTTCATGTTCTCCCGCGCCTGCACGACGCTCCAATAAACCTCCAGTAGTTGATAGAGCGAATCGCTTACTTGCCCCTCAAACTGGGCTGTGGATTGTGCCACGTTGCGGCGGGCGATGAGGATGGGGGCGCGGTTCACGAAGCGCCCGTTGCCCCGCAGCAGGGGCTGGGTAACAGTGAAATTCAGGTTGGCGAAAATCGAGGGATTGAGAAAATAGTAGATGCTATTGGTGGAGGATTTATCGGCGCTCAGACCGATATTAAAATTCGTGCCGGTCTGCAAGGTCTGCGCGTAGCCGAACGCCGTTTGCTGTTCCAGATCGCTCAGGGTGGGGGCACCCTGCAACTGGGAATCGGTGGGGTATTTGGAGCGGTCCGTGTTGAAGGAGGAAGTCAGCGCCGGATCGAAATTGGCGAAGGCCCGCACCAGATTGAATTGCGCATCGGTCACTGCAAGACGGTCGATGTGCATCTCGGTGTTATGTTCCAGTAAAAGGAGCATAGCGTCCTGGAGGGAAAGGCGCAGCTTACCCTCAACAATGTAGTCGTGGAAGCCCTTGGTGTCCGGCAACGGCTGCGGGGGCTGCGGTGAAAAGATCATCTCATGGAAGTAGTTGGGCATGGGAAAGGTCTGGGCGTGGGCGGGCGCGACCCAAGCCCCGAGGACGAGACAAGCGGCAAGAAGTTTCGAGCGCATGTTCGAATGCTCCTGGGGAGAATGATGACAACACCCCTCACCCGGCCCGCCCCGGCTGGTGAAAGCGCCGGTTGCGGTCCACCCTCTCCCCAAGGAGGCTGTCTCAGAACTGGCAAAATCACGATTTTTAGAACTAATAATCAATTACTTGCGCTGTGCAAAAATCTAAAATACCTAGTTTTGAGACAGCCTCCCAAGGGAGGGGGCTGGGATTCGTGATTTCGGAATCACTCGTACCGTAACGCTTCGACCGGATCGAGCCGGGCGGCTTTCATGGCCGGATAGATCCCAAACACCAGGCCTACCGCCGCCGAAACCAGGAAAGCGAGCAGGATGGAGGTGAGCGTGACAATAGTGGACCATCCCGCCAGCCAGGCGATCAGCCTAGAAATCCCGATCCCGAAAACGATGCCAGTGACGCCTCCCACAAAGGAAATGAGCAGCGCTTCCACAAGGAATTGCCGGGAGATATCTGATTGCCGCGCTCCCACGGCGCGCCGCACACCAATCTCGTGGGTGCGCTCCAGAATTCCCGCGAGCATGATGTTCATGATGCCGATCCCGCCCACCAGCAGCGAAATGGCGGCGATGGCCACCATGACCACTTCGAAGATGCGCTGGGTGCGGCGCTGGTCCGCCAGCAGCTCCGCCGGCACGATCACGCTGAAATCGCCGGCGTCGTGGTGGGAAACGTTCAGAATGCTGCGCATCACCTCTGCCGTGGAGAAGCTGTCGGTACGGGCGTCGAGGTGGAGATAGATGCCGTCGATTTCGTCGCGCAGCTCGCTGTAAGTGTCCTCCAGGCGCAACAAGGCGGCGTAAAGGGGGACATAAATCAGGTTGTTGAGATCCTGCGAGGGCAGGCCGGCGAGGGGAGTCTGGGCGCTCAGTTGCGGGCCCACCACCCCGATCACATGGAACCACTGTTCGTTCACCTTGACGTACTTGCCCACCGCTTCCTGCTGCCCAAAGAGACTGGCGCTGGCGCCCTCGCCCAGGACGCAGACGGCGGCGGCGCGCGCGTCCTCGTCGGCATCAAAGAAGCGGCCCGTCACCGCGCGCAGATTGACGATCTGCGTGTAAACGGGGGTCACGCCGTAAATCACCGGCATGTCATGCTGCGGCTTGGGAATCATCTTCGAGGGCGTGAAGCGCTTGCGCGCCGTGGATTTCTCAATGCCCGCGGTGTTCGACAGGATGGTGCGCACGTCCTGAAAGGTAAGGCCGGGGGATGTCTGGCGGATTTTTTGCTTGGCTTGCCAGTCGGTGGATTCCTTGGCCTCGACGATCAGATTGCGCACGCCGAGTTGTTCAATGAAGGCCATCACCTGCTGCTGCGCGCCGGCTCCGATGGAGAGCATGGAGACCACCGCCGCCACGCCAAAGATCATGCCCAGCATGGTCAGAGAAGTGCGCAACTTGTGCAAAAGCAGCGATTCAAGGCCCTGGCGAAATTCCGGCAGATAGCGCGACCAGCGCTGGGGCGGGCGTGACGGCGGCGCCGGCGCGGGCGGGGCAAGGAGTGTGGCGGGCGCGCTCATCGGCCGCCCCCTCCCAGCGCGGGGGAAGCGGCAGCGGAGGTCTTAGCGGTTTCCTGCTCGGGATTGACCAGCGCCACTTCTGTCCCCTCCGCCAGGCCCTCCACCGCGACGCGGGTTTCCGAGCGTCGGGCGATCTTTATTTTCTGCGGCTCAAACTCACTCCCCTTGCGGACATAAGCCACGGGATTGCCGTTCTTGGCAAATATGGCCTGGGGCGGAAGGTAGAGCACGTTTTTCACTTCGCCGGCCGAGATGGCCACCAGCCCGGTGAAGCCCGGCCGCAACTGTGGGTCAGCGTGGTCCAGGGCGACGACCACGCCGAACTTGCTCGCGCCCGTGTCGTTAAAGAAGGAAGATTGCAAGGCCGCGCCGGCCACGTCCTTGACCTTTCCCGGAATCATCTGGTGGGGCAGAGCATAGATATCGATCTCGGCCGGCTCGCCGGGAGACAGGTTGGCGCGATCGGTTTCCGCTACCTTCCCCTGAATCTCCATCTGCTCCACATCGAGCACCTGCGCCACAAAGCCGCCCGGTTCAACCTCATCCCCTTGGCGGTACTCCGAGAAGCGCATACCCGTAAACCACATGCCCTGCCGGTTCTCCTGTACGGCCACCAGGCCATCCATCGGCGCGTGCAGGTGCATCTCCTGAATGTTCTTTTTCGCCTGCTGAATGCTCAGCCGGGCTTTCGCCAGTTTCTCCTCGGCCACGGCAATGTCGGCGCGGTTGGAAACCGCGTGCGAGGGGATATCCTCTTGCAACTGGGAAAGGTGGCGGCGCGCTTCGTCCAGCGCCAGCAGATTCTTCTTGGCGTCAATGGCACTCACCAGATCTTTCTTGCTCACGTCCATCTCCGCCCGCCGGACGTCAAATTCCGCCTTCAGTAGATCGACTTTGTCCTGCGCATCTTGCACGGCAGCGTCGGCTTTGGCTTTGGCGATGGCCTGCTCAGCCTGCTTCAAGTCGTCGGAGGCGATTTCCAGGTTGTGTTCCTGATCGCTGGGATCGAAGTCGGCCACCAAGTCTCCCGATTTGACGCGGGTCCCCGTATTGGCAAGGAAAATCAGGCGGAGCGCGCTACCCACCGAAGGCGCCACCAGCATGGCGGTCTTGCCGGCGCGAAGCTCACCCGCAGTGTAAATCTTCAGGTCGAGGTTGCCGCGCGCCACCCGGATGGTCGGCAAGCTCCGCTGCGGCCGGTTGAGTCGCTTCACCACCACCGTCGTTCCCGTGCCGGCGGCCGCCAGCAGGAACACCGCCAGGGTAATCCGGGTTATCTTGCGCGCACTCATTACTTCTCCGCCACCAACGTGGGATCTTTCAAGGCCACCTTTTCGCCCGCCGCAAGTCCCGAAGTGATGGCCAATTGCTCCTCATTGCGGGGCCCCACCACCACAGTCCGTTGCACAAACTTTGAGCCCGACAGGACGTAAACCACCGTGGTTCCAGTCTTGGCGAAGACCGCCGCCGCCGGAACCAGGATCGAACCGGGAATGCGGTTCACCGCGATGCGCCCATTGCCACTCATGCCGGGACGAAGGCGGGGATCTTTGGTATCCAGTTGCAGGGTCACATCAAAATTGCGCGGCGGGGGCCAAGAGGAAAAATCCGTCTTGGCCAGGGCGCTGATCTGGGCGATGTGAGCATTGAACTCCCGGTCGGGGACCGCATCCACACGGATCGTGGCCGTTTGGGCCAACTGGAGGCGGCCGCGGTCCACTTCGTCAATACGCGTGCTCACTTGAAGAGTGGAGAAATCGGGAAGCTCGGCGATGGTCGCTCCATGCCAGGCGCGGTCGCCGGGCCGGAACTCCGGAGGGTTGTCAGTGAACCACCCCCCGGCCCGAAAGTTGGGATAAAGCGTGACCACCCCGTCCACCGGCGCGCGCAAGGTCATGGAGGCGATGTCGGTCTCTACCCGGCGTACGTCGGCTTGGGCCTTGGTGCGCTCCTGCACCTTCCCGTTGATGGTCGCCTGCGAACTTGCCTGGTCCGACTTCTGCCGCGACTCAACCTCGCGAAGTTTCTGCTCCGCGTCGGCCAGCGCCAGCTTTTTCTCCGCCCCGTCAATTTGGGAGAGAATCTCCTGCTGGCTCACGTCCAGCTTGGCGCGTTCCACGTCGTAGCCGGCCTTGAGGAGATCGGTGCGGTCCTGCTCATCGAGCAGGCGGGCCTTGGCGCGCTCCTGCTCGATAGCCGCGTCGGCTTGTTTCATGTCGGAGCGCCGCTGGTTGAGGGTATCGACAAGCTTGGCGGTATCAAATTGGGAGACCACGTCGCCCTTCTTGACGGCGGCGCCGGTTCTCGCCAGCTTGATGATCTGGATATCGCCGGTCACCGAGGGCGCTTTAAGGAGGACGGATTTCTCCGCGATCACGTGGCCGCGGAATTGTACGGTCTCAATAAACTCGCCTTGTTGGACGACGGCGGTGGGAATGGCCGGCACCGCACGGGAGAAGCGGGTGGCGCCAAACGTCACTCCCGACACCACCACCAGCCCCAGGACGATTACGAGGCCGCGATGCCGTTTCCAGGTTTTCTTGAGGGCGCTGATCATCATTAGTGTGCCGTCAAACGTAGTTTCGTACTATGAATCAAAGGTCTTCACCACCCCGGCGCTCGGCGCGCCACCCCTCCTCAACTGAGGAGGGGAGCACGTTCACAACTCCCCTCCTGGTTCAGGAGGGGTGGCGCGCCGAGCGCCGGGGTGGTTACAGCGACACACGGAGGCGGCGGGTGGTTACCCGTCGTCATGAGAAACTCGGGTCAACTCCCTGGCCGGGCTTCCCCGGGATTCCTTTTCACCAGATCCCCGGCGACAAGGCCGGAGAGCACCACCGCCTCGACGTCATTGCTCTGACCCGTGGTGACAGGCCGTTTCTCAAAACTCGCTCCGCGCTTGACCCAGGCATAGGTCTTGCCGTTTTCCTGCACCAGGGCGTCGCGCGGTGCGAGCAATACATCCGGCAGGCGCGTCAGTTCCACGTCCGCGGCGGCGGAAAGATCGGGCAGCAACCGAGGGTCAGACCCCTGGATGGCAAAAGTCGCATTGAAGTTGTGGACCGCCTGAGACAGCGTGCTGGTACTGGCAATGGCCGCGAGACGTTCAATTGACCCGCTCAGGACAAGGTCGGAGTAAGCGTCCAGATGCACCTCCGCTCGCTGTCCGAGGCGAAGATAGGGAAAATCCAACTGGTTGACGCGCGCCGTCACCTGCATGGCGGAGGGATCCACCACCTGCATGAAAGGCAGGCCCGACCATACTTCGTCGCCTTCTTGCGGATCGCCCAACGAGCTGCCTTTCCAGATGGGCATCAGCACCACTAATCCCTCCAGTGGCGAATGGATCACCATGCGCTGAGCGTTGATCTGGGCGTAAAGCATCAGGCCGTGGGACTTGTCGCGCTGGATTTCCAGGTCGTGCAATTGCGCCTGGCGGGCACGCTCCTTAAGGTCAAACGTCTGCCGAAGTTGCTTCCAGGTGGCCTCGTCCTGTTCCAGTGTCAGGCGGTTGCGGTCGGCGTCGATGCGCGAGACCACCTCATTCTTCATCATTTCCAATTTGGCCCTCTGGTAATCATCGTCCGCCGCTTGCAGCGCCGTCTGGTCCTTGGCGAGGGCCGCGGCATTGTCCGCCTGAAGCTTCTTGATCTTGTCCAGGAAGCCGAGGTAATCAGCCTCGCTGTCCCGGAACTTCTTAAGCTGGTCCTGCTGGTCAAACTCGGCGAGCACATCATCCTTATGCACGCGTGTCCCGGCATGCACCAAGCGGACCAGCACCATGCGCTCTCCTCCCCCCGCCAGTTGCGGCGCCTGCACCACGTAGGCCCGGACGGCTTCCGTGGAACCCGTGATGCGAATGGTGCGGAGGAAGTCACCGCGCTTGATCACCGCCGTGCGCGCATCGGCGGCGGCCACGATTCCTTTTTCCAGGTGGGACGCGAAGATCAAGAGGAGGGCAACGGGAATGGCCCACATAACGAATCGGAGAGTCCATCGGCGCATACGAGAGTAGAACGCTTCCGGCAAGGGAACTTGCATAATAATAATGATGTCGTAGGCGGCGACCAGATTACTCCGCCCCAAGGTAAGATGCAAGCCCTCAGAAAAGGATGGCAAGGCCTCTCAACAGGTCACAACATAGTCTCCAGAAGGGGGACAAATTGGCTGAAGCTTTTAGGGTGCGGCACGGGACTGCCTAGCCTTTCGCTCGCGGGCTGACTTCGGCGCAAATGGCTGCCTGGCCCCGTTGCAACGGTAGATGGCCATTGCTGGGAGTGAGGGCGGATTGCGGGGAAAAGGAAATCCGCTACTCTCCAGCTGCTTTGGTGCAACTCTCCTTGGTGCAAGGATCTGAGTCCTACCCGTAACGATTGTTCTCTTGTCTTGTGGTTTCTCGAATGCGAGGGTGCAGGCCGAGAGCCATTGCCTAGCGTTGATCTTCTGGCTTCGTGTCCAGAACCTCCCGGACTTTCCGCAGCAGGGTGCCTGGCGCAAAGGGTTTCTGGAGAAAGAACCTGCCGGCCTCCAGCACACCGTGGATGAAGACGGCGTTGTCCGTATAGCCTGACATGTAGAGCACTTTTGCCTCGGGACGCGCGGTGGCCAAACGTTTAGCCAGCTCTTTGCCGCTCATCTGGGGCATCACGACATCGGTCAGTAACAAATGAATTGGTTCCGTATACTGTTCAACGATCGTGAGCGCCTCGCCGGGTTCCCTTGCTTCCAACACCTTGTAGCCAAGAGATTCGAGTGTTTCGCACACGAGCGAACGGACGCTTTCCTCGTCCTCAGCCACGAGCACGGTTTCTGATCCCCTAGCCAGTTCGGGGCCCCTTCCGGCGGACTCTGCCTTTGTCATGGCTTGCTCGACGCGGGGAAGATAAATCTTAAACGTCGACCCATGCCCAGGTTCGCTATACACCGCAGTGTAGCCCACACTCTGTTTAACGATACCGTACACCGTTGCCAGGCCAAGTCCCGTCCCTTTGCCTTTCTCCTTCGTAGTGAAGAAAGGCTCAAACATGTGCGCAAGGGTCTCGGCGTTCATTCCTATGCCGGTGTCGCTTACCGCCACCATCACGTAACGACCCGGGACGGCCCCCGCATGCCTTCGTGCATATGCCCCATCCAGGTCGACGTTGGCGGTCTCAATCGTGAGCTTACCGCCCTCGGGCATAGCATCGCGTGCGTTTACAGCCAAGTTGATAATGACCTGTTCGACTTGCCCGGGATCGGCTTTCACCCGCCCTAAACCGGACTGCTGAACAGTCGTCAGCTCGATATTCTCGCCGATCAATCGCCTCAGCATTTTCTCCAGATCGGCGACGACGGAGTTCAAGTCCAGAACCTGCGGGGTCAGAATCTGACGCCGGCTGAAGGCCAGCAGTTGCCGCGTAAGGGCGGTCGCCCGGTCGCTGGCTTTAAGGATTTCTTCCACATGGTCGAGATCCTGGGGACCCAGCCGTTCCCGCAAGAGGTGGCCGTAACCGGAGATAATGGTCAGCAGGTTGTTGAAATCGTGAGCTACCCCCCCGGCTAATTGGCCGATTGCTTCCATTTTCAATACTTGGCGAAGCTGGGCCTCCATAGACTTGCGCTTTGTCACATCCTCTTTCGTGGCGATGTAGTGAGTGACTTCGCCGTGCGTACTGCGTACCGGAGCGATGCTCATTTCCTCGGTATAGAAGCTTCCATCTTTCCTTCGGTTAACGATTTCCCCACGCCAGATTTCCCCTTTCAGAATGGTTGCCCAAAGCTGCTGGTAAAACGCTAAGTCGTGCTTACCCGATTTCAACATCCTGGGATTTTGCCCCAGTGCCTCCTCCCGGCTGTACCCCGTGATGCGAGTGAACGCCGGGTTGACGTATTCAATGCTTCCATCGGTATCGGTAATCACGACGGCTTCCGCGGACTGCTCAATTGCGGTGACTAGGCGAGTATGCTCGGCCTCCGCCCGCTTGCGCTCGGTGATGTCACGGACTGCAATCGCCACTACCGCCCCTTGCAGCGTTTCAATTGGGGTGGACGTTACCTCCGCCGGAAATTCGCTGCCGTCCTTGCGCAGACCCCAACGATCTTGTTGCATCTGCCGATCATGCAGCGATGGGTTGGAGAAAAGACGCGCGTAGTATTCGGCGCTTTCCGCACGGAATCTTTCCGGAACGAGTGTCAGAAATGTCTTTCCTAACAATTCCTCCAGCTCATATCCAAACATTTCTTCCGTTGCCGAGTTGGCATACACGATGTGGCCGGTACGGTCGATGACGATCATGACATCGAGCGGAGACTCCAACAGTGCCTGGAATTTCTTCTCTTCTTGCTTCGAGATGCGCGTCATCACGTCGCGGCGATAAAACATCAAGAGACTACCTAGGAGGATGACTAAGAGGCCTCCTGCCAGCCACTCTGCGACCGCCCGCCCACGAAAATCCGTCAGGGCCTCTGCCCGGTCGATTTTGCGGACCAGCCCCCAGCCGGTGAGCGGGATGTATTGGGTTGCTGCCAGCACCGGAACACCCCGGTAGTCGTTGTACTCCACAAAGGTCTCGCGGCCTTCCAGGGCGAGGCGCGCGGGGCGGGGTGCAACGGAGAGAGGAATGCGCAAGTTCGGAGAACCCGCCGGGACGTGGCGCAGGGGAGAGAAAAAGATGATCTCGTCGCCCTCGCGGCGCACGAGAATCGTCTCGCCTGTCCGCGTCGGAACGACCTCACGCGTCACAAGAGGAAACAGGGTTTGCGAAGCATCGGAAACTACAAGCACAATCCCCAGGAGTTGGCCCGGCGGTCCGCCCGCATGGGTCGCACCCGTTCCAGGGAACACGGGGGCGCCAAAACCCATCAGACTCCGGTTTGGCGCGTCGCCGACAAGATCGATTCGCATGACTTTCGAACGGGCCACAGCCCGGCAGGTTTCGGAAAACAAGGGGTCCAAGGGTTTGCCCCGACTGGACTGCGCCACGACTTGTGCGTCGCGATCTAAAACATAGACCCCGGCGTAGGTGTACCACTTCGCCATTTCGTCCAGGAATGCCGTCAGTTCCAGCAGGCTGGCAGGAGAGTACTTCCGGGGCTGGCCCACATCGTAACGGGCCCCCAAGGCGTTGCGGACTGAGGGATGAGTGGCGAGGAGTTGCGCATCTACTTGACCGTCGTCTAACCACGCCGAGACCCTCTGCGCTCGCTCGTCGGCCATGCTGGATTGCCGCGTCCGCCAGGAGGCCATCTCTTTCTCGCATAGACTTGCGATGTGCCAGCGTAGGAAGCCCCCCACTGTTACTACCGCCAGCACAAAAGTTAGGCTGTAAGCCACGGCATCCCTTACGCGAGTCCCCGGGCGAGCAATTACCCTTCGGGTTAAGGGTCCGGCCGCGTAGAGTAAGGAATGCAAGGTCTCGCGGGGCGACTTCATGGCATTACTCCAAGCACGGAGGCGCTCTCCGTGCCGCTGCCGGTGTTGACGCCGCCGATCACCGCTCCTCCGAGGCTTGCGCCTTGGGATCCTGAGTTAAACTTGAGTCTGGTACCTGACCCGTATTGGGACGGGTTAATCTCCATGACCAACTACCCTGAGAGTGGAGGCGGGGGGTATCAGGGGCCCCCCGCCTCTCTGCTTCGTTCCCGGCCCGACTGCCGCTTACTGGAGCAGTTTC
>Ga0326727_10010868_pt1 | contig 21468 bp, 18 predicted proteins | sample MB2enrmetagenome_FD_207643 | JGI IMG/M metagenome (GOLD analysis project Ga0326727, IMG submission 207643) | Lab enriched peat soil microbial communities from McLean, Ithaca, NY, United States - MB29MY | ecosystem: Environmental > Terrestrial > Soil > Wetlands > Peat | place: USA: New York...
GCGCCCATACTGTTCACTGCAGCCACCTTTTATACACGGGACTACCCAACGTCGGTTTTTTCCGAGGTCATGGCCCTGCCCTATCACATCTATGCGCTCATGACCGAGGGCACGCACCCTGAGGTTCAGACGGCAATCGCATACGGCTGCTCGCTCATCCTGCTGGCACTTGTGCTTGCCATATCGGCATGCGCCATCATCTTAAGACAGAGACAGAGGATAACCTATGGTTCCTGAGGTGAAGATCAGCGCACAAGACATCAATTTCTTCTATGGAAAGACCAGGGCCCTGAAGAATATATCGCTGGATATCTATGAAAAACATGTCACTGCATTCATCGGACCCTCAGGCTGCGGCAAGTCTACCTTCATCAGGCTCTTGAACCGCATGAATGACCTCATACCAGGCTCAAAGGTGGACGGTCGGATCATGATGGACGGCTTCGACATCAACCACCCGAAGACCGATGTGGTGGATCTGAGGCGCCGCGTGGGCATGGTCTTCCAGAAGCCGAACCCTTTCCCCAAGACCATCTTTGAAAACATGGCCTATGGGCTCAGCATAGGGGGCATCAGGAACAAGACTTTTATCGAGCAGAGGGTTGTCACATCGCTCAAGAGGGCTGCGCTCTTTGACGATATAAAAGACCGATTGAAAGACAGCGCGCTCATGCTCTCGGGCGGCCAGCAGCAGAGGCTCTGCATAGCCCGGTGCCTGGTGGTGGAGCCCGAGGTGATCCTCTTTGATGAGCCCTGCGCGAGCCTGGACCCCATCTCCACCCGCAAGATCGAGGAGCTTCTCCTGGAGCTCAAAAAGGACTACACCATCGTGATCGTAACCCACAACATGCAGCAGGCAGCCCGCGTCTCTGACTATACGGCCTTCATGTACTTGGGCGAGCTTGTGGAGTATGACAGAACGGAAAAGATATTCACCGTGCCCAGAGAAAAGATGACGGAAGAATACCTGAGCGGCAAGTTCGGATAAGGAGCATCCATGCTTGAAGAGACCAAGCTGATACAGCTGAAGAAAGAGCTCATGGAATTCGCCACCCTCATCGAATCCATGGTGGATATGAGTATCCAGGGTCTGATAGAACGCAAATCCGAACTCCTCGATGAGGTTATTCACCACGAGGAACCCAAGGCGAACGCCTTTGAGATCGACCTCGATGAGAAGTGTGTAAGCATCATCGCCCAGCACCAGCCTGCAGGCAAGTCTCTTCGCACCATCCTCATGGTGCTCCACATCAACAGCACGCTCGAGCGCATCGGCGACCATGCCGTGACCATCGCCGAGAGCGGCATCTTCCTCATAGAGAAGCCATCCATGAAACCTCTTCTGGACATACCGCGGATGGCACAAGTGGTGGAATGCATGATAAAAGACAGCATCAATTCCTTCATCAACGAGGCCCCTGATCTCGCATCGAGCGTATGCGAGCGTGACAACATCGTCGACTCTCTGCGAAACCAGATCCTGCGCGAGCTCATCACCTTCATGATCTCGGACCCCACCACCATCGAACGGGCCCTGCAGCTCATGAAGATCTCCAGCAACCTTGAGCGAATTGCAGACCTCACCACCAACATCTGCGAGGACGTCATCTACATGGTTAGGGGCCAGGTTATCAAGCACCATAGGGGTATTGTCGTATAAGAATAAGCCGAGCATATGTATACATCCTCTTATTACGCCGATATTACAGACGTCGCAGCAATAGGGAAATATGAACGCGCCAAGGTTAACCCGCAGGGCATCCTGATTAATCCCGTTCAATACCCTGTGATTTGATAGTGATTTATGCTAGAATCTCATGTTTCAATATACGGAGTCTGTTATGGCCGATATTACTAAGGACAAGAAGAGAAAAAAAAAGTCTGCAATTGAGATCGACCTGGGGGATAAATCACTCTATATCAACCGGGAGCTCTCATGGCTCAGCTTCAACTCCCGGGTGCTCGATGAGGCCCTCGATGAGAGTCACCCCCTCCTGGAGCGTCTGAAGTTCCTCTCCATCACCGGCAGCAACCTGGACGAATTTTTCATGGTGCGTGTCTCAGGCCTGAGAAGGCAGCTGACCTCCGGCTCTTATGAAAAGGCCATCGACAAGATGACACCTGCAGAACAATTGATGGAAATCCGATCCCGCCTGAGTTCATTCATCGAAAGGCAGACCGGGTGCTGGAACAGCGACATCATGCCCAAACTGCATGATGCAGGCATCATGATCAAGACCTATGGCGGCCTCAATGGCTCCCAGAAAAAATATCTGCGCAGCTATTTCGAACGGGAGATCTTCCCGGTGCTTACCCCGCTGGCCTTCGACCCGGCACACCCCTTCCCCCATATATCGAACCTGAGCCTCAATCTTGCCGTTGTGGTGAAAGAAAGGAAGGAAGAAAAGTTTGCGCGCCTCAAGGTGCCGGACAAATTCCCTCGGTTTCTTGAAATACCTCAAGATCATGGTTCTGACGGTGACTTCCCCAGCCTCACCATACCGCGCACCCGCACCCTGGTGCTCATTGAGGAGGTGATCATCTCGAACCTGGACATGCTCTTCCCGGACCTCAAGATCATCTCCGCTTACCCCTTCCGTATCACGAGGGACGCCGACATCGATATCGAGGAAGACGATGCATCAGACCTCCTTGCCACGGTTGAAGAGGGCGTGGAGATGAGGTACTTCGGCAGCACCGTCCGCCTCGAGGTCGATGACACCATGCCTGAGAGGATCAGGAACATCCTCATAAACAATCTAGAACTCGAAAATTTCCTTGTCTATACGTCAAAGGGTATGCTGGGCATGTCCGATCTCATGCAGCTCATGAAGATAGACCGCCCCGACCTCAAGGACAGGCCGTTTGTGCCCGGTGTTCCCAAGGTCATACAAAACCAGGAGAATCTCTTCTCCGTGATCCGCAGGAACAATGTGCTCCTCTATCATCCCTATGACAGCTTCAACCCCGTTGTGGAATTCATCAGGCAGGCTGCAAGGGACCCGGATGTACTCGCCATCAAGCAGACACTCTACCGCACCGGCAACAACTCTCCCATCTTCGATGCCCTCATGGATGCACGAAGCGAAGGGAAGCAGGTGGCGGTGCTCCTGGAACTCAAGGCAAGGTTCGACGAGGAGACCAACATCAACTGGGCGCGGGCACTTGAACAGGAGGGTGTGCACGTCGTCTACGGGGTCATGGGCATGAAGGTCCATGCAAAGCTGCTGCTTGTCGTACGCAGGGAGCCCGACGGCGTGATCAGGTACGTGCATATGAGCACGGGAAATTATAACCCAGTTACAAGCCGCATTTATGCCGATATTGGCTTCTTCACCTGCGACCCGGTTATCGGTTCCGACGTCTTGGATCTCTTCAATGCCCTTACCGGTTACTCGGCCAAGAAGGAATACCGCTCCCTCCTCGTGGCCCCTGACGGTATCAGGAAGGAGATCATGCGGCGCATCGAGCGGGAAATCGAACGGCAGGCCGAACACAAGGACGGTTACCTGGCCTTCAAGATGAACGCCCTGGTGGACAAGGACATCATCCAGGAACTCTACCGGGCTTCCCAGGCAGGAGTGAAGGTGGACCTCCAGGTGCGGGGCATCTGCTGCCTCAGGCCCGGGATGAAAGGCGTCAGCGAGAATATCACCGTCACATCGATCGTGGGACGGTTCCTGGAACATGCCCGCATCTACTACTTCAGAAACGGGGGCGACGAGGAGGTCTTCATCGGCAGTGCCGACATGATGCCCCGAAACCTCGATCGCAGGGTAGAGATCCTCTTCCCCATAAATGATGCGCACCTGAAACAGGTTGTGATGCGCGACATCTTTTCCATACACCTAAGCGATACGGTGAAGCTGCGGCGCATGAAATCCGACGGAACCTATACCCGGGTATCGGTGAAAGAGGGCGAGGCTGCATTGAATTCACAGTTATGGCTCATAGAGCACCACGGCACATGGATATCGTAACGCATAAAAAAACATGCCCCGACCAGGCCTTTATACTCTTCGGGGCCGAGTCGCTCATGGAGCAGCTCTCAGCATTGGCCAGGGAGGTGGACGGGGTGCTCCTGGCACAGGATCCGGAGTTTGTACACCGGATGCGTGTGGCATCACGAAGACTCAGGACAAGACTCTTACTCTTCAGGTCCTGCCTTCCCGACCACAAGGCAGCCGTCTGGAACAAACAGATCCGCTCCATTACGAAGGCCCTTGGCAATGCCCGTGATACCGATGTCCAGATCATCTTCGTGAGCTCCTTCCTCGAAAAGCTCTCCGGACGTGAAAAGGAGGGGGTGAAACGCCTCCTGCTGCGCCTCACCCAGGTGCGGGAACGACTTCAAAAACAGGTGAGAAAGGCGATCCGCCGCGTGGAACTCTCGGGTGTCCTCAAGGACCTGGAAGAGACATGCCGCACCATTCGCGGCACACTCATCATCCGGGAAAGGGGAAATCTCACGGGTTCATCCTATCGGGCCATATATGATGAAATCAGCGCCCGGGTTGCGGAAATGCTCGGTTACTCGATCTATATCAACGATCCTGCACGACTGACCGAACTCCATGAGATGCGTATCGCTGCCAAGCACCTTCGTTACAGCATGGAGGCATTCGAACCCCTGCATGAAAAAAGTCTCAAAAAGCCCATCAAGATCGTCAAGACCATCCAGGAGATGTTGGGAGATATCCATGACTGCGACGTGTGGATCGAGTACCTGCCCTCATTTCTCTCCGAAGAGAGGCGTCGAGCAATCGAGTACACAGGCTCGGCCAGATCCGTGGGAAGGCTCAAACCGGGGATTGTACACATGGAGGTTGACCGTAGGGATTTTAGGCGGAAGCGCTATCAGGAGTTCTTGGCGTTCTGGGAGAAAAACTCCCATGTCTGGCCCGAGCTGCTTGGGATGCTCTCTTCAATTTCTGAAGGAGAAGAATCTCAGCAGGAGATGGAGGAGAAAAACCTTCCATGAAGATCGGCATCATCAGCGACATCCATGCCAACTTCCCTGCCCTTAAGGCCGTGATCACACATCTGAAGGCAGTCCCTGTAGATGAGATCCTGGACCTCGGTGACTTCCTCGGTTTCGGAGCATTTCCTGAAGAAGTTGCAGCGCTGCTCATGAGGGAAAAGATACCCGGCATTATCGGTAACTACGACATCAAGATACTCAAATTCCCTGAAATGGGGCCGAAATGGGAGAAGACCAAGCCCCGGGATAAATATGACATGTGGAGATTCACCTGGGAGGAGCTTTCACAGGAAAGTATAACATACGCACTTTCCCTGCCGGAACACAGGAGGATGAACAGGTTTGGATGGGAGATCCTCTCCGTGCACGGCAGCCCCGAGTCGGTGGAGGAACACCTCGGTCCCTTAACCCCTCAACCCCGCATGGAAGAGCTCGCCGAGCTGTCCGGCTCCGATATCGTGCTCTGCGGCCATTCGCACATTCCTTTTATCCGTGAGGCGGGAGGCACGACATTCATCAACCCCGGAAGTGTAGGGCTGCAGGAGGATGGTGACGCAAGGGCCTCCTGTGCCGTCCTCACCCTTACCGGGCGTTCAATGAATGTGAGCCACTACCGGGTCGACTACGATTACAAGAGGTCCGCCAGGCAAATCCGGCTCAAGGGGCTCCCCGACGTGTATATGAGGATGACCCTTGAGGGGAGGAATTACCGGTGCGTCATGGCCGAGAACACAGCCGTAAAGGAAAACGCCGACTCTTCGGCATACGTTTCATCAGCCCTGAATCTCGGGAGGGATCATACCTTTGAGGAGGCGCACGCTTTACAGGTGACAAGGCTCGCCCTCATGCTCTTTGACTGCCTGAAGGATGTCCATGGTCTTGGGCGGCACGAACGGCTCCTGCTCGAGTGCGCAGGCATTCTGCACGATATCGGCATCATCCACGGCACGAAGGGGCATCACAAACATTCCATGGACATGATCCTTAAGCACGGTGTCGAGGGCATCCCTGAAGATGATCTCCTTGCAATCGCCCTGGTAGGCAGGTACCACCGGAAGGCCCTGCCCTCCATCAAGCATGACCGCTTCGCAAGCCTTAACCGGCGTCAACAGGAGAAGGTGCGTGCTTTGGCAGCGATCCTGAGGGTGGCGGACGGCCTCGACAGGACTCACCGGAACCTCGTCGATGATATCACATGCCGAATTGTTTCCGATTCCCTAGTTCTGATATGCAAGACCAGTGGCAATGCTGAAGAGGAGCTCCTGTTCGGTCTGGAGAAGAGCGATCTCATGGAGGAGGTCTTCGGTATGAGGGTGGAGGTGAGGAGCCTGTTCAATGCCGGCTGAACCCATGACCGTAAAGCCCTCACGGGAACCCCCGGCCGTTGATAAGGTAGTCGCCTTCATGGACATGGGGACCAACTCGGTACGGATCATGATCGTGCGTATCAGCGCGAGCCATTCCTATACGATCTTGTCACGGCAGAAGGAAATGATACGTCTCGGCGCCGATGAATTCACGGACAACATCATCAAAGATGAAGCCATGGACAGGGCGGTGCTCGTCTGCCGGAACTTCGAGATGATGGCACGGTCTTTCAAGGCCGATGAGATTGTAGCAGTGGCCACATCCGCCACCCGAGACGCCAGGAACCAAAAACATTTCCTCGACCGTCTCAAGGCCGAGGCGAATATCAACATCCATGTAATCTCCGGAAAGGAGGAGGCGCGCCTCATCTACCTCGGGGTGGCAAGCGGTTTGAATCTATCGGGAAGCGCCCTTTTCATCGACATTGGGGGCGGGAGCACCGAGCTCATCGTGGGGAACGAGAAAGGCTACCAGTACCTTGACAGCCGCAAGCTGGGGGCCATCCGTCTTACCATGCTCCACCTCTCCGAGTACGAGGGGCCGATTACCCAGAAACGCTACCAGACCCTAATGGACTTCGTCCTCAACAAGAGCTCCCGGACCTTAAACAGAATTCGCGAACTCAAGCCTGATCAGGCCTTTGGGAGCTCAGGCACGATCCAGAACATGGCTGAGATAGCCTGCCAGGTCATACACAATGGTGATCCGGAAAAACGAAAGGTACTGCGCCTGAAAGACCTCAAGGAGGTTATCACACTCCTTTGCTCGCTGAACCTGAAGGAGAGACAGGCGGTCCCGGGCATGAACCCCAGGCGCGCCGACATCATTATCGGAGGGGCAGTGATCCTCGAGGGTTTCCTGACCGAGTTGAAGATACCCCAGATAAACATCAGCAACAGGGAACTCAGGGACGGTCTCCTCTTGGACTATCTCAACCGGATCGACCACCCGCTGATGGATGAGCTCTCCGTCCGGCAGCGCAGCGTGCTCAAGCTCGGTAGGAGATGCGCATTCGACGAGGAGCATGCCACGACCGTGTCCAGGATCGCCTTAGAGCTTTTCGACAGCGCCAAAGACGCCGGCCTCCACAAACAGGGCCCATGGAAACGGGAGCTCCTCTACTATGCCTCACAACTCCATGACATCGGTTCTTTTCTCTCCTACAGCAATCATCAGGCGAACAGCGCCTATTTCATCCAGAATGCGGATCTTCTGGGTTTCAACCAGGAAGAGCTTGCCATTATGGCCGCCACAGTGTTCTTCCACCGGAAGGCGCTACCCAACAAGAAACATCCCGAGTTCAAGCATATCGATGAGCGCGGCTGGGAAACGGTAAGGGTACTCTCGACACTCCTGCGCATTGCCGAAAGCCTCGATAGGAGTCATGCCGGCCTCGTAGATCGGGTCATGTTCCGTGTGCAGGACAGGAAAACCATGCTCCTTGAGATACAATCATCCAAGGACTGCCATCTTGAGCTCTGGGGAGTACAGAACCACCAGGAGGCATTCAAGAAGGCCTTTCACAAAGCCTTCATCGTATCTCAGGACTGATGCTCCGGGGATTTATTATACAATTTCCTTGTAGCCTTGGATCATCTCTGTTGTCGGGAGTCTCTTAATGCAGGCACCTATCCCCATGGCAACAGGCTCTTATAGGAATGAAATGATTATGCCGATAAAGGATATGTTCAGGTGAGGGAAATGATCGGATCAGCAAAAGGCAGGGTGACTTGAAAGTGCATCCGTGATAAAGGGGGATCAGGAGAATTCATGCTCGAAGAGATCAAGCTGATACAGATGAAGAAGGAACTCATGGAATTCGCCGCCCTCATCGAATCCATGGTGGACAAGAGCATCTCGGGCCTGAAGGAACGGAGATCGGAGCTCCTGCGGGAGGTAATCGAGACTGAGGAGCCCAAGGCCAATGACTTTGAGACAGACCTCGATGAAAAATGTGTCTCCATCATCGCCCGGCACCAGCCTGCCGGCAAGTCGCTGCGCACCATCCTCATGGTGCTCCACATCAACAGCACGCTTGAGCGCATCGGAGACCATGCCGTAACCATTTCTGAAAGCAGCCTGTTCCTCCTCGACCGGCCGCCTGTCAAACAGCTCATCGACATCCCCCACATGGCCGATATCGTGAGGACCATGATCACGGACAGCATCAACTCCTTCATCAACGAGGATGCAGCCCTGGCCCGGACTGTATGCGAGAGGGACGACATTGTGGACGGCCTGCGCAACCAGATCCTGCGGGAGCTCATCACCTTCATGACTTCCGACCCCACCACCATAGAGCGGGCGTTGCAGCTCATGAAGATCTCCAGCAACCTGGAGCGCATCGCAGACCTTTCCACCAATATCTGCGAGGACGTTATCTACATGGTCAAGGGTCAGGTGATCAAGCATCACAAAGACAGCATGTGCGGATAAAGTGCTGATCGCGGCGCAAGCCGCTCCTACAATCGATTAATGCCTATTCACAACCCAAGCTCTTGCAGCCTCTCCTGAGTCGGTATCCCGGTCTTTACGTCCCACCCCTGCTCCTCATAATAGTCGTCCATCATGCGCTCCACATCATCAGGGCTTAACGGCCGGCCGGTCAGGTAATCCTTGAAGGCAGGATCCTGGAACCATTTTTCAGGCAGAATGTCATCCTTCCTCGTATAACCGGCCCGGACATTGGCCATGCACAACAGGGCCCAGGCCCGATCCGACCTCAGCCTTAAGCCATGGAGATCCGTCTTGATCCCGGTCACTGCCTCATACAGCCTTGCACACAAACCGGCATCATAGAACCGGTTGATCTGGGCCCTTGCACAAATACCTAAGAAACCCAGGATGGTGAACCATTGGTGGGAATACTTCAGCAGCCTGCCTATTTTAAGCCCCTGGAAAGGGGTGCCAAGTCCGGGCAGGATCCTGCCGATGGCATCTTCGGGGATACCCATGCGCCTCAGGTGTTGGGGGAAGACAGCGAGCTCACGCTTTGCAAAATATGTCGGTGACCCGCTGGCGCCCACATGAGGCCCCCTGGGGTCCATGACCTGGCCGAGCTCCATGGTGCCGAAGAGGTTCCACGGCATCGGCCCCAGCGGGCCGATATAGGTCAGCATGTCCTTTATCGTATAGGGGGCGAGTTTCTTTGCCTCCAGGCCGAATTGACTGAACAGGCCCCTGAAGCCGTCAGCAAATATCCGGCCCAGGCCGTTTCTCAGGGAGATCTTTCTTGCCCACTCCTTCATGGAAGACAAAGAGGTGATATCGATTTTATCCTCCTTCCCTTCCAGAGGGATGATCCCCCGGTCCTGCAGTTCCCCGGCAAAGGCCATGACCCCGAAGAACTCGAACATGTCGAGGCCGTAATCATCCAGCTTTGCGATGCATCGTGCAGCATCCACGGGATCTTTGAATCCATAGACCAGCGGCATGAAGAGATTCACTGCAGAACTGGAACACATGACTTCTTCAGGGCCTTCACCAATAATTCTTATGAGGTCCTTATCCCCGATGGGACATGAGACGCATGCGAGCCTCCTGAGCTTCAGTTCGTGGTAAACATTATGAGGCACGACCGGGAGCGACTTGAGAAGACCTAAGTCCTGCCACTCCTTGAGGTATGGGTAGGCACGTATCTTTTTGAGTATTGCACTGCTCAAGGCATTGTACGCCTTTGCATCGGCAACATGAATGCCCCTGGTGCCCTTGACCACGATGGCCTTGAGGTTTTTGGAACCCATCACCGCTCCGAACCCTCCCCTGCCCAGGGTGGAGATGCGGTCGATGTAAGCCATGGAGAAAGAGACCTTATTTTCTCCTGCCTGGCCGATGGAGATCACGCCTGCAGGCCTCCCGAACTTATCCATGAGCTGCTCGCAGGTTTCACTGATACCCTTCCCCCATAGAGAGGCTGCATCTAAGATCTCGATGTCATCGTCCAGAATCTTCAGATATACGGGGGCATCGGAGCGGCCCTTGATGATGATATGATCATACCCTGCATTTTTCAGGAGGCATCCGAATACCATGCCCCCTCCCCCGCACCAGCCGATCCTGGAACTGCCCGGAAACCGGGTAACGCCATATACCCGCGAGGTGGCGGGGAGACTGGTGCCGACGAGCGGCCCCGCACCGAGAACGATGGTGTTTTCATCAGAAAATGCATCACAGGTCGGATCAAGCCTGTCATAGGCAAGTTTTATTGAGAGGCCAAGCCCCCCGCCGAAATGTTCCGCCATGACCATGTCAAGGGGGGATGTTTCAATGGTCCTGTTTGTCAGGTCCACGGACAGAACCCTGCCGGCAAATCCGCCCCCGGTCATGACTTCACCTCTCCGGGCCTTTTCAGGAGGGCATCGTAGAAACAGTTCTCAACGCAGATACCGCATCCGGTGCATTCGGCCGAGAACGAGACCTCACAGCCGGCCCCCTTAAGAACTACCCGTATGCGTGCGGCCGAAGGGTTGAAGGCCTTGGTATACTGCTGAGAGCATGCCAGTTGGCACCTCAGACAGCCTGTGCACCTCTCGGGTACGGCCTCGATGAGAAATTTCGACAACCTCATCTCCTTCGGTTCATGTTACGCCCGGGGCGACTGACAGTGTTTTATGCCGTTCTTGATCGCAGGTATGTTGACACGATGTTCCTGATGGAATCGAATCCGATGCGGTCAAGGGATATTTCCAAAGGATTCAAAAATCGCACATCCTTGATTTCCTCCGAGAGTTTCTGGGACCCAAAGGACTCAACGGCGCAGATAAAGGCAAGGTCAACGGTCCTCATGGTGATGTTGTCATAGAGGTATGTGTTGGGGAATGACTTGAAATAGGAACACTTCTTCACCTCAAGGTTCAGCTCTTCTTTGACCTCCCTTATTAAGGCATCCTCTGCGGTCTCATCGAAGTCAACAAATCCGCCCGGCAGATCCAGGGCGCCTTTTGCCGGGTCATGGGCGCGGACGGTCATGAGGAGCCTGCCGATATCGTCCTCGATAAGACCGGCCACTGCTGCGGCGGCATTGAAATAGTAATAGAAGCCGCACCGTTTACACAACACTGAACGGTCGGAACGTGCAGCTATGCCTTTGGCACCGCAGCCTGGGCAAAACCGAAAGGACTTCCAAGGGCCTGCATGTTTCCGTTCATCAACCATGTCTTCCTCATCTCATCATGCACTGTGCCCTGCCCTTATCCCTATGAAGACTTTAAGCTGCCTCTCAAAGATGATATTTTCGCGTGCGGCAGGACTCACCGGGAAAGTGCACCATGAGAGGTAATCCTACTTCTTCCGTTCAATACCTGCCTTCTGGTAGTACACATCCTTTTGGACCATTCCCTTAAGACCCTTCAAGGTGAGGAACGGCTGATCCTTCTGGATGATATTTGCTATGAAGGCAGGGATATAGCCTGCCGGGTCGGCCTTGATGGTATAAACCACATGCGTCTTATTTTGTTCCATACGAGTCATATCATACGTGCCGCTGATATCCGTCATACGGACATACCTGTCCTGCCTGGGAACAATATCCTCCTTGACGGCATTCAGGATGATCGTATACTTGCCTGACTGCTTATCGAAGTTATCGTTGATCTCGGCCACGAAATCCCTGTCCTTGACGGGCCCCATTGTTTTAAGAACGAAGTAGATGACCCTATGGTTTTCAGTGTCATGCTTGAGCAGCTTGATCTCTTTACAGAAACCGTACCATTGCGGGAATGAAGGGATATCCTTGAAGACCTCTCTGATCACTTCCACCGGCGCATCGATATCGGCAATGCCCTTGAACTCGTTTGCTGCCGATCCGGGAACAGGCCTCGTGAAGACCTTTATGCCCTCACCTTCCTTGGCAAGCTTCCACGGCTCTTCGGCATGAAGGCCCACAATAAAAATAAATGCAAACAACATGACTGCAATCAAAACAAATCTCTTCATAAACGCCCCCTTTGATAAACCGAATGTCAAACCCTTCCCAGGGGTTGTACACATATTTCCATATCATCTTACCAGATTATCATGCATAAATACAAGGTTGAGAGGACTACTGGATTCCGACCCTTGACTCCTGTATTTAATATAATATGTGCGGACGCTTCATCCAGATCACAGATCCTGAAAAGATCACCACCAGCTTTTCTGACCTGGAGATAGATGTTGCTGCCCTTACGGAATACTCTCCACACTACAATATCGCCCCCTCACAAAACATTTTCACCGTCCTCAATACCCCTACCCCGAAGCTCACTTTCACCCATTGGGGGCTCATCCCCTTCTGGGCCAAGGACAAGACCATCGGCAACAAGATGATCAATGCCAGGGCTGAGACATTGCTTACAAAGCCATCATTCAGGGAACCCTTCCACAAGCGCCGGTGCATCATCTTCGCTGACGGCTTCTATGAGTGGAAGGGTACCGGCGAAGGCAAGGCCCCTTTCTTTATCCGCCCCATAAACAGAGCGCCTTTCGGGTTTGCCGGGCTGTGGGGTAAGTGGATCGATAAGCATACCGGGCAGGATATCCTTTCCAGCACGATAATAACTACTCACGCCAATGCCGTAGTCGCAGAGATCCACAACAGGATGCCTGTCATCCTCAGCCCTGATCATTACAGGGTATGGTTGAGAGCCGATCCCGTATCGGATAACACCCTGATGAGTTTTCTCAAGCCGTACCCGGCCCAGGAGATGGAGAAATACGAGATATCCAAGGTGGTAAATAATCCACGGAATGATTCGGTTGAATGTATCAGGCCGGTTTGAAAACAGTGCTTAAAGGAGGTTGAAGATGTTTGAAAAGATACTCTTTCCCACTGATTTTTCGGATGTTGCAGCAAAAGCCCTGCAGTATGTAAAGCGTCTGAAGGAGGCCGGCAGTAGAGAAGTAATCGTACTGCATGTCATAGACCAGTCAAACCTTGAGCTCTTGAGCTCTTACAGCACAATCCAGGACTTTGTCGGCATAGAGAGGGAGATTGAAAAGCGCTCGTCCGAAGAGATCGCGTTAATCGTCAACGAGCTGAAACAGCATGGTTTCTCGGTGAAGGAGCGACTCGAAAAGGGAGTGCCCCTGCGGGTGGTGCTCAAGGTGGCGGAAGAGGAAAATCCTTCGGTGATCGTGATCGGCTCTCATGGGAAAAGCAACCTGGAGGAGATGCTGCTCGGCTCGGTTTCAGAAAAGGTGGTGAGAAAGGCTAAACACCCGGTACTGGTAATCAAGCGCTAGCATAAAACCCATGAGTATGATGGGCCGTGGGGTAAAAGACTTTTTCACGAAACTGCCAGGGTACCGTCCCCTGATGCCTTTCCTCGCTTAAGGATCTCAAGGAGCTCAATATCATAGATCACCCTCTTGCCCGCGAGCGGTGCATTTGCGTCGATAAGGATGGAATCATCCATGACCTCGATGACAACGGCAGGCAGTACATTGCCCTCGTCATCCTCCATCTCGAAATCCATGCCCACCTGGAGCTTGAGATCCAAAGGCAGGCTCGATTTGGGTACTTCTATGACAAGGTCTTCATCATACAGTCCGAACCCGTCCTCCGGTTCAACAACAACCTTTTTTCGATCGCCCGGATGCATGCCTATGACGGCATCCTCAAACCCCTTGACCACCTCATCGGCGCCGATGGTGAATATGAAAGGCATGAGGCCGACGGAAGACTCAAAGACCTGACCGTCTTCCGACCTTCCCGTATAGTTGACCCTGACCTTGTCACCGGACTTTGCCGTTTTCACGGATTCATTCCTTCCTTTAACTAAACAAGGTATAGAGAATTGATCTCGGTCAGTCAAAGGGTTTTCTTTTCCTTGGTCCGGGCAAGAAAAGGAAACAACTTTTCAGATTATGCAGCCTTCTCCTGTTCCATTCCCACTTTTCCAAAAGGAATAAGATCAGGGAACAAGGTGACATCCCTGCTTTTCAGGAGGCACTTCCGGAAGTGTATACCCACGATCATGAGGCGGACAGCCTCACCAAAGGTTTTTGGGCATGTCAAGAGGCTCCTGGTGAGGAGCTTCCAATAATAGGGCCTGAACCCCTCCTCATTTAAGACCCCGATGCGCCAGAGGCTTTTGAAAAACGCCTTGATTCCAGAACCGTTAATGACAGAGACCGTACGCTGACGGTACTGGCGTAAAAATTCCCTGCACCTCCAATAGTAGGCAGCAGGCGCATATATGGTCTCCAGAACATGGCGGTAACCGCTGATAAGAGTTTCACGGTCCATCTTCGGGATGAAATTAAGCTTGCAATCGGTATTGTCTCCTGAGGCCTCTGAGAGCAGCCTCCCCTCGGAGTTCAGCCTTTTCCAGAGTCTTGTCCCCTTGAGGGCCTCTAAGAGCCCCACCATAGCCATGATGATGCCGCTGCCTTGGATGAATTCGATCTGCTTCTCAAAGATGTCTTCAGGGTCGCTATCAAAGCCGATAATGAAGCCTCCCATAACCTCAAGACCGTGGCTCTGGATCACGTGCACGGACTTGAGCAGGTCGGTCCTCAGGTTCTGCATCTTGCCTGCCTCGCCGAGGCTCTGGGCGTTCGGGGACTCTATGCCGACGAATACCTTGTTGAACCCGGCACTTGCCATAAGGTCCATGAGCTCTGCATCTTCCGCCAAGTTCAGGGAGGCCTCGGTAAAAAAGTGAAAAGGCCTGCCATGATCATCCATCCACCCTGCAAGGGCCTTAAGCATCTCTTTGGCCCTTGATCTTACCCCGATAAAATTGTCGTCCACGATGAACACCGACCCCCTCCAACCCCTGGAAAACAGGCCTTCGACCTCGTCGATGAACTGGGATGTGCTCTTTGTCCGCTGCTTCCTCCCATTGATTCGCACAATGTCGCAAAATTCGCAGTCATACGGGCAACCACGGGAAAACTGCAGAAGCATGGAATCATAATCTCTGAAGTCGATGAGCGACCATTCCGGTTCACAGGTGAGCCTAAGATCCGGCTGAACCTCAGGGATGTATACCTGTTTCGCCTGATCCATGCGCAGGTCTTCAAGAAAACGCCTGAAGGTCTCCTCGGCCTCGCCGAGCACGAGGTGCGCCACTCCATCGATGACACCTTCTTCGGAAGTGAAGTGAGGCCCCCCCGCCACCACCTTTACGCCCAGGTCTTTGCACCTGGACAATACTTGCGAAAAGGAGGTCTTCTGGACGCTCATTACACTGATAAAGGCATAGTCCGCCCAGAGAAGATCCGCGTCCATGAGCGGTCCGACGTTCATGTCTATGAGGCGTTTGTGCCAGGTATCAGGCACCATGGCCGCAATGGTAAGCAGGCCTAACGGGGGGAAAGCCGATTTTTTGGAGACATACTCAAGGGCGTATTTAAAGCTCCAGAATGTTTCGGGGATTTCCGGATAGATGAAAAGCGCATTCATATCTGACCTCCATATATGCATAACACTTGATCTTTTTGAATAGATCGAGCTTAGCACAATACAAGGTGACTCAATGTAAAACTTTCCTAAATAAATTGTAATAGTTGTGAAAATTATTTATGGATTCATTCTTGGATTGAACTTCAACCTTGATATAAGAAGTCAAAAGCTTAGGAAAAAAAGACTTCATTGTCCCTGCATGGGGGCCGGACAATGAAGCCAAATAAATAAAATCTATACCCTCCTTTACATACGTTGTAATAATGCCATATTTAAAAATAAATTTAAATACTAAAAATTAGACAGTTAAATGACAGGTTAATCCTAATGAAATATATCATGATTCCTGCTCGATCGTATTAAGATATACCCTAAGGTTCTTCTTGGCATTGAGCAGCCCGCACTTCTTTCTGATATTATTGCGGTGAAATGAAACCGCAAAGGGTGACACCTTGAGCATGCCGGCGATCTCTTTGGTGGATTTTCCCTGCTTGATAAGGTCGGCGATTCTCATCTCCATGGAGGTAAGGTTCAGATATTGCTGCGATAGTGGATTTATAAAAGGGGAGAGGAGCTCATCGAGGTTTGTCCTGATAATGCTGAGATAGATCCGGTTCTCTTCGTCAAGATTGCTCGCATCCATCTTTTCCAGATAGGGGTAGATAATCTTTCGCACCTTGGAGACTATTGTTTCCTGAGCCTGCTTCTTTTCCTTCTCACGGGAATCAAGCAGCACCTTAAGCGTTATATTCATCTCCTCCAGGTAACGGGCCTGATCCCTCTCCTTAGCCAGAAGCTGTTGTTCGAAACGCTTTCGCTCCGTGATATCCCTGACAATAGCGCATAAGCCGGTTACTTTCCCTGTGCTGTCATGCATGGGTACTTTGATGACATGGAAGGTCAAAAGTGACCCATTGATAACCCTTGAGTATTCTCCCTCAACGACAACTCCACCCAGAACACGCTGATCAGTTTCATTGATATCCGACTCTATTCCTTCTGTAAAAATATCGTCCTCCTTCTTCCCCAGGATTTCTTCAGAAGAAAGACCGAAGACATTTTCTAAGCAGGGGTTGACGGAGACATATTCGAGGTTGAGATTCTTGATATAGATACAATCCTGAGTGGATTCGAAGATCGTACGGAAGCGCTCCTCACTCTCGTGCAAGGACTTTTCCATCTCAAGGCGTTCGGTGATGTCTCTTGCCACTGAGATGATTTCCCGGGCTTTTCCATCCCGCATAAAGGGAACGCCGCTGATCTCTCCAAATTTCACCGCCCCGTCTTTTGTAATAAATTTGTAGATAGAAGAGATAATACTCTCTCCCGAGAGTACCCGCAGGGTCTCTTCCAAGGCCTTATTCAGATAATCGGGGGGAATGGCGCTCAGCTCGGCTAGAGATTTGCCGACAAGCTCTTCAGGCTTATAACCCAGGAAACGCTCTACGCTCGGGGAAACACTCTGAAGGATGAAATTTTCGTCGGTTGTGTAGATGACATCATTGGCCAGTGAAAAATGGATGTGATACTTTTCTGCGGTCTCCCGGAGGGTGTCTTCCGCATGCTTGCTCCTCCGTGCAGCACGCTCCAGCTCGCGAACCCTCCTCTTCAATTCATGATAAATAGACTTCTCACTCATACCCTAGCTCTTGGGGGGAAGATTATATGGATACAAGGAATATATTCATTACATATTTACATGGAAGCATACTAAGATATTTCAGAAAATCAATCAATTCCTTTTTTGTAACTCTTCCGGGGCAAAGATACGGGGTTCAGCAGGCAAACATACCGGCTTCATAAATAGTTACACGCTTACCTGAAACCAGCTGTGCCACTACCCGTTTCTTCTCGGTATTTATCAGGTCCCAATGCAGGGCGGAATCATTGAATCCGAGGTCTTTCTTTTTATCAGGGGTAAGCTCTGCGGCATCGCCGTCGTAGGTATCGGAATATGATGCCCCGAGTGCGACATGGCAGTTCCCGCTCTTCCCTCCATAATTCTCATCATAGAGGGTGTTCGCCATGAAGGTGCTAATCTTGGAAAACCTCTTGTCCGTGAGAGAGAACTCGCCCAGCTTGTTAGCGCCGTTGTCCATGGCGATTTGTTTTATCAGGAACTCCTCACCCTGTTCTGCGGATGCCTTCACTACGGACCCGGTTTTGAAATGAAGCCTGACCCCCTTCACATAGTTCCCGCTGCGATACGTTGGCTGGTCGGCATAGAAAGAGCCTTCAGTACCACGCCAATCAGGTGAAAGGAACAGCTCAAAGCTCGGGATATTGTGCCCCGATATACCCACCCATTTTCTATTATGCCCGGGAGTTACCTTCAGATCCACATGCTCGGACTCGATATGGTAGCTCATAACCTTCATACTATTCAGCCACTTCTTGATAGCTTGGGCATCATTGTAGATGGTCTTCCACCAAGCCACCGGGTCTGTCTTTTTCAGGGAACAGGCCTGTAAGATCTGGTCGGAATACTCTTCCAGGGTCAACCCGGCATGTCGGGCAAGCTCGGTAGTGGGATAAAGACACAAGGTCCATCCGAATTTTCCTTCAGCTTCACGCCTGTCAAGGATGTCGTTCAAATACTTATGCGCCACTGCCTTCTTGCCGATCTTCTCGGGTCTTACATCACTTAAGTGGGTTATAGAATCCGGGGCCCGCAGCGAGATGCTGCCATTGATGGCCTTGAAAAGCCCTTCATCCCCCGGTGTGTTAAAGATGAGCTGTTTATTGTTTGAGATGGTATAAAAGTCGTGCTCCATCTTTGGAGTAAGGGTTGCCCGCTGCACAGGGTTCAGACCCATGTCGAGCAATTGGGAATAGACAACCTCGGCTAAGGGGAGCGCTGCCAAATCGTAATGGACAAGTACGATATCGCCCTTCTTGTACTTTTCAGCTCTTGCAGTCTTCAATCCCCAGATAAGGACTTGTGCATATCTCTGAAGGTGCATTCCATTAAGCATCATGATCTCCTGTTGTGGGACTCTTAAGCCTTGTAACAAAAAATTACCATAATGCACAAGGATTTCATTTAAGGTAACATGAGATTGGTGAATTCTAGTTTTTCACATACCTCATCCACAACCCGCCCTGTAGTACTTGCGCCCCCCATATCCGGTGTCCGCACCTTTCTCTCTGCGAGCACGCCTTCAAGGGCGTTCATGAGCAATCCCGACATGTCGTTCAGCTCAAGGTGCTCCAGCATCAGCACCATGGACCAGATCATGCCCACCGGGTTGGCTATGCCTTTACCCGCAATGTCAGGGGCAGAGCCGTGTATAGGCTCGAACATGCTGGGAAAACGTTTCTCGGGATTGATATTTGCAGAGGGCGAAATCCCGATGCTGCCGAGCATGGCCGAGCCGAGGTCGGTCAGGATGTCGCCAAAGAGGTTGCTCGCCACTATTACGTCCAGCGCATTCGGCTTCATGATCATGAGCCCGGCAAGGGCATCCACATGCATGCCCCGTGACTCGATGTCTGGGTATAATGCCTGTACCTCCTCAAAAATCCTGTCCCAAAAGACCATGGAATAGTTCAGTGCATTGGACTTGGTGGCACTGATCAGCCTCTTGCGGCCATGCAACCGTGCATACTCGAAGGCATACCGGATGACCCTGGTGACGCCGTTGCGGGTAAAATGTGACTCCTGAACAGCGGTTTCCTCGGGTGTGCCCATATTCATGAAAGAGCCTTTGCCGCAATACTCACCCTCGGAGTTTTCCCGGACCACCACGAAATCAATCTCATGAGCGGATGCCGCCTTCAGCGGAGAGTCCAGCCCATCGAGGAGCCTGATGGGCCTGAAATTTATATACTGGTCGAACCCCTGCCGGATGGGGAGCAGCAGTCCCTGGAGCGATATGTGGTCAGGAACACCCGGGAAGCCGACCGCACCCAGGAGGATAGCATCGCAATCTGCGAGAATCTTCAGGCCGTCCGGCGGCATCATGGCACCATGGTTCAGGTAATATCCGCATCCCCAGCCGAGCTCCCGGGTCAGGAAAGAAAGGCCGCCATGGATCTTTTCGAGGCTCCTGAAGATTCTCATACATTCCTTTGTTACTTCTCTGCCGATCCCGTCACCGGGAATGAGTGTGAGTGCGATCTTTCTCATGGGATACCTTCCTAAACTAAAGGATATACTATTGTCCGCACAGTAAAGTATTATAACCCGGACAACACGGCTTCTTAAAAAAACAGGATACCGGGGATGATAGCGGAACGCAATAAGGTCCTTTTCGTTTCCTGCCCGCCCATGTGTCCGGATAACTGTTCACGATTCAACATTGACAATCTCGTTTCTGCGCGATACATATCCTTTGCCGAATCGGGGATGGAGTCCCCCAAATAAATGCCAGGCAGGCTGATGACTCCTCTCAGAGCAATCTGAAGGAGTGTATATGGAGCTTGCATCTAAAGGATTATTCATCTCAGATACCAAGGAATTAGTCAGGAAAATTGACGAAGCAGCCTCGCGGTTCCACATCGTTTCCCTGAACCGCCAGATCGAAGTCTGCGAAAGCCTCCTCAAGGAAAACCCGCTTATCGACGTTGCCATACTCGGCCAGTTCAAGGCGGGCAAGAGCTCGTTCATCAACAGCCTTGTGGGCCGGGAAATACTCCCCGTCGGGGTCATTCCGGTCACCACGGTGATCACCCGTCTTCTATATGGCCCGCAAGAACGCTCGATGATCACCTACATCGACGGGACTAAGTCCGAGATAGGTATCGAAGAGCTGGGGAAATTCATCTCCGAGGCCCAGAACCCGTCCAATTCCAAAAACGTCGATATCGTGGACATAGAGCTGCCTGCACTCGAAGCATATCCCGGCCTCCGCCTGGTGGATACCCCGGGCCTGGGAAGCGTGTTCACGTATCACAAAGAGGTGTCCGAGAACTGGCTCCCCGAGGTCGGGGCCGCCGTGCTGGCCATCAGTGCCGACCGCCCGCTTTCCGAGCACGATCTCAACCTGATCGCAGACCTCCCCCATTATACCCCCATGATCGTCATCCTCCTCACTAAGGCCGACCTCCTGACCCCGGATCAACAGAACGAGGTGGTGCAATTCTTCCAGCAGACATTGAAGCGGAAGTTGAACCGGGAGTATCCTCTATTTCTCTATTCGACCCGCTCCGGCACGGAAGTGTTCAAGCACCGTATCGAGGCGGAGATCCTGTCCGGTCTTTCCATGAACCGGGATCAGGAGTTTAATCGCATACTCAACTACAAGACCCAGTCACTGATTACAAGTTGTCTTTCCTATCTCAATATCGCCATGAAGACTTCTGTCGAGGCCGATCAAGACCGTGAAGCGCTCCGGGGGCAGATCCTGAATGAAAAGGTCGGTTATGATCAGATCAGGGAAGAGATTAGCGTCATTACAAGAGAATGCCAGAGGCAGACCCGGGCTCTCCTGACGAATCATCTTGAAAAATTTAAGAATCCCCTCACGGAGAAACTCACAGCCGAGCTGTCCGGAGAGATGTCTTCCTGGAAAGGAAACCTGTGGAAGCTGACCAGAAGGTATGAAGCATGGATGACAGAAACCATGGAAGAAGAGATACGGCATATCTCCAAGACGGAAAACCGACACTTCTCCGGCACCCTGAACAAGGCGCATAACAGCCTCACCCGCTACCTTGAAGCCTTCAGGATGATGCTCAATGACAATATTGACAAGGTGCTGGGAATAAGGCTTGCGGAGACGGACTGGAA
>Ga0326727_10010873_pt1 | contig 21463 bp, 16 predicted proteins | sample MB2enrmetagenome_FD_207643 | JGI IMG/M metagenome (GOLD analysis project Ga0326727, IMG submission 207643) | Lab enriched peat soil microbial communities from McLean, Ithaca, NY, United States - MB29MY | ecosystem: Environmental > Terrestrial > Soil > Wetlands > Peat | place: USA: New York...
CTGTCGAAAAAGCCAAGACGGCGAGTGCGAATTCGCGGCGCAATGGGTTTCTCATGATGGTTGAGTGAAGTGTAGCACCGACGTTACGCAGGTACCCCACCCCTGACTCGCCAAAGCAGTGTGGGTGGGAACGTAGAACTTCCCTCGGACCTCTCAGCCCTTGGATGTATTCAACGCCGCCGCCACGCGAATCAAATCTTTCAGCGCCTTCTCGTTCACCTTATCGCCTTCGTGGAAGTCAATCGCGCGCCTCAATCTGCCCTCGAGACTGGAGTTGAAAAGACCCGCTGGGTCATCCAAAAACGCGCCCTTGGCGAATGTCAACTTGACCGCCTTCTTGTAACTCTCGCCGGTGCAGATGATTCCGTCGTGCGACCACACCGGAATCCCCCACTTCCACTCCTCGACGACTTCAGGGTCGGCCTTCCTGATCAAAGCGCGGAGCCGCGAAAGCATCTCCCCGCGCCAGTCGCCGAGCTCCTCGATTCTCGCGTCGATTAGCTGCGACGCTGATTCGTGCGATGATGATTCCACTTTATGGGAACCGCTCTTCTTCATGATCTTGACCCTCTCCTCCCACCCTTCCCGGCTGCTCTCTCCGCAATATCTTAAATGAACAGAATTCTTAAAAGGATGGCTATACTTCAGCCTGCCGCCACTTCTAATGAGGTCAGCCATAATCTCCAACATCGAGCTGGCCATCGCCAACACTATGCAAGGCGTCATTGCGCAGGTGTTAAGGGCGCAATTTGCTCGAGCCGCGTTACCAAAAACCTCTACCGAACACATCCAAAAGTAACATTTTCAGTGCAATTAAAAGAAGAAACCTTTCGCAGTCGCCGGATTTCTGTTAACTTGTGCTTACCGGCACTGTAAGAACTGTATCGAATCAAGACGATCAGAAGAATGACAGTGCTTGCTTTCAAATGGTAGTTTCCGTGCGTTCTTCCGGTACGCGCATCTTCCCGTCCCGATCATGTGGAAAAACCCCATGTGACTGAGCATGGCGAAGCCTTGCACAAAAACCGCTCCTTGTGCCCGCTGAATCGCTCTGCCCAACCTCATTGCCGAGAATTACCCCCGCCGGGCGCACCATCAAATTGCGGTCAAGCATTGGCGGTTGATGGGCAGATGTTTACCAAATAAACAATTCCCCTTACCGCTTCCCCGATTCGTCATCTGTTCGTCTCGTTCGCCAAAGTGAGTCATCAACCGAGCCTGTGCTCTTCTGGCATTCACGCATGAGAGGAAATCCATGACTGGAATCTCGAGTCCCGAACGCGGCCCCGCTGCCGAGCGCATCCTGCTCAGCGCCGCGGAGCTCTTCGCCAGGTTCGGCTATAACGGCGTAAGCACGCGCGACATCGCCTCCGGCGCCGGCGTGAACGAGGTCACGATCTACCGCCATTATCCCCGCAAGCGCGACCTCTACCTGGCCGTGCTCGACGCGGAGTTGCAGCAGGTGAAGCTGCGCGGCAACCTGCTGGCGCAGATCGCAGAGGCCACGTCAGGGCGGGTAGCGCTGGAGCGGGCATTCGAGTTGATCGCCGAGACTCTGATGAGCAAGCCCGAGCTGCTGCGCCTGCTGCAGTTCAGCACCCTCGAGCTCGGCGAGGACATCGATCCGCTGCTGCGTAAACACCTGGGCCAGCTGGTCGAGGTGGTCGCACACTATCTTGACCCATGGGCCGCGAGCGCAGAGACCCGTGGCACAACTACCAAGGCGGTCGTTCTTACCCTGATCGCAATGGTCGTCAGCTACTCCTCCTTGCACCGCCTCTTCTTGAACGGCGGGTCCGGCGCAGATGCAATGTTCAAGGCCTACGCGGATCTCTGTGCAATCTCAACCGATCGCCGTCAGTCGCTCCTCAGTCCCGGCCAGCAATCGGCGGGCGAGGCCGCTACGGATCAAGCGAGCTACTCCAATCGCTGAAGCCGGCCGTTTGCGGCCAAACTTAGAGAGCGCGCACGCCGGATCAGGGTGAGATAACAGCTGCCTCAAATCGAACGCTTGATTGGGTCATTGATTTAACATCAATCTGTTTGACCCAAATTCTGCAACGCTACGCGGTTCGTTCTGCATATACTTCACGTGATCGGCACTCTTTCTCCCGAGGCCGGCGGCCCACCTGAGGTGGTGCGCCAGCTTGTCGAAGCCTACGCCGAAGTCGGTGACACTATCGAGGTGGTTTGCGGCGACCATCCCGATGAGGGCTTCCTCGCATCCATTGCCTGTCCGGTACATGCACTTGGGCCGTCCTTGCTAGGTCGCTATGCGTTCTCCCTGCGAGTTTGGCGCTGGCTTCAGAGAAACGCGCATCGCTTCGACGGGATTGTAATGAACGGCATTTGGACATTCCCCGATCTTGCCGTTCGCGCAGCTGCGCGCCGCGCTCAAGTTCCTTACGGACTGCTTCCACATGGCGCACTCGATCCCTGGTTCAACCGCACCTATCCGCTTAAACACCTGAAGAAGATTCTGTACTGGCCTTTGCAGTACGCGGTTCTCCGTGACGCCCAGGCGGTCTTCTTCACCAGCGAAACGGAGCGCGATCTGGCCAAGACCAGCTTCCGCCCAAACAGTTGGAACAGCGTGGTTGTGCCCTTTGGGATCAACGATCCTGAGAAGCCAGGGAAGGGACCTGAAGAAAACGGGGCAAATGGCCTGGAGCCAATCGAGAAGGGCAGGGCGACCCCGAATCGGCAGATCGAAGCCTTCTACGCAACGTTCCCTGAGCTTCGCCAGCGGTCATTTCTCCTTTTTTTGGGGCGCCTCCACGAGAAGAAGGGCTGCGACCTTCTCATTCGGGCATTCGCCAGGATGGCAGATACTCTTCCGGGAGTGGACCTGGTTATAGCGGGCCCGGACCATGAGGGACTGAAGTCGAAGCTTCAGCGACTCGCTGAGAAGCTAGGCATCGCCGGCCGCGTGCACTGGCCCGGCATGATTGCAGGCGACATCAAATGGGGCGCCATCCGCGCCGCGGACGCCTTTGTTCTGCCCTCGCACCAGGAGAACTTTGGCGTGGCCGTGATTGAATCGCTTGCCGTCGGCCGCCCGGTACTCATTAGCAATCAGGTGAATATCTGGCCGGATATCAAGGCAGACGGGGCGGGCCTCGTCGAAGGAGATACAGTCGACGGAACCGAACAGCTACTGCGCGGCTGGTTCAAACTGCCGAGGGAAGAGCGCGATGCAATGGCCGCGCGCGCACGAGTCAGTTTTGTCAAGCGCTACACCATGAACCGAACGGCAGTGGCCATCAATCGGCTCTTTTCTGCACGGGAGCTTGAAGCGCAAAAAAACTAGCCGATCCGGGTGCCTGAATGGCGACCATTCCCATTTCGACGCTTGCCGTTCAGTCAATCTCCCCGTCCCGCGCACGGTGTCTATTCGACGACAACAGTGGAAGTGTACACTGATCGTGTGTGGCGCGAACCTTGTACCAAGTGAGGAGGGCGAAGCTTTGTCCAGACTCTTCGCGCATCGGCGTTCATGCTCCCCTTGACCGCGGCCGTTGCTGCTCATTAACATCGTCCGGTTATTGTGCTTGGCCCAACCTCGATCTAGCCCGAATCACCGGGGCTCGCTGGAATCTGACCGCTATTTCCGTGTGGAACTCATTCAACATTGCCTTGATTTCGCTGTTTTCCCCCTTTGACATTCCAGAACCATGCCACCGCCCTGGGGCTTTGCCAAGAATGAATTTCGTTCTGTCCGAAGCATTTTGCCCAGTCGGCGAAGCGGATAATAATGTATTGGTTCCAAGTAAATTCAGGAGCATAGATGTCCTTTGAATCGAAGCCCGAGTCGCAATCCGGACAGTTAGCTTCTGCCCGGGCGACGATAGTTCCCTCTGAAGAACGTCTTTCGCTGATGGACGTCTGGCGCGTCCTGATGAAGCGGATTTTCATCATTCTTGCGGTGACATCTATTTGTCTCGCGGGAGCGGCTATCTATACATTCCGCACCAAACCGGTCTATGAGAGTGTCTCGCGCATTGAGATCAAACCCAACACCTCACCCAACGTCGGGTTGCAGAGTCTGGTAGCGGAAGAGGCTGCGGGCGGGGAGACCGCCAGCGCCTTGCAGACGGAGATCCTTGTCCTGCAGAGCAATTCGGTGATTCTCCAGACCGCGCAAAGCCTCGATCTCTTGAAGCTTGTTCGCAGCGGTGAGCAGAAGGAGAACAAGAGCGGCGCACCGCCGCCTTCCGGCGAAATGACGACCGGCGAGCGGCTGGCGCTGATCGGCATGATCAGGGGCGGATTGCAGGTGCAAATCGTTCCCGCCACGCAAATGGTCGACATTCGCTATCGCAATAACGATCCCAGACTGGCGACCGACGTGGTGAACAAGCTGGTCGAGACCTACAAGGACGAAGATCTGCGCTCAAAATTCGACCGCACCATGTATGTGTCGACCTGGCTGCAGAAGCAGCTCGAAGGCTTGAAGCAGGAAGCCGGCGATGCGCAACGCGCGCTAGCCGACTATCAGCGGCAGCACAACATCGTGGGAACCGACGAGACCTCGAACCTTACCATGCAGAACCTGGCGCAGATCAGCGGCGACCTGGAGAATGCCGAGGCGGACAGGATCATGAAGGAAGCGCGGATGCGCGAGTTTGAATCCCAGGATCCCGACCTCGTGGCGCTGATGGGCGACAACCCCGAGCTGGGCGCTCTCCGCAACCAGCTCACCACCTTGCTTACGCAACGCGCGGAGCTGGCGTCGAAATTCGGTGAGCACCATCCCAGGATGCAGGAGCTCAATGCGCAGATTGACAAGGTCCAGGCCAACATTAACAACGAGGTGGCTCTCGCCAGGCGCCAGGTGCGCGACGAATACACCGGATCGCTTCGTCTGGAAGAGATGCTGCAACGGCGCCTCGATGCGCAAAAGGAGGACGCCTATCGTCTGAACGAGGACGAGGCTCAATACGCAATTCTTCGCCACGAAGCGGAACTGACCCGCGATCTCTACGACGCTTTGCAAATGCGGCTGAAGGAAGCCAGCGTTACCGCCGGCCTCTCCGCCACCAACATCACGGTTGTCGATCGTGCCCAGATTCCGCTCTCACCAGTTGCACCCAGGAAGACCCTGGCCATGATGATGGGGCTCATCGGCGGCCTCTTGTGCGGTATGGTTCTCGCGTTTATGGTCGAGTCGATCGACGATACGCTGCAGACTTCAGAAGAGGTGGAAAGCGTTTCCATGCTGGCGTCGCTCGCCACCATTCCGCACATCATGGGCGAAGGCGGAAAGCGCCGGCGCAGAGGCAGGGTGAAAAGCACCGGCGAACCCCCTGCCGAAGGCGTGCACGCGCAGCAGCTTATTGCCCTGCATAGTTCCAAATCCCATGCCGCTGAAGCGTATCGCGGGCTGCGCAGTTCTTTGCTGTTGTCCTCCATCGACAGGCCTCCCCGCGTTATCGTCGTGACCAGCGCATTTCCGGGCGAGGGAAAAACCACCACTGCCGTCAACCTTGCGGTCGCGTTCGCGCAGCGCGGAGAACGGGTTCTGCTCGTGGATGCCGATCTGCGGCGCGGCAGCCTCGATCGCGTATTCAAGTTGACGGAAAAGAATTTCGGCCTCTCCACGGTGCTCACCAAGCCGGCGGTTGTCAGCGAATTGGCAAGTCCGGTGGCCGAATTGCCGATGCTCAAGGTGCTTCCCACCGGCCCGCGTCCGCCCAATCCCGCCGAGATGCTTTCCTCCGTGCGCATGGAGGAACAGCTGCACCAATGGGCGGAGGAATTCGATCGCGTGGTCCTCGACACTGCCCCCATACTTGCCGTCAGCGACACGCAAGCCATGGCGGCGCTTGCCGATACGGTCATCCTGGTGGCTCGCGCGGGAATGACCCGCAAGCGAGCCTTGATTCGCGCCCGCGATCTTCTCTGGCGCATCAACGCACCCATTGCCGGCGTCGTCGTCAACGATGTGGATATGCGGCTGGAGAACTTCTACACCTATCGATACGGCATGTACGGCTACAACTACGGGTATGGATACCGATATGCTCCCAAGGGTTCGGATATCGCCTACGGACTCGAGGACGATGAGAAGGATGAGAAGAATGAATAGCATGGGTAGAGCATTTGCATTCGCGGCGGTGGTTTCGGCGTTTCTTTTGCTGCAAGCTGGCAACGGCCTGGGCCAGCAGGCCGGCAGCCCCACGCCCGCTGCGCCGGCATTGACGGTTAGTTTCGGCGATCTGATTGAAATCGCAATCTACGACAATGCGGATCTGTCGGGCCGCTTTCGCGTGGATGAGAAAGGCGACATTACCGTTCCCCTGCTGGGATTGGTCCACGTCGAGGGCCTGACCGCGGAGCAGGTTGGCACCCTGATCGAGAACCGTTATGTGGAAGCCGACATTCTAAGAGCGGGCAAGGCCCACGCCACAGTGTTCATCGCCGAGTATGCAACCCAGGGCATTCTGGTCAACGGGGAAGTGAAGACCCCCGGCATGTACCCGGCCCTTGGCATTCGCATGTTCAACGATGTGATGACCGCTGCCGGCGGCGTCACTCCGGCTGCTTCCTCGAAGGTCATCGTTACCCGCAAAGCCGATCCCGACCATCCCATCACAGTCGATTACAACCCCGAGGCTCTCACGCCCATTGTGCCGCGAATTCAGATATTCCCAGGGGACACGATTACGGTCCCCAGGGCCGGCATCGTTTATGTGCTGGGCCGCGTGAATCGGCCGGGCGGATTCGTTCTGGATGGCCGCAAAGCGCTTTCCGTCGAGACGGCCATGGCGCTGGCCGCGGGCAGTGGGCAGGCCGCGGCCATGGATCGCGCGCATCTGGTGCGTACCCTAGACGATGGCCGAAAGGAAGACATTATTCTCAACATCAATAAAATCCTTGACGCCAAGGCTCCCGACGTGGCGCTTAAGGATGGGGATATCCTGTTCATTCCCACCAGCACCAGCAAGCTGGTCCTCCAACAGGCCATTTCTTCGGCTCTCAACATCGGCACCAGTGTGGCGATCTATCGAACCGCGTACCAGTAAGGCCTGCATCGTTCGCAGAGCGAGGCCGGCATTTCTATAGCGCTCGAATTGCCGGCTATCAGGAGACGTACGGTTGCCGAATCCAATTTGGCTGCCGGCGCCGTTCCCTCTTATCGGATTCATCTATGCCCTCCACGGATCGACTTCTGATTCAGGTTGTTGCCCAGCTAAAGCCCGAGCGTTGCGGAGTCAGCGATCATGCAATCCTGTTGGCGCGGGAGTTGGAAGCGGCTTTTGCAATTCGCACCGCTTTTGTGGTGCTGAATTCGAGTGAGCCCTGCAACGTGGCCTATCCGCGGGTCTACTGCCCGCCATCGCAGTTGCTTGAAACGTGCAATTCTCTTGGCAACGATCGGTTCACGGCGCTGCTCGTCCATTGCAGCGGATACGGCTATTCGAGGGATGGAGCGCCGTTCCCTCTTGCCGAGGCGCTGGAGCAGGTCCGCAAGAACGGGCGGTTCCACATTGCCGCGTATTTTCATGAATTGTATGCAACAGGAATGCCATGGAAATCTGCGTTCTGGTATACCCGCCGCCAGCAAAAGGTGGTTCGCAGAGTTGCAGGGGCATGCGATCTGATTGCGACCAACTCGACGCGCCATAAGCAATGGCTCGAACGCGAAGCTATCCATGGCGCTGTTCCCGCTGTCCGCCTCTTGCCCATGTTTTCCAATGTTGCGGAGAGCCCAGTGACGCCCACTCTGCGCGGCAGACGGCCGGCACTGGTTATCTTCGGTCTTGCCGACACCAGAAGAAAGGCCTATGCGCGCCTCGCGTCTCTGGGGATGCTGTTCGATACCCTCGGCGTCGAGGAGATCGTGGATGTGGGCCCGGAGCTTGCTGTTCCCGCGGAACTGGGCGGAATTCGCATAAGACGAATGGGAGTGCTGGCCGCGCCCGATCTCGCCGAAGTTCTGTCGCACTCGATGTTCGGATTCGCGCAGCATAAGCCATTCGGCCTGGCCAAGTCCGGAGTCTTCGCAGGTCTTTGCGCGCTGGGCGTCATCCCCGTTATTGCCGAATCCTTTTCCGGAGAGGTGGACGGACTGAAGGACGGGGTTCACGTGGTGAGTCCAGCCACGGCCGGCGCGGTAAAGAATGACGGGCTCGAACGATGTTCCACTGCGGCGTGGATCTGGTATTCGCAGCATCGGCTGCATGTCCATGCAGCGGAATACGCGGCTTGGATGGATGGACTGGCCCCCACGGTCGGAACTGGCAAGGCCGGTGCGGAGTTGCGGCCGATTTCCACATCCGCGGAAGTGTAGACGGGCATGCGTATCGTTGAGGAAGAGACGCCGGCGAAAATGGCTGCCCGCGAAACCAAGCCCGCCATCCTAATGTCGCATCCGACGGGCAACCAGTATGTGCGCAATGCTCTGCGCTGCCTGGTCGAGCAGGAAATGCTAGCCGAGTTTTGGACGGCCATTGCTTGGAATCCCGAGTCGCAATGGAACCGGTTGCTGCCGTCCAACCTGCGCAGACAGTTGGCAAGACGCGCTTTTCTCGATGCCCCAAAGGAGAAGGTGAAGTGTGATCCCTGGAGGGAATTGGTCCGGCTGGGTGTCAGGTTCTCGCCGCTGGAAAGCCTGCTTTGCTCCGGGGAACGCCCGTTCTCGGTGATCGGCATGTACCGGCAATTCGACGCACGGGTGGCGCGGCGCCTTCGAGAGATCGCTGTCGACGGCGTGTACGCCCATGAAGGCGGCGCGCTTCGGACATTCCGTCAGGCAAAGCGGCAGGGCGCCAAGACTCTTTATGAATTGCCCAGCAGCCATTGGTACTGGGAACACAAGCTGTTGTCGGAAGAGGCGGAGCGCAACCCGGAGTTTGCCGGGCTTCTTCCCAAGCTGAAGGATTCGCCCTTGCATTGGCAAGAGAAAGACGAAGAACTTGTGCTCTCGGATTTTGTCTTCGTGCCCAGCCAACACGTTCGGCAGACTCTTGCAGGGGTTGTTCCGGACGAAAAAATACGGGTGATCAACTACGGGGCGCCGCCGGTGCGGCCGCGGAAGCAGCTTTCCTGCGACTCGACCCGGCCATTGAAGGTTCTCTTTGCAGGATCATTGACCCAACGCAAAGGCATCGGATATCTTCTTGACGCTATCGATCTGCTCGGCTCGCAGGTAGAACTCACGCTCCTGGGAACACGCTTCAGCGCAAATTCCCGAGTGGACGCGGCTTGCAGTCGCTGGCGCTGGTTTGAGACCTTGCCGCACTCCGCTGTGATGGATCTGATGCAGGAAGCGGATGTCCTGGTTCTTCCATCGCTCGCCGAAGGCTGCGCATTGGTTGTACTGGAAGCTCTGGCATGCGGCCTGCCGGTGATCGTTACCCCTAACACAGGATCGCTCGAATTTGTGCGCGACGGATACGAGGGTTTCATCGTCCCAATTTGCAGTGCGGAGGCAATAGCCGATCGGCTGGATGCCCTTAACCGCGACCGGCAGTTGTTGGCGGATATGTCGCGTCACGCATACGCAACCGCGCAAAAGAAATCCTGGGAAAACTATCGCGATAACTGGTTGGAAGCTGTGAGGGCCGTGTCATGGCAGTGAGGGAAACGATACTGCTAACCGCTCGGCCGCCTCGCATGCCGCTTCTGAAGAAACTCTTCTGGGTTTACTTCCTGCTGCTGGTTTTTGAAGGCGCGCTGCGCAAATGGATTGTGCCGCAACTCTCAGGGCCGCTGCTGATCGTTCGCGACCCGATCGCGCTACTCATCATCTGGGAGGCATATCGCACGCACAAATGGCCCAAGGAGTGGTCCGCCGTCGTTGGAATCCTTTCTGCCACAGTGTTGGCGCTGTGCCTGCTCCAGTTGGTTGTTCTGGATGTTCCATGGTTCATTCCCCTGTATGGCTTGCGCTCCTACCTGCTCCCGTTCCCGGTGGCGTTCATCATGGGAACCAATCTCGACGAGGAAGATCTGCGCAAGTTCGGCAACTGTACCCTATGGCTCCTGCTGCCCCTCACAGCATTGGAGATCGCCCAGTACCTGGCCCCGTCCAATTCGTTTCTGAACGTTGGCGCATACCGAGGCACAGAGCAGCTCAGCTATGCGCTTGGCCACGTTAGGGCTTCTGCCACATTCAGCTATGTGGTGGGACCAATGTCTTACGTCCCCTTGGCGGCGGCTTTTATCTTCTACGGAATGGCGAACCCCAGGTTCGCGAAGAAATGGCTGCTGACGGCAGCAGCTGTGGCGTTGGTTCTGTCCATTCCAATCATAGGCAGCCGCACCCTGGTGTTCCTTTTGACCGCGATTATTGCCTGCCTGGGACTGGCCGCCTTCTTCGGTGTATCTCAGTTTGTAAAATCGCTGCAAATGGTCGCAGCTCTCTTGGTGGTGTCGGCTCTGGTTGCGCGCCTGCCCGTGTTTGCCGACGCCACCGACACCATGATCGAGCGCTTCTCCCAAGCCTCGGGCGCTGAAGGGACCACGGAAAACTCGATCCTGCTGCGAATTGTTCACCCCATAACCGGAACGGTTGAAGACAGCATCGGCAGGAACAACTGGCTCGGCCTCGGCGTCGGTCTCGGTGCTAATGCGGTTTCAACGCTGTTGACCGGCAAGCAGATCTTTACCGTCGGGGAAGACGAATTCGCTCGCGTCATCAACGAATTCGGAGCTCCCGTGGGCATCGCATTCATGCTGTTTCGCGGTCTCCTGGCAGTTGTGATCGTCTCCAAAGCGCTCGCCCGCGTACGCGAGCACCAACCGCTTCCCTGGCTTCTGGTTCCGTTGACGTTTTGGACTTTGGTGTTTGGCGTACTGGAACAGCCGACGGAACAGGGATTTATGGTTATCAGTGTGGCCTTTTCGCTGGCGGCGTTGCGTCTGGCGCCCACTCCGATCGAATCGGCGGAGATCGTGAGCCGGCCTTGGCAACAACTGAGGAGGGTCGGTCTTCGCGCGCGGTAAGGCCCGCGCCGACAGCAGCGATCGTTACGCCGCCCGAACGCGGGCGACGATGCTCGGTCGGGCGCTGCCGCACGAACTTCATCCGCTCAAATTCTGTCCTGCGCATACATGTTTTTTTAGTTTCCCACCGGCTTCACCGACCCGCGAGCGATGAAACCACATCCGACGACACCGCCGCTAACTTGCCAACTCGCCATGCCCGCTTCAGCGGGCGCTAACTCGCTACAATTGCTTGAACACGCTCTGGCCTTTGAATTGTTCCATTTGCGGAAGAATTGGAATCTTGTTTCTTCCTAGCCAATGCCTCATGCGAAGGGGACAAGTTCGAAGCCTAACCTACTCTTGAAACTCGGTCTGCACAAGGAGATTTAGACCTTGGATTCGATGGCAGAAAAGCAACCACGAACGATTTCCGCGCCGCCTTCCCTGCGCTGTGAAGTCCTGCTTGTCTTTGGCCTGGTCTTTTCGGTGTTCTTACTAACTTCCGCGGGCTTCGATACATCGGAGGGCACCTACGATTACCGCATCGCCCATCTGATTTTGACCCAGGGCGCTCTCGGCTTCGCGACGCCTGCGGAGGGAATGTTCGAGGACGGCGGGTGCACCTATCTCGCTCCCAATGGCCGCACCTACGCATACCATGAATTTGGGAACGTGCTGTTCCTCATTCCCGCCGCTGCGATTAACATTGTGCTCGAAAAGACCCTGGCAAATCATTTCGACGCGCGCAGGATGGGCTTTGTTACAGGCTTCACGGCGAGCTTGATGCCGGTTATCTATTGTGCGCTGACAATTGCACTGTTTTACGCGATGCTGCGAATAAGCTTCAATAAGTCCGTTGACTCGGCTCTCAAAGCTTCAATGGCTCTGGCATTCTGCACCTTTGTTTGGACTTACTCGCGAAACTTGTACGACGGCGTCTTGTGCATGTGCATATTAACAGGCGCAATTCTCTCCCTTCTGGAATTCAGAAGGACCTTGAAGATGAAGTTCTTTCTGGCCGCTATGGCTTTGGGCGGGCTGGGCGTTATTACCCGGCTAACTATGGCGCTGGTATTGCCGGCCTTCCTGGTGTACTTGACGATGGTGTTCTGGAAAGATGGCAGGCGGCTGATCCAGCTTGTATTGATCGGCGTTGTTGTATTGATCCCATTTGCCGCGTGGCAAATGTACTACAATCATCTGCGCACTGGCCACATGCTCATCGCACCGGTAATGTCGGATCAGTATGCCTCTACCAGCGGCTTGACCGGCGATCCGTTGTCGGGAATGGTTGGGCTGCTGTTCATGCCCGGCAAGAGCATATTCCTGTTTATCCCGCTGACCCTGTTATCGATCGTTTGTTTTCGCCGGTTCATGGCAAGCTATCCTATCGAGGCGACCCTTGTTGCGCTCCTTTCCGGAATGTGGCTGCTTATTCACGCTAAGCTTGCCACTGACTGGTACGGCGCATGGGGATGGGGCCCGAGGCACTTTATTACCATTGCACCGGTTTTGGCTCTGCCTGCATGCGCCTGCTGGGATTGGATGAAAGAGAGATTGTGGCGGCGCATCTTGCTCATTTGCGCTCTCATTTGGGGCGCGATTCTTTCCCTTGCATCGATCATCGGTAACTGGCACTTTCGCATGGCGCTCGGCGACGCTGAGGGCAGGCACGACGCGCTGCTTTGGTCGCTAAGCGGCGGGCAGCCGATTGATATGATCAGGTCCGCGCTTTCTAATCTTCGCAACATAGCTTTACACCGTCCCGGTCCCTATCTGGATACGTACTCTCCGATCAATCGCTATGCTTCGAATACCGTCAACATTTGGATAAACTCGGCGGCATACGCAGGCGTTTCAAAGCTTCTGCTTGGGGCTGTAACAGTCACATTGCTTGCTACCGCATGCTACTGCCTGGTTACTCTCCTCCGGATCAGCCGGAACCCTGGGATGGGGGACTTATCTCCAACATCGGATTGAACGAGGCAACGTAACTCGATGCCTATGTTGGCGGCGCAATCGCGTGCATTGGTTCAAGGTCGAGATTGGTCATCTCCGCCGGTTGACAATCATCCGGATGTTAGTCAAGACAGGATCGATGAAAGGGATTTCAGAGGCGAGCCGATATGAGTACCGCGGAAGCCGGCAATGCTCAAGCAACCCCCGTTGCGCGGTCCTCGGCTTCATCGGATCCGCTTGTTGTTGCCCTGCTCTACAATCAAAACGGAATGGCCAGTTGGTGCTGGGAGGCGGCGCACGCGGTTCACGAACTGGGTCGAAGCGTACTCCTCATCGCTGCTCTCGATGTTCCGCTTCCAGGTACTCCGGAAGTTGAAGTTGTGAGAATCGATGTCTCCCCCGGAACTGTTCGGCAGAGGATTGGAATTGGCAGCGCACTTTCGGCCGCGGGTAATCTGCTCGCGTCAAAGCCGGATGGATTCCTGCAGAGGATTCACGCTGACCTTACGGTTCGTGGCGTGCGGCCGGCCGCCTACATCCTGAATCAATCGACCCTGGTCGATCGGAGCGTGGCTTGTCCGCAGGCTGTGGCAGCCTGGGCTTATCCGCCTCACTTGCTTGCCTACCTTCGCAAGATTCCCCTCGTGGTTCCGGACAAGAGCCTCAAGGCGTTTGCTCGGACCGCCCTTTCGTCAATGGGCTGGTGGAGAAGAGATTGGCGCGCGTACCGGGAGGCAGATCGCGCTCTTCCCGTCACAGCAGCCCTGCTCAACAGTCTTCGCCGGCGATCGGTCTCCTGCGATCTGGCTTACCCCGGAACTTGTGTTAGCCCAGCTTCGAATCGGGCCGGCGACGGGATCAGGCTGCTGATGGCCGCTGCCAATCTTGGCGATTCGCGGAAGAGAGTCGTCTGGATGCTCGAAGCCATGAAGGACATGCATCTGCAATCAGGCGTCGTCCTGCAGCTAGCCGGCGAGCCGGATGACACGGTGCGGCGCGCAGCCGCCGGAATTCGCTTCCCCGTCGAGTTTCTCGGCCATCTCAAGCGGCAGGAGCTTCAGCAGGTGATGCAGAATGCAGATATCTTCTGTTTCGGTTCGCTCCTCGATGACTGGGGCTATGTCCTGGTGGAGGCGATGGCTAATGGCATGGTGCCTGTGGCGCCGGGTATCAGTCCATTTGACGAGATACTGGATGGAGTGGGTTGCTGCTATAAGCAACATAGCCCAGACGATTTCGTTCGAGTTCTGAATTCGGCGATTTCGAGTGACCTTTCCCTTAATAAGCGCCAAGCCAGAGATCGCGCCGAGGCCTGTTTCTCGCGACGGGCATTTGGCCGGTCGATCCTGGCTTCAGTCGAATCCTTTATTACCCGCTGATGGCGAATCAACGTGCAGTGTAAAATCAGAAGTTGGAAGGCTGGCCGATGAAGGTTTTGATTCTAAGCATCAATTATTGGCCGGAAGTAACCGGTATCGGGGCTTTCACAACCTATCGCGCTGAATATCTTGCCGCCGTCGGTCACGATGTGGAAGTATGCACCACATTCCCGTATTACCCCGAATGGAAGGTTCCGCCGGACTATGCCGGCAAATTTGCGTTGCGCGAAAAACGCAACGGAGTTCAGGTCTCTCGCACCTACGCATATATCCCAAACGCCGCTACCTCTCTGAAGCGCGTCTTGCACGAGGCCTCTTTTATAGTCTCCTCGACGATCGGCGCATTTTTCCACAAGCGGCCGGATCTGCTGCTGGTTGTTTCTCCACCGCTGGGTCTTGCTGTTCCTGCGATTCTATTGAGCCGCTTGTGGCGAGTTCCTTATATCTTCGATGTTGAAGATTTGCAGCCGGACTCAGCGGCGGAACTTAACATGCTTCCATCGTGGGCGCTGAAGATCCTGTATAAGGTTGAAAGAGCTGCTTACCGCAATGCCACCCTGGTAACCACTTTGACCAATGGGATGCGCAGCCGGATCATTGGCAAAGGCGTTCCGGCGGAAAAGGTTGAACTTATCGAGGCGCGTGTCGATGATTCCCTGTTCAGCATTGGATCGAAAGAGGGTGGTGCTTTCCGGGAGCGTTACGGTCTGCGTGACAAGTTCCTCGTTACGCACAGCGGTAACATGGGTGTTAAGCAGGGACTGGACGTCATCGTGGATGCCGCGCAATTGAATAGGTCGGATGATTCGGTGCACTTCCTGCTTGTCGGCGATGGCGCTGTTTGCGAGAGAATCCGGCAGCGTGTGGCGGACCTTGAACTGCACAATGTGAGCTTTCTGCCGCTGTTGGAGGCAGAGGATTTTCGCGGGCTGTTAGCGGCGAGCGATGTGTGTCTGTTGACGCAGCAGAAGTCGGTCTCCGAAATTGCCTTCCCCTCGAAGATTGTGACCTACCTGGCCGCGGGGCGCCCAGTCATTGCCTCGGTCAATTCCAGCTGCGAGGTTGCGCAGACCGTTCGCGAATCGGGAGCCGGCAAAATCGTTGCACCCGAAGACGGGGCGGCGTTGCTAGAGGCAATTCAAGAATTCCGAGGTGCAGATCTGAGCGAGTACATTCAAAATGCCCAAGAATACGCGAACCGCAGGTGGTCTTCCGCCCGGGTTCTGGGGCATCTTGAGCGAAGCCTGCTCTCCGTCTGCGCATCCGCGGCGAGTTCCTTGCCGGAAGAAGGGACGATCCGATGAATTTTGAAAAGCGAGCGATGTCGGCACTTGTTCTTCAGGCACTCGTTGCGTGCGTAATTTGCGTCCCGCTCGAGCAAGGCCAGCAGGCTGCAAGCTCGACTCAATTCGGCCAAAGACCGCCCAGCTCCGGATCCCCTGTAGGCACAACCGCTCCAATCGGTGGCGCCGGGGCGGGCGGAGGTTCCTCGTGGGGAGCGGGCAAAGGAAGTTTCGGGACCGGCGTCCAGCCTGGCGGCATCTGGCATGATAATGGGCCGAGTTTCGGTGCCGCAGCCGGCTCCGCCAAGTCGATGCAAGCTCAGCCGTCAGCAGCGAGCGCTCTTCCATCCGGCGGCGGTCTTCCATCGGGATTCTCCCCGTCAACGCCGGGCAGTTTTCACCGAAGCGCCGGGTCGGGCGCGGGACGTTCTCTCCGTTCGACCGGGATCCACTCATCCGGTGCCTCTGTCGTTCACCACGGAGTCACGTCTGGCTCCAGAGGGAGGAGTCATACGACCGCAGGGTCCGAGTGGCGAGTTGCATCGCATGGCCGCGCCTCAACGAGAGAAGGTGCTCGACAAACTCCAGGTGTAACTACCTCCATGCCAAAGCAGTCAGTCAAGAGCAATTCCCACCTGGACCTTGGACTCGAGACGGGTCTGCCCGCGAATGGTGTTGGGCATCAAGCGCCATAGGTCATCGGACCACGATCTATATCGCTCTTGTAATAGGCGAGTAATTCAATTTCACTGCAACCCAGGCAGATATGCCTCACCATATTCTTGTCCGGGACCGCTTCGACCGGTATTCGACCACGAGTTGGACCAAGCGGCTGCAGTGGGCCAAGCCAATACGGCATAACTGTCATGGAAGCAAACGACCGTCGCGCCCGGAATGCTAGATAGGTGACTTCGGCTATCGCGAATTTCAATTCGGAATCCACTTATGACCATGCCGAGCGTTGCCACGATCATCCCCACCCGGAGCCGGCATGAGTTGCTTAAGCGGTGCCTGAGCCGCTTGGTTCCCGATGTCGGTGCTCAATCGGATTGTTCGATCATTGTCAGCGATGACGGAGATGCTTCGGTAACTAACAAGGTGCTCGATGGGGAGTTGGCCATCGTGCATGTTATCCAAGGACCGCGTCGCGGGCCGGCCGCCAACCGAAATTGCGGAGCTGCACACGCCACGGCGGAGCTATTGATTTTTCTGGACGATGACTGCATCCCGGATCGGGATCTTATTGGGATATATCGGGACGCCGCCATGAGAAATCCGGCAATCGGCGTGTTCGAAGGGCGCATCAGCGCGACGGAGGAAGCGGGCAGCTTCGCGGATGCAATTCCTGCCAATGAAACCGGCGGCTATCTATGGTCCTGCAACTTTGCCATTCGGCGAGAACTCTTTGTGAAGGTAAATGGATTCGACGAAAGATACCCGTTTGCCGCGATGGAAGATGTCGATCTCCACCTTCGCTTGAAGAGACACTCAGAGATACTCTTTGTGCCCAATGCAAGAGTCTGGCACGAACCTGAGCCGCGGCTTGGCTGGCATATTGTCCAGCATCACTCGCTCTCAGTCTTGCTCTTTCTGCATTTGTACGGCCCAAAAACGGTGGGAAAAGGTTCGGCATATTTTCTTCGCATGGCTGCGCGCATTCTTGTTGGAAGAGGCGTTCAACAGATTCGCGCGCGGAGGGTCAAGAATCCTGAACAGTTATTCTTCCAGGTCTGGGCCAATCTTCAGTTAGCGCTGATCGCATTCCTCTGGCGCTTTCACGCCTCCCTGGCAAGATGGTTCTATCCGCCATGCTGTGCCGGATGCGAATCCATTCATGCCGCCATTGCCGGCCCCGATCATGCTCCAATGTGCGTAAGAGAAGGAACCGATGCCCGCTGACGGTCGCGAAGATTCGCTGCTGCAATCCATCGAGGCGTCGTCCCGATCCGGGGTGCCCGCTCAGCGCGGATATCAGCGGATGGAGCGCTTTCGAGTGCCTCCAGGATTCCGCGGCCGATCGAAGATGATAGTGCAGCTGTGGTGGCTGGTGCAATCCACACTGTTCGCCATATCGCCGCAGGCGATGTACGGCTGGCGCGCATGGCTCCTAAGACTCTTCGGCGCTCGCATTGGCAGAGAAGCAATCATTCGCTCGTCGGTAAAGACCCCCTATCCTTGGAAGCTGACTATCGGCGATCACTGTCATATCGGCGACGAGGTGCACTTATACACATATGGAGAAATTGAGATAGGAGATTGTGCGGTAATATCCCAGCGATCTTACTTATGCACGGGGTCCCATGATTACACCAGCCCAACCTTCGACATCTTTGCCAGGAAGATTGTGATTGGATCGGAAGCATGGTTGGCAACCGACGTGTTCGTTGCTCCTGGAGTCACAATCGGATCTGGAGCTGTGGTGGGAGCGCGAAGTTCGGTTTTCCACGACGTGCCACCGGCCGCCATCGCCGTGGGGACGCCCGCGCGAGTCGTTGGAGAGCGCAGAATGCGCGATGAATTCGATTCGGCTCACGGCGACAGAAGATAGATCGGAAACCATGATCCACTATTCCAGAACCAAGCGTGTGCTTGTAGCGCACAATGTCACGCGCGGTCATTGGGGCGGAATGGCGCGCTTAATGGAATCGATTCACACGGAGCTTGAAGCCTTTGGATGGAAGACAGATTACTTTACCGCGGACGATCTGCCCGCACTGGGCGGGAAGCGGTTTCGCCGCTATGCCTTCACGTGGTTTGCCCGGCGCCACGCCAGAGAGGCATTCCTTCGCGGTGAGCCCTACGATGTAATCAATGTTCATGAGCCGGCCGGAGCGGCGATCGTTTTAGGGCAATCACGAATCGGCGGACCGGCGGTTGTTGCCATGTCGCACGGAGTTGAACAGCGTTACTGGGAGTTACGCCTGAAGAAAAACCCTCCGGGTCCTGAGCCTCCCAGTTTGAAGACGCGCATATCGTTCCCGATGCTGAGCCTGTGGCAGTCGCGCCTGACTCTCAAGAGGGCCGGCCATGTGCTATGCCTGAATGATGAGGACAAAGAGTTTCTTTCGACTCGCTTCGCCATTGATCCGCGGCGGATTACCCGAGTCTTCCCCGGCACAAGCCCGGAGTTTCCAAATGCGGCGCAAAGACGATCCTATGATCGGACCTGCGATAAGTTGATTTTTTCCGGGACATGGATTGAACGAAAAGGGATCGCGCCGTTGATCGAAGCGTTTTCAGTTTTGGCGAACCGGCATCCTGCTTTGCAACTGGGCATTCTCGGCGCGGGAGCGCCCGCGGAAAACGTACTCGCGGATTTTCCCGCCTCTCTGCGTTCAAGAGTTATCGTTTTCCCGCCTCTCTCCCACGCGCAGTGTGCGGATGCCCTGCTGGATTGCGATATCTTTCTTCTCCCCAGTTTCTTTGAAGGTACGCCTCTTGCTCTAATTGAGGCAATGTGTACTGGCATCCCCGTCATTACCACCGCCACATGCGGAATGAAGGATGTCGTGCAAAATGGAAAGAACGGCCTTCTCGTATCTCCCGGCAGCTCGGAACAGATTGTGCGCTCGGTGGAACTTATCGCGACCGACACAACTATGCGCCAAAGGCTTGGCCGGCAAGCTGCCCGCGACGCGGCCGAGAGGTACACATGGAAGGCGGCGGCAGCGTTGGTGGATGCGGCTTACTCCAGCGTATTGAATCCCGCCTAACCTGGGGCCATTCGCAGTTACTTGAAGTGGGCCTGATAAGAGTCGAGGACTTATGCTTAACTCACCAAAGGAATCCGTCTTAGTTACTGGGGGCGCCGGCTACATTGGCAGCCACGCGGCCAAGGCATTAGCTGCGCGCGGATATGTTCCTATAACTTATGACAACTTAGTCTACGGCCATCGGTGGGCAGTGCAATCCGGTCCATTTGTGGAAGGAGACATCGGGGATCGGGATAAGCTGATGGAAACGATCGGCCGATACAACATATTCGCAGTGATGCATTTTGCAGCCTTCGCCTATGTGGGAGAATCGGTCAGAGAACCGGAGAAGTACTTTCAGAACAACGTGACCAAGTCCCTTACGCTTCTCGATGCCATCGTGGAATCCGGAGTGCGGCGCGTGGTGTTCTCATCGAGCTGTGCCACATACGGCACGCCGGATCGCGTTCCGATTGCCGAAGATGCGCCGCAGCGCCCGGTGAATCCCTATGGCGAGACTAAGCTCATCATGGAGCGCGCGCTGCACTGGTACGCAGGAGCCCATGATCTCACCTTTGCGGCACTGCGATACTTCAATGCGGCGGGCGCGGACCTTGACGGAAAGCTCGGAGAGGTGCACTCTCCAGAGACGCACCTGATTCCTCTGGTGTTTCAGGCGATAGACGGCGGGCGGCCACTTGAAGTCTTTGGTGGCGACTACCCAACACCGGATGGAAGCTGCGTGCGCGACTATGTTCACGTAGCCGATCTGGCAGATGCTCATGTTAGGGCCCTCGATTATCTGTTGGGCGGGGAAGCATCGGTAGCTATGAACCTTGGAACCGGCCAAGGGCATTCGGTCAAGGAAGTTATCGATGTCGCCGAGACTGTAACTGGACGAAAGGCGCCGCATAGCATCGTCTCCCGGCGAGAGGGCGACCCGGCCATCCTGATTGCAGATCCTTCGCGAGCGGGAAGGGTGTTGGGCTGGCACCCTCAATACTCCGATCTGGAATGCATTATTCGTTCCGCTTGGAAATGGCACTCCCAGTATTCCAAGCAAGTGGCTGTGTAACCGAACCGCACCGGCGCATTCCTTCGGGGCAAGCATTGCGGCTGAGGCGGCGATAACTCCGCATAACTTCTTTGTTTTGGAGAGTACTGGCGATGCGCATGGTCATAGCGTGCTGCGGCTTGGAACACACACGGCGCGGCTATGAATCGTTCGCGCGCGAACTCTTTGGAGCGCTTTCCGGGCAGGTCGACGTTAAGTTATGCAAAGGATCGGGAAACCGCAGGTCCAACGAGGTGGTTATTCCTTGTTTTCGGCGCGATTTCTTGGCGCGGTTTGTTGATTCTCAAACGGCATTCCGCTGGGAGCAAATTACATTTGCTCTCGCCCTGTTTCCATACCTGATTCTCAATAGAATCGATTTGGTCCACTATAGTGACGGCACTGTCGGAAACGTCTTGGCGCGGTTGCTTCGCTTGACTGGTTCGCGTGTCAAGCTTCTGCTTTCGAATGGCGGCCCTTACTCTGCCCAGCACTTCCGGCCGGATATATTCATTCATCAGGTTTGCGCGGAGTGTGAGCGGGACGCGCTTGCATTTGGCATTGCACAGCAGCGCATGCATCTGGTCCCATACGGCATTAATCCGGAAGAGTTTCGCGCAGCGGAAGGGAAGCAGGTTGCGCGTACGGAATTTGACCTCCCGAAGGACAAATTCGTAATCCTTTCGGTCGCAGCTCTCAATCGAAGTCATAAGAGGCTCGATTATCTAATTCGGGAGGTCGCCGCCCTGCACGACGATTCAGTGTTTCTGTGCATGGCGGGTCAGCCGACCTCTGAAACTTCCGAACTGAAAGAACTGGCAGCGGAGCTTCTTCCCGGTCGGCATCTAATCGTCTCCGTGCCGCGAGCAAAGGTTCCGGCGCTTATGGCTGCGGCCGATCTCCTTGTTCTGGCATCCCTGTCGGAGGGGCTTCCAATGGTTCTTCTGGAAGCGTGTTCGGCCGGAGTGCCGGTTGTCTGCCACAACAATTCGCACTTCCGGTGGGCGCTCGGGGATGCGGCAATCTACAGCGATATGGCCGTGCCCGGCGCGCTGGCATCAAGTATTCGACTGGTCGCCGATCGACAGGAATTGCTTGAGCGCCTCAGCGAACTGGGAAAGGCGAGAGCTGAGAATTGCTATAGTTGGAAGGTGCTTATTCCTC
>Ga0326727_10010874_pt1 | contig 21460 bp, 19 predicted proteins | sample MB2enrmetagenome_FD_207643 | JGI IMG/M metagenome (GOLD analysis project Ga0326727, IMG submission 207643) | Lab enriched peat soil microbial communities from McLean, Ithaca, NY, United States - MB29MY | ecosystem: Environmental > Terrestrial > Soil > Wetlands > Peat | place: USA: New York...
GAATGGGTAGGTACGTGTCGCCGAACATCGGAATCAGGGACGGGCACGGACCGGTATTGCTGAGATCCTCACAAGTGGTAGGGCCGCTGTAGGCCAGAACGCCAGGAGGCAATTGCTCGAATACCACGTCGCCGCCCGGGCTGTTGTCCTGGCTTCCTTGCACGTAAAGTCCGCCGAACGCAACGCGCAAATCTGAGCTGCTCACTCCGTTCCACACCAGGGTTGCCTGGCGAATCTGGTTGACTACGGATGGAAAGCTGTCGTTGGGATCGTAGCTGGTGGGACCGTCCGTTGAAACATAAAAAGTCACCGTCTTGAGCGGCAGTTGAATCAGGTTGTACTTTTCGGGGAGGACCTGACCGTTGGCGGTGTAGTGGAGGAAGTGCGCGTAGCCGAAAAGGGCGGGCGCACATAGCAAGAGAAGACCAAGCCGCTTCATTGCGGCCCGCCTGCAAGCGCCGCGGACACATTCGCGCGCATAGTGGAGAGAGGCATCAGAACCGGTTGATCGTTGATGGGCCTTCCAAGCGAGTTCAGCATGATCTCGCCGGTGGCTTGGCGCGACACGGTCAACTGACCACTGTTGTCGGCTTGGACCGCGAGCGCGCCTTGCGTCAGGCCAGTCAGCTGGGTGGGGCCTTTCGATCCGGTCCACAGGAACAATAAATACTCCCGGCCTATTTGCAGGGTGGGCATTCCCGGGAAGCTTTGGCGCAGTCCGTTCAGGGCTCCGCCGGGTATGGCTACGTCTGCCGTAGTGACGGAGGCTCCTTTCCATGTCTCTGAAACCTGCACGGTGTAATGCGTAAAGATAGTGCTGCCGCTGAGCGCCGTATAAGAGCCGGAGATGGTTCCTCGCACAATGGCGGTGCTGACCCCGGTCATCTGGGCAGTCGAGAGCTGCTGGAGCGTCACGGGCCAGGCCGGCAAGACAGCGAGGGCGGCAATGATGATCGCGTTCCGCATCTGACTCATAAAATAGCAGGTATTCGGCCAGTTTTGTGTACTGATTTGAAACCACTTAGCAGTGGAAAAGCCCTATCCAGCGGGGCAGGATGACACAGGCTTAGTGCTTCCCGCCACGGGAAGGTTCGCGGACCACCAGGATGGGGATATCGAGGGCGTGACGAACAGGGTCGATGGTGTTGCCGAAGATGAGATCCTTGAGACTGCCGTGGCCATGGGCGCCCATCACAAGCAAGTCGGGGCGGATTTCCCGGGCATAACGAATAATCTCGCGCTTGGGATCGGGCGAGTGGCGCATAGCGGTTTCCACCCTCAGATGGCCTTGTATCAGGGTACCGACCAGTTCATCCAGATAAGCCCGGCCGGCTTCCACTTCGGCGGTTGAAGAGAGCGAACCGTACACCTGGCTGGTTACCCCTTCTTCCACGTGGAGCAGGAACAAAGTGGCTTCGTGAGCGCGGGCGAGTGCGGCGGCGTGGGCCAGCGCGTCGCGGTCTAACGGGGAGTGGTCAAGGGTGACCAGAATCCGGTTGTATTCCGGCTGCGGGAGCGCCTCGGCGTCGGCTTTTTGCATGCCCACGGGGTTACGGAGGCGCCAGCGCTCAACGGCCGGCGCGAAAGTGATCCAGGCCAGCAGGCTGATGAGCCCAATGGAAACGGTGAGCGAGCAGATCCAGAACAGGAACGCTCCGGCTCCCGCGGTGCTGCCCCACTTCGTCAGTTGGTCGGCCATCAGCCAGACGTTCAATCCAACAATGAGCGCGGCGGAGCCCCAACTGGTCCACCGCAGCCACGGGCCGTTGACGAAAGGACCCATGCGTACGGGGTCATTGGTGAAGTGGATGAGGGGAATGATGGCAAATGAAAGCTGCGCGCTTAAGATCACTTGGCTAAGCAGGATGAGTTGATAGGTACCCTGTGCGCCCTGGTAATACACCACGAACGCGGCAGGGATGACCGCGAGAGCGCGCGTTAATAGGCGGCGAAGCCAGGGACGCACGCGAATATCGAGAAACCCTTCCATTACAATCTGGCCGGCCAGAGTGCCCGTAATGGTGGAAGACTGGCCGGAGCAAAGCAGGGCCACCGCAAACAGGATGCTGGCGAAGGTAGCGCCCAGCAGCGGCGTAAGCAATTGGTAGGCCTGCTCGATTTCCGTGACAATCTTACCCGCGCGAAAGAAGACTGCCGCCGAAAGCACAAGGATGGCGATGTTGACGAACATAGCGCCGTTGAGCGCGACCACGGAATCGATCAGGTTGAAACGGCAGGCGTCGCGCATTTCGGCGACGGATTTGCCGATGCGCCGGGTTTGGACAAGCGCCGAATGCAGGAACAGATTATGTGGCATCACGGTGGCGCCGACGATGGCCACGGCGTCGAACAGGGTCGTGCGGTCGATTTTGGGGATCAGTCCAGCCGCCATGGGCAGCCAGTCTGGTTTAGCCCAGAAGATCTCTACCGTGAAACAGCTGGCTATGGCGACAATCAGGGCGATGATGATCGACTCCATGGTGCGCATGCCGAAGCGCTGTAGCCATAGCAGGAGCAGGGTATCGAAGGCAGTGATGAGGACGCCGATGAATAAAGGAATATGGAAGAGGAGATTCAGCGCAATGGCCGCTCCCAGCACCTCGGCGAGATCGCAGGCCGCGATGGCGACTTCGGAAAGCAGCCAGAGCGTGACCGCGATGGGACGAGGATAGGTGGCGCGGCACGCCTGGGCCAAGTCGCGGCCGGTGACGATGCCGAGGCGCGCGCTGAGCGTTTGCAGCAGAATGGCAAGACCGTTCGATACGACGAGGACCCATAGCAGTCGGTAACCGAATCCGGCCCCAGCGGCGAGATCGGTGGCCCAGTTTCCGGGGTCCATGTAGCCGACGCTGACTAGATATGCGGGGCCGGAGAAGGCCAGGGCGCGCCGCCAGAAACTAACGTGCGAGGTGGAGATGGTGGAATGGACGTCACTGAGCGAACGTTCGGGCGTTTCGGTTACGGAAGGTTCGTTCAAGCCGCCGCTCACTTCACCATCTCGCCGCTGCTAGCCGGCGGCTGGGGCTGGTGGCTCGGCGGGGGCGAGCTTGACCATGCTCGCGGCCATTTTCCCGGTGCGGTCCATGCCCAGTTCAAAGGCCACGCGGGCGCCTGGAACCAGGTCGGTTGCCTGAGCTTCAACCACTCGGGAGATATGGAAAAAGACATCGCGTCCACCCGATTCGGGTCGTAGGAATCCAAAGCCCTTTTCCTCAAAATAGGTGATGATAGAGCCGATTTGCTCGGCCGTTTCCTCTTGTTGAGTGGCGCCGGTGGACCCACCGCCAGATGCCGAGGATTGCTGGGGCCTGGAGGACTTGTCGCCCACGCCTTGCTTAATCAGGGCAAGATCTTCTTCCGTTAAGTCGGAATTGCGCGCTGCCTCAGTGGGCATCTTGAGTTCCGGATTCTTCTTCCGGGACTCTTCAAACATCCGTTTCTGCCGTGCGTTCAAACGATAATCCTTAGTTCACCTGTAGACGTCGCGCGATCAGGCACTGGCGACCGGGGCGGCTACTTTGGCCTTGCGGGCCCGCGAACCGCGCTTTTCCACTGGCGGAGTCCGGTCGCTCTTGCGCAACGATCCGATCGCCATGGAGGTTACGAATTTCTTGGTGCCATGTTCGTCAAACTTGATTTCGATCCGCTCTTCCGTATGGGATTCGATGGTGCCGAAACCGAATTTGGCATGCTCAACCTGAGCGCCCTTCGCGTAATTCGCCATATTTTATTGATTTGCTCCTGATTCCAGCCACGTGGTTTCAGCCGAGCAGCGTCGATGGTGGGACGAGAGAAAAAATGCGGCTGTTATCGGATTGCAACGCACGGGGGACTAGACATTTTCCAGTATAGCACAGATTCAGGGCTTTCCCGTAGCGGCGTCTGCGCTGCGCCCGGCTCGGCGAATCGGGAATATTTTGAAAACGATTCCAGTCGATCCACGTACAAGACGAAGAGGTTCGAATGCAGATTCGCTATACGCTTCGGCAGTTCCGCAACGCGCCCGTGTTCACCGCGGCGGCGATGGTCACGCTCGCTCTCGGAATCGGGGGGACCACGGCGATCTTTACCATGATCGACGCGGTCATGATGAAATCGTTGCCGGTCTCCGACCCCGCCCTGCTCTACCGAATCGGCGACGGGGATGATTGCTGCGTTGAAGGCGGGCCACAAGACCGTTGGGGCATGTACTCATTTCCGCTCTACGAGCGGCTGAAGGCGGAATCTCCTCAATTTGAGGAAGTCGCCGCATTTCAGGCCGGTGGCGCACGTTTGGGTGTGCGGCGCGAGGGGGGCGTATCGATAGCCAAGCCTCTGGGGGCCGAATATGTTACGGGCAACTATTTCTCCACGCTCGGGGTGAACGCGTTCGGAGGACGAGTGTTCACGATGGATGACGACAAAGCTTCGTCGGCGCCGGTCGCCGTCATGAGCCATCAGGCCTGGCAGTCCGAGTATGGGGGAGACGCTTCCGTCGTGGGGTCGACGTTCGTTGTGGAAGGGCACCCGTTCACGGTAATCGGGGTGACTCCACCGGGCTTTTTCGGCGACACGCTGCGGGGCGATCCGCCCGGGCTCTGGATTCCCGTGCATCAGGAGCCGATGATCGATGGCGAGAGCGCCCTGCTACCTCAGTCCGTCAGCGCGTGGTTACGCGTCATCGGGCGCTTGCGGCCGGGGGCCTCTACCGCCGGCCTTGGGCCGCGGCTCACCGGCACACTGCGGCAATGGATGCAGCATGATTCCGGCTACCCGGCAAACTGGATGCCCGATGTGATTCGCATGCTGCCCAGGCAAGTAGTCAATGTGGTTCCCGCGGGGGCGGGCGTCGCGGAGATGAAGGAAGAATACGGCCGCAGTTTACAGATTCTGCTGGGTGTTTGCGGAATGGTTCTGCTGATTGCCTGCGCTAATGTCGCCAACCTGCTGTTGGCTCGCGCCGTGGAGCGTCGCGGGCAAACTGCGCTGCGTCTGGCGCTGGGCGCGAGCCGGGGCCAGATCGTTGGGCAGGGCCTCGTCGAGTCGGTCCTGTTGTCCATCGGCGGTGGAATTGCCGGTCTGCTGGTGGCCGTCGTAGCCAGCCGGCTGCTCCTTTCGCTTGCGTTCCGCGGGTCGACGTTTCTTCCGATCAGCACCATACCGTCTCCCCTGGTTCTCGGCTTTGCATTCGCCGTCGCGCTGTTGACCGGCGTGATCTTTGGTATGGCGCCGGCGTGGTTCGCCACCAGAACCGATCCGGTGGAAGCGCTGCGCGGAGCGGGGAGGAGCACGCGTGATCACTCTTCCTTTACTCGTAAAGCACTGCTGATCGTCCAGGCGGCTGTTTCCATTGTTCTGGTCGCCGGGGCGACGATGCTGGCGCGCAGTCTGAATAAGCTGGAACACCAGGACTTCGGTTTCGCGATTGAAGGCCGAGTGGTGGCGTCCATGAACCGGCCCCCCACTACCTACACCGAGCCGCAGTTACAAGTGCTCTATCGTCAAATCGAAGAGCGCTTGAATCAATTGCCCGGGGTGTTTGGGTCGGGCCTGGCGCTGTACAACCCGCTCACGGACAACTGGGGGGAACTGATCATGGTTGCCGGCCACGCCGCCCCCAAGATGAATGAGGACTCTGGGGCGTCCTGGGATCGGGTGAGCGCGCGGTACCTTCAGAATTTTGGCATCAAGCTGATGCGGGGGCGCTATTTCTCCCTAAGTGACAACGAGAGCTCGGAGCCCGTCGCGATCGTGAATGAATCGTTCGTGAAACGTTTCTTTAAGAGCGGCGAAGACCCGCTTGGGCAGCATTTCGGGCTGGATCTGCCGGAGAACGCCGGAACATTCCGGATTGTGGGCATCGTGCGCGATGCCAAGTTCGCCGGTTTCGCGCTTCGACAGCCGGCGCGGCGTATGTTCTATGTTCCGCTGGGGCAAAATGTCAATTACAAAGATGCTCTGATGGCGCGGATCGAGTTGCAGTCCCATTTCATTGGCGGAATGATGCTGGTGACGAATGCTTCCGCCGGAACGCTGGAGCCTGAACTGAGGCGCATTCTGTCAGGCATTGATCCTAACCTGACCATCAATAACGTGAGAGCCATGCGCCAGCAAGTGGAACTCACCTTCGACCAGGAACGTGCGGTCAGCAGCCTTGCCGGATTATTCGGACTCGTGGCGTTGTTGCTGGCCGCCGTCGGACTATACGGCGTGACGGCTTACAACGTAGCGCAGCGAACGAACGAAATCGGCGTTCGCATGGCCTTGGGAGCGGACCGCGCCAGCGTGATTCGATATGTGATGCGCGGAGCCCTGATGCGCGTCGCGATCGGGCTTTCCCTGGGCATCCCACTGGCGATTGGTGCAGGGCGGCTGATTTCATCCCAGTTGTACGATGTGTCCTTCTGGGACCCCGCAGCGCTGATGATCGCGACGTGCGCGCTGGCCGTTTGCGCCTTTGTGGCGGCTATGATTCCGGCTAGCGTTGCGGCCTCTATTTCTCCGATGACTGCGCTGAGGTCGGAATAAACTCGCTAATTCAGGAAGACCGAGCCGGTGGAAATACCTCCAACCAGCACCGTAACCATTACGGATTGAGCGGCCGAATCAAGGATGTTCACCGACATGGACGTAGAATCGGTAACCAGAGCTTGGGTACCTTCCATGTTCAGGGAAATTCCAGAGGGGTCGCTCCCGACAGGGATTGAAGCGATCAGTTCCAGGGTGCCGGCATTCACAAAATCGACGGATCCGTTCTGATTTACGAGGTCGTGTTGTACAAAAACGTACGGCCGATGATATGATTCCAGCATCTTCAGCGTGTCGCCTGTAGTGTGTCGAGATTCAAGTTGAGGCCCCTTAGGACCAGGAGGGTTTTTTCGCAGTGGCCGCAAGATCAACTTCTTCCGTGAAAGAGCATCCCGATAGGGGTGCTGGTGAACACGCGGCAGGCTTCAACCGCTGGCTCATCCCCGTCGCCGCCGTTCTCGTCCATATTTGCATCGGCTCCATTTACGCCTGGAGCACCTTTAACATCCCAATTAAGAACGTGTTTCCGGGGAACCCATCTTGGTTCAGCCCACCGTACACGACGTTCTCCACGGCGTTGGTCTTACTGGGGCTGAGCGCGGCGTTCGGGGGACCGTGGGTGGAGCGTCGCGGACCCCGGGTGGCGGCCACGGCAGCGGCTATCTTTTTCGGAGCCGGGCTGCTGATCGGCGGGTTCGGGCTTTATATCAAGCAGTCTGTCCTTGTGTTTCTGGGCATGGGGGTGATTGGTGGTATTGGAGCTGGGCTGGGTTACATCGCGCCGGTCAGCACCTTGGTGAAGTGGTTCCCGGATCGACGCGGCATGGCGACCGGAATGGCCATTATGGGCTTCGGCGGCGGCGCCTTCATTGCCGGGAATTTGATCCCTTTGCTAATTAAGCGGGTGGATGTGGCGGTGACTGTGATGTTGCTGGGCGCATTCTATTTCCTCGTGATGATGATTGGCGCGCGGCTCATCCGGCGACCGCCGGAGGGCTATCGACCCGCCGGGTGGACGCCATCGACCGTGATTAACCCCATGATCACTCGTACCAGCGTAAACCGGAACCAGGCTCTGGGAACACCGCAATTCTATTTGCTGTGGGGCATTCTATTTGTCAACGTCACGGCCGGAATCGGAATATTGGCGCAGGCTTCACCCATGATGCAGGACATGTTCCACAAAACCCCAGTCGAAGCGGGGTTCATCATTTCGATCATCAGCTTGTTCAACGCGGGCGGCCGCTTTTTTTGGGCTTCGGTGTCGGATTATATCGGGCGGCGCAATACCTATCTGACCTTTTTCGGCCTCCAGGTGTTCCTGTTTTTGGCAGTCCCGGTTCTGGCCGGGAATGGACAGTGGATGCTTTTCGAAACCGTGCTTTTTGTGATCTTCACGATGTATGGCGGAGGATTTGCCACCATTCCGGCTTTCCTCGCTGATATTTTCGGGGCCGAGAACGTGGGCGCGATCCATGGCGCGGTGCTGACCGCCTGGAGCGCGGCGGCCATCGCGGGGCCGGTGATCATCACCAGGCTCTCCGACCGGGCCAAGGCCGCTTTGGCGCCCGGCGCCAGCCGCATTCATATCTATGACGAGCCTCTGAGGATTCTGGCCGTGCTTCTGGTGTTCGGGTTTATCCTGACCGTGCTGGTGCGGCCGTTGAAAAAGACCGCTGCCGGCGCGAGAATCTAAGAGTGCTTCTAGACCAAATCGAAGACCCTGTGTTTCGCGAGGCCGTGGAGCTCTTGGATGCGGGCGACGCGGAGAGGCTGCGGATCCATCTGAACACGCACCCTTCTTTGGTGCGACAGCGCGTAAAGTTTGAAGGCCGGAATTACTTCAGCAGCCCCGCGCTACTGGAGTTCGCGGCGGAGAACCCTATTCGCCGTGGGACGTTGCCCCCGCGCATTGAAGAAGTGGTTCGCGTGATTTTGGACGCGGGCGCGAAGGCGGACCAAGCCAGTATTGACGAAACCTTAGGTTTAGTGTGTTCCGGACGCGTGGCGCGCGAATGCGGAGTGCAGATTCCGTTACTCCATCTGCTTTGCGATTATGGAGCAAATCCCAACGTCGCGATGTTGCCCGCTTTGGGCCATGGCGAATTTGAAGCTGTGGAGGCTTTGATTCAGCGCGGGGCTGCCGTCACATTGGCCGTGGCCGCGGCGACTGGCCGAACGCAGGTGACGCGGGAGCTACTGGCCTGTGCAACCGAGCCGGAAGGGCATCTCGCTCTGGCTTTGGCGGCGCAGCACGGACATACCGAGGCGGTTCGCTTGCTTCTTCAGGCGGGTACGGACCCTGGCCGGTTTAATCCTACCGGAGCCCACGCCCATTCCACGCCGTTGCACCAGGCCGCTTTATATGGGCACGAGGGCGTCGTTGAACTACTGGTGGAACATGGAGCGTGCCTGGATGTCAAAGATCTCTCGTTCGGTGGAACACCGCTGGGGTGGGCGATCCACGGCCAGCAAGCGGGTACCGAGCGAATTCTTCGCCGGGCGGTAGACTGCGCCGAAGGCCGCAACTAAAACGCACGAACGTGGACTGGCTGTAACTCCTCGACGTGCTGCTCTGCCGCCGCCACGGCCGGCGACTTTGCCTGCTGACTTTCGAAAAACTTCGACAGGGAGGCCAACTGCCCTCGGAATGAAAGGATGGTGTCGAGATCAAACTGCGTCTGCGTGGTGATCACCCAACCGTATGGGGTCGGAGCGGATGTGTCGACAAATGTTCTTGGGTCCATGACAAACTCATCGGCGACATTTCGCGCAACCTTTAGGGGCTGCCGGTGTTTTATTCGGCTACTTCGTAGCGCACGAACGCGAACCGCGTGGAGTCCGGCGACCACGAATTGACATTCATGGTTCCCTGTCCGCCCAACAGGCGCATCAGGAATTGGGGTTTCGCGGAGGCGTCGTTTCCGGAAATCATCCGAATTTGGACATGTTGATTGGGCGGATGGCCCTCCGTTCCCTTGGGGAATGACAGGAATACGATCCACTTCCCGTCGGGCGACGGGTGCGGGAACCAATCTTCCAGGGCATCGCTGGTGATGTGCTCGGCCCGGGAATCGTCAGGTCCGGCGCCATCCGGCGGAATGCGCCAGATATCCCAACTGCCGGACCGGTTGGAATTGAAGTAGATCCAATTTCCATCGGGCGAATAATCGGGCCCATCGTCGTATCCGGGGTTCGAGGTGAGCCGTTCTTCTGGTCCACCCGCAACGGGCATACGGAAGAGATCGAAATTACCCGCGCGCTGTCCGACGAATGCGAAGGACTTGCCGTCCGGTGCAAATCCATGGAAGTAACTGGGCGCGTCGGGTGTCATAAGGCGGGGCTTGCCTCCGGGGCTGGTGGGAACCAGGTAGACCTGCGAGTTTCCGGCGGGGCCGCGCGCGGAGACAGCGTAGGTGCTCGAATCCGGCGAGATGCCGTGATCGTTATTCACGCCATGCACGTCGCCTAGATCGATGCGCTGCATAACAGGCCTATCGAGCGCGACGCGATACAGGTCGCCGCCGTAGTTGACGATGAGGGATTTGCCGTCGGGAGACCAGTTGGGCGCTTCCACGCGGTGATCGACGCGCAGCAGCACGCGCGCAATCGTCTTTTGCATGTCGAAAATGGAGATCACGCTGGTGATTTTTTCCTTTGGCTTGGTCTCGATCTTCACGTTCGAGAAGACCGCGGTTTCAAGGACATTGGCGTCATGCGAGCAGACTGCGAGGCCGGCGTACAGAGGGTCTTTGAGTGCGATGGTGATGGGGCCGGCAGCTTGCATTTTGCCGTCCGGCGCACCGGCGAATAGGGTGAACTGGTCATCGCGGCGTTCGATGCGGATATGGACGGGACCATTGACGGGAGACTGGATTTCCCGTGTGAGGCCCTGCTTCACTTCACGGTATTGCAGCGAGGTGAGGCCGCTGCCGTGGACGGCGACATCGACATAGGGCGAATCGGCGGCAAGGCTTTGCCGCAGCATCAGCGTGGCCTTGCGATGCTCTACCGCACCCGTTCCGATCCATGTGATGTCGGCGGAGAAGGTGACGTCACCCGAGACTTTTTTCCAGACGTATTGGAACGCGTCGGCGGTGGCCCAGATGTTGGCGCCGCCCCCTGTGACGCGGTATTGGCCCGTCGCAGCGTCATACTCGGCGGCGCCGGATTTTGGCGTGATGCCGATGTCCTGGTGGTTTTCAAAGACGCCCAGGGGCTGGGCGATCGCGGGCAAGGAGAAGAGGAATAGAGCGAGAAAGCGCATGTGATTCGAATCAAGATTTATCACAGTTGCCGGGGAACTCATGCAATACCGTTAGGGTCCAACCAGAGTATGGGGCGCGTGATTTTGTGCATTGGATTCGCTGCGGGCCTTACGGCATCTGGATCGAGCGACAACCCCGCAGGACATCTGGTCAACGTCGGCGATCACCGGTTGTTCGTCAACTGTACTGGCCGGCCATCCAAGTTGACCGTGATTTTTGAGAACGGGCTTGGGTCCGGGCTCGAAACCTGGAAACCAGTTCAGTCCAAGATTCAGGAGTTCTCCCGGGTTTGCAGTTACGACCGCGCAGGCGAGGGCCGGAGCGACAAGCCCGGCCAGCCCCAAACTCCGGATACCATCGCTGCTGACTTGCATGGGGCCATCTCCCCTTCCGTCGCGGAACGCTACGCCACGCAGGATGGCAGGTTCGATCGCAGCGACTTTTTGCGAGCCGCTGGTCAATTGGAGCCAGGGAAGCATCTTGAATGGCATTTGGATGTGCCGCTGATTGTCCTGGAACATAAGCGGCTGGCCGGTGCGCCGCGCACGGATGCGGACAGGCTGGCGGTGGACTGGCACAATCTGCAGGTGGACCTGGCCCGCCGATCCAAATACGGCCAGTTGATCGAAACCAATAGCGGGCACTTCATCGCGGGCGAGCAGCCGGAAGTAGTCGTAGAATCGGTGCGCGATGTGATCAGGCAGGCCGCGCAATAGCGCCTGCGCGTCGGTGTGATCGCTGAAGAGCGCTCCGCGTCGCGGAACTCCGGAAATATACTGAATAGCCGCCGGGTCGCGAACCGCCGTTCCTGCGTCGCAACGCGCTGAGAGCTGATTCGGTGGGGTTTCAAGCGTTCGTCTGACCAGCTTCTGTTTCCTGCTCACAGTGTAGTAATCCCCCGGCACTGCTGGGGTCGCTCCCACCTGCGCTGAATCCTGTTGAGAAGCTGACGCTGTTTGGCTTTGTGCCTCTTGCGCGGTCAGCCTGTATCCCGGTCGCTGGCGCCCCTGGGTTGGATGGCTGCTCCCAGCAAGGGGAGACAGAAAGCTCCGAGCCAAATCGTTAGCCCGCGGGGCATCTCGGGTCAGCTTACACCCAGCGGCGCACCAGCGCCACCAACCTACTTCTCGATGTTCTTACCGAAGTGAAACGAAGGTCCGATGGATGCGCGAACGGTCCAGTGCCCGTTACCCAGGAAGTCGCTCAACACATGATCGTAGACCACGTCGGTGTGCATGCGGAGGCCGACATGCTTGGTGACGCCGAAGTCGATTCCACCGCCAAATCCGAAAAACGGCACCCAATCGAGCTCTTGCTTTCCGGGGAAGAACACGGAAACGATAGCCTGCACGAGACCGGCGGAAGGATATGGGGTGGCCAGTTCGCGCAAGGCCCCTAAGGACGGGTGCAACAGGATAGCCATGTGAGGAATGCGGCGAATCACCAGTGAAGGACCAGCCGCGAATGTCTGGGTGAAGGTATGAGTGGGAACTGAAACCACGTAGCCCTTCGGCAGATATCCATTGTCGATGAGGATGTTCAGGCTCGACTCGGCTTCGTTCTTGAGTGCGGTCGGCAGGTACGCAGGAATCAGGTTCAACGTGCCGTTCACGTTGGAATAGTCAAACCCCGCAGCCAGCCAGGGCTTCCAGTTGTAGCCATACTGCATGTGGTAACCGCGCTCGGCCAGATTGATTTGCGGACTCTCCAGATAGGTGAAGCCGACGAAGGCATCGAACTGACTGGCGTAGTCGGAGGTCTTGGTTGCTGGGGGTTGGCTATTGGAGTCCTGGCCAAAGGCGCACAGCGGGATCAGGCCGGCGCCGCAGAGAAGAATCAGTTTTCGGAACAATCTGGCTTTCATTGTTTCACGGTTGCAAAAGCGAAAGTGTACAAAATTGCTATAGCTGCGGTGGCGTGGAACGACTATCCGTTGGTTTGGGCAGCCATACCAACAGTCGCATGCCACCTGCAGGGAGGCTACGCGTGAAAGCGCTACTGTTTGGGAGCGGGAGTCTTGGCGGCCGCTTTGGGAGCTGCTTTCGGAGCCGCGCCAGGGGCCGGACCCACGCGCTTGATGGTCAATCTCTGGATCACCACCGGCGTCAACGGCCGATCTTGATGCGGACTATTCGCCGGCTCGCGCGGTACCGCCGCGATTTTGGTCACGATGTCCTGACCTTCGACAACCTGGCCGAAGATGGTGTGCTTGCCGTTGAGATGCGCGGGCAGGGAATCGGTGATGAAGAATTGGGTGGCGCCGGTATGCGGCATCCCGGTGTTGGCCATGGCCAGGCGGCCTTTTTGATCGAACTTCAGGTTCGGGCTGAACTCATCGGGGATGGTGGGAACCCCGCCATCGCCCATCCCGGTGCCGGTTGGGTCGCCGCCCTGAATCATAAAGTCGGGGATCACGCGATGGAAGATGATGCCGTTATAGAAGGGCTTCTTTACCTTTTGGCCCGTCTTGGGATCAGTCCATTCTTTGGTTCCACGCGCGAGCGCCACAAAGTTCGCCACCGTGATGGGCGCCTCCTTCTCATAGAGGATGCAAACGATGCGACCCATGTTGGTGTTGAACGCGGCGTAAAGCCCGGGTTCCGAGGGGAACTGCTCGGCAGGCGCGGCGGCCTTGGGGGCAGCTTTGGTCGCGGCCTTGGCGGCTGGATGAGTGCTGGCGGCGGTTTGGGCCAGGGCGACGCAGCCAGACACACAAGTAAACAGGGTGAAACTCAGTAGATAGCGCATTTTTCTCCGGAACTCAAAATTATATACGAGTACCGCAGCAGGCATGATCGATACATCGAACCATGTCCCTGCCGGCAGGTAGAGATGCCGCAGGCCGCGATCCTCAAGAAGGGCCAGCTATTTCTTCAGTTCGGCTTGCAACTGCAAATACACCGTCTCTTCAAAATCCTGCTTGATGCGTTCTGCATCCAAAGCCTCTCCAGGGTGCGGCAGGTCGCCGCGCTCGCAGCGCTTCAGCAGGGTGCGGGCTTCGTCATCATCCGGGGATCGGTCAAGTACGGCGCGGAAGCTCTGCGCGGCATCGGCGACCTTGCCGGTCTTCCACTGCGCATAACCCAGGTTGAACCAGAAATCCGGGTCGGCCTCGTCGCCTTCTATCGCCTTTTTGAAGTTGTCGATGGCGTCGGGCTTGTTCTTCCGCGAGAGCGCCGCACCCAGGTCGTTAAAGACCTCATTCAGCGGCATCACTTCAGCCACGCCCGCCAGGGTCTTGGCGGCGCCGTCGAAATCCTCCTGGTAATAGTGGCAAAGGCCCAGCAGAAATTGAGCTTCATGATAGTGCGTGGCGGTGGGCGCAACCTTGGCAAACCATGCCTCGGCGGGCGCGTAATCCTGGTTCTCGAACGAACTCTTGCCCAGTCCGAAAGCCGGCTCGCTGTAGTGGGCATCGAGGCGCGTCGACTCCAGAAAGTACTTCTCCTGCTTGGCATGGGAATCGGCCAGCAGCCCCCGGACATAGCTCTCCACGGCGGCGATCCGCACCGGCGGGTGGCTCTGCAAATAAGCGTCTTCCGTTGGGGCGGATTTTGGATGGAAATATGCCAGACACTGCCATGCCAATTTCGACTCCATCACGCTGAGGTCTTCAAGCGAGCCAGATTCGAAAAACTGGGGCCCGGTATGCAGGTGCTTGGCGTCGATCAAGTTGGCGGTAATTTTCAGAGTGCGCTGGGTCTTGGTTCCCCCTCCCGGCGCCAGTTCAAAGCGACCAAATACAATCTGCGCCGCGTCCAGCGATTCGCCGATCTTCAGCACCGTGGCGCGCGTGAGCTGCACATCGGACCGAACGGATAGGCGGCGATACACTTCCACGCGCTCTTCGCGGCTCATGGTGAGGACGCCTTCGCCCGACAGCGATTCGTGCAGGGTTTCTGCCAGGCTTTCACCGATCCAATCGAGGGTTTTATCGTTGGTCTGGTTGAAAAACGGAAGCACTGCCACTGTGTCGGTCGCACCGTAGAGCGGCGTCAGGCACGAGCACAAGATGAACAGGGGGCACAAAACCGAGTACGACGGGAAGGACTCAAACAGCACTGAACCCAGTTTAGCAACCTGACATTCAACCGAACCGCGGCTGCGTCGTATCCTATTCCAAAGGATTCAAAATGCTCCGTCTCCTCTGCTGCCTCTCAATCGCCTTTACGATCCAAGCAGCCCCCTGGACCGCCGTCAGCGGTACCGCAACCAATGACACAGCGGTCGTGCACGGCAACAAACCATCGCTGCGCCTGGAACCCGACCCCTCAGGCGCCGGCCCGGTCGTTCATTTCGAGCCCATCCATCTCACCATTGGCAAACGCTACGAGCTCAGCTGCTGGGTGCGCACGGAAGACCTCAGCGTCAGGGACCTGGACCGATCCCCCATCGCGGCCGGAGCGGCGATCACCATGGCTTCGATGCCGTGGGATGTTCATTCGCCCTCCCTCGCCGGCACGCAGCCGTGGACCCGGCTCTCTCTGAAATTCATCGCCAGCCGAGCCGATGACGCCATTGTCCTCAGCGCCGGCAGTTACGGAAACATGCGGGGCAAGGCCTGGTTTGAAGGCGTCACGGTCGACGAAGCTTCTCCGGCGGAACAGTGGCCCATCCGCGATGCCGTCCAAACCTTCGGCCCCGCCTATCGTTATCCTTCCGGCGGCTGGATCTATTTGCACATCGAAGGTAAGCCCTATGAACGCGGCTACCAGCACGGTCACCTGATGGCCCGTGAGATTCCCGAGTATATGGACCGCTGCGCCTCGGTATTAGGCAGCAAAGGCCCCGCTACAGAGGCCGAGTGGAACCAGTACCGCACCACCGCTAACGCCCTTTTCCTGCGCGGCTTCGACCGGGAAATCATGGAAGAGATGCGGGGCATCGCAGACGGCGCCTCCGACGCCGGAGCCAAATGGCTGAACCGGCGCATCGACCTTATTGATATCGCCGTGGTCAACGTCACGGTGGAAATGGGCGAACTCGCCCCGGCAGTCGACACCACCGCCACCGGTCTGGAAGGCATCGATCTCCAGAAACCGGATTACGGCAAGCACGACCACTGCAGCGCGTTCGCCGCGACGGGTCCGGCCACTAAAGACGGAAAGATGGTGATCGGCCACGTCACCTGGTGGCCGATCACGCTTGCCGAGCAGACCAATGTCATGCTCGACATCAAGCCTGCGGCCGGCCATCGTATGCTCATCCAAAGCTATCCCGGCGGCATCGAAAGCGGAACGGATTGGTATCAAAATGATGCCGGCGTGGTGCTCACTGAAACCACCATCGATCAGACCCCGTTCGATATCCACGGTACGCCTGTCGCGTTCCGCGCCCGCATGGCGATCCAATACAGCGCCAACATCGACGATGTCGTCAAGGTCCTCGGCACTCAGAACAACGGTCTTTACACCAACGAATGGCTGATCGGCGACGCCAAGACCAACGAGATCGCCATGTACGAACTGGGCACTAATAAAACCAAGCTCTGGCGCAGTTCGAAGAACGAATGGTTCGGTGGGACCCCCGGCTTTTACTGGGGCGACAACAACCCCAAAGACCTTGATGTGCGTCTGGAAAACCACCCTGATCCGAAGGGCGACCCGGACTACATCCCTTATGTCCCCGGTCCGCGCGACCTCGCGTGGCAGAAGCTTTATCGAGCCAATGAGGGAAAGATCGACGAACAGTTCGCTTTCACCGCATTTCGTACGGCGCCGCTGGTAAGCAATAGCACCATGGACGCCAAAGTGGCCACGGCGGACATGGCCAATCAGATGTTGGTGTGGGCGGAAATCGGGAAGCCGAATCAACGTGAGCGCTTGGCGCCACCCAATGGATACGCCAGGAATGACGGCCAGTATCCAGCCGGCTACGTGCTGCTCCGCGCTCCGGAGTCGGCCCCGGCCGCCGCGCCCGAGAAGAAACCCACGCCGGAAGCTAAATCGGAGCCAAAGCCCGTATCCTACAAAGACCGCTTATGGACAGGCTGGGTTCTACCGGCTTCCGAATCCGATACATGGTTTGTCGGCGGCGCGGACGAGTATCACCATGTCCTCGCTTCCGACGATGTTGAGAAGTCGCTGAACGTGCAGCGCACCCGGTATCGCGGCCTGAAACTCGGTCCGCAAAATCCGATGACGCGTGTGCAACTCGAATCCACCAAGGGCGTGCTTTTCCTCGATGCACTGCGCCGCAGGATGGGTGATGATGCGTTTCTAAAACTGATGACGAACTACTTTGCCGCCAACACCACCAAGACGGTTACCGCTCAATCGTTCCTCTCTAAGGCCGGGGTGCAGTTTGACCTCAAAGAGCCGTCGGACGGGCCGGCCTATCTAGCCACCGACATCAATCGACGGCTCGCAACCGCCGTGATCGTGTATGGAACCGTGCGGGAAGCGGGCGCCAACCGCTATGCCGCGGAGCAGATGCAGGCCCACTTCCTCGATCGGTACGAAAGCCGCGTGCCCATCTACAAGGATTTCGAAGTCTCCGACAGTCTGTTGCGCGATCGCGATGTGGTCTTCGTGGGCAGGCCGGAAGCCAATTCTGCGCTCGCGGCCTGGGTTGCCAAGCTCGGTGTCACCTTTGAGGGCGCGAGCTTCAAGATCGATGGCGAAGTCCACGCATCGGAGCGCGAAGCTCTGGTCTATGCCGCGAGAAATCCGCTCGACGCTTCTCACATGGTACTCATCGCCGCCGGGAACGACGCGCTCCGAACAGTGAAAGCGGCTCGTGTCGAGGAGCCGGCGGAGTACGTCCTGCTCGACGACGGCAACCCGCCCACCAACGGCTTCATCAAAGCGGAGAGTTCCAAATAACAAGGTCCGCCGTTGTAGTCCGCGCTAACGGAGTGCCCCACCCGGATTCACCGGCGCCGTCTCCCAAATCTGCAGGAATTCCCGCAGCCGCCCGCACTTATGAAGATGTGCAAAACGCGCCGCCTCTGATCCCACGGTGTGCAGCCGCTGTTCCAGTTCCGGGTCCTCAAGCTCCCCGTCGCTGCCGAACACTTTGAACGCCTCTGCGATCGCCACCTGTTGGGGAAGCACCCAAGCGTGCAGGGCGCGGCCTACGGAGCGCAATCCGTTCAGCGCGTCGAAGGCTCCCGTGGCTCCGCCGGAGACGCCGATCAGTCCGATCATCTTGCCTTCCAGCTCGTCGAAGGTGAGAAAATCGAGCGCGTTCTTCAGAACCCCGCTAAAACTGCCATGGTATTCCGGCGTTCCCAGGATCAAAGCATCAGACGCCTTGGCCAAGTGCTTCAATCGCATCACGTCAACGCTGGAGTCGTGTGAACCGGTGACTCCGGCATGAAAGGGCAGATGGTAATCGCGCAAGTCGATAAACTCCGTCGTCGCTCCGAACAGCCGGGCGCCTTCCAGCGCGATGCGCAACGCCGCGGCTGTAAAACTGTTCTCGCGCAGACTGCCGCAAAGCGCTGCTACTTGTATTTGGTTGGTTTCCTGGTCCGCCATAGGGTCGCTTTTCAGTCTACGTCGATAGGTTCTTCTTGAGCGCGCGGAGGCGAGCGCGATCCCAGTCCGCGCCGTTCTACACTCGTCTTAGGCCCCGGCGTGACCTTTTTCGAGCGGGCGCGTCGAAACTAGTAAGAGCAACGGGCCCTGGGAGCAAAGGAAAATTAGGAGTTGATGCCGGATGCAGCGGGTGCCATGACCGCCAGGCTGGCTGCACCGCTCGACGAAGCCGGATTAATCCGCGCGGCGCAGTCGGGCGATCAGGCAGCCTTTGAGGGATTGGTGCGTGCGTACGACAAGAACGTGCTTCGTATCGCCATGAACCTGCTGCGGTCCCCGGAAGACGCGCGCGATATTTATCAGGAAGCGTTCCTGCGGGTTCATAAGAATTTGCACTCCTTCCGCTTCGACTGTAGCTTCCATACCTGGCTCTACCGCATTGTGACCAATGTCTGCCTCGACCACCTCCGGAAACGGAAGGTGCGCAAGGAAGAACAGGGCAGTTTGGAAACGGCCGAGGGGACGGTGGACCGAATGGATCGGGTGGAGCACGAGTCTCCGTATTCGGACCCCGAGAGGCTAACCCGCAGCCGCCAGCTAGCCAATCGCATCGAGAGCGCGCTGGCCGATCTTTCGCCGCGTGAACGAATGGTTTTTGAACTCAGGCACTATCAGGGATTACGCCTGAAGAATATCGGAGAAGTACTGGGAACAAGTGAGGAGGCGGCCAAGAACTGCCTCTTCCGCGCTACGCAGAAGCTGCGCGGTATGTTGGGAGACTTTGTATGACCTGCGATCAAATTCGAAATGAAATTCCGCTGTATCACTACGGCGAACTGGGGCAAGAGGAAGAAGAACGGATCGAACACCACCTGGCGGAGTGTCCCGCCTGCAGCGGCGAACTGGCCCAAATTCGCACGTTTGCCCGCGCAATGACGCAATACGAGGCGGCGGTCCCGGACGACCTGCTGATGACCTCCCGGGCTGACTTGTCACGGTCCATCCGAGCCGCGGAGCCCAAGCTGGCGCAGCCCTCGGGTTGGATCCAGCATCTGCGCGATTGGATGAATATGGGAGTCGGGATGAGAGTCCCGGCGGGCGCTCTCGCCCTGGTAGCTGTCGGTTTCCTGGCGGGCAAACTGGCTCCCGGCACCCTTCCTTTCCTCAACTCTTTTGGATCGCCTGCCCAACAGGCCGGCTTCATCAGCGTTCGTTCGGTGGAACCTGATCCGGCGGGCGGCGTCCGCGTCTCGTTCGACCGTGTTTCCCGCAGCACCATTTCCGGATCGGTGGACGATTCCAGAATTCGCGAAATGCTGCTCGCTTCCATGCGGGACGCCTCCAACGCGGGCCTGCGCGTAGCCGCCACAGGAATCGCCAAGGAACACGCTCAAGATGCCGATGTCCGCGGCGTCTTGGTGCAAGCTCTGGAGACCGATCCGAATATAGGTGTCCGCTTGCAGGCGTTGGACGGGCTGAAGCCGTATGCGGCTGATCCGGATGTCCGCAAAGCGTTCACCGAGACGCTTCTGAACGACGCCAATCCTGGGATTCGCGTCAAAGTGATCGATCTTCTCACAGCCCGAAAAGACGACTCGATGGTGGCGCCGCTGCAGACCTTGATGGGCAAGGAACAAAACGGGTATGTAAGAAAGAGCGCAACGGACGCGCTCCGTCAAATGAATGCATCAGTGGGTACTTTCTAAGGTGATTAAGTTAGGCACAATGTTGCTTCTCTCGGCGGCGCTCGTAATGGCTGGGCCACCGGGACTCCATCGTGAAGGCGAGTTCTGGGTGGAAACCACCAGCGGGTCCGAGTCGATGCCGCAGGTGGAGCAGATCCGCGTGGTGGCGGAGGGCAACGTGACCGTGCATGGCGGCTCGGGCGCCGATGTCAGTTATGTGGTGACCCGCAAGGTTCGCGCGAGAAATGAATCCGACGCCCGCGAAGCCTTGCAGGAGGCCGGGGTGAATCTCACGCGGCAGGGCCACGCTGTCCGAATCATAGTGAATGACGCCACGGGTCCGGTGGACCTGCAAGTCACGATGCCGCGCAGTGTCGCAAAAGTGTTCATCACCCTGGCCGCGGGCAACATCAGCGTGTATGAAATCAACGGCGGAGTTTCCGCCCAAACCAGCGCCGGTAACATCGAACTGAGGGCGGTGAAGGGCGGCGCGGACGTTTCCACCGACGGCGGGAATCTCAAGCTGGGTGACGTCGGCGGGTCGGTCCGCGCTGTTTCGGCAGGCGGCGAAATCACGGGGAATGTGATTGGCGGCGACGCCCAATTGGAGACGGCCGGGGGCGATATCGTCGTACAAAAGATCGGCGGATCCGCGAGAGCTGTTACCGCGGGCGGAAGCATCCGGATCGCGCAAGTAGGTGGTGCGGTGGCGGCGAACACTGGTGGTGGGACCATTGACATCGGCCAGGCGGGCGGGGTGGTGACGATCCACAATGCGGGCGGCGGCCCAATCCAGGTAGGCTCCTCAGTGGGCGGAGCACGCTGTGAAAACGCCAGCGGGGCTATTAAAGTAGGCTCCTGGAACGGCATGATCCACCTGACGACGAATTCAGGCAGTGTCGTTGCGCAGATCTTGGGCGAGAAACTTCTCGGCGACTCGTTCGTCTCGACAGCTTCGGGTGACATAACGGTTTATATCCCGTCCAACGTGGGTGTAACCATCCGGGCGGAGAACGACGGAGCCAGCCGTGCGCAGGCGATTGTTTCGGAGTTCCAGAGCGTACAGGTGCGGCTGAATGGCGGCACCGCGTTCGCGATGGGGCCGATCAACGGCGGTGGACCCGTGCTTCGCCTCGAAGGTACCGGCGGGACCATCTGGATCAAGAAAAAGTAAGGAGAACAAGTATGAAGCGCTGGTTGGCATTGGCGATTTGCCTTCTCATCGACGGAGCGACGCTGGAACGCGTTCTCGCTCAGCAGTCCCGAGCGATCGCCATTCGTTCGGGCGGTTTCCTGGGCGTGGGAGTAGCCGATATTGACGATGAGCGGGCTAAGGCGCTCAAGTTACCCGAAGCCCGTGGTGTTGAGATCAATGTGGTTACAGCCGGTAGCCCGGCCTCGAAGGCTGGCTTACAGAAAGGCGACGTTGTCCTGGAGTTCAACGGGCAGCGCGTGGAAGGTACGGACCAGTTCATTCGCATGGTGCGCGAAACCCCCGTTGGACATAAGGTCACGCTGC
>Ga0326727_10010875_pt1 | contig 21458 bp, 16 predicted proteins | sample MB2enrmetagenome_FD_207643 | JGI IMG/M metagenome (GOLD analysis project Ga0326727, IMG submission 207643) | Lab enriched peat soil microbial communities from McLean, Ithaca, NY, United States - MB29MY | ecosystem: Environmental > Terrestrial > Soil > Wetlands > Peat | place: USA: New York...
ATCTGAAACAGTCTTCCCCAGACCTTTAGGATATTGTTCTGTGACAATTATTGGGACTCCTAATTTTTGGACAAGTGAAACTATAGTATTGGTGTTTTGGATAATCTGCTCTCCATACTTCATGGCAGAAACTAATCTTTCTTGAATATCGATGATCATTAGAACGACTTCTTCCCCAAATAAAACGTATTTATCCAATGTGACCACTCCTCTGTAAAAATATGTTGCTGAGCTGTAATTTGAGTTACTAACGTACAGAATAACTAAGCTTCTTTAACATGGTCAGCGCTAACCTTTGGTTTGCAACCATGTCTTCGACGAGCAAAATGGTTGTATTTGACCTTCGACGGCGTTCGAATTTCATGACTTATATTTGATTTTTTCATGAATCCAAATTGTTTCAGCATCTTGTCGGATTATCCTAAAGTCTAATTCACATTCATTACTTTTTAAAGAACCTTCAACCTTCGATAACATTTAGTAAAAAGTCTTTGTCATCGGGATGGATATTATCTTCATAAAATCGTCAATGGTAGGTATAAATTCTCGTGGTTTATAGCCAAATATACGAAATAATTCATCAGACCAAATATGTTCTCCAGTTATTGTGTTAAATTCCCAACATCCGAGGTAAGTAAATTCTTGTGCCTCTAAAAGCATCCCCCATATCGACAACTATCCCCGTAGCAACGATTAGGTATGACGTCTCTTTAAAATCAGAAGTATTTATAGCTCCCCCCATAGAACAAAACTCCTAACATTAACATAATAGACCTTAGTGCCGTTCAGGATTTGGGCATCAGTTACCACTATTCTTCCGACAGATGAGTCACCCAAAGCAACTACACATCACTCTACGCTGAGACGGATTTTTAAGCTCGCTGAGTAATTTCTCTAAATTATATTTCCACATCGTTCTCGCATTTCCTCCTGAGATAGCTTAGATAATCCAAGAAAAAACAAAAAACAAAAAACAAAAAACAAAAAATACAGACTGCCCTAGGTCCTTAGATCAAAACACGTGTAGAAAATGAAAAGTGCGGGAAATAAAACCATGTACATCAGTCGTCAAGTGCGAATCTGGGTAAAAATGGATGGATGTATTTTTAGATTGCCTTAGTTTTCACATCTATATTTTTGAAGTTTCCCGTACTATTGTCCTTCAGCATCGTAAGATCATATTTTCCAGATATTCACTATAGATGGAAATTGATAAATTACTAGAATTCTTAAAGATGGAGTATATGTTTTTATCTATCTCAATATTGGTTGATCGAAATTGATCATCGGCATGAATAATTAATACGTTTTTCTCTGTTTTAGGCTGCTCTATTTGGGCAATAACAGGCATTGAAGTAATTTGGATTAAAAATAGTATAAATAATATAAAAGTAAGTATTTTCAGATTCTTATTTGAGTTTACTTCAATTAATTATCTCGATCAAAGTAATAACTACTCTATAGCACCCGGTAAAATCAAAAAAATCTGAGTATTTAGGATTTCTATTTCCATCCTCAAGATATCTTGTCCAGTTATATCTACATGAAGTATGTAAACCTATCTTTCAGTATTCAGCATAGCCTTTCTGCCGTTCATATAAAATGGAAAAATCCCTAGAACGCCTAATGTTACTGGCTGCTAGGGATTTCATAATTTCAAATTACAAAATGTCTAACCCTGAAATCTATCCTTAAATCGTCCGCGATCTGCTTACAAGCTTGTATGTCTTCCGTAGAGATGAGGTCAACTACGGAAAGAATCACCTTAGGGATATACTTCTTGCATTTGGTAGCAAAATCCAACATTTCATCGAAAGCTGTTTCTCCGAAATCGGACAGGCATAACTCTTGGTACTCAGATTTGTCCTTAGCATTCATGCTAATTGAAATTGAATCGACCAATCCTTCTAACTGCGGAGTAATATCCTTTTCATTAATCAAATTGGCTTGCCCGTTTGTGTTGATGCGAATTGGTATATTATATTTATCCTTCAGTTGTTTACAAATCTCAATAAGATCATGGGGGCGCATCATTGGCTCTCCATATCCACAAAACACCAATTCCTTGTATCTGGAAATCTCTCGTTTTTGAATATCATCAAGTACCTCATCAACAGTAGGTTCCTTTTCAAGCCAAAGATTAAGTCCAACAACAACACCGACCGAATTATTTCTCACACAAAAAGTGCAGTTATTGGAACAGCGATTGGTAAGGTTAAGGTACAGTGAATTCCCCACTTCATAAGTGATAGTCATTGACATCTTCATCATCCTTCACAAGAAGCTTAAGCTTCGTTTGATATAGTCTTACGCTTTAGAACAACCGAAACTCACCGCCACCCTCCAAACATAACATAGGTACTTACAATTAGTAGTGAAATTCGTTTTGCGGCCTTACTCGTTTGCAATACCTTCTGCTGTCCCAACTATTATACCTAGAGTTATATATAAAATAAACAGTGATAACAAATACTCACCGGAAAAAACCGCCTAAACCTTTTCCGGCTTTAAGCGGTTTCGAGATAGTATTGCTGCATCTCCTTTTACCAGGACAAAGTATATCATTGGATTACTTTCAGATCATAGGGGTCGTAGGCAAATTCGCCATATAGAGTCTCAAACCGTACTACAACAAATACTCCACTTTCATCAGTATCGACTCGAACAACCGTCCCTTTGCAGTGATTATACGTCTCAACACGGTCTTTAGCTTGGAATTGGTACTGGGGGCGAATGGGTGGGCTAGTTTCCGATGTAGAATTTTGCGGTAACATAAGTGATGCCCTCCTTTATTCAATCGCACTATAGTTTCTGAATAAAGTCTAACATTATCTTTAAATCATGTCTATATCCAATCGTTATCGTCATAATTAATTTTGAATATTGCTGTCTATGACATTACGGTATTTGATGCACATCTGAGTAATTGTCCGGTAACATTTAGCATCAGCAGCGATGGGACAACTATTACGGTTTCCCCCGTCAGTCCCTATATTTCAGGAGGTAGATATTATCTTAAGATGACCGGGATTCAATCCTGGATGAGCACCTGAATTGCGTAAAGCATCAAAGGTTGTTGCGCCCGCGCAATTGAGATTTATTGAGCAAATCTAATGCCCATTTCAAATGCTTTTTGACAATCATTGGGGAATTCTTCATTTCGTCTCTTAGCTTTTTCTTCTGGATTGAATGCTGTTGCAACATACTTGGAATAATCGTCAAACTGGTAGGTATCTGTAACAAGCAGCGATTCTGACGCCCCAAAAATATGCTTCATAATCATTTCGGCAGCCATTAAGTTTTGATCAAATCCCATTTGTTTCATCTGACTCACTGTTGCCCCCATAGTGTAAATTAAACCTGTCGATATCTTCCTATTGAAAAGAGTGGATCGGCTCTCATCCTAGACTAGGTATTGAAACATCAATCTTTCCATAAACGATCTCATCTCGCCTGTAGCTGTTCCTAGATAAATAGGAGAACCTAAGATGATGGCAGCGGCTTCTTCCACTTTCTTGAAAACTGGTGACAACTCATCATTTACAGCACACTTACCATAACTCTTACCGTCTTTCAATTTGCAGGCAAAACAACTGATGCAGCCTTTATAATTGAGGTCATATAGATAGATAATTAACCTTCTTATAATTTAGAACTCTCCAAAAGTAGTATAGCACTTTACAACTAGAGTTCGCCAGAAATGCCTCTTACTCTTCAAATATTCCCACCCAACTGTTCAGCTATAGCTATCTGCTGAACGACTGACACAAATAAAACAAGCCTCCCTACGCCTGAAAAACGGAAGAGGGCTTATTTAAAGCAAATTGATCTGCCGTAGGGATAGTAAAAAAACCATGATCCTTTACGATCATGGTATCCTGACGAGTTATTTATTAGTACTGTGTCGTTTGTTCTGTAACTTTTGGTCTGGACTTCCTTTACCTTGATGCTTTTTATTCTTTTCATCTTTCTCTTGAGCATCCTGTATTTTCTCTACGCTATCCATTAATCATGCCTCCTTGATTTTAGAGCCTTGTGTTACTTTACCCAGACATCCTTGAAAACATGCGAATTCATAATAATACTTTCGGCATACACCTTATCAAGGCATTTCCAACACTACCGCCTCGGTGGGTGGACTGACGGGTTGTGGCATAAGCACTTAAACTATTTAAAGTTCTTAGTGGTGGAATTCCCTCGCATATCGATCTCGATGAGCCTCTCTACTGTATCCCCTCTGCAGCCTATCAGAAAACTGGTGGGGTTTGCGGATGAACAACTGTGATTAGCTATATTTATTATTTTCTAAGCATAGTTTTAAGCGTTTCTCCATTGTAATCTGTATAAATTGTTCTATAATATAGGAAAAAGGTCCTAGTTCTCAACCCTTCATTTAATTATATAGGGCAAATTGTTCGAAAGAACAAGACGCAAAGCCGTAGGGTCTAAATTCCTTTTTGGAATATGACAGCCTAGCTGCAAACAATTCACTATGAACGTAAGCGCTTTCTGGTATTGCTTACATTTTTTTACTTCAAAATTTCAAACAGTTTTGATATTTAGAAAGCCATTAAGTTTCTTAATTTCGATAACTGGAAGAATTACTAAAGAAAGATGGTGGGATATATGAAATTAAGTTTTGACGATCTACTCCTAGAGATAATCAATATTAAAGCTACTAATTTGGCATTGTTAGAGATTATCGGCTCACAACTCCCCCCCTATTCTGAATTAGAACAAATTGTCCAAAGACATTTTTGCACTTTGGCTCAGAAGTATGGCCTTTCAGATAATTCTCCAGAATTAGAATTGGAAATTCAAAATAATAAATTTCAATAAGCAATTAAAACGTCAAACTCTTATTTCCAAGGCAGTCTGACTTAAAACGTATTAGTTTACAATCGAATAATCTTCTCGCTCCCAAGTTTCTAATAATACTATTTTGGACTCTTCGTAACACTATTTCAAAAATATAGGTAATAATCTTGAAGATTATGATGGTGTAAGGGGTATGGCCGACTAGAATATTGCGAACGGTTTAATTGAGGGAATAAATAGTATGGGCACTTGGGGAGGCATATGTTTGAATCGAGGTTTGGTACGCGGCGCAGCGTTGGTTCTGCCGGATCGAATTTGCTATGGCGGAATGATCTGGCAAGATGGTATTCTGAAGGAAATTTTTGAAGAGGCTTCGCAAATCCAGGAGCCAAAATTACTGTCGAACGGCCTGGCACCGATTCGGATAGGGCGACAAGTATTGAAGGGAACCACAATGTGGGATATGGAAGAGGATTTCTTAATCCCGGGTTTGATCGATACACATGTCCATGGGGCGGGCGGCTGCGATGTCATGGATAGTACTCCGGAGAGTTTACAGACCTTAGCTGAGGCTCTGCTTAAAGAAGGTACAACCGCTTTTTTGCCCACCACGATGTCTTGCATTCCTGAACAACTGAAGAGTGTGTTACAAAACGTAGCGGATTTTCACTTAGGTAACGTTCGGGGGGCGGAAATCTTAGGACTGCATTTGGAAGGCCCCTTTTTAGCTAAGGAGTTCCGAGGCGCGCAAGCAACGGAATTGATTTGGGAGGGACCTAAAGGCGGGAGTGGCCAATTCTTGGCAAACCTCTTGCATGAATTTCCACATCTTGTTAAGATTCTGACATTTGCTCCGGAACGATCGGATGGGCGAGAACTTACTGAGATTTGCCTAGCGCATGGCGTAATCCCCTCAGCCGGACATACAGCCGCCAATTTTGCTCAGATGGAGGAGGCCGTGCAGTGGGGCGTGCGGCATATTACCCATGCGTTTAATGCTATGCCCGCAATTCATCACCGAAACCCAGGCCTATTGACGAAAGCTTTATTGGATGAAACGATCACTATGGAGATCATTGCTGATGGAGTGCACATTCACCCGGCAGTGATTGAACTGATATTAAGGAATAAATCGCCGGAACGAGTTTGTCTGATCTCCGACGGCACTCGAGCTGTGGGCATGCCGAACGGAGAATACGAACTCGGGGGGCAAAAGGTCATTGTACATCAGGGTGTGGCCCAGTTGCCGGATGGGACGATCGCCGGTAGTGTCTATCCCTTGCGTCAGGGCCTAAAAACATTGGTACAAAAGCTTCAATACCCGTTGCCGGAGGCTGTGCGTTATGCAACGTTAAATCCCGCCAAACTTTTAGGGATTGATAACCGGGTTGGCAGTCTCGAAATAGGCAAGGATGCGACGTTTATCCGTCTGTCATCGGGGTTGGATATAAAACAGGTATGGCTGCAAGGCCAGTTAGTGTTTGAGGCTAAGGAAATCTAGGAGGTGGCTCAAAATGGGAATTATCTACGCTCAGGATAATTTGAGTTTAGGCCAAATGGCTGCCCGTTGGGTGGCCCGTGAAGTCTTAATTTGCCCAAATCTTGTCTTGGGTCTTCCGACGGGAAGTACGCCGATTGGCATGTACCATTATCTGACCCGTCTTACCCAAGAAGGAATCCTTAGCTTTACTCAGGCTCGTACCTTTAACCTTGACGAGTATGTGGGCTTAACGACGGATCACCCTCAAAGCTACGCTTTTTTCATGCGTGAACATTTTTGGAGTAAAGTTGACTTGCCAAAAGGCAATGCGGATATCCCCCGAGGAGACGTTTCTAATTTAGCTGCCGAATGCCGCAGGTATGATGAGGCGATTCAAGGGGCCGGCGGCATTGGGGTGCAGATACTGGGTCTAGGTCTCAACGGTCACATTGGTTTTAATGAACCTTCATATAATATGGAAATTTGTACGCACGTCGTAGATTTGACGGCAGAGACTATTCAGGCGAACACACGATTTTTTTCGGATTCTGATGCGGTTCCTCGCCAAGCGATAACAATGGGAGTCGGCAGTATTATGCAAGCGCGAAAAATTCTCTTACTGATCAGCGGAGAGAGCAAAAGAGATATTTTGACCAAGGCGCTCTATGGACCGGTAAGCACTGAGGTTCCCTCCAGTATTCTACAGCTGCACGCTGATTTAACCGTGCTCACGGACATTAAGCTTAACACCTAGCATTAACTGAGGCACTCTGCTTCGTACTTTCTGAGGATAGAACAGATTTGCCCAACAAATTCCTTTATTCGATACAATTCGCTCTCACGGCTGCCGACCCGCCACGCAGTACAGTAATCCATCAGCCAGTATTCCAGTTTACCGGCCATTTCGTAGGGAGCGTCCAACGGATCTACATTCTGCCCATACTCGCGTGCTTTAATGATCAGCGTCAATTCTTGCATTAGAGCGACACCGCGAGCAGCGAGATAATACTCCAACATTTCCTCTTGACGGTCTGCATAAGAACCCAGGTTATTCTGTTTTAGATAATTGAAGATTACCGCACATCGACTAACTGCTGTCTTAAGCTGATTCTCCGAAACCTGCATCATTTCTTCTTTAGCTTTTTCATACAGGCTGATTCCAAAATCATGGTAAGTCTGATTGTAGACCTTATAATCCCTGAAAAATGCCAGATTTTTAAATGTGATGATATCTTGATGAGAAAGTTCACGCAGCAGCTCCACCAAACTTTCTCCGCGGTCTCCATATTCCACCAAAGAAATAACCTTGTCTATGGTAATGAAATCCCTGTCGTCCTCCACGTTCCAGCCTTGTGCCGCACCGTAAATCATGCCGGGAATAGCCAGAGCAGGCATATTAATGTGGCCGCAATCCCCCCAGTCAGTATTCAAAAATCCGTCGGCATGATATTGATTACCTAACTTAGCCATCTCCCTGATGTTGGCAAAACTCAGGTCATAGGCATTCACCAAGCGACTGTAACCGGATACACTAGGACAAACATACTGCTTGAAACCTTTTTGGGAGAAAATTTTAACATTTTCAGGCTTAGCGCCATAATCGTAATACCAGTTGAGACAAGTAACCTGGGTATTCAGCTTATCCAGATGTTCAGGATGGCTCTTGACAATATCGCCCCAAATCATGACTTCTTTACCCTGAGATTGAAGATATTCCACTAAGCGGTTGACATAAAAAAGATACATCTCTCCGTAATCCATTTTTTGAGCCATACCGGCACTCTTCCCCTTGCCCAAATCAAAGGTCTCATCGCAACAGATGTTTATTTTGTTGCTGCGAAATAAAGGCATGTATTGGTCAAGAATGCCCTTGATAAGCGTAAAGCTTTCGGGGTCAGACACATTGATGATATGATGTCGCATGCGGTTATACCAAGTAAAGGTTTCTCCTAACCCAGTCTCCATTTCTCTATATCTACCAAAGCTTTCTGAACGCAGTAAATCATACAAATGTCCAAAGGTGGCTACACAGGGAACCAGCTCAATCCCTCTGATATTGCAGTAATAATCCAAATCTAGAATTTCTTCTGGGGTAAAAGGATCTGTCTGCGACCAGATTTCTTCAAAGCCGTCTAAGCGTAAACAGTTTTCCATATACAATTGAAGTTGATTGATTTTATACAGCGCCAACCGATCGACCAGCGCTTTCAGGCTAGCCATCGTAGGCACCCGTCCGCGGCTAACATCAAGCATATACCCTCTGTTTGAATAGGAAGGCTCATCGGCAATATCCACACAGCCAATTTCCCCACGGGATATCTTACAGAGCTGAACCAGGGTTGCTGCCCCATACAGGAATCCGCGATTAGAACAAGCGGCAATGGTAATGTTATTGGGTCTCACAGTCAGTCGATAGGCTTCTTGTCTGTTCTCCAGATTGTCATATTGAAAGTAAATGCAGTTTTCGTTAAAATGCCCTGCAGTTTGGAGCGTTTTTTTTATGGGCAGCTTAATTGCAATGACTTTTTTAATTTCCTGCTGCAAGAGCTTGGCGGTTTCTAAATCATTGTCATCCTGCGCCACATTTAATACAATGGCGGTAGAGTGATCTATCAAAAATAATCCATCCAGTGCGGTAATCTTGCTTGGCAATGGTATCAAATACATGCTAGTTCCTCTTTCTCAGTTCGTGTTTGTTTCTAAATTATTCCAAAACTATTTTAATATTAGTGCATGCTTTGCCCGCTATCTTGGGGGTCTTGAAGCGGTAGTGAGTTTGTTTAATCTTAAAAGCAAATCTCTGTTCTATGTTCCATTCAGTATACCTTAAATAAAGGTATAAAACTCTTCCTTTTTAGGATGGTAACAAGAAAAATGCCATCCTTATGGCATTTTTCTTGTTACCCCGCAATATTGGAAATCCGCTTCATCAACAACACTTCATTGCCCTTATCGTTGTATATTACTCGATCACAAAACAGTTGCATTAATAATATGCCACGTCCACCTTCCGCTTCTAAAATCTGGTTAAATTGCTCTTCAAACATGTCTTTCTTTGGCCGAATATTTATTTCTTTGGTGTTAAAGCCTGGGCCAAAATCTTTTACCCTAATGATTAGTTTTCCACCCACGCGCCTTGTTCTTATGCAAACTTGTCCACAGGCCTCGAAGCCATTGTTCATCGCTTCATTGATGGCAATTTCCAACACCGGCGCGTGGAGTGGTGTGTTCCGTTCCAAGAATTCGTTAATCATTATTTGGGCACGCTCGATATCCTCAACATTTCTTATATCCAGTATCTGTATTTCCTTAGTTTCCTGGAGGGACTCTATACAAACAACGGTAAAGTCATCGTTCCTGTCGGGACTTTCGGCTAATTTCTCCAGCCAATTCTTATACTCAATAATACTGCCCTGCTTATTGAGTCCCCGTGATTCTATAAGATCCGATGCTCCATCGCTCATCAGACAATAGATATCCCCAGCTTTAAGTGGTCTTATCTGGATTTGAATTTCCGGATTATCAATAATACCAAGATAGCAACCGGAGATTGGCTCCAAAGAACACTCCTGAGAATTGGCAAATAAAAATAAGGTTATGCCCGCGGAGATAAGTTTAAGGGTGGCAGCTTGAAAATCAAATTCAAAGTACAGCAAGGCTGCAAAAGAACCTTCATACAAATATTGCATGATTCTCCGGTTAATAATTTGAAATGTATCCTCCTCAATCTGCTCACCATTAAGCAGAACATTATCCAGCATCATTTTAAATGTAGCGGTTTGCAAGGCGGTTGCGACACCATGTCCACTCACGTCAACTATGTACCCACACAGTTTATTTTGCTCCTCAAACCATTTGTAGTTAAAAAAATCTCCACTGACCGTACTATGCGGCTTGAAAATCGTACTGACGCGAACCTTGTTTCCAGCGAAAGGATGGGGCAAAGAATCTCGCTGCACACGCGCTGCCAATAAAAGCTCCATCTGGGTTTGCTTCTCTTGCTCCCGAAGTTTATCTTCGATCTTCTTACGATCGGTTATATCAACTATACAGGTCGCTTTCAGCGGACTATTGTTTGCTTCAGCCCGAATCGGATAGCTCTGCAGCCAGAGCCAGCGTATTTCCCCGTCCAGTCTAATGATTCTAAACTCTTCATTCGCGGTTTCGTTCATATTCTGATAACCAAGCAAGATGAAATACCGCATCCGCTCACGATCAGCCGGATGAATCAACTCAACAAGAGAGTCGTAATTATCAAGCAGACTCTGATCAGACATACCACTGATTCTTTCATAGGCCGGATTAACATAGACGATTCTTTCCATGTCAGAAATCAGGAAGATTTCATTGATTGTTTCAGCAAGCTGCCTGAATTTCTCTTCACTCGCCCGCAACTTGGCGTTTAACCGCTTGCTTTCAGTAATATCCATCATTACCGCAAGAATAGCCCTTTCGCCTTCGTAAGTTATCCCGGTGCCCTTTAAAAGTACAGTGATAATTTCCCCGGACTTTTTAATAAGTTCTATTTCACTGGAGAGACAAGCTTCTCCCCTGATTTGTTCAATCAGAATTGAGTTAACGTTCCCAAACAATTCTTTTGTCGTAAGTCCCTTCATATGGCGATTCATGGTTGCCTCTTCTTTATATCCCAAAACTTCTATACCGGCATCATTCACAAATTCTACAATGCCTTTTTTATGAATAACTACGATCTGCGGTGCATTATTTACAATTGCAGCATATCTTTCTCTACTTTCTCTAAGTTCTGCCTCCATATTGACCAATTCTGTAATATCATCGAAACACCCCATTCTCTCGCTAATTTCGCCGAATTCATCCCTTAACACAGCGACACTTTTAAAGGCATGCCTGATTTGGCCTTCTTTGGTTACAATTTCGCACTTTTCATTCATTAACGGTGATCCGTTAACCATACCACACATCTCACAATAACCTGTTCTATGCAATACGGTTGAGCATTCTTTGCCGATAACCTCTGCTGCAGTATAACCGGTGATCTCCTCGGCTATTTTATTCCAGCGAATGATCTTTCTGTTTTTGTCTACGGAAAGGACAGCACTGGGGACTGTTTTAAAAAGTAACTCTGCGTATTTCACCTGTTCCTTAAGCTGTTTTTCAAGACGTTTCCTGTTTGTAATATCCCTAGTAACCCATGCTGTAATTCTATTGGAAGCAAATAATCCTATGATAATTCCTAAGATGGTTACCAAAATGGCTACAAAAACAGCTACTATTTCTGCAAGTTTTGAAGCTTTGTTTGCGGTATCCATAGCATTGGAGACTGAAGTAATACGATAAACCTTTGCTTCTCCAATCTTAGCAAGCAATTGGTCTTCTATGGGTGCTAATTCATTACTTGCAACTTCCAGTGCTGCTACTTTGTTGCCTTCTTTTAACAAAGGAATTAATTTTGTATTAGCAATTAGAGTATATTTTTGATCCAGTGCCTTCGTGTCGGCAGATAATTTACGCGACGTCTCCGTCGTTGCTTGGTTTATGAGATCATCTTCAAGCTTTGGATTTAATTGAGCTATTCTTTCAAATTCAACACGATATTGTTCGTCTCCATAGAGCAAATAATCCCTAAGATTGGACGACTCTGTCAGCGCGTTATATGTAATATCATTATTCATCTGCATACGAGGAATCTTACCTTGCAGATCGTCGACTGATATATCCGCCTTGGTACACTCATAAATTATGTAACCGAAGCCAATTACCGCCACTAAAATTACCAACATGAAGGAAAATACCATTTTTCTTGCTAATGTCATTGTCATTCTCTGCCTAGTTCTACACAGGTAGAAACCAGATGCCCCCTTTTATTTTGAAGTTCCCAGATTTCTACTCTTAAAATCATACCTTACTCAGCTACCCCAAAAATGCCGTTTTCATTCTCGGAGTGCCGCGTTAGCGGCATGGGGGCTTCCCGGTATTTCAACTCTTGATAGAAATAATTCAAGATAGCATAAAATCAACAAAATTATCCAAACAATCTGATAATTATCGAAAAAACTTTGTCGACTATTCGAAAATTGGATTCTTCCAAATAAAGAATAGCATTGTACTTATAAAAAGTCTATAGGTTATATATATGACCATAATTATTATAGGCTATGGACTGACAGGGAAGCCCTTTAGTGTTAGGTACTCAGTTCTTTCCCTATATTGATAACTCAGAATAATAATAATTACAATTGCTTTTGGATTAGTCCCAGGGTTTGTTTAATACCTTTTCAATAAATACCCTCGCGATTTCAGGATCGAACTGTAGACCGGCGTTATTTCTGATTTCTGCCAAAACTGTTTCTTCACTTAAAGCGTTTCGATAGGTTCGTTCACTTGTCATCGCATCATAGCTGTCGGCTATTCCAATAATTCTGGATACTATTGGAATAGCTTCACCAATTAACCCTTTTGGATAACCGGCACCATCCCATCTTTCATGATGCAATAAGATACCATTAGCCAAGTCTGACATTTCACAAGATGCATTTAATATTCTGTATCCAATTTCAGGGTGGTGTTTTATTTCCTCCCGTTCCTGCTCTGTTAGTTTTCCTGGTTTATTTAAGATACTTTCTTCAATGGCAATCTTTCCAATATCATGAAGGTGTCCAGCAACTCTAAGTCTTCTTATTTCATGTTCGGATAAACCTATTGATTTCCCTATAAATTGGCATATTTCTCCAACTCTTTTAGAGTGTTGTTCCTCTCGCGGATTTTTTTCGTGAAGAGTACTAATAATTGTGGCGATAGTATTACCTTTCCTATAAACATTTTCTATGATTTTATTCTTAAACATAAAATCCTCAGCATTATTGAGGATTTTTAGTATATTTTCTTCTCTATTACTCTTAGTATCCCAACCAAATGAAATACTGACACTTAAGGCATTAACATGCTCATTGGAATATAAACTTTTTATTCTTTGGGTGATTTCCTCAGCTTGTTGTATTTTTGTTTTGGGCAAAAGAATTACAAATTCATCGCCACCCCAGCGGGCAGCTACATCTTCTGTTCGACACACACTCTTAACGGCTAGAGCCGCTTTCTGTAAAAGCTCATCCCCTTTGTCATGCCCAAAGGCATCATTAAAAAGCTTTAACCCATTAACATCGGCAATAATTATTGAAATAGGCAGATTTTCTTCTGTGTCTAAGCGTTTAATTTCTTCTTCGTAAAAGCCCCTATTATAAAGGCCGGTTAATTTATCATGATAGCTTAAATATAAGATGTCTTCATCCGCTTTTTTACGTTTTGTAATGTCCTGAATTGTACCAATAACTTGAACAACATTCCCTTGATTATCCAATTCGAGTTCTCCAAACTCATGGACCCAGCGTTCTATTCCATCAGTGACACGGATTATTTTGTAGTCATGATCAAAACGTTTTTTTTCGGTTATCGCCTCCACGTGATAATTAAGATATTTTTTACGCAAATCAGGATGAATTAAGGCCACCCAACTCTCCAAAGTGTGGGAATACGTCTCATCAATTCCTAAAATCTCATTGATTTCTGTCGAACCTTTCCATGTTTCAGTTTTTAGATTAATTTCAAAACTTCCTATACGCGCCACATTTTGTGATTGGCGTAATAAACGTTCATTCTCTCTTAAACTTAACTCTGTTTGCACTTGGTCAGTGATATCGAGTACAAAACAGGTCAAGCCAATTACCCTCCCATCACCCGATAAAATAGGCGAATAGTAATTCTGCCAAAATATACGTGAAAGCGTCTCATCCCCATATTCATCAGTTAACGAAAAGCTTTTTCCGGCTAAAGCGCTGTCAAAGTTTGCTTTTGCCTTACTGCGATCTTCAGCGCTTCTGATGATATCCAGCATATTTATGCCGATCCCTATTTCTTTCCTGAAAATTTGCTGGATGGTATCCTTATGCTTCTTATTAAAGGCGAGATAACAATAGTTTGAGTCTAAAACGAAAATAATAACTTCTGGTGAACTTTCCAAAATAGCTAAAAATAAGGTATTTGATTTATCGAGTCTGTCATTTTTCTCTTTAAGTTGAGTATTGATTGTTTCAATTTTATCTTTTGCATCGATAACTCTCTTAATTGCAGTAAATACTAATAAAAAAATCAAGACAGATGTGGCAAATACATAAACCCACCCTTTTAAAATACTTATAAGAAAAATCATTGAGCGATCATTAATAAAAAACTCGATAAATTTATTAGCTAACAATACCCATAAACAACCGGTTAAAAAATAAATGCTCGTTATCCTTAAAGCTTGCCACTTGGCATTATGTTCATTGGTATTAAAAGTTTTTTTAAAAGAATTATGAAAAAGGTCCTGGTTTTCTATTTCTTGCAAATTCCTGATTATTCTTTTCGGCATTTCATCAGACTCCTAGATTCAACTTATGATTCAGTAGAATGATTTTATCAGCTTATCCCCAGTAGCGACAGTTTTTCACTAATGGTACATCTTGCCTTTAAGAAAATTCATTGCTTACAGCGAACTTTAATTAATTTTTTTTCAGACCTCTCATCATTTCCCTTATCGGTCAACGATAAACCGACTTATAAGACTATGTAGATTTTGGGCCATATTACTCGTAAGTTCAGAACTCGCTGCCACAGCTTCAATAGTTGCTGCGGTTTTTTCGATTGCTACTGAAACTTCTTTGGACTCCCGACTGGTACCTTCTATATCTTCGGCTACGATCTCGATTAGTTGTACGATTTTATCGGATGAGGCTACCTCATTGTCTGTTACCTTAGCAATTCCGTCAATATCAGCAACGGTTTCCGCCACAGCCGACAAGATGTTTTCCAGCGATAGCCTGGCTTTCCTGACATCCTCTACGCCTACCTCGACCTCTGAGAGACTAAGTTTCATGGCCAGTACCGCACTATCGGTATTTTCAGTAATTTTAGAAATTAGCTGCGAAATATTACTGGCTTCGGCATTGGACTGTTCGGCCAGTTTTCTGACTTCTTCTGCGACAACTGCAAAACCTCTACCGGATTCGCCAGCACGAGCAGCCTCAATCGCTGCATTAAGTGCTAACAGATTCGTTTGTTTAGCAACCCCAGTAATGGTTTCATTAATCATCCCAATTCTTTGCGAGTATTCATTCAAGAGGGTGATCACTTTCTCCGCTTCTTTCGTCTTATTATGAATAGTATTCATGCTTTGCATAACTGCATCAACAGTGTCTTTTCCTTCATTAGCTGTTTCAATTGACCGTTCCGATTTAAGACTGGCAGAGGCAGCCTTATCTTTGGCTATCTGAATAAGAGCTGAAAGTTCCATTAGAACCTGAGAAGTTTCCATACTAAAATCAGAGGCATTTTCCATCGAGTGGGCAACAATCTGGGTTTTTTGAGAGATCGTCGTCGTCGCCACCGACACTTCCGCTGATGAAGCCGCCATTTCCTCAGATACTGCAGTCAGTTCAATCGAGCTGTTTTTCACCGCCTTAACAATTTTCAATTGGGAAAGAATCATTAGGTTGAAGGATTCACAGAGCTGCCCGATTTCATCAGAACTCTTAATCTCCGCTTTCACGAGAAGATTTCCTTCGCTTGCCTCAGCCATTAACTTTTGCAGTGACTTCAGCTTATTAACAACCAACCATCTAATGAGTAAGATAATACAAACAACCAACAATATTCCTAGAATAACTAAAATTACTGCTTGATTTTTAATCAGCTGATTCGCTATATTGCTAATAATATCAGCTTTTTGACCTAGAAATAGCATTCCTGAGGGTTTTCCATTGACATCAATAATTGGTGAATATACTACGAAATATCTTGTATTCTGAATGATTGCTTCTCCTTGAAATTGCTTTCCTTTTTTCAATACAGTATCAGTAATCGTCGTATTATCCAGTTTTGAGCCGACGATACTCTTTCCCGAGCCATCTACTATTGTAGTTGCAATCCTTTCATTTCCAAAAAATACAGTTGCATCACAATTAAAGAGTTTCTTTTGCTGGTTAACGAATTCATTATTGGATAGAACATACCCCAGTGATATTGTTCCAATAATCATCCCATTCTTATCTTTCAAAGGTGCTCCGGCACGAATTGAATATTTAACAACTGCACCCTCCTCAATACCAACCGAACTCTCCCCTTTTAACGCTCTTTGTATGTTTACCTGTTTAGCGATATTGTCATCATATGTAGCCGGATCATGAGCACGGATAAAGACTTTACCATTCGTATCAGTTATGACAAGATAATCCAGTCCCATAGACTTTAGCGCTAATTGACCGACTTTTAAGGCTTCTTGTCGATCATTATTTTCATAAGCATTAATTAGTCTTGGCGAATCCTGGAACCATTCAGTTGCATTAAGTGCCTTTTTCTTTAGATCCTCAACATTGCTATTTAGAACAGTGGCTTTGCTGACTAGTTCACCGGCAATATTTTGGCTTAATACTTTCTCGACAGTTAAATTAATGGTGGCGAAAATTGCACCAATAAAGATTGCAATAAAAACTATTGTTACTATAGAAATCTTGTTTGATATACTATTAACTCGCAACTTCAACATCTCCTAACCACATTTTAATTGTATTTTTATGAAATATTTATGATTACAATACCGTTTATTAAGCTGATGACTCTTTTGGGACTCCGCATTAAATCTATCACGTCCTTCACAAATAATACTTCAAACAGCTGTCCGCTAAAAAGCCTAGTTTATAAATTGAATTTATAAACTAGGCCGGTTGCGCTACTTATTCCACATGTATCAAGCGCCCAAATAAAATACATGCTTCGAAATTTCCTATGTTTTCCCTCGGGGATTATTAAATTAGGCAAACTTTATTTGAGCGATTCTTGCAGCACACCTGCTGTATCAATTAATACCTAATTGATACAGCAATCTCCTGATCAGAATACAGGTGGATATCGAACTATAAGTGTTTTTCGCAGTCTTTCTAAACAGATATTAACATTTGTTCTGTAGTAAATCTACACCATGTCCTTGTAGCCATAATTAAACTTGGCTATGGTTGATTAACTAACTATTGTTGACTAATGTTAACTATTGTGTTTTCTAAAAAAACGCCTTGCTCAGTAAGCAATACTTACTGAGCAAGGCGTCAATTGTTGAGTGAATGTAATAGTTCAATCTGTTTTGGACTTGATCTGTCAGTAGAATTTAATCTATCCACCGCAATTTTACGATTAATCAGAACGACATCAAGTTTATCTTTACTAATGATGTTTAAATTCAGTAACACTTCGCCTAATCTCATGCCGGAAACTTTTTGAGTTTTAAATGCCTGAAATAACTGGTCAATCTCAATCAAACCTTCTTCAATTAGCAACTCTCCAATCCTTTTAGGATTAAAATTCTTTGCTTCGAAGGCAGTATCAAACATTGTAGTAAGTGCCCTTTGAATTTCAGATGAGGGTACCAGGATTATCGAAGGTTCCAAACTTAACCTATCAATAATTTCTTGCTTAACAGACTCATCCAAGGCTTGAGATGAAGCTAAGAGCACTTTGTGCCTCCACCATAATAAGGGAACAACCTTAAACTTGAAGGCAAGTTCTCGCGGGAAAATTTCAGCTAGGGCAGGGTTAACCAAATTCTCAATATCTTCAAGATACCCAGTTCCCCAAAGTTCTCCCAAGACAGATAATAGTTGACTTTCAGATATTACTCCGTTTTTCATTAATACTTCACCAAGTCTTGAGGAACTATTCTTCATACCCTTCAAAATTAATTGTAACTTTTCTGGTTCCACCATTTCCTTTTCCAATAAAAGATCCCCCAGTTTTCGCCTATAAGTCTCCAAGATGTTCTCAGATAGGTAACTATGTTCTGTCTTGTCCCATTTTGATTTAGATTTTGGAGACCCAAAGAGGTGAATTCGCCACGCTCTTAATGTTGCAATAAAGTTGATCATATTTCCCCAGGTGAAGCGAATTGGTAAAACCGGTGGCAGAAAATTACTCAGAATAGCTGTACGCCAACCGTACACATTCTTTAAGGCAACAGCTCTCATAATTTGTCTTTCTAAGGCAAGGGCTGTCAGTATTATTGATAGATACCAACCCAGAGACCGGTAAGTAATTAAAGCCGGCAAAGATGTTAACTTCGAATCCAAAACATAGACAAAAATGAGATAACAGGGAATCAAAACTACATTTGCATACTTTGCTTTCCAGTCACGGATTAAACTGTATTTTTGATAACGATTATAATCATTAAACTTGATTGATTTTGCGCTTTGAAATGAGATTCCATAAATCCAACGAGCTTTTTGTTTTACTGCTTCATGGAGCGTATTGGGAAAAAATTCACGAGTTGCAATATATTCATTAACTATTCTGCCGTTTTGCAAAACTCTCTCTACTCCCTCTAAGAAGTAATGCACGCTTATCCCAATCTTTTGCATATAGACAGATAGCTCGTAATCTTCAGTGAGGCTCTTTTCGTTTAACAAATATCCCCTGCAATTTTCTATTTTATCGACCGCACTCCGTGAGATAAAGAATCCTGTTCCTGCTGAAGGGACTATAAATCGGCCAATTTCCCTAGCAACCATGGTACGGAAATGATTTTCAGCGAATTCATCTGCATAGGTACCACTTGTCAGAAATTTAATAAAATTTTTCAGAGTTGGAAATGGCTGTAAAGGAAAAACCGGTAATTGAATAGCCGAATAAGACGGAATGAGATAATTAATTAATTTTAAGGACGTTGGGTGAATGATATCCTCAGAATCATGAATAGCGATGATTCTGAAACTCAGCCCACTTTCTTGCTCATATTCTTTAAGGCCATGATGATAGATATAATTAATATTATTTGCCTTAGTAGTAGGACCATTAATCTCATTAATTACCATATGAAGATTTTTATAGCTGGCTAACAAGGGCTGAATTGCTTCTTGGGTTGCGATATCATTGGGATATACCCCTATAAACATGTGAAAAAAAGACTTAGGATAATTAATAGTAGTTAGAGTATTCCGAAGCATGTCCTCAATAACATTTTCCTCTTTCCAGGCTGGCACAATAATAGCAATCAGTTGTGGGGCAACACTATCTAGATCTTTAATCTTTATGCGATTTTGAGTCCTTGCCCTTAACCTTGCATAAAAGTAGATGTCAAACACAACATCATCGAGACTAAAAAGCAAAGCGAGAGTGAGAAAACTGATTACCAACAACTTGATTTCATAAAGCAAAGCAATCAGCCTCATCTTTCTATAACTTATATTATAGGAGTGAAACTAAATTACGTATATTGGTTGACTCCCACTTAAATTAGCTGAGATTTGGCAACATACTGATCCTTCTATACGATTATTCGACTTATTTCTACATTTTCCTCTATTAATTAAAGCCAATATTTAGTTTTATGGTATAAAAAAAGCCAGATCATCCAACAATGATCTGAGCTTCCAGGCATATTAAGAAATAAGTTTATTCCAACGAGACCAGTTCCACACCCAAAATCAATAGCAATCTTATCACTAGCGTCAACTAAATATTCACGAAGGGCATCTGATGTTACCTTCGCAAATTAGATTCTTTCAGTAGTGTCGTATCAATTAGCCATCATTTCAAAAATATCGTCAAAACCTAGTTGTTCCGGGATGCAACAGATCTGCTTGATTTTTACTATTTTATACAGCTTCGTTCATGAACTGACTGTAGTAAATGTCAGCATAAACCCCGCCTGCCTTTATTGGATCTTCGCGGTTTCCAATTTCTACCATCTATCCCTCTTTCATGACAATGATATTCTCGGCATTACATATGGTAAAGAGCCTGTGGGCTACAACAAAGCTGGTTCTATTGGCAAGAAGTTTTTTCATTGCCTCCTGAATTAATAGTTCCGTTCTGCTGTCAACATTGGAGGTGGCCTCGTCAAGCACGAGTATTTCTGGATCTGAGGTCAGGGCCCTGGCTATGGTGATAAGCTGTCGCTGTCCTTGGGAGATATTGCTGGCTTCCTCATTCAGGATCGTATCATATCCCTTCGGCACCTTATGAACATGCAGAATTCAAAGCCATCCAAATTCGGTATCATGACGTCAACAATACTAAGGTCTATTTTTTCTTCACTGAACATTGCCAGGGCTGTTCTTATAAACCTCGCTTGACAAGTGGAGTGCTATCCGTTTATACTATGTGGAGAGCACTCCACTTATATCGGCATAATGAAAAGGAGTTGTACAGAGCATGCATAATCATCACAATAAGACCGCCCTGTTGGTCATGGATATGCAAAACGGCATTGTATCGCGTATTGCAGAAGATGGGAAAGTATTGCTTCCGTTCCAAAAAGCCGTCGAAGCCGCACGCCGGCATTCTATTCCAGTTATTTTTGTGCGCGTCGCATTTAGCGAAGGTTATCCCGAAATTAATCCTCAAAACAAGTCGTTCTCAACAATTTCTAAATCCAGTGGAATGACGGTCTCCGACATAGCAACACAGATTCATGAATCCGTTCATCCCGAACCAAACGAACCAGTCGTTACAAAGTTTCGAGTCAGCGCTTTCGCTGGCAGCAACCTCGAAGTCATCCTCCGATCTTACCAAATCAACACTCTAGTTATAAGTGGAATTTCTACAAGTGGCGTCGTTCTATCAACATTACGGGAAGCAGCAGATAAAGACTATGTATTAAAGGTTCTTTCGGATGCATGTCTTGATCTCGATCCTGAGGTTCACCGCGTTCTCACCGAGAAGGTGTTTCCACGTCAGGCCGATGTACTTACTGTCAACGCTTGGATCGACACCTTGGATTAAAAATCAGGGACCCCAGCTCTGCGAGATAAGAACAAAAATCAAGGTCCTCTTTGGATTTTGTCCTAAAGAGGACCTTGCCATGAGAGTAAAACATGATGAATCTACTTTAGAAAATCTTCCGGTAGAAAGGCCGTTTAGGTAGATCTCAGCTAAATCCAGAAAATTACAGTACAGACTGCTGTCCCCGAAAGCTAAAAAACAAAAGCGAGGCTTATATTCATGCCGATTTGGAAAAGAAATTTATTCGTTTGCTGGTTTGGATTGTTTGTAGCAGGTATCGGAATGAGCCAAATTGCCCCAGTATTACCGCTTTATATACAGCATCTCGGAGTTCATAATACATCTTCAATTGCACAACTTTCAGGAATTGCTTTTG
>Ga0326727_10010876_pt1 | contig 21457 bp, 23 predicted proteins | sample MB2enrmetagenome_FD_207643 | JGI IMG/M metagenome (GOLD analysis project Ga0326727, IMG submission 207643) | Lab enriched peat soil microbial communities from McLean, Ithaca, NY, United States - MB29MY | ecosystem: Environmental > Terrestrial > Soil > Wetlands > Peat | place: USA: New York...
CCGGATATGTTCCAGCGCCTTGTGATCCAGTGTACGACCGTCAATTTTCGCCATGCCCACCTTATAGACCGACCGGCTATGCCTTGTCTACTTAAATGTCATCTATCCTAAAGACCAGTCAGTAACCATCGGTTAGTTTGGTAAAAGACGGTTACTGGAAGTCCCCCTTTGCAGAATCTTGTGTCCTGTATTGACGCTTGGCCATCAAGCTCGGGTTGAAAGCTGGTAAGGTCACATCGGGGGCAGGCTGCGGTGAGAACCAAGTGGATCGCGAGGGCTGGAAAGGTTGGAACGGTGGGTGTAAAGACCGTTAATTCGACTTCCGAGGGCAGGCAGAGTTCTCCGACGTTTGTGGTGGAACTTACGTTGAAGATCGCATTTGTGAAGCCAACCAACTCTCTCCGGGCTCTAACCCATTCATTTGGACCCCTTAGCCACTCGCGGCCGTGCAAGAAATCGATGTGGTCGGGCAAATAAGGCGAATTGGTACTTTGATAAATGTTAGCAGGCACATTCGTGGCCCCTTCTCGAAAGGCATACATTCTGCCATCGAGACAGTAGGGTGGGGCCACCCGCGGATCATGCAAGGTGTTTAGGTAAATGTGGGAGCAAAAGGCATAGAAAATGGCAGACAGGATCTGGTTGGCATCGGCATGTGGGATAACTGATTTCTCAACCCAACCCATACCGAGGCTGATCTTCTCGGGGTGTGCCCTGAAGTGTTCGGGCGTTCCTGGATCAGCTAGGACCTCAGCCAGTGTTTTCTCTTTATCTCTCGGAAAGGCCGATGTGAAGATGGCATTCCCGACATTGTACGATAAGTAATCCAGCAATTGGACATTCGTAGAATCGGTGCGAAAACTGACTTGGTGAATTCTGATAAGCCAATTTGTGCCGCGGACATCAGCCTCGAAGTGGTCATCCTCCTGCCCGTGTCGTCCAAACAGGCTCTCTAGCCGCACTTCCCCTGCCACATGAAATTCTACTGACGCGGTTGGGCGCCGCCCGGGGGGCAATAGCCCCAGGTGCTGAGAGGGGTTTGTCAGCAGGCGTGCCTGCGGGAGGACGAGCAAGTCGACTACGAGTGCTGCTCCGCCACCGGCCAGCAGGCAGGCTGTGGCCACACAGGTCGCCGTTTTGACCTTCATCCATGTCATGGCGCTGAGAGTCGCCTTAGCCAATGTGGATGTGGCTGCGGTTCCTCCTGTCAAGGCCATCGCTGCTATCGAAGTCGCCAGCCCTCCTGGAGCGGCCTGCGCGGCATTGGCAGAAAGCAGGGTCCCCAAAGCCCCAGCCGAGAGAGCTACGCCACGGCGGGTAAGCAAGCTCCTTAGCTTCTCCAGCGCCCGAGCCACACGTCTCCCAGCAGAATCTGCCGTCAGCCCTAAGGCTGCGCCGACCTCGGCTAAGGGCTGGTTTTCGAAGAAGCGCAGTAGGAGGGCGTGACGGTCTTTGTCGGGCAGCCGTACCATGGCTTCGTCAAGCAAGGGGGCCACCTGTTCCCAGGCAGGATCATTGCCAGAAGGGGTTTGCACTTGAGCAGCCTCCTGTTCGTGTTGCTGACGGCGACGCTGAGACTTCAGCGCATCAGATGCGGCGAACCGGGCGGTACGATATAGCCAACCACGAAGGCCCACCCCTGAACGGAGGGTGTGGGCTTTTCGGGCCAGGATGATAAACACCGCCTGGGTGACCTCCTCGGCCACATGCGAGTCGCCCACCTGCCGCAACGCCGTCGAATAGACCAGGCTGGTGTGGCGCTCGACCAGCGCCGTGAACGCCTCTTCCGATTGGAGCCTGGTGTATTGGCTTAGCAGTTCGAGATCGCTCATCGCGTCCATCTACCTATATATGGCCGCCCGAGCCAAAACCGGACAGATTATTTGGAAAAATCTTTGGGCTGGCGATTCGGAGAACCAGCCCTTGATTTGCTCATCGGGCTTGCCGGGTGGGATCAGCTAACTTTTCACTGGAGCCGCCAGCCGCCACCTCTTCTGATGAGTTTGGGAATAGCCCCCTCCAATAATCTGCCTGCTTCGGTGGGATAATAACCAGGTAACCGATTAACTCCTAAGAGTCGATCCCCATGCCCCAGCCCTTCGATAGATTGGGGTTTCGTCACGCGTACACAACCCTCCACAAGAAAGGAAAAATCATGTCCCCTCAAGCTGGTTTTTTATTGCAAGATCAGATTATCCCCCGTCTCAAATCCGCCATTCCACAAGCGGTATCCTTCATCGGTTCAGAGGATGCCCAGGAATTGGTTCAGGACGGCACCTTGATGGCAGCCCAAATGATCCATAACGCAGAACAAGCAGGCAAGAAGGTCGTCAAAACTCCTGGTGCTGGTCGTCGAGGTGCCAGGAAAGTCAGGACGATCAGCGCAGGAAACGTGGCCTTCTACACGCTCCAGAAGTTGAAGTGCGGCAGAAGGTCCATGGGTTCAAGCACGGTCGATGTGTATGGCTCAGAAACGCAGATCAACGGGGCCACCAGATTGACTTCCCTGGATGAAGCTGCGCCCGTGACCAGTGTTGATGACGTTGGCGAGCCTTTAGTGCTTCATGACGTTTTGAGCCGGGATGAAGAAGATCCCGCCACAAAAGCAGCCAGAAGCATTGACTGGCAAGAATTCGTTTCAGGATTGTCACCCAGGGATCAAGCCATTATCGGTTGTCTGGTTGAAGGTAAACCTCTGGCCACCCTTGCACGCAGACGGCACCTCAACACCTCGACGCTGCTGTATCACAAACGCCGTCTTGCTGATGCCATAGCCAACTTCATGGGCAGCGACATCCTCATCCAAATTCGCCGCAAGCCAAACTGGAAGAACAGCCTTGATGCCACCAGGGAGAAGATGGCGTGCAGGGAAGAACGAAAGCACGGAATCCATTGAGCGTAGCCATTGAATCCCCGGAACAATTGAACTCCGACCTCACCTGCTCCTGTCCTCTGGTGGTCAAAAGCCGTCAGAGGGCAGGCAGGCGGGGGTGAATGCAAGCAAACGACAACCCTGTTTTTAGCTGCGAAGGCCCAATCCCAACGGGTGCAAGAGTGAGCGGTTTGAATTGAAAACCGCACCAAGTTGGATCGGTTTCCTGTTCATCCCCATCTATCCATTTCTCTCTACCATGCCCCACAACGCATTTCCATTTTTAGCTAGATGCAGCGCCAGGCCAAACGGAAGGGGTGTTTATAGCGAAGACTGGGAGCGGGAGTGCAGGCGTTGAAATGTCATGGAAGATGTTCCAAGTATTTTGATAAGGGGCTGGAAAGGTGGATTTGAGCAGGGTTTAAATTAAGGAGACAACTGCAGCCGGAAGAAAAGGCTGTTCCAATTGTGCACGTCAACATACTGGGGATAATCCATCACCGTGTTAGTTGGAGTGAAGGGGAGCCTTGGTTTGCCCACGTTGTCAAATCCGTAGAGATGTATGAGCAGTATCTCAAGATGCTCATTAAGGGGGCAATACACCGGGAGGAAGCCGGTCTGTCGCCTGCACTCGGAAGAAAAGGCTGTTCCAATTGTCCACATCGAAATACTGGGGATAATCCATCACGCTGTTAGTTGGAGTGAAGGGAGAGCCATTATTGGTCCAAGTGGTGAGGTCCGTCGAGACCTGCAACTGGTAATTGGTGCCGAGATAAAGGTTTGAAAAAGACGGCTTCACGGCTTTTTTCAAGGCTACAATCGGTTGTTGCGACTCGTAAGCATACAACTGCTGGACTTCGTTGGTGGAAAAAGCACGGTTGTAAATACGAACATCATCAATTGATCCAACGAAACCGTTGTAAGGCCCCGCCGTATAGTCGTAAATCCCTATCGTTGTATTCATGTCGGTCGAATTAGTCGTCAAAGTGCCGGTGGGTGCTGCGGTGGTTTGTACCAGAGAGCCATTTAGCCAGCACTCGATCTGTTGGCCTTGTTGGTAAACCCCAACGAGCTGAGCCCACGTAGTAGGAATGGTCGTCGAGCTGTACTCGGGCGGCGTCCAGGCGTTCCCAGTTTTAACGCCGAACCCCACCTGACCAGCCGACGATATTGACATGTCAATCTCTCCGATTCTGGGAGTAGTGTGGAATACCTCCTGCTCATCCGTGTATGGAGGGGTGCCATGAACCAGAACCCAAGCCGAGACTGTGCACGCTGTAGGGCTCACGGGGAGAATCGCATCGGGAAGCTGAATCCAACTCGTCCCATTGAAAGAATACGCACTGTTGGGAATGCCGAAGCGGTCAGCCGTGAGCGTGGCCCCTTCAACGGTCCCGTTTCTCCCATTCCCACTGGCATCGTTGGCGTTGCCGTTGAACGGGTAATACGCAACCAGACCGTTTGTGAGAAAGGACGGTGAGAATGAGAATCTTTGATCGGGCTGTGAATATCCGTTGACTGCAAGCCCCAGCCCGACAATAAGCAGTGAGACGGTATATGGAAGTTTTGTGAAGTTCATTTCCATTCCTTATGTTGATCGTTTAGCTACCCATACCACCTTCATGGTTTGTATCAGATTGCCATACGGTGTCAACCTCAAACCTGCAGATCATCGCCAGTAAACCAGGAGCCTCCCCTTCACCATCCCCATTACCTCCTGATCCACGAGCCCTCAATCCCGCAAACCCTTGGCTTTAGAGAAGCTTTCGTTGCCGGCCGATGTGGGTTTGTCTTGTGGCCCGGAGTAACGCTTGGGCTCCATTTTACAATTGCCAGGCTCGATTCTTGAACTTGGCGGCTCCCGTTCCCCGCTCTCGCCCAGAATGCAGCCCAAGCCCCAAGCACTGCATGATCGACCTCTTAAAGATACGGGGTGGTCAGGTTCGTGGATTCGCTGGTTATGACAGAAACAGGGCCAAGATCACGTTTGGTTGGGGATTGGAGTTTGCTGGTCACGCTACTGGGCTTCTCCATGTCCTTAAACACCCTGCCAATCATACAACAACTCCCCAGCAACCAGCCTCGATGCCCGTAATTTCGATAATAACCGCCACCAGATCAAGAAAACCCACAGAAATGCCCCACAAACGATCGATCTCCTGTTCCGGTGCTGATTACCTCCTTGCCCAGAAAACACCTCCTGACCCTGCTTGTGGTCGAAATGCTGTACCGCCGTGAATCGCCTTTATCGTTAACGCTCTCCCAACTCTTTTCCAACGCTCTCCACCGCTTTCTACCCCTAAAAGCCACGCAACTGAGGCAAGGAATCAACGAATATCAGCCAAATCGTGAGAACATGCTGGAATCCAACAACTTCCGCATGGTAAACGTGATGGAACTGGTTTCAAAGTCTCAGAAGTCTCAGAAGTCTCACAAGTCTCAGCGGTTCCAAGGTTTCAAGTTGATTGTTCAAGTTCATTGTTGATGTTCATTGTTCGTGTTGATTGTTGATGTTCACTCGCCAGGTTCACTCCTTATGTTCACTTCTTGGTTTCATGTTCACATTGATCCCAAGGATTCATGTTTACATTGATCCCGAGGTTGATCCGAAGGTTTCAAGGGATCATCTTCTCCAACATCCGCGATTCCAAACAAGACGGTGAAATATACTGGTCCTCACCAAGCACATTGCATAAGCTGCCCTTTGGATGGAAACTGCTATGAACACATCGCAACCACCCGCGAAACAAGTGCTCCAGAAACTGGTCACGATCTACCTCGACAATACGGCCTACGGGGAAGGAAAGCTTCTGGTTGGCAGCTTCGCGGAGAAGCATGGCCTGGTGGAGGAACACTTGAGCGACTTCCTGACCAAGGGATGGAGAGTAACGGCCATCCATGGTTTTGGAGGGAGCGCCAAGAGCATCGCGGTTCGTGGATGGATCACCGTGTTGCTGGAAAAGCCCAGTGACTTATGAGCGATCAGAACGAAACCAAACCCAAAGTGGAAAACAAGGTGAACGTGAAGGTGGCTTTGTCCTGGGGCATTCCGTGGTTTGCCGGGATGCTCTTTACCATGGGCTTCGCTCCGTATCCATCAGGTCTTGATCAGTGGGGCCAAGTCGTCCAGTGGCTCTTTTACTTCGTCGCCTGGCCTCTAATACTGGGCCGGAGGTTAGGGTCTCCTCCAGCATAAGATGAGTGGGTGAATCCTCTGGGTTTGGCGAGGATCTGAAGCATATTCGCTATAAATTCCTCTCAGACCGGCTTCTTGAACTGGGCATCGGGTAGCGGGCATCGGGTATCGGGTTTCAGCTTCAATTCCTCGCTGCCGCCTTGAATCCAGCCCGGCCCTCTCCTCCTGAATCCATCCTCGCGCTGGTCGAATCCCCCGAACAACAACGACAACCGGCTCAGGAGGACGAGGAATCCTGAAAACCGCACCAAATTGGTGCACTTTTGCCCCTTGGACCTAAAAACGGTGCCAATTGGCACGCTTTTTACACCGGGCGTCATTCAGCTCCATGAAAACTGGAAGAACTGAACCACCCACAAACAACAACCAATGAGGATGGGAACTGGGTAGCGCTGCAAAAGGCTCGGCTCGGTTCCCATCCCCATTCATCGAAAGGCCTCTGCGGGCCGTTAGCTATCAGATACTGGCCGTGGCGGCGGCACGTCAGGATTGAAATCGCGCGCATCCCATAGAAGAGCTGTAAAAGGGCCTTGCCAGGGCGGACCGGGAGTATTAGATTAACCACGGTTCGGCGGGCGCGAGCCAGAGGCCGAGCTTCGTTGGATGAACTGGCGCCGTCAACGCGAAGTCGAGAAGCGGCTTGGTTATGCCGAGCGGAACGAGCCCCAACCTGTCGTCCATCAACCCCAGAAGGACATTTCCGCCCTTGAACGCCCTTGACATGCAGGCCCGGGCGCCACCCCCGTCTCTTCCCCGGGGCGTGATAACTATCGGCAAGACGGTGGTGCTCAGTGAGAGCGGCAAAGCGGCCAGGATTTTCACGATGACCCTCGACGGGGAGACCATCGACTTGTTGCCGTCGCGAAACTGGAGCCAACAGGACGTTTATAAATGGAGAGCGCGAGGGAAGCTGCCCGGGAATCTGGCCGGATTGGAAATCACTCCTGACCACGTGAAGTTAGCCGGTGAGACGGTGTTAACTAACGATCCCGAGGGGGCCGCCAAGCTGCAGCGGCTCCTTAATGAATGGCTGGCTTTGGAACTAGGGGCCTTCGAGCTGGCGCAAAAGCGGGCCCAGCAGAAACCGACGTTCTTTGACCAGCAGGTAATGAAACCGGCCACTCCTCCCAGACCCCCGCCCGAGGTGAAGCGGCCGGGAGGACGAATTAGAATCGTGATCCCAACGCCCGGCTGCCGAGGTGGACATGCCGCTCGGGCGGCTCAACCGACAAGGCATTTGCCCAACGCATGGCTGCAACCAGTCCTCGCTCGCCGTCCGATTGCGCACGATTGGTTCGCCAGCCTGGCTTACACGCGGATGGCCGAGCATTTCGGGAACTCCTCTGAAGGCTACTTCGGACCGATACCTTGCTGGGCCTGCAGTTTGGGGGAGGTTGCGGATATTAGCGACCCGGGGTTCAAGGGGATTTTCCTTACCCGGAAGGGCGGACTGGGCTATTTCAGCCGGGGGCATCTGGCACGTTTTCGCAACGAGGTCGCCTTCATCGGCACCCTGGAATCTACCATCGAAGGGATTGGCATAGACCTGGTGGCCACCGGCACCGATTCGCAGCAACGCATCGCTTTCATTGTCACCGAAGGTTATCGCACCAAGTTCGGCATCTCGGAGCAAACGGTAGTTCAGGAACTGGCGGGCCTAAAGACCTACGGTGCCCTGGTGATGAGCGTAAGCGAGGTCCTGCACAGCTTTGATGCTCTGGATGTGGTCTGGACCGTCCCGGCTGAGCAGGAAGACCCCAGTAATCCTCAGGCTGTCGAGAGCGCAAATCCAAATCGACGCGGTGGGATTCAAGGGATAGACGCGCATGAGGGTTGACGTCGACCAAACCGAACCGACAACTTTGACTGACGGCAGAAAGCCAAGGTGCGCGGCGCTTTGGTTATCATTGATTTTGTTGCTGGGGTTTGGTCTGCGGGTCGCAGGGCTGACGTGGGGACAGGCTTTTTGCTATGGCTCCCAAGGAGACTGCCTGGATGCCTACAGGGTGGCGGTGAACTATGCCCATGGTGAACCGCGCGCACTGTATATCGGTCAGCCCAATTTCAATGAACACTCCAAACTTCCTGGCCCACTATGGGCAATGTTTTGTGCCGCCGGCTTGCATCTTTGGGGATCAATTAACGGGGTAGTTTGGGTGATCATTTTACTGAACACAGCGGCCATTTATCTAACGTATTTGCTTGCCGCTCGAACGGTTGGATTTCCCGCAGCCCTGTGGGCGGCTTTACTCATAGCCACTTCGCCCGAGGCGGTTAAATTCTCCGTCGTTGTTTTCAATCCGGTGGTCATGTCCTTTTTTGGGGCCTGCTTGTTTCTCGCGTTGTGGAGGGTGGTGCAGCAGGATCGTTCGCGAGCTGCCTTCTGGTTGGTATTGCTGCCTTTGGTCATGCTGCAGTTTCACATGTCCGGACTGATGCTGATTCCGGCGATCATCCTGGTGCTTTGGCTGAAACCGGCACGATTGCACTATCCCTGGCTGGTCGCCGGTGTCATTGCGGGATTGACGCTTTACCTGCCGTATGTATGCGGGGAAATAGCCCATCGCTGGGAGAATGCGTGTGGCATGATGTCTGGCAGACACCGCGGATATTCCATCGAGGTGCTCAAGATTTTCAGCGCGGTACCGAGTTTTCTGGTCAACTTCTGGGGTCCGCGATGGACCTTCCAGCCTCATGAATATCAGGAGATTGGCCGGGCCTGCTTCGGCAGTTTCAGCGTGTTGGTTGGTTTCAATGTCGTATCCATAATCCTGGCAGGGTTTTTGGCGGTAGGGGCTTTTGGGACAATCAACGCCGCCCTGCGTGGCTTTTGGAGGTCGCCGCGTGCGACTTTCGCCCGGTCGCCGGGAATGGTTTTCTTGACGGTCATTTTCGTTGCTCCGCTGATGACGAGTTTGGTGGAAGGGAAACGTTTTCACGGCCGCTATTGCCTTGTGCTGCTTGCCCCGTTGTTCTCGCTGGCGGCGATGGGGGCCGTTCGCTGGCTGTCCATGCCTCGGATCCGGCAGATTTTTCTGTCGCTGCTGCTGCTAACACTTGGCGCCAATGTGTGGCTGGTTTTGACGGTATTCCGGTATCAGGGAAAATGCATCGAACAAGGATCGCTGTTTGTCTCAAGCTTTTCCAATCTCGAAACCGTTTACCAATCCCTGAAAGATCATGCCGATAAAAGCCAGCTGATTCGAGTGGAAGACGACGAGTTCCAAGAAGACGAGTATATGCGGGAAATGGCTATCACAAGCCGCTGGGCCAGTTCTTATCCCCACCATATTTGCACCTATGTTGCCATCCGTGAACGTGGGAGCAGCTTGCTTTCAACAAGTCAGCCGCCCGTGTCGATCTACAAAATCGTCCTGGCCGATCAAGTCAAGCCGGATAATCCAGCCGTCGCCTACCGTGAACACGGCATTGCACTGGTGGCGGTCCCGGCCAAGCCGTAAAAGACGCTCATCTCACGATGATGGACGTTGAAAACGGTTTAATCGTCCGTCCAGCGCCACGAAGTTCCGCAAGCTTTCAAACTCCTGACGGCGCCAGGCTTCTTCCAATCCGGGATGAACGACCAGGATTCCATTTGGCTCAGGCAGGCAATCCGCGAATTTTGGCAGATAGCCGGGGTATCTGCGCCAGTGTTTAAAAGCATAAATGCCAGCGAAACCGTCATTGGTCGGCGCATTCACTGCACGCAAGGCGCTTTGCAGCCGCCGGCCGAATACGCCGATAAAAACAGCTTTCAACCAGGGCAGGTTTAGACGGCGGATCGCGCCGACTGAAATCCGCGTATTGCGGACATACGGGCGGTGTTCTGCCGGCAGGCTCCGTACAAAATCCGCCAATGCTGTGCGCACGCCGGGCAATTGATGCGCGTGGAGATGCCCGTCAATATGATCCGGACGTCGTCCGCATTTCATGACGAAGAATTCATATTGAACTGAGATCAGCTGGAAAATGTCCTGCGGGTTGATTCTTCTGAGCACGCTGCGCCAGAACAACGATTTGTATTCGGAAAGTTTGCATTCTGGCGGCGGAAGCGCCAAAGGCAGCCCCTCATCGGTCAGGCAAAGATGCAGGCCGATGTCCAACTTTGCCTGGTGTGCAAGCAACCCACTCAGCACTTTGGCGTCGCATCGTTTGAACAATACCATGCAGGAAACCGCGCTCAATTTGTTGAGGCTGCAAAGTTCGAGAATCGCCCGGTCGATGTCCTCGCGCAGGCCGTAATCATCGGCGCATACAATCATTTTGAGTCCGTGTCAGCTTGGAGTGCAGATGTGCTTTACTGCTTATTGGGAATGTTTGTTGCTTTTGTCAAGCGGGCAATGCACAATGCGGGGGTGAAGATCACCTGCTTGTTCCTCGTCAATGGCCTTGGCCTCGGAAACAGCACTCGGTGTCACGCAGTCATCGAACGACTCGCCACGGCAGGCTGCCATGTCCACGTGCTGACTTCGGGAAACGGCATGGAGTATTTTGAGGGCAAAAACTGCATCGAGTCCCTCCACTCGATGGAATCATTCTATTATTCCACATGCGGCGGCAAAATTAGCGGCTGGGCCATGCTCAAGTCCGCCGGATCCTTGGCAAAGCTGGCCAAAGCCAAACGCAAGTCTTTAGCACAGTTACTTGATAAAGTGAATCCAGATGTCGCGGTGATTGACTCAGAATACGCCATTTCACCTCTCCGTCGCCGTCGCATTCCTATCATTGCTATCAACAATTCGGAAGTAGTTGTCACCGAGTTTTTCAAGCACTACCGCCAAGCAAAAGGAATCAGAAGCCATTTCTGGCTGGTTGAGTTCTCCGACTATCTGTTTCATCGACATTATTGCGATCTGGTGTTGAGCCCCTTTCCCCTTCGCACACCGACGCGTCATGCAAACTTCAAGCGTATCGGCCTGATCGTCCGCCCTGCCGTCAAGGAGAGGGCTGCGGCCGCCTCACAGAAAGAGGTGGTCTCGCCGCGCCAGCTCCGCACAGTCGTTTTCATGTTGAGCGGCTCGGTGCACGCCACACAGATCAATTTCAATGGCCGTCAATTCCCCTTCTCCATCGAAGTCGTCGGTCGGTGGGGTGAGACGCGTGGCAACATTACATTTCACGGTCGCCTGATGGAGAACACGGCCTTGCTCGCCCGAGCGGACGCCTTTGTCATCAATGGCGGCTATTCCGCGCTCTCAGAGTGTTTTGCCTATCGCAAACCCACCTTTGTCCTGCCCGTGCCCGGCCATGCCGAGCAATTCGTTAATGCCAGCCTCGCGTCGGACCTCGGCTTGGGCTTCCGCGTCACGGAGCACGATGCGTTGGAGCGCCTTCTGGAAATGCACCGACAGGATTGTTGGATCGGACGCCAACCGATGCCTCCGGCTTTTGAAATCAATGGCGATGCGGAAGCGGCGGAGGCCATCCTTGCCTGTGCCGCCGAGAGACGTTGGCACTCCACAATTCTGCGTCCCAGCGTCCGCTTGCAGCCCAATCCGTAAGAATATGCTGATTCTCGGGTGGACACGATTCTTTAGTTGAGTTTGAACAACCCCAGTTGATTTTCTCTTTATGAACGCGAATTGTAAACTCAGTCCCTTGCTCTTATTGGGTTGCCTTGTTGCGATCGCTCAGCATCCAGGCACAGCACTCGTAGCGGACCTGGTTTATGCGAAGGATGGTTCAGGTGTTTACGGCTACAGAGACACACCCAGGCTGCCCTGGTGCCAGTGGTTGGTGCACGACCCAGACCGACCAGCCGCTAAACGAGTCGATCCGGGCAAGGCTGGTCCCCCTGCGCCGGTTCCTTCGGATGCGATCGTGCTGTTCGATGGCAAGGATGTTTCCCGCTGGCAACCGTTGAAGGATTGGAAAGTGGCGGACGGGTACCTGATCTCGGGCGACACTGACCTGGCCACGAAAGAGAGCTTTGGCGACATTCAGCTTCATATCGAATGGATGGAACCGGACGGCTTTGAGGGGCCGTGGTATAACCGAGGCAATAATGGGGTGATGCTGATGGACTTGTACGAGATTCAGATCTTCGATTCCTTCAACGAGAAGATCTACCCCGATGGGCAATGCGCGGCGATCTACGGTCAAACCCCGCCGCTCGTCAATTCCAGCCGTCCACCGGGTGAGTGGCAAACCTACGATATCATGTTCATTGCGCCCAGATTCGACGGTGAAAAGCTGTTGGCTCCAGCCCGTGTGACAGTGATTCACAACGGGGTGCTTGCCCAGTTCAACGAAGAAATCCATGGCGAAACCGGCCACCGCATCCTGCCTGAATACAAACATAAAACCAGCAGAGGGCCGCTCGGGTTTGGTGGACATGGCTGCCCCATTCGATTCCGCAATCTCTGGTTGCGCCCGCTTTGATTTTCGTGAACAACGGTTCATCGAAAGGCGAGCCCGATCACCTCAAGTTGTCCGCAAATGGGATGCGGAGGCCCGAGGTGGCTTCACCCGCAGAAATACCAAAAGGAAATCTCGCTACATTGAAAACTCTTGGCCTACGGCAACACGGCCACAGACGACCCCCACCCAGCAAATCGCCCCGTTTGCAGGCACCAAAACCAGGACGGGTTAAGGAACAATCCGTTCGACCTTCACTTTGGGATTGGCGGAGTTATAGGGAATGAAATCCTTGAGGTTCACCTTCACATACGGACGACGATAAGCACACTCGTTCTTCTCGGCGTAGCTGAACCAAGCCTCCAGCGCGGTGGCATCGTACACCGCGTTCATCAGATTACCTCCCAGCGACCCGATGGCTTTAGACAATTGGATCACGGCATCAGCATCATACCGGCCGTTGGCGTACTCCGAGAGGTGACCGTGCGCTGTCGGAGTGCGTGATTCAGCATGATAAACGACGTTCGGAAAGATGTCGGGGGCCATTTCATCTTTGGGATCATTGTCTCTCCAGATGACAAGCTCGGGAGCCCAAGCCTTCATTTTGACGGCAGCAGGCACTTTCCCGTCGCCAACGACAAAGTGGTATTTCTTAATCCGTTTGGTGTCCTTGATCATCTGGACTGCCTGGTCAAGCGTGCTGGCGGAATAGAGGATGTCGCGGAACATCATCATGAAGTGAAGGCCGTGCAGGTCGTAGGGTTTATCCCGGCCCGGAGAATCGCCAATCTCTGTGAGCGTGATGCCTTCGGCGTTCATCCCGGTGTGACACCCGATGCTCCCGGCAAACGAGGGATTGATGTGAGCAATGCCCACCTTCGGAATGTAAATCACGACACATCGGAAATCCTGAAGATGGGCATCCATCGAATAGTCCAGGTTGCGGATTTGGTAGAGATGACCGGTGCGAGTGGCCGGGCCCCAAATGGCAACGCCGCTGCAGGAGTATTCGCTGATTACAGGAATCATGTGAGCACGTTGCATGACAACCAATGGCAGCCCGCTGCCTTCGGCCAACCCGCGCAATTCCTCTTTAAACCGCGCACTCATGTAGGGCTCCATGGTGCGCCAGGCCTCATCGAGCTTCGCAGAACTCAACGCCTCGCTTCTTGCCTCTTGCGCAGCCGCCATGAAGCGTGGAGCAAAAGCCTGAATTTCCGCTTTCGCCAGCGAGCCCAGGGACAAACCCATCTCATAGGGTGTTCCGGAAACAACTACGACCGGGAAATCATCTGGCGCGGTGCCCAAGGTAGTGCGATACCCCTCAGCCCTAACGGTATTCGCGGTAACCAGAGCGGCGGCCAGCCACCAAGATGTTCGTGTAACTCTATTCATAAAACTGCCAAGTATATCGGAATGCGTGGGACCAAATTGCCACGTTCGCCAGCAAATGAAAACATGTCGAGCCGGTTCTAACTCTCAAGCCTGCGGAGCGCAAGCCGCAAGCCAAAACGAATGGGCGCAACACCCTTACCACAGAGCATCGCGCCTGACCAAAACAACAGACGATTACAGTTACGCCTTCCCAGCAGCTTTGGCTTTGGCCCACCGTGCCTTTTGAGCCGCCCGAATGTTTGCCAAGCCAGCCGCACTGATCTTCTTCCTGGCTTTCTTAACGAGTTTGGCTGCCAGCGCCTTACCCTTTGCGGCCATCCTCTTTGCAACCCCGGCACGAATGTTGGCAAGTCCCTGGGCACTCATCTTCCGTTTTTTGGGTGCTGGTGCAGGTTCAGCTTCTGGCGCGGTCCCTTTGATCCTCGCCCATCTTGCCTTCTGAGCCGCTCGCATCTTGGCCCTGGCAGCAGCACTAAACTTGCGCTTCTTGGGTGATTCAGTTGGTTGGGCAGGAATGGATAAATCGCTGCCCAGGAGTTGACCAAGTTCCTCTTGCAGCGACTGGATCTTCTCTTGCAGGTCGGCTGCTTTACGGAGTTGTGTTGGTGACAAGGAAGTGATGTTCATAGGCTGGTCTGGTTTCTAAACGTCTCAGATGAAAACAATTGACAACTATTGATCGTCAGGCCGCCGGAGCTGAGGTACCCGGGGCACTGGCGCTTGGTGGCGGCTCGGCCATAAGAATGGCGTCTTTGGCTGCCTTAGCTATCCGAAATTTCAGGGCTCGTTTGGCAGGGATCTGAATCTCGGCTCCGGTGCCAGGATTCCGCCCGATCCTCGCCTTTCTGTCTATCACAACCAACTTTCCAATACCTGGCAACGTGAACTCATCCTTTGCATGTTCGTAGGCCAATTGAGCGAGGCAGTCCAGCATGGCCTCGGCGACTTTCTTGTCAACGCTGGTTTTCTCAGCGATGGCGTCGATGATTTGCGATTTTGTGAATGCCATAATCTTCTCCAGTTTCTCTATTCCATGTCAGCGTCGTATGTCCCGCACACCTCATGACTACAAGAAATGGCCGGTGGAAGGCAAGAAGAATAAAACCGCGGACGAAGGCTTGGAATCAGGCTCCAAAACCACCTCTGCCAACCGCGTCCACGAAACGCTCAACCTGGAGCGCCTTCAAGAGGTGGGACAACCTCTTAACCTCGGAATGCCTGGATACGATGCCGGCGCTTGCATATCGTGCTTTCGTGCTTCTGCGTTGGTGAGTTGGCCGATGTGGGTTCGGGGAGAAGTCAAGCCGGAGAAGCATTGACCAAGACGGCTTTCTGGGACCTCAAATACTGCTGCAGCGTATCAATCCCGGTCACTTGGGTCCGCACTGCCTTTTTTCCTGGCTGCTTCATCATCTTGTAATCAACGAGCCGCTTGCCGATGTGCCAGATGTGAACGTAGCCTTTCTCGGTCTTCCAGACCTGGCCGTTTGCTAATGGCGATAAGGGTTTGTGGCTTTTCTTCATTTCAAGTTGAATCAGACCTTTGATGGGCTGGTTTTGTTCATTCCGGTACCTGAACATGCTCACTCAATGCAGCCTTCAATTCGTCAATCAAGGCTGGTTCCATGTAGCGGTAAACGTCAGGAATGTTCAGGCAGAAAACATTCTTTTCCTCCAGAGCCTCACCGAACTGCTCCTTCAGTATTTGCTCGTGCTCCGGTTCCATCACAAAAATCACGTCTGCCCAGTCGATGTGTTCCTGGGTAACCGGCTTTCTCGCACTCGTCTCTGTCCCGGCCGATTTCACTTCATAACCGGGGAAGCCACCATACATCTTCTCAGCGGTCAAGCTTCGCATCCGGTTCTCGCTGCAAATGAACAGGAGCTTTTGGGGTTGGTTCACGGCGTCATTGTTTCTCGGTTGCCTGCAAGGTTTTCTGCTGCTCGATTTCCACGCCTTCAAATCTCTCCATCACCTGCTGTCGAAACCAGCTAAATGAGGGCCGGCGCTTGGAATAGAACAGATGGCTGGACCGGCTTCGATGATAATCCGACGAGCCAAAGCGAAGAATCGGCACACGAAAAGCAGGGGCATCTTCCAACAGTTCAGCCCATCGATGTTCCAGTTTCCTGTCAGCCGTAGTGAACCAAACCTCGACGGGAGTAGCGACCCAGAGAAGATAATCAATGTGCCAGTTGGGTTCCGCCGTTGATTCCAGGTGATGACCAATACGAGCACGGAGGCCCCCAACCGAGTATTCTCTGTCGCTCCGGACACATCGAAGCTCTCTTATCCCGTTCCTCAAAAAAACGCAATCTCCTTCCTAACAAAACGCAATCAAATGCGGGTCAATGGCCTTTAAGGTCGCAACTGGCTGCGGATTCTGATTGAAAGAAGGGGCAAGTCGAATACCTGCGCCGGCGGACCCTCAAGCCGCTGCTGGCTCGCCCTGACAACGAGTGCCAGATCTGCTGGCCGTGTGGTCCGGACTTGGTACTTTTCCTCGTGACATGTGTCTCTATTTTAAGGTATTCTTGCCTTTGTGAAACGCGCCGCTGTGTTGATGTTGCCTGCCCTGGTCGTCGCCACACTGAGCTTGACCTCACTGGGCGACGAGGTGCGGATCAATGAATTCCTGGCCTCGAACCACGGAGGGATCCGGGACGAAGATGGCGCCACTAGTGATTGGATTGAGCTCTATAACGCCGGGACCAGCGCGGTGGACCTGGGCGGTTGGTTTCTAACGGACAAGGCGAAAAACTTGATCAAATGGCGTTCTCCAAGCTTTCTGCTCCAGCCTAACGCGTATTTCGTTCTGTTTGCTTCCGGCAAAGATCGCACCAACACGGGCGCACCGCTGCACACCAACTTCAAACTCGCAAGCGAGGGGGGATATCTTGGCCTGGTACGACCCGATGGGGCCACGGTGGCCTCGGCGTTCAATTTCCCGACGCAATACGTCAATGTGTCCTATGGCTGTGATCCCGCGATTCCGGGGCGTGTGGGATATTGCGAGTATTCCACACCCATGGCCCTCAACGCGCCCACTGAACCGGGGTTTGGCCCAGCGGTCGAGTTTTCGGTCCCGAGCGGCACCTTCCAGAAAGCCTTTGCGGTTTCCCTCGCCACCATCGAGAGCAATGCGATCATCCACTACTTTGTCGTCACCAATTACATCGCGGCGGCGCTGACCAACCTGCCGGACGTGACGTGTCCGGTGTATTCCAACCCGATCCCGGTTCAGGGCTCGGTCGAAATTCGGGCGCGGGCGTTTTCGCAGCAGGCGGACCGCTTTCCAGGGCCGGTACGTAGTGAGACTTATCTGGCTATCACGCCCGGAATGGCTGGTTTCAAATCGGACCTGCCCTTGGTCCTGTTTTACAACTATGGCGCGGGAGACGTGCCAGTGGCGGTGGATCAATTCGCATCGATGCTGGTCTTCGAGCCAACCAATGGTGTGAGCTCGGTAACCAACCCTCCCACCCTGGCTACGCGCGCGGTTTACCACCGCCACGGAAGCTCGACCCTGATGGATGCCAAACCCAACCTACGGTTGGAGACCCAAGACGAATACGGAGGTAATAACAACCAGCCGCTGGCCGGCCTGCCGTCCGATAACGACTGGATTTTTTACGGCACAGACGTGTACGACAAAAGTGCCCTCCACAACCCGCTGGCGCACGAGCTGTTTCGCGAAATGGGTCACTACACTTCCGGCACCCGGTATGCCGAAGTATTCATCCGGGTGGTCCCCAGCCTGGCACCTGGACCGATGGGGCTCCCGGATTACGGCGGACTCTACGTGATCGAGGAGAACATCAAGGTCGGAAAGGACCGCGTCGCCATCAACGAGCTTCAGGCTTCTGATACGAACGCCCCTGATATCACGGGAGGATACCTTTTAAGCATCGACCGCCAGAAAACCGACTCCAGCGGCCGGCCGATTCCCCAACTCAATACGGCTGGAGTCTCTATCGATTACCTGGATCCAGACTACTTCACCATCTCCTCGCCGACCCAGGCGGTGCAACAGCAGTACCTGACGTCCTATCTCGATGCCTTTTACAATGCCCTCTACAGCAGCCAATGGCGTAATCCCACCAACGGCTACGCCCCGTTTATCGACTTGGGTTCCTGGTTGGATTATCACCTCCACCAGGTTCTTATCTTCAATGTCGATATGCTCCGGCTCAGCGCCTACTTTTACAAGCCGCGGAGTGCTCCACTGGTCCAGGGTCCGCTGTGGGATTTCGATCGCAGCTTCGGCACCGGCGCTTACGGGGACTATCGAGGTTTTAGTCCTTGGGTCTGGCGTTCTCGGGAAATGGACGGAGGCACCGACCCTTTTAACGCGGGCAACACATTCAACAATCCCTGGTACGCCCGGTTGTTTCTCGACCCGGACTTCTTCCAGAACTGGATTGACCGCTACCAGGCCCTGCGCGGCAACGTGTACAGCCTGTCCAATCTCACGTTCCAGATAGACCTGCTCGCAAATCAACTAGACCAAGCCGCAGCGCGGGACGCCGCTCGGTGGACTGGAGCTGGCCAATCGGACACTTCACCACGTTCAGGTCCCGTCACGGGCGATGGCTACACGTATGTCTTCCCCGGGCCGGGCACCTACAAGGGGGAGGTGGACTTTGCCAAGCTCTGGTTTACCAACCGAGTGCACTTCATGGACACGAATTTTCTGGCGCCGCCCACGTTCAGCCAGAATGGAGGCGGCGTCCCTTTCGGTTTTGGTCTCACGATCTCTGCGTCCACGGTGGAACCGAACACCCAAGTTTACTACACGCTTGACGGTACCGACCCGAGGTCGCCGGGTGGGGGCGTGTCCGCTTCGGCATTTTCGGCTGTGGGGAAAGCAAGCATTGTGTTCACCAATAGTATGCAGGTGGTGGCGCGGAATTGGAATGCGGCGCACCACAATCTCACGGGTTCGGGCAATCCTCCGCTGTCGAGTTCCTGGTCGGGTCCCACGTCCGCCCAGTTTGATATCCTGCCTGTTTTCCAGTCCATTGTCGCTTTGCCGAATGGCCAGCTTCGTTTCCAGCTTCATTTCCAGCCCGGCAGTATATGCTTTCTGGACGTATCCACCAATCTATCCACCTGGGTTACGCTGACGAATTGCTCTGCTCCCAGTGGAGTATTGGAGTTTACGGCAGGACCCACCAGCAGCGGAGGGCCGCAATTTTACCGGGCGCACCAATAAGTTTGGCTCAGGCTCAGGTATGAAACTCCGTTTCTCTCATAAACTTCGTTCATGCCTGCTCAGTCGCGGGCGTTGGTTGCAATAGGCTGCGGGGAAAATATTCTTGTCTGCGGTCATCGAGGCAGTTGTGTATGACCGGCTTACATCAGATAAACGGGTTCTCGACGACGGGGACTCGCGCGGCCTCCAGGAAGCTATGGTTGTCGGGATGACCACCATGGCCGCCGTCCTGACCTTCGTCGGGGGCACTTAGGGGAAGTGGTCGGTAATCAGCAAGTCCGCAGCAACGGCACGCTGATCCCTTAGGAGCTTCGCTGGATAGCAACCATCAATCAGGAGCAGGTCGAGCGTATTGTGCTCTTATTTGGGGCCGCGCATCCCCCTCCCGTCCAGCCCGCATCCCCCTGCTGCTGGTATGATTTCAGGGTAAGGATTTAGCCCTCCAGGCATATCCCCACCCCGCCCTCACCCTTTTTGAAGGTGCTGAGGGCGTTTTCGTTTCAACCCCTTCATCCCCAAATACTTATGTCGCCTCAAGCAGGATTTTTACTCCAAACCGAAGTTCTCCCCCGTCTCAAATCCGCAATTCCAAATGCAGTTTCCTTCATCGGTTCAGAGGATGCCGAGGAGTTGGTTCAAGACGGCACTTTGATCGCCGCCCAAATGATCCATAACGCAGAACAGGCAGGCAAAAAAGTCGTCCGCAATCCTGGTGCTGGTCGTCGAAGTGCCAGGAGGGTCAGGACAATCAGCGCTGGAAACGTGGCCTTCTACACGATCCAGAAGTTGAAGTGTGGCAGAAGGTCCACAGGTTCAAGCGTGGTCGATGTCTACGGTTCAGGAACCCAGATCAACGGAGCCACCAGATTGACTTCCCTGGATGAAGCTGCGCCGGTGACCAGTGTAGATGACGTTGGCGAACCTTTAGTGCTTCATGACGTTTTGAGCCGGGACGAAGAAGATCCTGGCACGAAAGCGGCCCGTCGATTGGATTGGGATTCGTTCATGGCCTCTTTGTCAGCAAGGGATCAAGCCATAATCAATTGTCTGGTCGAAGGAAAACCTCTGGCCAGCTTAGCTCGCAGCAGACACCTCAACACCTCGACCATCCTGTACCACAAGCGTCGCCTTGCTGATGCCATAGCCAACTTCATGGGCAGCGACATCCTGATCCAAATCCGTCGCAAGCCAAACTGGAAGGACAGCCTCGATGCCACCAGGGAGAAGATGGCCTGTCGTGAAGAAAGGCGGCACCTCTAACCGGCGACCAACCTCCCTGCACCCGCCTCTTCTCCTGCGGCTGTCAAAGGCTGTGGGAGGGGAGGTGGGTGTGGGGATTGGAAAACGGTGCAAACCTCTTTGTTAGCTGTGCAACGTGCAAAGCTGCCCATGATACCCATCACTGGGTCAAGCCAGGCTGCGCCCCATGATTTACCGGCGTCAACAATAGATGTGCCTTCTTGGGTTCGCGTCAACTGGTGCTTTTGGGATTGCCTTATTCGGTTGCGAGGACGATGTTGCCGTTCGTGAAGAAACGTCTAAAACGCATTGCTGTTGGTGTCCTGATTGGACTTCTGACGCTCACCGGCGTAATTTGGCTGCTCAGCAAAACTTTGGGTAACTTCCCTGAAAGGGTATACGCGGGCCAGTCGTTGAGTTATTGGCAAGAACAATTGGATGGAGGCGACGCGGGTGCCAGCAATCAAGCGTATGCCATCGTGAACGCTCAAGTTGTTCCGCAACTCATCGACACCATGTTTCACGACACCAACGATTCCAAAATTAGACTGGGCGCGATTGGTGTCTTGAACGGCCTCCCCGGAATTCAAATCTACTACATGGACGCCTTGGGACGCCGATGCGCCGCTGCGAGGGGCCTTGGTGAACTTGGCCCCGCGGGTAAAGCGGCTGTGCCGTCGCTCATCGCGGCGGTGAAGGGGTCGGACGTCGGATTGCATGAAGCTGCAATTCGGGCTTTGGGAAGGATTCATAGCGACCCTGACGTGGTCATTCCACTGCTGATCCCCTACCTCACCAATGACGACCTGAATGACGAAGCCGCATCCGCCCTTGGCAACTATGGCACGCTGGCCAAGGTCGCCGTTCCCCAAATCATTCCTTTGTTAAACGCCAAGGACAACGACGCCCGTGTTGCCGCCCGAGTCGCCCTGAAGAAAATCGACCCTGAAGCCGCCGCAAAAGCAGGAGTGAAATGATGATCCTGCGAAATTGTCATTGGGACATTTAACATTATCAAGCTATAGCTGTGCCTCCTGTTACGGTAGCAACCGGTAGTCGCGACATGAAGTTGCAACGTTTACTGCTTATATATGGACAATTCGTAATTAAGCCCTGTGTTTCGCCACAGGTATTCTACGGAAGCAGGCGCCAGACGCGTTGCGTCCTGGGGTCTGGAGCCTT
>Ga0326727_10010877_pt1 | contig 21456 bp, 25 predicted proteins | sample MB2enrmetagenome_FD_207643 | JGI IMG/M metagenome (GOLD analysis project Ga0326727, IMG submission 207643) | Lab enriched peat soil microbial communities from McLean, Ithaca, NY, United States - MB29MY | ecosystem: Environmental > Terrestrial > Soil > Wetlands > Peat | place: USA: New York...
GTTGTAGTTGGAAACAACCCGAGTGTGCCGGTCGATGCTGAAGCAGGCACAGGCTCAGCAGGAGCTGAGGATGCAGGCGTGGCGGTTGCGGATGGCTTCTGAATCGCCTTCTTGCGCTCCTCGGCTTTTCGCTTTGCTTCCTCTTGAGCTGCTTTGGCCGTAGCCTCCAGGGTGACCTTGGCTTCAGCCAGAGTGCTGGCGGTTTGCTGGTGGGTTTGGACGTAGCCAGCCAGATGCTTCCCGAGTTGGGCATCGAGTTCCTCGGGCGAACCGGTATAGGTGAGCGGGGTAGATAGAGCCGGATTCTCGTCAGCCTTGGCCTGGGTGGGGATGACGTTGACGCGGAGCATCTTGTCATCCACCTTGGCCACCGTGATGAGCACAGTGCGGCCGGCGAGAAGCGTCATGAGTTCAACGAACACAGGACCTCCTTTTCGTGGCATAGGCGCCACGTGTGTTGTTAATTGGGAAGAAGATTGGGTTGATGGGGACCAGGCGGCGAGCTGGGAGGCGGCTGCCGAGTGGTGGTCCCGCAGAGCAGGAAATTATAGAAGGTATCTGGGTGTATAATGGTGACGAGCCAGGATGCCGATGATCATGGGATAACGGCGTTCGCTCCTTAGGACCGAGTAGACTTGGTTGGGCCGAATCAACCGAGGGTCGGATGAAAGGAGCCGAACAATGTTCACTATTGTATTTGTTCTTAGCCCATGCTTTCGGCAGATTGCAATGCTGGATATAGCACGACTGGCGAGATCATCGAGCGCCGGTTGGAGCATGAGACCGGTGAGATCCGGGCGTTTAGCGTCTAGGATGAAAGCCTGCGGCCTCCTTGACCATGCTCCCCGCCCACAAGGGTTGCGGCGTCCTTTGGCAGAGCCGCCACCTTTATTGGTGCAAATCCCGCCTATTCCCATCCGAAGTCCACTACCCGCAACCTCTTCAATACCTTCCGATGGAACAAGCCGGTGGGCCGTTACTATCAACACGGTCCCGCGCTTGACGCCCGGCTCAAACCCGCGCGGGCCTTGGTGTTTTTCACTCTCAGCCCAGCTTACGGCAGGCTAACCCGCAAAGCCGGGCCAGGAAGGAGGCATGATGCTAAATGACAGCCTTGGCACACTACCCCGAAGAAGCGAACGCGCGCTGCTGAGAATTCCCATACGGGTCGAGGGCAAGGATAGCCTTGGTAATGCATTCGAAGAGACTACCTATACGCAGGTGGTAAATCGGAGTGGAGGGCTGATCGTCGTCTCGCATCTGCTACAGCCGGGTGCCGTGATCAGAATCACAAACCTAAAGAGCCAGGTCCCTTGTTCTTTCCAAGTCGTTACGCGAGCCGCGAGGTCATTGAGCGGCACTCCCGAGTGGGGCGTGAAGTGTCTGAAGCCGGAGATTGATATCTGGGGTGTTCACTTTCCCACTAGAGCGGAAGAACCTTCACGAGCGGATCTCGTTCATGTCTTGCTGGAGTGTCAGGAGTGCTTTTCCCGGGAGATGGCGGTGCTCACAGGGGAACAATATCGAAAGCTAGCGGCAGAGTCGTCCGTGCCGCGCCCCTGTCCAAAATGCGGCGCCACAAGGAATTGGCAATGTGCGTTCATCGAAGCTGAAGCTGACGAAGTCTTACCGAGCCTTCCGGCGCCTTCAGCTTCGGGAGCGACTCCGCGGGGGGGAGCCGAGAAGCGGCGACATAGGCGCCTGGTGTTAAAGCTCCCGCTGGGAGTCAGGCTATCGGATGGGAGCGAGGAGGCCAGCAAGACGGAGAACATCTCCAAATCAGGTCTCTGCTTTGCTTGTAGCCTTGAAATGCACGTCGGGGAGAGAGTGTATGTGAGGCTGGGATTGGATAGTCCTGAAGAACGAAGCGATCTTCCTGCCCGCATCATGTGGCGGCGTCCCGCCAAGGACAAGGGAAGGGCGTTCTATGGGGTAAAGCTGGAAAGACGCGAATGACGCCGGGGCGGGCCGTAAGTGGTCAGCAGCTTTCAGCTTTCGAGGAAGCCCGGCGGCGGCCGTTTTGAATCTTCAATTCTGAATTGCTATCTTCCTTGTTGCGCAAAGGTTTTGCGAGGTTCCGCTCCTATAGGGTGTCAAGGCCGACTGCGAATACCTGCAAGACCTCAAGGCTCAAAGGCTCGGCGCATTTCTGGAAGTCCCCGGTCGTGCCGTCGGCCAGAAAGTGGCGAGCACTCTCTGGGTTTCTGAACCTCCGCTGCGCAACTCATGATCTTGGGGGTGAGATATGTGGCCGCGAATCATACGCCAGTTGCAGGAGGCGAACAAAGAACTTTGGCTTTTCTTGACGATGTTTACCATCCTCGCCGCCTTGAATTACTTGGTCGTCTCGGACCGAATGATGCTGGGCTTCTACATCTTACCGACGGTGTTTTCCGGTTACTTCTACGGGCGCCGCCACGCGACGTTAACGGCGTTCGCCAGCGTCTTGTTGGTGATCCTGATTGTGCATTTGAATCCTCGTTTGTTTGCGGAGGAGGGGCCGGTCAGGGGAATCGCAGAAAAGTGGTACGACATCACAATCTGGGGCGGGACTCTAATGATTTCCGCCTACGCCATGGGGACTCTCTATGAAAAGAAGGAAGCCCGGATCCACGAGTTGCGCGACGCCTACACGGGCATCCTGGACATCCTCCGACAGTTCATCGCGCACGACGAATACACCCTGAACCACTCCTTCCGAGTGGCGGGCTACGCTGCCGTGATTGCCGAGTATATGGGTTTTGATTCGGAGCGGATTGACGACGTGAAAGACGCCTCCTTGCTGCACGACATCGGCAAGTTGGAAACCTCTCGAAAGCTCCTCTATAAGGCAGCGCGTTTCACCGAGGGCGAGTCCAAAGAAATCAAGCAGCATGTGGAAAAAGGGGTTGGTTTCATTCAGCCGGTGAGAGGTCCGCTAAAGCGCATCATCCCCATTATTCTGGCCCATCACGACAAGTTCGATGGATCGGGATACCATCAGAAGCAGGGGGAGCAGATTCCTCTAGAAGCGAGGGTCATCTCGGTTGCTGACGTGTACGACTCGATGATGAGTGATCGTCCCTACCGCAGGGCGATGTCACCGCTAGACGCCAAGGAAAACATCAAGAAGGGCTCGGGGACCGACTTCGACCCAACCGTCGTCAAAGCTTTCCTGAACGCCTATCAAAGTGGGGCACTGGAAATCGATTTCACGGCATTGGATTTGCGCCGGCACTGACTTTCCGGAAACCGTATTAACGAGGAGTTGGTCACTGGATGATAGGTCCAATAGCAGAGCCAACGAAGGAAGAGTCGCTGGCCCGGGTCGCCGAGTTCGAAAAGCAACTCGCGGGAAAGAGAAGTGGGAATCCGGAGTTCAGGGTTTAGGCGTTACGCAACCGAAAACTGCTGCTTGCTTTGCCGTGCTCCCTTGACTATCATTGCGGCCGAGGCAGGGGCCGAAAGTGGTCCCTTTTCGAGTTTTGCCACACTTAGTTAAGTATTGACCTGTTGGAGAACACAGAATGGCCGACAACTCTCGACCCGTGGGGCATCACTGGTCTGTTCAGGTGATTCTACTCGTCTTCGTTTTTCCCTTCCTGGCTGGGGTTGCATTGGCCCAGCAGGAGGGGCGCGGCACATCGGGGACCCTGCCCGTACTCAAGGAAGCTCGCCAGGTCAGAGAACTCTCTTCAGAAAAGGCTACGCTTGGCTATCCCATTCAACTACACGCGGTGGTCACGTACGCCGATTTCAGCCACGGGGACTTGTTTGTCCAGGATGCAACCGCCGGAATCTACGTTGTCCCCACCAATCTGGCGCTCCAGTTGCGCGCTGGCCAGTACGTGGAGGTTGAGGGCAAAACGGGGCCAGGGTTCGCCTCTGAAATCGAGAATCCTCGCGTGCGCATCCTGGGCAAAGCTCCGTTGCCAGTGCCACGAAGAGTTTCTGGAGAGGAGTTGGCGTCAGGAGCGCAGGACAGCCAGTTTGTTGAAGTGGAAGGCATCATCATGTCTACCGGCGAGAATGACGGACGCTTACTCCTGCAGATTGCCTCCAGATCGGTTGAGTTTCTGGTCTACGTCTTGGGCCAAAAGCCTACCCCGGAAAACTTGGTAGGAGCAGTAGTGCGACTAAGGGGAGTGTCCAGCGGCATCTACAACGCTAAGACCCAGTTCATCGGCGCCGCGCTGATGGTCCCTGGCTTCGAGTATCTCTCCGTGGAGCGCCCCGCACCGACCGACCTTTTCTCGGTCCCTTTGCGCCCCATTCACATCGTTCTGCGACTTAGTTCACAGGGAGCGTTTAGCCAGCGCGTGAGGGTTCAGGGAGTAGTCACTCTTCAGCGCCTGGGGAGATCGATTTTCATCAGTGATGGACAACCGGGCGTGGAAGTCCAAACGAGCCAGACAACGGCGCTCAAGCCCGGGGATCGAGTCGAGGTGGTTGGGTTTCCTGCGGTGGGTAACTACAGCCCCGTCTTGAAAGATGCGATCTTCAGGAAAATCGGAACAGGCCCGCCACCGCAACCTGTGACCGTGACGGCACAGCAAGCGCTCGCAGGCAGCTTTGACTCTGAGCTGATTCGAATGCAAGGACGATTGGTGGACTTCGGAAGGCAACCGGGCCTACGAACACTTTCTATCAGCTCGGGCAACCTGAATTTTGGGGCTGAGCTTGAGGAGGCGACAGGAGGGCAAGCTCTGGCCCAACTCCGTGTTGGCAGTCTGGTGCAAATGACCGGGATATGCAGCATTCGTGCCGATGAGAACAGGGACCCCCTCGGCTTTGGACTTCTGCTTCGGGCGCCGGAAGATGTGGTGGTCATTCGACAGCCTCCGTGGTGGACACTTGAGCGCGTGTCCTCCCTGCTGGGTTTTACGGGATTGGTCATTCTCTCGGCGCTACTTTGGGTAGTCATGCTTAGACGGCGCGTGCAGAATCAAACCGAGACGATTCGGGCGACCTTGGAGTCCACCGCGGATGGAATCCTGGTTCTTGATGAACGAGGGAAAATCACCGCTTTCAATGAGAAATTCGGAGAGATTTGGCGGATTCCGAAGTCCATTCTCGCGTCGAGGGATGGGGACAAAGTGGTTTCCCACGTGTCCTCACAATTGAAGTACCCAGAAAGGTTCCATCTGAACGTGGCCGAGCTTCACGCCCATCCGAACGGGCAAAGTGATGATGTCATTGAACTCAAGGATGGAAGAACCCTCGAGAGGCACTCCCGCCCTCAGCGCGTTCGAGGGAAGAACATTGGGAGGGTTTGGGGATTTCGGGACGTTACCGAGCGCGTGCGGGCCGAGGAAGTGCGCGCGAAGTTGGCTGCCATCGTCGAGTCGTCCGACGATGCCATTATCGGCAGGACATTGGGAGGGACGATTACCAGTTGGAACAAGGGCGCGGAAGTGATCTTCGGCTATCGGGCCGACGAGATTGTGGGAAAGCCCGTTTCCTTGCTTACGGCCTCCGACCACGCTGACGAATTGGCTGCGATTCTGGACAAGCTCAGGCGGGGGGAGAAAATCACCCATTTTGAGACCGTACGAGTGCGAAAGGACGGCTGCCGGATTGATGTCTCCCTCACGATATCTCCGATCCGGAATGCCGCGGGAGACGTGGTGGGTGCTTCGATTATTGCCCGGGACATCACCGAACAGAAGCGGCATGAAGAGTCTCTTCATGCCAGTGAGCAGCGCTACCGGCTGCTCTTCGAGAGGAACCTGGCAGGGGTATATCGCGTCACGGTGGATGGGCATCTCCTCGACTGCAATGACGCCTGCTGGCGCGTTTTTGGTTACGCGTCAGCGTCCGAGATGTTGGAGCACAGGGCTTCAGATTTTTACCCTGCCCCCCGGGCCCGCGAGGAGTTTCTCGACAGATTGAAGGAGCATGGGACTCTAACCAATTTCGAGCATTGTTTGCAGAGGAAGGACGGGAGCCCTTTGTGGGTCCTGGAGAACGCTACCCTGGTCGTGAGTGGGGAGGGGGAGATCGCTCAAATCGAAGGGAGCCTGATTGATATATCCAATCGCCGGCAGGTGGAAGAAGAATTGCGCAACGCCAAAGAGACTGCGGAAGCTGCCAGCCGTGCCAAGAGCGATTTCCTGGCAGTGATGAGCCATGAGATCCGGACCCCCATGAATGGGATCATTGGCATGACGGAATTGGCCCTCGACACGCCCCTTTCACGTGAGCAGCGAGAGTACCTGAACAGTGTGAAGGAGTCCTCTGACACCCTCCTGACCTTGATCAATGACATTCTGGATTTCTCCAAGATTGAGGCCGGGAGGCTTTCGCTCGACATTAGCGAATTCGACCTGCAAGATACGCTCAGCAACACCATGCGGGCACTGGCCCCCCGGGCTGATGAGAAGGGACTGGAGTTGACATGGGAGACCCTGCCCGACCTTCCGGCCCGCTTAGTCGGAGATCCTGGACGGCTGCGACAAATCCTCCTGAATTTGGTGGGGAATGGCATCAAGTTCACCGAACGCGGGGAGGTGGACTTGCGAGTCGAGGTCGATTCGAAAGGGGAAGATTGGACCACCCTGCATTTCTGCGTCACCGATACTGGCATCGGCATCCCGCGCAAAAAGCAACAGCGGGTTTTTGAGGCCTTCATGCAGGCTGATAGCTCAACCACACGTAAATATGGTGGGACCGGCCTGGGCTTGGCTATCTCGTCCCGACTGGTAAACCTAATGGAAGGCCGAATTTGGCTGGAGAGCGAATCGAACAAAGGAAGCAGGTTCCATTTCACGGCGAAGTTTGGCCTTGTGAAAGGGCCGCAGCTACAACCCGCTCCCCTGGCAGAGGTCAACCTGCAAGGTACGCCGGTGCTGGTCATTGACGATAATGCTACCAACCGACATATTCTGCAGACCATGCTCAAGTGCTGGTCGATGCAGCCCACCTTGGCGGATAGGGGGCAGGAGGGTTTGGTCGCCATGCGGCGCGCAAGGGACATGGGCAGAACTTTTCCTTTGATTCTGCTGGATGCCCAAATGCCGGACATGGACGGCTTCATGGTCGTGGAGAAGCTCAAGGAAGATCCAACCCTCGCCGGAAGCGCGATCATGATGTTGACCTCTGCTGGACAGCGCGGTGACGCCGCCCGCTGCCGTGCGCTTGGCATCTCGGCGTATCTTGTCAAACCGATCCGGCAGTCCGAGCTTTTGGAGGCCATTCTGCTCGTTCTTGGCCAGCCCTCCCAGAGAAGGGACCGCCCTGACCTTGTCACGCGTCACACGATTCGAGAAGCGCGCCGCAAGCTCCGCATCCTTGTGGCGGAGGACAACGCGATCAACCGAGAGCTCGTGACGCGCCTGCTCCAGAAGCACGGACACACCGTCATGGCAGTCACGACCGGTCGAGAAGCTATCGACCTATTGGATAAGGACGCGGCGAATTGTGACATCGTGCTGATGGATGTGGAAATGCCGGACATGGATGGCTTTCAGGCCACAGCTACCATCCGTGAGAAGGAAAAGATCAGCGGTAAGCACATCCCGATCATTGCCATGACAGCATACGCTATGAAAGGTGATCGTGAACGTTGCTTGGCGGCAGGCATGGACGGCTATGTGCCCAAGCCCATCCGACACCAAGACCTGCTTGAAACAATTCAAACACTCGTCCTGGACGTGCCCAACATTCCCACTAATGCGGCTCCTGAAAGACCTTCGGTGGAGGTTCTGGATGAAGCGCTGCTTGTGTCTCGTGTGGACAGCGACCCTCAATTGCTAAGGGACCTCGTGGACCTGTTTCTGGAGGAGTGTCCGCGTCTGGTGGATGAAATCAGGGTCGCGCTTGGCCGAAAAGATGCAAGGGCCGTGCAGAGAGACGCGCATAGTCTGAAAGGCTCCACAAGTAACCTTGCCGCGAAGATGGCCTCGGAAGCTGCGCTCAAGCTTGAGAGGCTCGCTCAGGCGGGGGACTTGGTGCACGCTGAAGGCGCCCTGCGGGAGTTGGAGTCTCAACTGGTACGCTTGAAGCCAGCTTTACTCGCCGTTCGGGCGGAGACAGAGAAAAGAGCGTTCTGATTGCCGCGGATACAAGTTAGAACGGACTGCAGGCTGACTTGTTCAATGACGGTGACGGCAACTTCAAAACCCCAGGGTTGCGCCGTAACATAAACCCTCTGAAGAACGCAGCGAGGTAGGTGAGCAATATGTCTACCACGAGAATCCTGGTGGCCGAAGATGAAACCACCTTCCGCCATATGCTCAAGACTTTCCTTACCAAGTGGGGCTACCAGGTTGTGGTGGTGAGCGATGGGCTGGAAGCGTGGAAGGTGCTTCAGGGGGAGGATAGACCGCGGCTCGCCCTTCTGGACTGGATGATGCCTAACATGGATGGTGTGGAGATCTGCCGCGCGATCAGGGAAGGGAAGCCAGACCCTTACATTTATCTCCTCCTATTGACAAGCCGGGATCAAAAGCAAGACGTGGTGGAAGGTATCGAGGCTGGCGCTGACGACTATCTCATCAAGCCTTTTGATCCGCAGGTATTGAGGGCTCGGATCCACGCGGGGGAACGCATCATCGAATTGGAGGACAGGCTGATCCGCGCGCAGGAGGCGCTCCGGGAATTAGCAGTGCATGATTCCCTGACGGGTCTATTGAATCGCAGGGCATGTCTGGACTCCTTGCTGGCTGAATTAAATCGAGGATGTCGCGCCAGAAGCCCGGTATGCATAGTCATGGGTGACATCGACCACTTCAAAAGGATTAACGACACCCACGGACACCAGGCTGGGGATGAAGTCCTTTGTGAAGTGGCTCGCCGAATGCAAAGCTCACTGCGAGGCTACGACACTATTGGTCGATTTGGAGGGGAAGAGTTCCTCCTGGTCCTCCCCGGATGCAGTCTGGAGGAAGGTGTGAAACTGGCAGAGCGAATATGCCACCTGGTTCGTTCAGGGCCGGTGAAAGCCAAGAATGAACGCATCGAGGTATCAATCAGCCTGGGGGTGGCCGTCGCCGACCCACCTGTTCCGGCCGACCTCGAAGCATTGCTGGGATCGGCGGACGCCGCTCTTTACCGGGCGAAAGAGGCAGGACGCAATCGAGTTGAATTCTCTGCCAATCCCCGTTTCTCCTCAAAGACCCCCGACTGAAAGGAACGCGAAGGGCACCTCACGGTTACCCTGCTCAGACTCGGGATTCCAGGGCGGTGTGATTCTGGCGAAACACGGCCTGAATCGCGAGCCATTCCATGCGGCCCTGTTGCCAACTGCCAACACGATTCCGAGCATAGAGCTGGAGCGGGTTCGGGCGTTGTAGGTAGGAACAGTCCGAGTGTCCCGGCCGATGCCAAAGAGGGCACAGGCTCACCAGGAGTTGAGGATGTGGAAGAGGCAGGTTCAGCCGTGGTGGCAAGTGTGGGTGGCTTCTGAGTTACCTTCTTGCGCTCTTCGGCTTTGCGCTTGGCTTGCTCCTGAGCTGCCTTGGCGGCAGCCTCCATCGTGGCCTTGGCCTCAGCCAGAGTGCTGGCCGTTTGGGTGTGGGTTTGGACATAGCCGGCAAGATGCGTGCCGAGTTCGGCATCGAGTTCCTCGGGCGGGCCGGTATAGGTAAGCGGTGTGGTTAGAGCTGGGTTCTCGTCGGTCTTTGCCTGGGTGGGGATGACGTTGACACGAATTGTCTTGTCGTCCACCTTGGCAACAGTGATGAGCACAGTGCGGCCGGCAAGAAGCGGCATGAGTTCGACGAACATAGGACCTCCTTTTCGTGGCACAGGCGCTGACTTTCACCAGCGCCATGTGTATTGTTAATTGGGACGAAGATTGAGTTGATCGGGTCGGGTACTCCAGGATCTTCTGAGGGTATAACGGATCAGGAAGGTCTTTCGCCAGCTAGCGATGGATTCAGCGAGACGGATTGCGGCCAGAACCGGATGGCAAATCGCACGTATCGACAGCTACAAACGCCTATTCAGGAGTCTGACCCACTACCGGAGATTCCCCTTTCTGGGCTGCGGAGTCGCTCGCGACGGAAAGGATGAAAAAGACCCTCCAACTGAGGCGGTTGGATGTACAATCCATGATGGCTAGGATCGCAGAACCCAAATCCCCGGCCAAATCAAAATGAGGGTATTGCAAGGGGGTGATTTGTGACGCCACCAAAACGTACCCTGGGAGAATGTTAATGAAACGAACCATTTTCGTATTATTAACCATGCTTGTGGTTTTCGTGGCCGTCTTCACTGTGCTCGTACTGCGGCCAGTACCGAAGGTCAAGGCAGGCCACGAGGGCTGCTCGGAGAAAATGCTGAAAGGCCCCTACGAGTTTACGGCAACTGGACAGGAAAGTACTGGATACAACTTCAGCTTCTCCATGATAGCCACATTTGCCGGAGCGTCAGGCTCTAACAACCTTACCGGCAGCGAGTTCAACGCGTACTTAGCCGACACTTCGAAACAGTATGTCGATTTAAGCTTTACTACGAGCGGTTCGTACACCGTCAATCCGGATTGCAGCGTCAATTTGACCATCCCAGGATATGAGACGGGATTTACGACGGGTCCCTTTGACGTCCCAATAACTCTTAATGGCGTCGCTGTCGATACAGGTGGGGACGAGGTGGCAGGAATCTGGTATGAGTCGGGCTATCCAATGTCAGGAACCTTCGACGCCAAGAGAATAGCCCAAGGGCAGTGGAACTTTTTTTAAATGAACTGACCTCGTCGGAACGTGTGATGCATTGCCAAGAGGAAGTAGGGCAGGGAGGGCGGCCGGATTGGCTGTCAGACGCTAGGGCCGCAGGGGGTTGGTGATTCAGGCCGTTGTGACTTCTGTCGCCCTCCTTGCCGGCCCATGCCCGCATCTTCTGGACCAATGCCCCGACTGGAGTCACGACTCCCGGGCAGCGCGCAACGACCCGTAGAAGCATCGTAGCTCGCGGCTGGTCGCCCAGCCTTTGCCGATGTGTCTCCTCTGGACGATGCACGCGGAAGTAACCTCCTTGGCTGCAAACGCCCATTCAGGAAACTTACCCACTACCGAAGATTGAATTGATCGGGACGGATACTCGAAGAGTTGCTGGCAGGACAGCGCGTCAAAAGAGGGGCAGGTGCCGTGCTTGGGGGTCTCGCGAGAGGCACCGATGGCCCCTTCCGTTGCCCGCGGAAGCACCTTACACTGCAAACCCGGCTGACAATTGCGCTCAGCGGCGGTCAGATGTATCTTATCGGTTGGGCCGGAGGTCGATAATGGAAGTTCCGGTTACTACACAGGAGGTCGCTAATGGCAAGCATTCCTAAGCATGTGCAGGAGTTTTTCCCAGGCAAGATGGCTTGGGTAGCCACTGCTACAAGAGAGGGAGTGCCTAACGTCACTCCCAAGGGGACGGTCCGGGTAATGGACGATCAGCACGTCATTTTCGCCGATCTCTTTTCCTTGAAAACGCGGCAGAACCTCGAGCAGAATCCTCGCGTGGCTGTAACGGTAATCGATCCGGCGACTGCCAAGGGGTACCAGATCAAGGGGACGGCAGAACTGGTCACGTCGGGCCCACTTTATGACCAGATGGCGGCGCAACTGAAGGCATCATCGCCATCACTGCCCCCGCCGAAGTACGTGGTAAAGATCGCGGTGGATTCTGTTTACGATCAATCCGTGGGACCAGATGCCGGCAAACAAATTGCCTAAGCGAGTAACAAGTTCCCTGGTTGGCGCATCGACGGCGCTCTGGGCCAGGTGTACGAACACGGCAAACGATACATCGCAAGCGCAGAGTGGTTCCTCAAACTTTCCGGCCCACCATTTTGCCGATAAGGTTCGCAGGTGAGCAACCATGCCATCTTCTGAGAAGGTCGTCTACACATCGCATGTTCGCATCGAGCGTCAACGCGGTCCGTTACGACTCGCTTACCTTCCCGTTGAAAAGGTCCCTGTCACCTTCGGGGTGCACTCAGAGGTTGCGAAGCATTATAAGGTCTCGTCGGACGCCTACCCGCCGCACGCCACGACGCTCGATTACCTAGTCGCCGCTGCTGCAGGCTGACTCACTGGAACCTTCGGTGGCGCGCTGGAAGCGCGTCAGATTGACGCATCGGATGGCAAGCTGACCTCGGAAGCGGTGGGCGAAATCGAACTGGACGGAAACGTCCTCGTCATCCGCCGGATCTCCGTCCATTATAAGCTTCGCGCTCCTCAAGAATTGCAAGAAACCATCGAGCGCGTTCATGCCATCCATGCGGATCGTTGTCCCGTTGCTCGCTCGATTCGAGCTGCCATCGAGATTCGAACATCTTTCGAGACCTTGGCTTCGTAGAGGGGGCTCTGGTTTGGATGTCTCGGCCACTTGGTTTAGAGATGGGAGTGAGTTCTTACTGAACTTCGGGAGAAGTTCCAGTTTCGAGCCTCTTAAGCGGGGCTGTCCGCTCACAAAGGAGGGATCTGAAATGAAGCGAGGGCACGGTGGTGGTTTCCTGGTGTCTCGACTGTTGGTGATTCTTCTGCCAGTCGCGGTGGTGCTACTCGGCTCACCATCCTCTGCGGCGCAGGATCAGATTTTGCCGCTCAAGATCAAGGTTGGCGAAAAAGCCCCCGATTTCGCCCTCCCCTCCGCCGACGGCAGAACCGTGGGGCTTTCGGATTACGCCGGCCACAATGTGCTCATTGATTTCTACCGTGGCTACTGGTGACCTTACTGCATGAGCGAACTCGGCGAGTTCGTCAAGCACGATGAAGATTTGAGGGCGATGGACGTTCTGGTGCTGGCCGTTAGCGTTGACCCTCCCGGCAAGGGCAAGTGGGCGCAGGAAAAGTTGAATGCGACCTTTCCCTTCCTTTCCGACTCGAAGGGCGAGGTGATGGAACTCTACGGGACCGGGTCGCCGGTATACCACAACCGCGAGGGCGGTATCATCAATACGCCGACCCTCGTGATGATCGATAAGACCGGTACGATTCGCTGGATTCATCAGGCAACGAATTTCCGGGTTCGCGAGGCGATTGAGGAAGATCTAGCCCAGGCACGGAAGTTAAAATAAGCAGAGACCTTGGACGTTGTTAAAGGGCGTAAGAGTGATACCAAGAAGCCTGCAATGAATCAGGGGACCAGTAGACCTGATGATGATAGATATCCTGACATGAGGGACTGGCCATGGCCTTGCGCCCAAGCTGGATGCGCTGCAATGTTCAGGCTGGGACTTGAAGGCTGTGTGTCGACTCCGGCGTATTGCCGATCTTCTTCGATAACGCGTCACATTCCTCATTTTGCTCACGAGGTATCCAGCAGAAGTTGATCTGCCATCCCCGCCCGCGCAGGTAAGCAAGCAACTCTTTGGTCTCTATGGCGATCGAGAGGTAGAGCCCTTTGCGGACACGCCACTTGCCATTGAGCTGATTTATGACCAGGTTGGAATCTCCATGGATCGTCACTCGCCCTGGCGGGCGAGGGGCGAGATATTTCAGGATATGGAGGACGCCGGCATATTCCGCCACGTTGTTGGACATTGCCTTGCCCTTGCCCACCACGCCATGATCTCTCAAGAGAACGGTTCCATCTTCACCTTTGATCACGACACCGAAGCTGGCAGTCCCTCCGGGATTGACCGGCTCGCAGGCGCCATCGAACCAGGCAAGGTATTCATTCATGCTGCCTTCTCGGCTTGGAAGAGGACGGGGAGGGGGTGGCGAGGAGGGCGTAGCAATGGGGGAGGGGTTGGAGATGGGGAGATTGTGGTGTGTATTCATCATCCTTCCTTTGGCAAATGCCAGAACTTTAGCTGGCATGGGTCCTGTCTTCCGGTCTTGGGGCGGCAGCATCAAGACAGAGTTCTCCTTAACTTCCTAACAATGAATGTTGCAGGTACAGGTTGTGATTAGGTGAATCATGTGTCTTATGTCCGCTCGGCTCGCCGCTGTGGGCGGTCTCGCCTTCGCTGCTTGTTGGAAATGCTGAAGACTGAGTTCTTGTGATGGCCGATCGTGCTTCCGATAGTCGCTCACTCGCGCCGTTGCCTGCGCTCGGTTCGCTGCACTTGCTGCGTTTGTCTATGCTTTATACCGGGCGTCTACGGAAGGCTCTGAGCGGTGGACACACTGGTAGCTACCTGTTAGCTACCAGATAAAAACCCTTGCCTACGTCAACGTATAGGTCTTCGGGAATTGTTCTGACCCCTTATCAGGAGACGGGTTAGGCTCCACTGCCTGACATGAGCCCGGTCCGGTCATTTGTCTAGATGGGTTATCTCCTGCGGTCTCACAGGTTCCGCAAGGAACCTGAGCCAGAGTCAGCACGTTCTTCTGTGCCAGAGAACTAGTCTTGCTATCCGTCCCCACAGACTGTCCAGGAGGTTTCATAGCGCATCCTGCGTTGTGTACCTGGGGCCTAGCTCCCTCTGGAGGGGCATCCGCTACCTCTACCCTGCTACGGATTACGTTGTCAGATACCGTGGGCTTAATCTTAGCTTCACGAACAAGCTGCTCATAATAAGCTTGAGCTGCTTCTCCGTGCCAAACCTTACAATTCTTAGCCATGGCACGACGGACGCTCCTGGCTTGCTGCCGGGCTTTCCGTCTTTGAGTGGCAGACGGGGTACGAACCAACATGCTTCCACGCCTTGTCTGTATCAGTCTATAACCCATGGCTAAGATCCTATCTGCCCGAGAACTTGTGAGCCAGAGGCAATGAGTTCCGGGGTATTGCCAGGGAGCCTGTGAGCCAGAGGCAATGGGCTCCCAGTTCAACAACCGATATTCCTAACTCAAATACATTATACAACATCAGGCGATGCACATGGGGCCATCGCGGGCATGCCTGCAATGAGTCCGGGAAAGATGACCCACGGCGGTTCTTCCTTCTCCGCTGTCTCGTCGTCGATGGGGCGTACTACAGAGACCGTTGCTTGCGTCACGTAACTGGCGGAGAGCTGCTTCTTGGTCAGCTTCATGTTTATAACCCACCCATTTCCGTATTTAGGCTTAGCTCTGGCCTTGCCTGTCAATACAGAGTCTTGTCTTCCGCTATGTCGTCTGTCCTACTTCATCGGTAGCGCCCGGCTGGGTTATGTCCGGACTTCCATGCCACATCATAATGCCTGGGACAGAGTGTGTTCGCAGGTGAAAGACGCATCATCCGGGATTAGCCAGCCATACGGGACCGGTTGCGGGTCACAGAGCCGGTACGTTTGAAGCTTGCTGGTTATCTGCCGTTCCATTCAGTCACCTGAGTTGCCAGCCGTCAGGCTGGCCTTGCAATGTGGGAGCTTGTGAGCCCGAGGCAATGAGCTCCCCGATCTTGTCCTTGCGAGGGAACAATCCGAATGCAGTCAATTGTCGATGGGATCGAGCTATGGCATGCATTTGATTTTCCCTATCCCTTGTTTCTCTGCCTCCGGTGAGGGAGGCCGGCAGCTACCGACTACCGGCCCTGAAACAAGGGAAAACCAAACTTCTGTCTTACACTCCTGGTTAGTATAGAGTTTCGGGCACTCGCGGACAGGCGAGAGCAGAATTATATTTGCCCTAAAATGAGAGGCTTACGAGCAGTGTCTCTTATCTCCCAACGATAAGACGGGAGCAGCAGGGACCTGCCTGCAGCGTTTGAACATGGAGAGCTTAGCGAAAGGTAAAGGCTAGGCCGTCAGGCAAGGGGAAGCCCTGACCCGGAACCCGATCGCATTGGTAGCTTGTGCTCCTTATCCGTTGCCGAATCTCGGGAGTGTGTGATAATCGCAATCCTCTCAGCTCGTTCTGGGTTAATATGGCTGGTCCGGACCCGTTATGGGTTTCGGGACCGCTAGGGGGAAGTTAACACATCGCCACTTTTCGTGAACTGGGGGAGAAACCGTAGATGGCTCTAGATTTCAAAGGGTCCACTTTTTCCACCTATTGGCAAAACTCAGGAGGTACACCGTGGATCGTCTCGTCCGGAGTATGCTAGCCTTCGCAGTTCTCGCCGTCGGTTTCGGGCCGTTCGCGCTCGCGCAGCAACCGGCCCATGCTGCAGGGGCACAGCCGGAGCCCAAGCGGTTAGCCATCAAGGCCGGCAGGCTCCTAGACGTGCGCACCGGCAAGGTCACGCTGGACGTCATCGTGCTCGTCGAGGGCGACCGCATCGCAAGCGTCGGCGGCCTGGTGCCGGCGGGCGTGCCGGTGATCGACCTTTCGGGTCTGACTGTGCTTCCCGGGCTGCTCGATGCGCACGACCACATCCTCGGCAACCCGAAGGACTGGTCACCCGCCGCGAGCCTGCGTATGTCGGCGCCTGAGGCTGCGATCTGGGGTGTGCGCAACCTCCAGGTTCTGCTCGACCATGGCTTCACTGGCGTGCGCGACGCGTGCGAACCCCTCGCGTGGGACTATGGTCAGATCGCGCTGCGCAAAAGCATCGAGAAGGGGTTGATTCGAGGTCCGCGCATAACTGCGGCGGGAGGCTGCATCTCCCTGACCGGTGGGCACGGGGACGAGGACGTCCTGGCGCCGGGCCAGGCGCTGCCACGTCTGCCCAACATCGCCGACACGCTGGACCAGATCAACGTCTCCGTGCGGCATGACATCAAGTACGGGTCGGACTGGATCAAGCTGATGGCCACCGGCGGCGTCATGGACCCCATGAGCGATTATCGCGTCCAGGAGCTATCCGAGGAGCAGATGGCCCGCGCAGTCGAGGTGGCGCATCGCGCAGGGAAGCGCGTGATGGCGCACGCGGAAGGCACTGAAGGAATCAAGGCTGCGGCGCGCGCCGGCGTGGACTCGATCGAGCATGGCACGATGCTAGATGACGAAGGTGCCGAGCTCATGGCGAGCAAAGGCACCTGGCTGGTTCCGACGCTGGAGACTTTCCAGCGCGGCCCCACGGTCGCCGCCTCCCTAGGCTCCGATCCCGCCAGCATCGCCAAGCAGAAGGCGATCTTGCCGATGCAGCAGGCGGCTTTCGAGACTGCGCTCAAGCATCGCTTGAAGATCGCGTATGGAGTGGATGACGACCCCGAATACGTTTCGAAGGAGTTCGGTGCGTTAGTACGAGGTGGGCTCTCGCCGCTGGGAGCGATCCAGGCTGCTACCGTCAACGCTGCAGAGTTGCTCGGCTGGGCGAAGGACCTTGGGGTCATCGATGCGGGTAAGTTCGCGGACATCGTCGCCGTTGACGGGGACCCTCTCGCCGACATCGGCGTCATGGAGCGGGTCGTGTTCGTGATGAAGGGTGGCGAGGCAGTGAAGAACGATCTCGGTCACCCTCGCTGATCGCGACCTGTGGCTGAGCAAGCCTTCACTCCGCCGTAACGACCATGTACTGCTCGAGCGCGCTGCCCGGCATCCGGAACGTCGTGAAAGTGAAGATAGTTTCTCACATGTTCCAACCATACACCGGTCGCTCTTCGGTCCAAATATTGCGTCCGAGGACACGGGTCCTACTTTGTCGCCGTATGGTGGGTAATCCCGGAACGTCGGTTGCGAGGGGCCAGCAGGCATAGATCGCACTAGGCCGTTAATCGCGGGTAACTGACGGGTGTTCTCCCCTGCAGGTTGCCGAGGACACCCCCATCGGCGTGTGAATCCGCCCTCACATCTTATTGTCTTGATGTCTGGCGCTCACGGGGTCCCGTGCTTACGGCAGGAAGTTCATGCGGCACAGGAGGTCCTGAAAACGCTGGTCGGAGCGCAGGGTGGGCCATTCGGGGAGCCATTCATTGAAGTCGATAATCAGTTTGGATAACCTGGGAATCCGTCAAAACGGAATGTCCTGGTCAGCGGTCTCGCTCGCCACATCGTTGAACGGGTTATCGGCCTCATCAGCTGGCTCAGCAGCCTTCGAGGACTCTGCCGCCTTTGCGCTGTTCCCGTTCTTGGCCGGCCCCAATAACCGCAGCAGCGTGACAACCACTTCCGTCACGTCGCGCTTCTTCCCTTCCCGATCCTCGTAGCTGCGCAACTGGAGTCTTCCTTCAATAAACAGGAACTTCCCTTTGGTGACGAACTCGCCTGCGATCTCCGCCCAGCGACGCCAGGCGACGCAGCGAATCCAGAGGGTGTTGGTCTTCTTCTCCCCATCGCCGTTCTTGTAAACCTCCTTCACGGCCAGGGAGAAGTTTGCTACCGGTATGCCGGCAGAGGTGAACTTCATCTCGCTGTCGGCGCCAGCGTATCCAATGAGCATGACTTTGTTCAGCATATGGGTATAACTGCCTCCTTTTAATGGGTGAGTAAGAACCGATGAGCAGGGCTCTGATTACGCCTATGCCTCATCAAAGCGGAACTTGCGGCTAATCCGATCACCTGCCAGCACATCCATATGAGCGGCGAGTTCTGCCATGCCTTCCCGTCCCTGGGCGCGAATCAGGGGCATGTTCCGCAAGGCATCCGTGTTCACTCCCTCCAGCAGGGCTCGCGCCTTATCTACCTGTTCCTTCAGCTCCTGGTCGTCCACCACGTTGCGCAAGTCAAACGTCCCGAGGAAATCGCGGAGTTTCTGGAGAGTTGATTCCCGCAGACGCTGCGGCTTGCCGTCCTGCTGATCCCCCAACCGGTCCCGTAGGTGGCACACCAACTCCAGCAGCGAGGCCCGCATCACCTGCTGGATTTCCGTACAGGCTTCCGACATCGCCACCACGGCCTTTTCGCGTTCCTCTTCGAAGAATCGGGCTGAGATCTCTCGGAGTTGTTCGGGCACGCCATAGCTGACGTATTGCCAACTTAAGGTGAAGTGGGAGCGCACCTCGTCTACGGGTGGGTAGTCAGCCGGGTTGTAGAGCGTGCGCAGTCGGCCAGCGGCTTCTTGGCAGAGGCGCGGATAGGCGCCGAGAAACGATTCCACCAGCACGCGTCGTTTATCCTTGAACTCGTGCAGCCTCTCGTCCACCGTCTCCACCAAGCACAGCGGCAAGAGGTGAATGCCAACCTCGAAAGGCAAGCACATGTCGTACAGGAAATGACGGATGTCGCCATCCAGGGTGCGGATGGCTTGCAGCTCCGGCGAGTCGAGCAGAGTCTTCGAGACGCGAATTAAGGCCTTGTCAGCATCGACTTCAACTCGGGAGGAGCTAACCTTTCGGCTGTTGCCCAGCAAGCCGAGATGAAGTTTGATGAAGACGGTTTGCTTGGCAAGCTCATTGTCCGAGCTTTGAACGCTCAAGATTGGCACTGCTGTTGCCATTTCATCCTCCTTTGTGTAGTGGGAACTGTTCAGACGGTACGTAGGTTCTTAGGGAGCCAGGTCATGGCGCTTGCAAAGGACGAAGTAACTTCCCCGGCTCCACATCTGAATCTTGTGAAGTTTGATCCCCGTGAAATGATTCCTTAACCTAATCGAAACGTCTCTAGGGCACTATGAACGGGAGACTCTTACCTCGCTGAACGGACGGCCCTGGTTTGGCGTTGGAAGGAAGACTTGCTGGCGTGTAAAACAATTCCGCCCTTCAAACGTCATAAGTAATAGAGCGAGGGGTTCTGGGCAAAGGGAGGGAGGCATGATCCTCAAGCTAGACGGTTCATTTCAGATTGACAATCTTCGGCGTTACCCGTCTGAGACGGTCGAAGCGGTGCGCAGCGCGCTGGTGGCCGGGGTGACCGCCACTGCCGACCCTCACCGCAAGGACTTCTACGACCTCGAAGCCGGGGATAACATCTTTTACATCCATTTGAGCCCAACCGGAACCGTGCTTTTGCTCGCCTGCTGTCGAAAAGAGCCTGCGCACCAAGCCATGCCGCGCGAAGCGCCGCTCCCCGAAGCGAGGGCCTACTGCTGACGGGGAAACTCGCACCCCCCCTCCCCGACACGCTGACAAGGGTTGCCAAACAAGTCAGGCCTCTGATTTCGAGGGGGACATGACGGTGAGCGGCCCTTCCAGATCGCGCATGACGCGTCCCCTGGGTGCTGGCGGGTTCTCCTGGTACTGATAAACGCCGGGAGTCGATGCGCTGATAAACTTCCCGGAAGCCGTCTGCCGTAGCACCTTGATTTGCTCCGCGGCGGATCGTGAAATCGGTACGATGTACTTCGCGGCCTGGGTCAGAGTCATGCCCAAGCGATGCGCCTTTCGACAGCACTCTTTGATTTCTGCGCCTGTCCAGCCTTCGTCGTTCGGCAGGTCACCGGAGACGTCGTACTTCTTGAGATAGATTTGCCAGATGACCTCGCGCTCATCAGGGGTAGGCAGGTCGAAGAAGAAAGTGCCCAACGTGAAGCGCCGGCGCAACTCCGGAGGAAGGCTTGCGATGGAGTTGCATGTCGCGATGAAGAGCATGCGCCCTTGCGAGACGGCATCAATGATCTTGAGCGCGGTGCGGAGCCGGTCAGTGGAGGCGCCTACCAGCGAACTTTCCATCGCGGCCAGATCGAACGCTATGGTCGGAATGCCGGCTGTGTTGCCAGTTGCTTTGGCTACGGCGCTCTTGGCCGCACCGGGTGGACCGGTCAGCACGATGCCGTCCGCCTCGCGGTCCTGCATGTAGGTCAGGATCGTTCCGGTCATTTCCGTCTTCACGCCGGAGAGGTCGGTGCCTGTCCCTGCGAAGGCTTTCTCGATCTCGTCGATAAACACGATGACGCGCGGAGGATCGACGCCGGCAAGCACTGCGTGCAGGAAGCTTTTTACGTTGCTCAAGCCGCCCAGGTCGTCAAAGGTCTCACCGCCTCGCCACACTGACAGACCTGGTGTCTGTTCAATGATCTGCCGCTTGCGTTCCCAGAGATCTTCGGTGTCTAGCTCCTTTTTCACCAGCGACATGGCGAGTGCCTGCTCTGCTGGGAAAGCAGCCAGGCCAATCAGCGCATCGACTGCTCGGTCGATCCTTGCGCGCTCGGGCTCAGTGAGATTGGCTGACTTGAAGGTTTCCCGAACGATCTGCTCCAGGTGAGTGGCGGAAGGTAGAGGCTCGTCCAGGACCAGGACATCCTGCGCCAACTCAGGTGGCAATGTCGCACCAGGAACTGTCAGCAGGACCAGCATTCGTCCTGTTGCCTTGAAGACGTCTCGCAAGTTCCAGATCCCTTGCATCACTCCAGGTTCGTTCCAGAAGCGGTGAGCGTTGGAGTAGAACAAGAGCCCGTCCTCGCAGAGCTGTTGGGCCAGAAACAGGGCTTCGGCTGGTCCCACAGTCTCAGGCTGGCGGTCGCCCAACACGCGTGCCAGTTGCTCGCCGATGTCCTTGCCGATTCCAAAGAGGCCGCGGATGACATCCCAGCCGAGCAAGGGTGGAAGTTCACGGCCTTGCTTCAGGGTCTCCATGAGCAACTGCGTCGTGCTGGCCGGGTCTGCTGTGCGGACTGCCACGAGTGGAGTCGAGACACAGTGAGCGGCGCGAAATGCCGACACAAACTCTTCCATAGATCGAATCATGTTGAGTGCTCCTTTCTGAATAAAGGGAAGGCATGAAGAAATGCAGGAGGTCTCTACCAGGGCAAGCCTAGTGTAGTGTCCGAGAATTAACTGGACAATGTTTTCCGTCTCTTTCTGCTGCGCGGCAGCGTACAGCCGGGTTGAATCTGTTCCAGAGTCTGGCGACAGCGGGAGAG
>Ga0326727_10010879_pt1 | contig 21453 bp, 13 predicted proteins | sample MB2enrmetagenome_FD_207643 | JGI IMG/M metagenome (GOLD analysis project Ga0326727, IMG submission 207643) | Lab enriched peat soil microbial communities from McLean, Ithaca, NY, United States - MB29MY | ecosystem: Environmental > Terrestrial > Soil > Wetlands > Peat | place: USA: New York...
GACCGATACTCCCGAACAACTGCATTGGCATGGCCAATTTCTGCCTACGGATGTCGATGGCGCGGCGGAAGAAGGCACGCCCTTCATCCCCCCGCATGGCAGCCGCCGCATCCGCTTCGTCCCCCGCCCTTCGGGCTTGCGCTTCTATCACACCCACGTTCGCGCGGGCGCGAATCTCAGCGCCGGACAGTACACCGGCCAGGTGGGCCCAGTGTATATCGAACCGAAGAATAACCCCGGCAATTACGATCGCGAAGTCTTCCTCACCCTGAAGGAATTCGAACCCACGCTCAGCCGCGGCGGCGACATGGCCATGGACTTCCTGTCGCCCGCAACCACCGTAAGGGAGCTGAAGGATGCTGGCGAGAACGCCATGCGAGCCTCGCTCGCCCAGGGCGCGCCGCATGGCTTCGAGGTCGGGTATGGTTCGTTTACCGTCAACGGCCGGATGCTGGGGAGCGGCGAGCCGGTCCGCGTGAAGCAGGGGGAACGCGTGCTGTTCCACATCCTTAACGGGAGCGCGACCGAGATTCGCAGCCTGGCGCTGCCGGGCCATACCTTCACCGTAGTGGCGATGGATGGCAACCCGATTCCCAAGCCGGTGTCCGTGCCGGGGCTTTGGTTGGGTACGGCGGAGCGGATCTCCGCCATTGTCGAGATGAACCACCCCGGAATCTGGATCCTGGGCGATACGGCCGACGACGACCGGCAGCACGGCATGGGTATCGTGGTCGAATATGCCGGCGAGAAGGGCAAGCCGCGATGGATCAAGCCCCCACCGTTTCCATGGAATTACGCCCGGTTCGGGAATCCGGAAGCGGCGGTTCCCAAGCCCGATCAGATCTTCGACATGACCTTCGCCAAGCAAAACGCCGCCGATGGTGGATTCAACCGGTGGACGATCAACGGTGTCGCCTTTTCGGAAGACCGTATGCAGCCCATGTTTCGCCTCAACGCGGGAAAACGGTACCGGCTGCACGTGCGCAACGCCAGCGATGACATCCACCCCATTCACCTGCATCGCCACAGCTTCGAGCTGACGCGCGTGGCCGGGCAGGCGACTTCCGGCGTCATTAAAGATGTTGTCATGCTCGGCGGCTACCAGGAGATGGAAGTCGATTTTACAGCGGACAATCCCGGCCTTACGCTGTTTCACTGCCATCAACAGGTACACATGGACTTCGGCTTCATGGCCCTGTTCGAGTACGCCTGAACCTGTGTCGAACGAGCGGTAGTATGGTGAGGTGAATATCCGATTTGCCTTACCCCTCCTGATGAGCCTCATGGTGGCGCCGGCCGCATTCGGCGAGATCCGTTATGTCGCAGCTAAAAAGCTGTGGCACCTCGAGGCTGGCCCGGTCTCCTACGTGATCGGCGTCAACGAGAAGAATGAGCTGCAGCCGATCTATTGGGGAAAGCGCCTGTGGCGGGATGACGACCTCGCGGCGGCGCGCACCAACCCCGAGTGGGCCTCCTTCGATAACAGCGGCAATACGACTCCGCAGGAGTACCCCGGCTGGGGCGGCGGCCGGTACATCGAGCCGTGTCTCAAGGTCACGCTGCCGGATGGCGTGCGCGATCTCGTGCTCAAGTATGTGTCGCACGCCATCGATGGCGATACGCTGCGCATCGAGCTTAAGGACATATCTTACGACCTGGGCGTAACCCTGACTTACCAAGTCTTCCCGGAGACGGGCATCATCCGCAAACACGCCGTCATACGGAACCGGACCAAGGCCGCGCTGACGCTCGAAAGCGCTCAATCGGGATCGTGGAATCTGCCCGTTGGCGAGGGGTATCGCCTGACCTACCTTTCCGGCCGCTGGGCCGGCGAGTGGCAGATCAATCGGGAACCGATCCACCCGGGCATGAAGGTAATCGAAAGCCGCCGCGGCAACACCGGCCACCAGGCCAACCCCTGGTTCGCTATCGACGATGGCAACGCCGCGGAGGAGCAGGGACGCGTCTGGTTCGGAGCGCTCGGCTGGAGCGGCAGTTGGCGGCTTTCCATCGAGCAGACCTCTCACCAGCAAGTCCGCGTTACCGGCGGGTTCAATCCCTTCGATTTCGGCTACCGGCTGGAGCCGGGCGAATCCCTGGAGTCGCCGCCTTTCTACGCGGGCTTCACGGAAGGCGGCATCGGCGAAGCGTCGCGCATCCTGCATCGCTTCGAGCGGCTGAACATAATGCCGGGCGGTGCTTCGGCGCGCCTGCGCCCGGTGCTGTACAACTCGTGGGAAGCCACCGAGTTCGCCGTCGATGAGCCGGGACAGAAGGCCCTCGCCGCCAAGGCCGCGAAACTCGGCGTGGAGCGCTTCGTCATGGACGATGGCTGGTTCGGAGCGCGCAACAACGACCACGCCGGCCTGGGCGATTGGACCGTGAATCCCCAGAAATTCCCGAACGGGCTGACCCCGCTGATCGACTACGTCAACGGCCTCGGGATGGATTTCGGCCTGTGGGTGGAACCCGAGATGGTGAATCCGGATAGCAACCTCTACCGGCAGCACCCGGATTGGGCCATGCACTTCCCCGATCGTCCGCGCACGGAGCAGCGCAACCAGCTTGTGCTGAACATGGCCCGCGACGACGTGAAGAACTACATCTTCGGGGTGCTTGATCGCCTGCTGGCGGAGAACCCCAAAATCGCGTTTCTCAAATGGGACATGAACCGGAACTTCTCCGAGCCGGGTTGGCCCGAGGCGCCGGTGGAGCAGCAGAAGGAGATCTGGGTCGCTTACACGCGCAATGTCTATGACATCATCGACCGGTTGCGCGCCAAGCACCCGAAGCTCGAAATCGAAGCCTGCTCGGGCGGCGGCGGGCGCGTGGACCTGGGAATCCTCAGCCGGGTTGAAGAGGTATGGACTTCCGATAACACCGACGCCTTCGACCGCCTGCGAATCCAGGAAGGGTTCAGCTACGCCCACACGCCGAAGGCCATGATGGCCTGGGTGACCGACGTGCCCAATTTCAATGGCCGCTCCACGCCGCTGCAATACCGCTTCCTGGTCGCCATGATGGGGTCGCTGGGAATTGGCGGAAATCTGAACAAGTGGTCCGATGCCGACATGGCCCTGGCCGCGCGCATGGTGGAGCTTTACAAATCCGTCCGATCGACCGTTCAGGAAGGCAAGCTCTACCGGCTCTTTTCGCCGCGCACCGGCGGATTTACGGCCAACCAGTACGCTTCCGAAGACGGGCACCAGGCCGTTCTGTTCGCCTTCCGCAGCGCGCAGGATTTCAGCTACCCGCCCCCGGCAGTCAGGCTCTTCGGTCTCGATGAGAAGGCCGTATACCGCGTGAAGACTATCGACGACAAACTCACTGGCGGCTTGGCAACCGTGAGCGGCGCCTACCTCATGAATCGGGGCGTCGATCTGCGCCTGGGTGGGGATTTCGACAGCACAGCCGTGATCTTCGAACGCGTTCCGTAAGCGGGGCGGCAACTTTCGCCCATGCCGTGGGTTAAAACAGCTATATAGGCCCGATAATCGCGGACCGGCTGTTTTATGCCCAGCGCACCACATCGCCACCTCGCGGCTGCTTGCGTTTTGATTTCATGCTGTTTCGCATCGCCGGCGCCGGGCGCGGATCTGTTCGAAACCCCCGGCCCACTGGCTCCCCGGAACCGGATCGACGAACTCGTCTTCGCCCGCTGGAAAGAGCTGGGCATCCAACCGGCAAATCTCTGCTCCGATAGCGTCTTCCTCCGCCGGGTCTGGCTCGATGTCACCGGCACCTTGCCTACTGCCAAGCAGTCCGTGGAGTTTCTCAGCAGCAACGATCCGAACAAGCGGGCCGTGCTCATCGACCAGTTGCTGGAGCGCGAGGAGTTCGCCGACTACGGGGCCCTGAAGTGGAGCGATCTGCTGCGCGTCAAGGCCGAATTCCCCATCGATTTGTGGCCGAATGCCGCCCAGGCTATTACCACTGGATTCGCGGCTCGCTGCGCCAGAACCTGCCCTACGACCGCTTCGCGCGCGAGATGCTCACCGCCAGTGGCAGCAATTTCCGCGATGCGCCGGTAAACTTTTACCGCGCCATGCAGAACCACGAGCCGGCGGGAATTGCCCAATCCGTGGCCCTGACGTTCATGGGAGCGCGCGCCGAGAAATGGCCCCCGGAACGGCTGGCCCAAATGGCCGCGTTTTTCTCCCGCGTGGGGTATAAGCATACCGGCGAATGGAAAGAGGAGATCGTTTTCTTCGATCCCGCCAAACCGGTCGAAGCCCGTCCCCTCATCTTCCCGGATGGAACCGAGGCCCGGCTATCGCCCGACCAGGACCCACGCGAGGCCTTCGCCGATTGGCTGATGGCTCCGCGCAACCCCTGGTTTGCGCGCAACATCGCGAATCGCATCTGGTACTGGCTGTTGGGGCGCGGCATCATCCAGGAGCCGGACGATATCCGCGACGATAATCCGCCGGAAAACCCCGCGCTGCTGGCATGGCTCGAAAGCGAGCTCGCGAGTTCGCGCTATGATCTGAAGCACGTCTACCGGTTGATCCTGAACTCCAGCACCTACCAGCTTTCTTCCATTCCCCGGGCCGAACCTTCTGCCGCGGCGGCCCACTTCGCGGCTTATCCGTTGCGGCGCCTGGATGCCGAGGTGCTCATCGACGCGCTCTGCCAGATCACGGGCACCAGCGAGACTTACACCAGCGCCATCCCCGAGCCTTACACCTTCATGCCGGATTTCGAGCGCGCCATCGCTCTTCCGGACGGCAGCATCGGCAGCTCGTTCCTGGAGATGTTCGGCCGTCCTCCGCGCGATACCGGCCTCGAATCGGAGCGCAACAACCGGGTCACGGATGCTCAGCGGCTCTACATGCTCAACTCGAGCCAGGTCCAGCGTAAGATCCAGCAGGGACCCAAGCTGGTGGCCCTCATGCGGGAGACGCGCAATCCGCGGGATCTCGTATCGCAAGTCTACCTGACGATTCTCTCCCGCTATCCCACCGATGACGAGCTGAAGCTCGTGGCGGCGCACGCGCAATCCGGCACCGCCAAAGGCCAGGCCGCCATCGTGGATCTGATCTGGGCACTCATGAACAGCGCCGAGTTTCTGTACCGGCATTGAGAGGACAAACGAGATGAACTCCCATCTCCGCTGGCTGCCGATCTCCCGACGGGAAGCCTTGCGCGAGGGCTTTTTCGGCGCGGCGGGCCTGCTGTGGGGCAGCCGCCTGGCCGGCGCGGTTCCAACGGCTCCGGCCGCCAAGGCGAAGTCCGTTATACAGATCTGGATGTGGGGAGGGCCCGCGCATCTCGACACCTTCGACCCCAAGCCGGAAGCCGGCGAGAATTACTGCGGCCCGCTGGCGAGGCCCATCGAAACCAACGTGGCCGGCATACGCATCTGTGAGCTGCTTCCGCTGCTGGCTAAGCAGGCGGACAAGTACTCGCTCATCCGCGGCATGACGCACGGCGTCTTTGCGCATGAGACGGCATCCTACACGGTGCAGACGGGCCGCATCGCGGGCGGACACGAAGTCTACCCCAGCGTGGGCGCGGTGGTGTCGCTTTTCAAAGGCTACAACGCGGGATACAAGGGATTGATTCCGCCGTATATCGTGCTGACGCAGCCGCAGGGCCGTTTCTCCGAAGCGGGTTTCCTGGGTTCGCGATACCAGCCCTTCGCCACCGGCGGCGATCCGGGGCAGGCGCGCTTCGTGGTGGAAGGCGTGGTAGGGCAGGGAATTGCGGATCAGCGCCAGCGCGAACGGCGCGAGTTCCTGCATCAAATCGACACCCTGGGACGCGCCATGAAAGGCGATCCCCAGTTGGCGGCGCTCGGTGGCGCCGAGGAGCAGGCGTACGAGCTGATCCTCGGAGATGCCGGGAAGGTCTTCGACCTGTCGCAGGAAAAGGACCCTCTGCGCGACCGCTACGGGCGGAACACGTTTGGCCAATCCTGCCTGGTGGCCCGGCGCCTCGTGGAGCGCGGCGTACCCTACGTCACCATCAACTACCAGGGAGGCTGGGACACCCACAAGCAGAATTTCCAGGTGATGCGCCAGCGCTTGCCGCAGATGGACCAGGGGCTGGCGGCTCTGCTCCAGGACCTCTCCGAGCGCGGGCTGCTGGCAACGACGGTAGTCTGGTGGAACGGCGAATTCGGCCGGACCCCCAAGGTGGATTGGGAGGCGCCCTGGAACGGCGGGCGCAACCACTGGGGCGACGTATTCTCGGCGCTCGTCGCCGGTGGCGGTTTCCGAGGCGGTCAGGTGGTAGGGTCGTCGGATGCGAAGGGCGAGCAGGTGAAGGACCGGCCCGTGTATCCCGCCGACCTCATCGGCAGCATCTATGAGCTGCTGGGCATCGACCCCGATGGCAAGCTGCCCAATCCCACGGGCCTCACCGCGCGCGTAACCCCCACGGCCGCGGAAGGGCTGCCGATAGCGGGACGGCTGAAGGAGTTCATGTGAAGCCGCGAGCCCTGGCGGTTGCAGCGATGGCCGCGCTCTTCGCTCCGGCCCCGTCCGCTCAGCAGCAGCAGGTGCCGCACCTGGCCTATGTCTATCCCGCGGGCGGGCGGCAGGGCGCTACTGTCGATGTCCGCGTGGGCGGGCAATTCTTGAACGGCGCAAGCTGGGCGTACATTTCCGGTCACGGAGTGGAAGTGAGCCTCGCGCGATACGTCAAGCCGCTGACCGGAGCGGAGGCGCAAAAACTGCGCGACGAGATTCAGCAGTTGAATGAAAAGCGCGCCGCCTCGCTCCGGCCGCCCTCCGGCGATGCGCCCAAACCGGTTTTTACCGACGCCGATCAAAAGAGGATGGCCGAGATTCGCGACCAGCTCGACGAGGTCCAGCGCAGGAATTCCATTCCCGGAATTGCCGAGATCGCGATTCTCAGGCTGACCATCGCGCCGAATGCCGCGCCCGGCCCGCGGGAGTTGCGGCTCGAAACGGCTGCCGGCCTCACGAATCCCGTCACTTTCTGCGTCGGGGAGCTGCCGGAATACAGCCGCAAGCCGGCCCGCGTCGCGCCCGCGTACAACGTGGTCAACGGCGGGACTCCCGTGATCCGGGCCGTGCCCAGCCAGCCGGAGCCGCCCATCGAGATCGCGCTTCCCGCCACCTTGAACGGCCAAATGATGCCCGGGACCTCCGACCGGTATCGCTTCCAGGCGAAGAAGGGGCAGCAACTGGCCATCGCGGCGGCCGCCCGGGAGCTGATCCCCTATATCTCCGACGCGGTCCCCGGCTGGTTTCAAGCCGTGCTGACGCTCCGCGATAGCGAAGGCAAGGATCTCGCCTCCGCCGATCACTTCTTCTTCCACCCGGACCCGCTCCTGAATTACCAGATCCCCGCCGACGGCGAGTACCTGGTGGAAATTCACGATTCGATCTACCGCGGCCGGGAAGACTTCATCTACCGCATCACCATCGGCGAGCTGCCCGTCATTACCAGCATCTTCCCCTTGGGCGGCAAGGCCGGCGCGAAAACCGCTATCGAGACGCTGGGCTGGAATCTGCCCGCGGCGCGAACCGTGGAGCGTCTCAAAGGTAAGGAGCAGGGCGTCTATCCGGTATCGCTGCGCAAGGATGGTTTGACCTCCAATGCTATGCCGTTCGCCGTGGATGACCTGCCGGAGACGATGGCTAAGCCTGGAATCGACCGGCGGGAGCGTGCTCAGCGGGTGAAGCTCCCGGTCATCGTGAACGGGCGCATTGCGCACGCGGGCGATACGGCCGTCTTCCGGATCTCGGGCCGCGCGGGCGAGGAGATCGTGGCTGAGGTGAAGGCGCGCCGGCTCGGCTCGCCGCTCGATTCCACGCTCCGCCTGATAGACGCCTCCGGCAAAGAACTGGCCTTCAACGACGACTTCGAGGACAAGGGCGCGGGCCTGCTCACGCACCAGGCGGATTCGCGCATCTTCTTCAAGCTCCCCGCCAAGGGAACCTACTACCTGCAATTGGCGGATGCGCAACGCAAGGGCGGACCGGAGTATGGCTACCGGCTGCGCATCAGCCATCCGCGGCCGGATTTCGAATTGCGCGTGGTGCCCGCGAGCCTCAATCTGCGGGCCGGTTCGACCGCGCCCATAACGGTCTACGCGTTACGCCAGGACGGCTTCACCGGCGATATCGCGCTGGGGCTGAAGGATGCGCCCGCCGGCTTCGCCCTAAGCGGCGCAGCGATTCCCTCCGGGCAGGACAAAGTGCGACTCACCGTGACCGCGCCGCGTGCTGCCGTGACCCGGCCGGTTGCCATTCAATTGACCGGGCAGGCCAGGATCGACGGCCACGAGGTGCATCGGACCGCCGTTCCGGCCGAGGACATGGAGCAGGCCTTCGCGTACCATCACCTGGTGGCCGAGAGCGCCTGGATGGTGCGGGTCTTGGGTTCGGGCGCCGGGGTCCCCTGGCGGCCCGTCGCCGCGCCCGTCAAGCTTCCGTCCGGCGGCGCGGCGTCCGTGCAGCTCTTTGTTCCTCCGCGGCTCCTGTCCGGTGTGAAAATGGCGTTGGACGATCCGCCCGAGGGGATATCGATTCAGAGTGTAACGCTGGCCGGCGACGGCGTCTCCGTGCTCTTACGCGCCCAGGCGGATAAAGCCAAACCGGGATTGAAAGGGAATCTCATCCTGCAGGCCTTTCGCGAGACGGCCGCCCCGGCCGCGGGCTCCCAGGCTCGCCGGCGCCAGCAGCCGCTGGGCACGTTGCCGGCGATCCCGTTCGAAGTGCTGGAGCCGGCGGCGCCACGCAAATAGCCCAAAGCCGCGGATTGGGCGTCCAATTGCACATGTTTTAGCAATGCAAACCCGCATCGCCATTCTGGCGGTTGTCGCCGTGCTACCCGCCGCGGCCCAGTTGTGCAGGCCGCAGAATGTCCAGGGCGCGTACGGCTTCCAGCTTTCGGGCGCCACAACCATTTCAGGCGATTCGAAACCGGTGGCCGGCATGGGCCGCCTCGAATTCGATGGCCAGGGCGCGGTGAGCGGCACGTCATCGGTGAATTTTGCCGGGTACTTTCTAGGCAACCCCGTCACCGGCAGCTATGACGCGCACGCCGATTGCACCATCGACTGGAGCCTGCAGGACGATTCGGGCGGGTTCCAGCATTTCGCCGGAACCTTGACGCCCGATCTTCAGCGTGCCACCTTTCGCCAGACCGATCCGGGCGGCGCGCGAAACGGCACCTTGGCCAAGGTGGCGCCCGTATGCTCGAACGCCGCGCTTCAGGGCCGCTACAGTTTCTCGATTTCCGGCAATGCCATCCCGATGGAACCCGGCCAGACCGCGCACCGGATTTCGCTCGATGGCGCTGTAACCGCCGATTCCGCCGGTAATCTGGCGCTGGTTACCCGCGGCGACTCCACGCCCGTGGGACATGCGTCGGTGGATTCGGATTGCATGGTGGAGATGGATCTGACCCCGCCCCAGGGTGCCGCGATGAAATTCCGCGGCGTCCTGGTAAGCGGCGGAAAGGAGATCCTGGCCATCGAGACCGACCCTGGTACCGCCGTGAAGGCGCGCTTCAGCTCCCGCTGACTATTCTGTCTCAGCGCCAGTCGTCGATCACGTAGGCATCCCCCCGGTTGAATCCCCCGGCATTGGGACGCTGCATGGCGACTCCCTGCACGGTGGCGCGATACCCGTGCGCGCGCATGCGCCGGTAGGCATCTTCGCGGGCCAGGCTCATGCCGGCTTCCAGCGTCACCCCGCGCGAGAGCGCCAACGCGTCGCAGGCTTCCAGCAATTTGTCGAAATGATCGCCCGCACCCGCGCCCCCTCGGGCCGCGCCGAACTTGATGTAACACGTCTTCACGCCGCCCTCGGATCCAGGTCCGTTCATGCACACCGCGAAACCATCGAGCGTGCCGCGCGTGTAGGTCAGCACGATCTCCCCGACGCGCTGCGCCAGCGTGGCGCGGATTTCGCTCGAGAGATCCAGTCCCTTATCGATTCGATCGGTGAGTTTCCGGCAAGCCTCGATAGCCTGTTCGCGCCGGCTCCTGGGAAAGGCCGATAACAAAACCGGCTCTTGCGCATGGCTAGCCTGTGGCGTGCACGTCATGAGCGCGGTGAGATAGCGCGGCCAGTAGCCGAACTTCTGGTACAAGCCCACGTGCTTGGCGCTCTGCGGGAACGTAAAAAGGCCGCTGTGCCGCAGGCCCCACCGGTCGAATATCTTCATGGTGGCTTCGAGCAGCCGCACCGCCACGCCGCGGTCCCAGTATTCCGGCAGCACGGTCAGCGGTCCGAAGAAACCGAACGATCCCCAGCGGGTGGCTACGTTCGATCCAATCAGGCGGCCGTCTGCGCGCGCCGCGAGCACCTTGACGTGGGGCGAGCGCCAGCGCGGCGTCATGAAATCGCGGTCGCCCATGAAGTCGAGCGGATTGGGTAATCCTATGAACGTTCCGAACGCCAGCCGAACGATGCGGTCCGCCTCTTCGAGTTCGCCCTCTTGAAGCGGGCCCACTTGGATGGCCCGGTTTGCCGCCATGGTTTCGCGCCTCCGGCGCTAGCCCCAGTGTAGCCGATCGAGCCCGGCTCACTGCTCGTCCGCGTCGTCGTCCGGATCGGTCGGTCTCCGTTTGTCGTGCAGAAAGAAACCGGCCGGCTTGGGCGCTTTGATATTCGAGTAAGTCCGCGGCGTCCGGGTGAGGTCGTAAAAGCCGGTGAGGTCGTTGGAGGCCCGCGCATCCGCGAAGTTGAGAGCCCCTTCCGCGATGTTGAAGTTGTGCTCCATGAAGCGGAGGACGCTGCCAAAATCGTGACGCGAGTTGTTGATATAGCCCGCCGGAGTATACGCCGAGATGAAGATCAGCGGCACGCGAAAGCCGTTCTCGTAATCCCCCTGCGGCTGAGCCAGGAACGTGGGCCGCTCATGGTCGTACCAGCCTCCCCAATCGTCCCAGGTAATCAAAATGGCGGTGTTTTTCCAGTAACCGGCATTATCGTCGCAGCCGGTGCTGTTGCCGATGGCATTCACGATCGCGGATACCCAGGAAGGTCCCCCTCCGTCGTTGGACTGGGCGTGATCCGAATTCTCGCCCGAGGGGATCACCCAACTGATGGAGCGCAGGTTGCAACCGGCGATGTCCTTCAAGACATCCGCGGGCGCCAGGTCGACATTGCTCGACCATTCCGTTCCGGCGCACTTGCCGCCGGGGCCCGTGGATTGGCAGATATGCGAAATGGCATTGGGGGCCGTCCAGATCGATCCCGCGCTGGGCGCGTAGTATCTCCAGGTGATGGATGCGGTCAGCAGGTCGGCCATCGTGGAGTGCTCGAAGCATGGGTAGATCTTCTGATTCTCGCCGGTGGGATCGATGAGCTGAACGGTGGTCCCCGCCGGAGCCGCGCAGCCCGCGGTGGTGCTGGTTCCCGACATGTTCTCCGAGGCAAAGATGCCGGATGCGTCGTCGAACGCGCTGGGCGCCGAGGTCCCCCCGAAAATGTACTGGTGGGCCGGGAAACTGGGACCCTGGTTCGTCTGGAACATGTAGTTGGCCCAGCCGTATTGCGTGGCCATCTCGAGGTAGGGCGTAACCATCCCGATGGTGTTATCCACATAGCGGAACTGAGGCTGGGCGGGGCACTTGCCGGTACATTTGACGCCGGCCGAGCCATCCATCTTACAGGCGCTGGTCACTTTGTCCACATCGCACTGCGCGACAAACGCCGAGTGGGCATGGCTCAAGTCGTACTTATTAGCCAGCTTCACGCGCGCGGGCTGCGTCACGCCGGTGGGCGACGTCTTGTCGAGCCAGTTCGCGGTTTGAATGTCGTACTGCGATGCGGTCGGGTTCGTGCTGCACGAATTAGCCGAGCCGAAAGGGGGCGAGCAGAGACCCTGGAAAAGATTGTCCGGCGTGCGATTTTCCTGAAAGATCACGACCACATGCTGAAAGCTGGAGATCTGGGCGCAGGCGCCCCAGGCGCCCAGGCAAACCAGGAAAACGTTGCGCGAAAAAGCCATTTCGTATTCTCCAGTGCGTCGGCAAGCCGGTACCACGGCGCACACAACAACTAACCCAGCCAAGGTCACATAGTTGCGGAGTTGGCCCCCCTGGCGCGTGGCTTTGCGAGGTGAAAAGTGGTATAGAAAGAAGGCATCGCCTCGGGAGGCGCATCATGCAAAGAAGGAATTTCTTGGCACTCAGCGGCGGGGCCTGGCTCGGTTCAGCGGACCAGGCTGGCGCCGCGCCCCTGCCGTTTCAGGACGAAAAGAGCAAATTGAAGATCACGGGCGTGCGGCTGGTGCGGCTGCGGCCCAGACGGCCGGTTCCCGCTTACAAGCCGGCGCCGGGTTCCTGGTCCACCCAGGGTGCGGAGGTGGCTAACCCCATGTCGATCTACCCGGAGTATAAGGCGACGCGCTCGCTGTTTTCGCCCGACCCCGGCGGGCTGGGAGAATTCACCGTGGAGATCTCGACCGACAAGGGCGTGAAGGGCTACGGCAGCGGCGGGATCGGCGGAGGCGAAGTGGTCACCGGCCATTTCACCAAGCTGCTGATCGGCGAAGACCCCTTCAACATCGAGCGCATCTGGGACATCCTGTTCCGCTCCAGCCTGTCCTACGGCCAGGCGGGAGTGGTGGCCCACGCCATCAGCGGCGTGGACCTGGCCCTCTGGGATTTGATCGGTATCGCGCTGGGGATGCCGGTCTATAAGCTGCTGGGCGGCGAAACCAAGGCCCGTATTCCCACCTACTGCACCGGCAACGATATCGAACAGCACTTGAAGTTCGGGTACAAGGGATTCAAGCTGGCCGTGCCCTACGGGCCGGCCGACGGCCGCGACGGGTTGAAGAAGAACACCGAGTTGGTGCAGAAGACCCGCGAAATGGTGGGGCCGGATGCCAATATCATGCTCGACTGCTGGATGGCTTTGAACGAGACCTACACCCTGGAGTTCGCCGAGATGGTGGCGCCCTATCGCGTCTATTGGATGGAAGAATGCCTGCCGCCCTACGATTTCGCGGGCTTCCAGAGACTGCGAGCGGCCATCCAGTCCACGCGCATCGTGGGCGGCGAACACGTCTATTTCCGCTATGGATTCCGGCAGGCGGTGGAGCACAATGCCTTCGCCATCTGGCAGCCGGACATCCACTGGTGCGGAGGCCTGACGGAGCTGCGGCGCATTGCGGCGCTGGCCGCGGCCTACGACATTCCCGTGATCCCGCACGGCGGGGGCGTCGAGGACTGCGTGCATTTCACGATGGCCACGGTGAACGCTCCCTGGTCCGAGATGTTCATGCCGGCGCCCGGCGGGCCGGACGAAGTGTACCGGCGCTTTGAGGAAGACAATCGGATCACGCGCGGCCCCGAGGGCATTTACATGCGGCCCTCCGAACGGCCCGGATTCGGTTGGGACCGCGAGGTGGTGAGCTGAGCTTGTCCCGGACGCTGCCTGCCCGAGGCGTGCGAGACTAAAGGTTTCGAGGATCGCACGGCATGTACTTCGCCATCGGCTCTCCCACCGCCGCCCTTTCCACCTCCGATCTGCGCGCGGCGATCTCGAGTGCCTTTGCCGCGCTCGGCCAGCGCCGCCATGTCTTGGCCGTCCCGCCGGATTTCACGCGCTTTCACTCGCGCGCCGGCGAGATCACGCGGTTGATCGCGGAACATTATGGGTCCCGGCTCGGCGCCATCCTCCCCGCCTTGGGAACTCACTCCCCCATGACCGAAGAGCAGATCGCCGCCATGTTCGGCGATCTCCCGCGCGGCCTGTTCCGCATTCACGATTGGCGCCGGGACCTGGTCACCCTCGGCGAAGTCCCCGCCGCGTTCATCGCCGCGCAGTCTGAAGGCCAGTTGAATTATTCCTGGCCCGCGCAAGTCAACCGCCTGCTCGTCGAGGGCGGTTTCGATCTCATCTGTTCCATAGGTCAGGTCGTGCCGCACGAAGTCATCGGCATGGCCAATTACAACAAGAACATTTTCGTGGGCACTGGCGGCGCCGCGGGCATAGACCGCAGCCATTTCCTGGGAGCGGTGTACGGCATGGAGCGCATGATGGGCTGCGCCGATACCCCCGTCCGCCGCGTGCTCAACTACGCCTCCGAGCATTTCGCGCGCCACTTGCCCATCGTCTACATCTTGACCGTGATCGCCCGCGACGATGCCGGTGGCCTCGCCACCCGCGGCCTGTTCGTGGGCGATGACGCCGAGTGCTTCGAGCGCGCCGCCGCCCTGAGCCGCACGGTGAATTTCGCGCTGCTATCGCGCCCCATCCGCAAAGCCGTCGTGTACCTCGACCCCTCCGAATTCAAGAGCACCTGGCTCGGCAACAAAGCCATCTACCGCACGCGCATGGCGCTGGCTGATGGCGCCGAGCTGATTGTGCTCGCCCCCGGCGTGAAGGAGTTCGGCGAAGATCCCGCCATCGACCGGCTCATCCGCAAATACGGCTACATCGGCACGGGCTGCGTGCTGAAAGCCGTCCGCGAAAACGCCGACCTGGCGGACAGCCTGGGATCGGCCGCGCACCTGATCCATGGATCTTCCGAGGGCCGCTTCACCATTACTTATTGTCCCGGCCATCTCACGCGCGCGGAGATTGAGGGCGTTGGATTCCGCTATGGCGATCTTGGGGAGATGATGGCGCGCTACAATCCTGCCCGCCTGGCCGATGGATTCAACACGATCGGCGGCGAAGAGATCTTCTTCGTCTCCCATCCGGCTCTCGGTCTGTGGGCTTGCGACCGGCGGTCCGCCTGATCGCGCCCTACCGCACGAATTCCACTTCCACGCGCCGCGGGATCAGCCCGGCTTCGTACCCCAGGTCCAGCAGCTTCTGCGCGGCCCGAGGCACCACCTCGCCGCCATCCATCGTGTAGTGGTTAACGTACATCCCCACGAACTTCTCGGCCTGCCGCGTATCCATGTTGCGGGCGAATTGCAGCGCGTATTCCAAAGCCTCGGCGTGATTGTCCAGCGCGTATTGGATGCTCTCGCGCAGAAGCCGGCAGCACTCGCTCTGGATCTCCCTCTCCAGCGATCGCAGCAGCGCGTTGGCGCCCAGCGGCAGCGGCGCCTCGTAGGTCGATTTGAACCATCGCCCCAAATCCACCACCTTGTGGAATCCCTCGCGGTCGAAGGTGAGCTGCGCTTCGTGAATGACTAGGCCCGCATCCACCGATTTCTCGCGCACCGCATCGGGTATCTTATCGAACGGCGTGATTACGGCTTCGAAATCCGGTTGAAACAGTTTCAGCGCCAGGTAGGCCGTGGTCATCTTTCCCGGCACGGCGATGCGCTTACCCTTGAGTTCTTCCGCTTCCATCGGGCGAGGCGCGAGGACCAGCGGTCCGTACCCATCCCCGATACTCGATCCCGAAGACATCAGCACATATTTATCGGCTATGTACGGATAGGCGTGATAGGAGATCGCGGTCAGCTCGTAACTTCCTTCCACAGCCTTGCGGTTCAGCGTCTCGATGTCTTCGAGAACATGGCGGAACGCCACTTTGGACGACCGGACCTTCTTGGTCGCCAGACCATAGAACATGAAAGCATCGTCGGAATCCGGGCTGTGGGCGCTAACGATCTCCCTGGCTGCTGCAACCAGTGTCATAAATGTGGAAAACTCACCCTAGTGTACAACACTGCGCAAGCTCTGCGAGGGTCTTCAGAAAAGCCACTGGTGCCCCGCAACTCGTGCTCACGAAGGCCACGACGTCGGGTCCGCGAAGCTACTCTACCCCTCCAATTCGGGGAGGATTAGTGGAACTGCTGAAACGCAGGAACTAATGATAAAGGGCGGTCGCCTGCCGCCCGCGAGCTGAGAAAATCCGTCGGCGATCGTCACTTCGCGCCTCGCGCGCCGTGCCTGTTCTACGAGGCACCTTACAATCCGATCGCTCAGACTCTCTTGTACTGCCTGCTCACTTGCCGCAGACGAGGCCGCCCTCATCTTCGCCGGGTTCTATATGGTCACCTCCTGCCGATCCTGGGTGGACCGGCCGTAAACGGCGTCGGAATCGCAACACCGGCTCGATTCCGATTTCAGTTTCGCGCCGCTTGGTATTCTTGTCAATGGCGGTGGCGCCTTAGATCGTCGCCGATTGCACTGAACCTAACACTCGTGTTTCGGAGGTTCTTCTCGAAAAAACGCGAGCCTCTGGCCGGCGCGCCCGCCGTGCGGCGCCAGAAGAACTACTCCGCGCGTACCGGCTACGTTTATCAATATTTCTATGAAGGCCATCGGCCTCATCCCGCCGATGGCCTCGAGTTTGTCTTCAGCATCTCGGCTGATCGCAAGAACTGGACGCCGCTCGCGGTCGTTGTGTCCCACGCCGCCTTGCGCGCTTGGGAACAGGCCCACGGGCGTCAGCTCACTTCCACCGAACGCTATGCCGTCGCTAAAATGGCCCTGTTCCAAGCCTTCGATGAGCGCCCCGTCCCCGCCCTGATGAAAGACCCCGTCCACGTTCGCGCCGCCGATATCGAAGCTATCGTAGACGATCTGGATCTGTAACGGCCGGATTCGCCCGGCTGCTGCGGGTATGGTGCCGCCACGCGTTCGTCGAAGGGCGCTGCATGCGGGCCGCCAGGCGCGGTCGCAGGCTGGCGGTTGCCGTCCCGCCCACTGGAATCAAGGCTTCGTCCGCGTAGGAATCCGGCCCCGTGATTCCTATAAAGTTATCCCCGGCGGTGGCGCCGGTCGGCACCACCACGTTGAGCTGGTATAGTCCAGCCAAGGTCGGGACCAGGCCGGCGAAAGAGACTGTGGCCGCTACTCCGTTAAAGTCGACGGTGAACGTGTTGGTGGTGTTGATCAGGCTGGTCGATGACGCAGGCGCGCCATCGGCAACCGTCGGGCTCACGGCGCCGAGGCCGCTGACATATATCAGCACCGTTTCGCCGGGTTGCGCCGGGTTGGCTTCCGTCACCAGCGAGTAGTCGGCGCTGTGCTGAATCGCGCCGTAGCCAAGCCCGCCGGGGTTCTGCGTGAAGACGCCCGGAGCGGTTTCGCCCGTGTACGTGGTTACGGTATTCGAGGAAGCGCCGTTGTTGATCACCTGGATCTGCGCCACCGAAGCGGTGGTTTCATAGGGCACGATCGCCTCGATCAACCCCGGCGATGCGTAATAGAGCGGCGCCGCGACGTTGTTAATCATGACCTTGACCCCGCCGATGTTGGTGGGGAAGGGAAGCGAGGCTGGCGGCAAGCCGCTGGGCGCCAACCCGCTGCCATACAGGTCTATGAACTCTCCGGGGACGATGGCCGCCGTGAAGGGCGCCGAACTGGCGGCGTTCACCACTCCTTCCGAGTTCAGGAATACGCCGGAGCCGCTGAGCGTCGGCGCAGCCAGCGCTACGTGCAGGCCCAGGGAGGGGCCGATCCCGGACCCGATCCGCGCCGTGCTATTGGCCGCGTAGCGCGTGTACGAGTCGCTGTACGTGCCGGATGAATTCGGCGAAAACGTGTCGCTGTAGGTGTAATCCATCGCGGCGGAGTTGAACACTGCGTCGAGGCGCTGATGCCCTATTATCGCGCCGCTGCTGTCATTCATCGCTCCGTAGTAGGTATCCAGATAACCCACATCGTTGCTATCCACGGGCTGGTCGATCCCCGCCTGGTAATACAAGCCCCCGAAGTTGGGCGTGCCGCTTCCCGTGCGCACACCCACCAGGAAATCCCACGACGCGGGCGATCCGCCGAAAACGAAATTGCCGTCCGGCGAAATGTACAGAAACTTCTGCCCGGAAAGCAGGGCTGAGCCTGAGGATGAGCTCGGTATCGCCAGGTTATATGCTGAGTTGCTGATGGTGTATTTATAACTGCTATAACTCTGGGTGATTTCCTGGGAGCCGTCACCACCTATGTACCCTGTTAGGGTGAAGCTTCCCAGGCTGCCGGCGCCGTTCGGATTCACCTGGAACATCGCGCCAACGCTGTACGCCCCGCCTGTCGCCTGCCCTTCGAGGAGGTCGTACAGGTTTCCGGAAAGATCCATGTCCGCTATCCAGTAGGATCCCTGGAAGGTCGCGAGCGACGTCTGGGCCGATACCGGCGCGGCCACGAACAGATCGTTAAACCCGTTCGAAGTCTCCGTGGTGCTGCCGACGAAAATGCCTTGCTGCGAAACCAGCCCGTAGATATAATCCCCGGACGAAAGCGGATTGGATAGGAACCCGTAACCCGAGGCCGCAATGGAGTACGTGCCAGTGGCCGGGAGGCTGTACGCCGCGAGCCACGCCGAGCATGTCACCGCACCCTCAGCTTCCCCTTCTGCGAGCACGTAGGCATCCAGCACCGCGCAATTGGTGCTCAGCGTGTATGTCCCGGTTCCGCTGAAGGAAATTTCGCCGTAGATCGCGACGGCCTCGCTGAGGTCTCCGTAGTCGTCTCCGACGACATAGAGCACCTGGCGGAAGTAGTATGTGCCGCTCAGGAGGCTGTTCCCGCTGGTATCCCAGGTCTGGGCGGCCGCCGGCCAGCCCGTAGCGGCAATGAGAACCAACGCGAGTGGAGCGAGTTTCATCATTCTCATATCCTGAATTGAAATCACCAGTCCCTATGATAAAAGATGCGCGAATACCATGCGCCTGAAAATCAGACGCATTCGCGGTCACCGCGGTTGCCGCCCTCTATGCCCCGTGTGCTAATTTCGGTAGGGGACGGCCAGGAAGCCGTTCCCATTTTCTATGACCATGTCGAAAACCCTTGCTTTCTTATTGATTTCCGCGCTTTCCGCAGGGGCCCAGCCGGGGTCCATCTCCGCCGAACGCATCCGCGAGCACACCCGTTTCCTGTCGAGTGATCTGCTCGAAGGCCGCGGCGTCGGCCAGCGCGGCGGCGATATCGCCACCGCGTACATCGCCACCCAGTTCGCCCTGGATGGCGCCAAACCGGCCGGAGATAATGGAACTTTTTTCCAGAAGGTCCCGTTAGTGGGTGTCGAGACTACTCCCGGCGCGCAGTTATCCGCCACTGCCGGCGGCCAGGCCGTCGATTTCAAGTATCTGGATGATTTCGTCGGCGTGAGCCAGCGCCAGACGCCGCAGACCGATTTCGACGCCGAAGCCGTCTTCGTCGGTCATGGCATCGCCGCCCCGGAATGGAAATGGGACGATTTCAAAGGCGTGGATGTCAAGGGCAAACTGCTCGTGCTCTTCACCAACGAGCCCACTTCCACCGACCTCGCGTTCTTCGATGGCCGCGCCCTCACCTATTACGGCCGCTGGAGCTACAAGTATGAAGAGGCTTTGCGCCGCGGCGCCGCCGGAGTTCTAATCATCCACACTACCCCGACCGCCGGTTACGGCTGGGAGGTGGTGCGCAACTCCTGGGCCCGCGAGGTCCCCTTCGTGAAGCTTGCCCCCGGCGAATCCTCGCTCGCTATCCAGGGATGGGTCACCCGCGAAGCCGGCCAGAAGCTCCTGGCCCTGGCCGGCCAAAACGTCGATGACCTGCTGGCCGCATCCGAAAAGCGCGATTTCAAGCCCATCCCCCTCGGCATCCGGATTCGCGGCAGCCTGCCCGCCAAGGTGCGCGCCCTCGACTCCCGCAACGTGGCCGCCGTCGTCCCCGGCAGCGATCCCAAGCTGAAGGACGAGTACGTCATCTTCAGCGCCCACTGGGATCATCTGGGCATCGGCACCCCCGTGAATGGCGACAGCATCTACAACGGCGCCATCGATAACGCCACCGGCTGCGCCATCCTCATGGAGCTCGCCCGCGCCTGGGCCGCGCTCCCCCAGAAGCCCCGCCGCTCCGCCTTATTCCTCTCGGTGACCGCCGAAGAGGGCGGTCTGAAAGGTTCCGAATACTACGCCGCGCACCCGCTCTTTCCCGCTGCCAAGACTGCTCTCGATCTGAACTACGATGCCCTCTACCCCTGGGGCCGCGCCAAGGACGTGGTCATCACCGGCGCCGAGCGCACCGACGTCTACGCCCTCGCCCAGCAGATCGCCAAACGCCTCGATCTGGCCATCTCACCCGACGCCCAGCCTGAGCAGGGCCACTACTTCCGCTCCGACCACTTCTCTTTCGCCCACGCCGGCATCCCCGCTTTTTCCATCGAGCACGCCACCGAGTTTGCCGGCCAGCCCCCCGGCTATGGCCAGAAGCTGGCTGAGGAGTACAACGATAAGCATTACCACCAGCCCTCCGACGAATTTCGGGACGATTGGGATTTCACCGCCCTTGAGCAAGCCGCCGAATACGGCTTCCTGCTGGGCCGCGAAGTGGCCAATCAGGATAAGCTCTCCGGCTGGCGCCCCGGCGACCAGTTCCATCGCTGATTGCGCGCGGGTTTACGGCCACCTCACCACCGTGAACCCGCGCAGCGCCACCGTGTCACCGGGCGCCGTGGCCGCCCCTTGGAAATCCACCGTGATTCCTGCGGAGTAGTCGTCGCTCGCGGCTGCCACGCCGGCCGCCAGGCTCAACGCCGCGCCCCAGCTCTGGCTGCTCACCTGCGCTCCGTCTGCCGTGATGGCCGCCTCTATCCACCCCGTCAGTAGTTTCTCGGACCCCGCGGCCTCGCGGTGCAGCGCCGTGGTCCCGCCCCAACGCACTTCCACGCTCCAGCCCGTGTCGCCGTTCCCCTGGCGCGCGAAATCGAACCGCGCCTCCACGCGATCGCCCGGCATCAGTTTTCCCGGCGGTATGGCGCACTTCGTGGCGGCGCCCGTCCCGCTGCACAGCACCTCCGGCGTGGGATGCGTTTTTCCCGCGTCCGAAGCCCCTAGCCGGTAGGCCGGCCTCTCGAGCGAACCCGACCCGTCGAGCCGGTACGAAGCCAGCAGTGTGTCTCCCGGCTGCGGAGTGTCAGACGTCACGAACCGGACTGTCGCGCCCGTTAAGATGTAATCCTGCCCCGTCTTCTGCAGCATCCCGTTCCGGTATAGTGCCAGGCTCGTCGCCGGATCGGGGGTGTCCGAAAGCGTGAACGACGTGTTTGAGCCGTCCACAATGCCCGCCGGCAAATCGCCGTCCATGTATGCAGGCTGCACCCCGCCGCACGGCCCCGAGGATCCATCCACGTGCACGCAGTCCGTGGCATTGCCCACGGCCGATTCCAGCGCGCCCAGAGCGTTCACCACCGCCGCCCGCCCGGCCGCGTATCCGGGCCCCATCTGCGGGCGCGCGGCCAAGTCCGCAATCAGCCCCACCACATCGCTCTCCTGGATGGTGGTGTCCGCCGCGGCGCCCCCATTGCCACCGCCGCCCGTCTCCGCTCCCGCCGTCGCGACTCTCACGTCCCGCACCCGCATTGGCTGCGCGCTCGCCGGCACCGACCACGTCTCCTGGAACTGCACGCGCCCGTCGCTGTTGTAAGTGACGGTGTAGTACACCGCCGGGCTGCCGCTCGTGGTCGGCACGAGCTGCACGTGCAGGTTCCCGGCCACCACTATCACCGTAGTGCTCTGCGTCACGATGTCCGAATTATCAGACGCCTGGAAACTCGTCCAACTGATCGTCAGTGTGCCGTTGAAGGGCGTTCCATCGGCCTTGTACAGCACGTCCTGAATCGTGGTCA
>Ga0326727_10010884_pt1 | contig 21450 bp, 19 predicted proteins | sample MB2enrmetagenome_FD_207643 | JGI IMG/M metagenome (GOLD analysis project Ga0326727, IMG submission 207643) | Lab enriched peat soil microbial communities from McLean, Ithaca, NY, United States - MB29MY | ecosystem: Environmental > Terrestrial > Soil > Wetlands > Peat | place: USA: New York...
ACTTCAGGAGCTTTGCCGCAAGCGATCCCGACCTCGGCGAGCGCGAGCCAGGCACCCAAAGCGAAGAGACTCGGGCCGGCGCGGGGCTGCGCATTGCCCCCTTGTCGACGGTGCGCACCATCTACTCCTCCGCGTGGGAATTGCGAGCGAACGACGCCGGCGCGCTTCTCGTCTATCGCGTGCGCGGCAATGGCTTCCTGCACCACATGGTGCGCAACCTGGTAGGAACCATGGTGGATGTGGGCCGCGGGCAACTGGCGCTCGAGGAGATTCCGCGGATTCTTGCGGCGCGCAATCGCTCCGCGGCAGGTCCCACGGCGCCGGCGCGCGGCTTGTTTCTGCACTCGGTGGAGTACGACGAGACGGCATTCTCACCAAATAAAGATTGAATTCAGACTGAATTCGGTCTATATTTAGTTTGTATTGCAGGATTGCGGAGGCCCAGGTGCGTTATTCTACACAGATCAAACCCATCAGTTACGTGAAGGCTCACGCGGCCGAGCTTCTCGACCGCATCGCCGAGGAGCGCGAGCCGATCATCATCACGCAAAACGGCGAGGCGCGCGCGGTGCTGATGGACGTGCACTCCTACGAAGAGTTGCAGGAGACCATGGCGCTACTGCAGATTCTTGCTATTGGAGACAGGGAGATTGAGCGCGGAAAGACCTACGCGCTGAAAGACGTAATTAGAGACCTGCGCGCACGGCAGCCCCGCCGAGGGCCGACGAAATCTGCAGTCCTTTCTGCTGCGGCGCCTCGCAGCCGAGTAAGCAAGAAAGAACTCTGAAAGAGTGCCGACTCCACTCTGCTCTGCATTCCCTGCTACCCTGAATCCATTGCCATGCCGATTCTTTCCCCAACCTCGGCATTTTCGCGCGTGACCGCACTGGCCACGCAACGGCCCGTTCATGCGGCGTTTTCCTGGCTGCACGCGAATCCCAAAACTATTCTGGATTGGCAGATCGATCTGGTGGGCATTCCCGCGCCGCTGAACGGTGAGCAAGAGCGGGCGCTCTGGCTCCAGGCGCGTTTCCTCGAGGCCGGCGCGAGTGCGGTCGAAAGCGACGCGGCGGGCAATGTGCTTGCGGTTTTGCCCGCAACGAATTTGCCCACGGAGAGCACCGGCCCGGCGGTCCTGCTTTCGGCGCATCTCGATACCGTCTTTCCTGCCGGCACGCCGCTCCATCCCGCGATGGTCAACGACCGTCTGCAAGCTCCGGGCGCGTGCGACAACGCGGCGGGCGTGGCGGGAATGCTGGCCATGGTTCATGCCCTCGTCCACGCCAAGGTTGAATTGCCGGCGCCGCTTGTAGTGCTGGGCAATGTGGGCGAAGAGGGCGAAGGCGATTTACGCGGCGTGCGGCATTTTTACGAGCACAGCCCGCTCGCCGGGCGCGTGGCCACGCACATTGTGCTCGATGGCGCGGGCGCGGAGGCAGCCGTGACGCAGGCGCTGGGCAGCCGGCGCTATCGCGTGACGGTTACCGGACCGGGCGGCCACAGCTTTACCGACGCGGGGACACCGAACCCGATCGCCGCGCTGGCCAAGGCGCTTGCCCAGGTGGCCGAGACGCCCCTGCCCGAGGAGCCGCGCACCACGCTCAATCTGGGGACGGTGCGCGGCGGCATCAGCGTGAACTCGATTCCCGAGAGCGCCGAGGCCACGGTGGATTTCCGCTCGACGGCCCCGAGTGAATTGCTGCGCCTCGAAGTTGCGCTCGATCGCGCTGTCGAAGATTCCGTGGAGCAGTGGAATGCGCGGTCAAGGGAGGCGCGGGCCGGCTCGCGCGGACGGCTTGCATTTGAGATCGTGAAGATCGGCGACCGGCCCGCGGCAAATTTGGCAAGCGATTCGCCTCTTCTGGCCGCTTTGCGAGCGGTCGACAGGCACCTGGGCCTGCGTACCGATCTCCGCCTGGGATCGACCGACGCCAACATTCCACTGGCGCTGGGCGTGCCGGCGCTGTCGATGGGCGCGGGCGGCGAAGGCGGCCAGGCGCACACGCTCCAGGAATGGTACGCGCCGAAGGACCGCGAACTGGGGCTCAAACGGGTTCTGCTGCTGACCTTGGCCATGCTGGAGTGGGCCGCAGAACAGTAGTCGGAGCAGTCATCCTTGTCCCTATGCTGTGTCATGAGGCTCTTTTGCGGCCCGGAGCGTCTAACTGTTAAGAAGCGGACGGGTTTCTTCCGGCAGCTGTGAAGACGCAAACCGGCGTCAAGGCGCGCCGCAGGGACCATCGGCTGACTATACTGAGAGAAAACGGCGTCATCGAAATCGCGGCCGATTGGCCGGACGCCTCAAGAGGTGAAGGAAACTATGAACTTGTTCTTCGAACGGCTTCGCTCGCGCCGTCTTGCATCGGCGTTTGTGCTGCTTGCCACGCTTTCGGCTGTCATTGTGGCCGGATCGTTTGCCGCCCACGGGGTGCGCGGCCAGGAAAAGCAGAGCGACTCGAGCGACGCCACTCCCCTCAAAGTTGTCGATTCGACCGTTCCGCCGAACGATTTCGTCAGAATCGCCAGGATGGTGGGACCGGCGGTGGTCAACATCAACACGCAGACGCTGCCCAAGCAGACGGACAACCGCGGGCACCGCAACTTCCACTACCGCGGCCAGCCCAACCAGCAGAATCCCGACGACAACCAGGAGAACGAGCAGCAAGGAGGTCCGGACAACTTCCAGGACTTCTTCAACCGTTTCTTTGGCGGGCAGAATCCCGGCGGGCCGGATGAAGGCGAGAACGGCCAGGTGCAGGAGTCGCTCGGCTCCGGCTTTATCGTCGATCCCAATGGCTACATCATCACCAACGATCACGTGATCGACAAGGCCGACAAGATTTACGTGAAACTCTCGACGGATCCCGATAACGAGGACCTGGGCCGGCCTGCGCGCGTGATCGGCGTGGACAAGGCCACAGACCTGGCGGTGATCAAGATCGACACCAGCACGCCGCTGCCCACGGTGAGGATGGGCAACTCTGACGACGATTACACCCATGTGGGCGACTGGGTGGAGGCCATCGGCAGCCCGTTTGCCTTGAAGCAGACGGTGACGGCGGGCATCATCTCCTCCAAGAACCGCACCATCGACCAGGGCGCGGCGGGACAGTTCCAGCATTTCATTCAGACCGATGCGGCCATCAACCCCGGCAACTCCGGCGGGCCGCTCTTAAACATGAACGGCGAAGTGATCGGCGTCAACACCGCCATCTACACGCAATCGGCCGGCTACGAGGGAATCGGTTTTGCCATGCCGTCGAACACCGTGGTTGCCGTGTACAACGACCTCATCGGTCCCAGCCACAAGGTGACGCGCGGCTCCATCGGCATCCAGTTTAAGGAGGGGCTCTCGGGCGCCGTGAATCGCGTCTACGGCTTCAAGAATGGCGTTCTGGTGCAGGAGGTTCAGCCGGGAGGTCCCGCGGAAAAGGCGGGCCTCAAGGCCGGCGACATCATCACCACCGTCGATGGACACTCCATCAAGGACGGCGACGAACTGGTGAACGACATCGCCAGCCGCAGGCCGGGATCGACCATCCGGCTCGGGTACGTTCGCGACGGCAAGCCGATGGACGCCACGGTAACCATTGGCGATCGCGACAAGGTCTTTGCCGATCTGAACAACCCGCAGCCGCAAGGCAATCAGGAAGGCGAGGCCGGCGCCGGCGAAGCCAAACTGGGCGTCGTGGTTCACGAGATCACACAATCGATGGCCGCGAAGATTCACACTTCCGGCGTGCTCATCGATTCCGTGCGCACGGGCTCCTTTGCCGACCTGCAGGGACTGGAGCCGGGGCTGGTGATCACTCACGTCAACCGGCAACCCACCCCCAACAAGGAGCAATTCGACGCCGTGGTGAGCAAGCTCAAAACCGGCGACGATGTGGTATTCGAGGTGATCGACCCACGCCGTCCCGAGCAGGGCATCAATTACATTGGCGGAACCTTATAATTCCACAGTCAACAGCGCCGGCGGCGATTCCGCATGCCGGCGCTGTTTCCTAAATTGGCTCGTTGCAACGTTTGTTCGATTGACCACCTTGCCGTATTGCGGTACCTTGGCTACACTTTACGCAAGAGTCCGGAAGAATTGGGCGAACCGTCAGGCGGAAAAGCCATGTTTTCTTTACGTCCCACTGCGGCGATTTTGATTTCCACAGTCCTCGTTGCACCGCCCGCATTCGCAACCAATGTGCACCGCTCACCCACCAGCGGCCAGAGCCACGCCCACAAGCTCGCTCAATCCAAACACAGAACGCACCGCGCGCGCGGCCAGCAGGCCATCCAGCCGGAACGCGTAACCCAGATTCAGCGGGCGCTGATCCGCGAGCATTACCTGACCGGCGAAACCAACGGCAGGTGGGACGCGACCACCATTGCCGCCATGCAGAAGTATCAGGCTGATCACGGCTGGCAAACCAAGCTCATGCCCGATTCGCGCGCCCTGATGAAACTCGGGCTCGGTCCCGACTACTCCACTGCCATCAACGCCAAGGACTCAAGCTTCGCAGTGCCGCCAAGTTCCAGCACCACGCCCGCGCCGCAGAATTCAGGATTCGTGGCCGCGTCCGGCGTGAATCAGTAGAGCCCGAATCCGATTAGAGTCACGGCCGCAAAATCAGCACGGCCATTTCCGCATCTTCAAGAAACTGCCCAATCCGGATCGCCTGGCGGCGTATCAGTTCCTCGCATACGGAAGTCGGGTAGTCGCAGCCGCGCAGCCAGATCACTCTTGGAGGAGGTCCAACCGTAGTAGCCAATTCGTAAAAGTCCGCGTCTGCGGTCACAATCGTAAGTCCCCGCGCTTTTGCGAACTCCCAAACAGCGGAATCCGGAGCCCTCAGCAGACCTTCCATCGCCACATGAGTTGAATCGGGGAAAAGATCCGCGATGCGCGCAACGAGCCGTCGCGAGAGGTTCTCGTCGAAGATGAGTTTCACAACGCCACACGCCGTCCAACGCGCGAAGCATAGTCGAAAACGGCGCGAAAGTCAGCCGCGTCCAGTTCCGGGTAGTCGGCAAGAATCTGCTCTTCGCTCATTCCCGCCGCCAGCCAGTCCAGCACATCCCAAACCGTAATCCGCAATCCCCGGATGCACGGCTGGCCCGATCGCTTTCCCGGCTCGATTGTGATGCGCTCATCCACGGCAGCCTCACCTCAAATCATACCGCCATTGGCAAACCCAGCCCAAGCGTTGGTTGTTCACTCAAGGCTTGGCCGCCGGCAATCCCTTCATCAAGAACTCATACCTCGCCCGCGTTGTATCCGGCGCTGCGTGTGCCTCACGATCCAGATCAAACACCGCGTCGGCCTTGTCGTAGCGCGGCCACTCCGGCAAGCCGGGCCCGTTGGGATCGCCCGTCTTGGCAAAGTTCGTCCAGTAGCCCATCATCTCTTCGCTCAGCTTGCGATCCTCCGGCCGCCATACCGCGCCGGGACGCGTGTCCAGCGTCCCGAAAACATATTCAATGTCGTCGGAGTGAAAGGCAGAAGCGTCATGGAATTTGCTGGGCGGTGCGGCCAGTTCGAAATGGTAGCGATAGACCGGGGCGTCGCTGGTCTTCACCTGGGCCTCAATCCACTTCCACGTGTCGAAGGCAATGAAGGTATCGCCGGCAAAATCAGTGGCAGAACGCGCCGCCTGTTCGTCGTCAGCTCCCGGATAGAGCTCGAGAAACTCCGCGGCGCGATCGCCGAAACGCTCTTCGGCTTCTGACTTCCATTGCGCCACGGTAATGCCAACCGCAGCGCCGGAGGTGTCCTCATCGCGGTTCCAGCCCGCCAGCAGCGGAATGTGCGCCTGTTTTCCTTCCGCATAGGTATCGGCGACCGATTCCGTCAGCACTTTCCCGTCGATGACCGGCCTGAACTCCGGTGCTGCGTCCTTTTTCGAAGCTGCGAGGATTGTCACGGGAGGCATGGCGCGCAGTTCAGCGAGCGACTTCGCACCCAATGACTGAGCCCAATCGGTATCCACCTGCGCCACCTGGGCCACCGTCTTGCTGCCATTCTCGTTGCCCAGTGCCGAACCGCTCTCGCCAATCGCCTTGCTGAACAGTCCCTGCCCCAGGGGCGACGCCATCAGCGTACTGACCGCGATCGATCCCGCGCTCTCGCCGAAGATCGTCACATTCTCAGGGTCGCCTCCGAACCTGGCGATGTTCCCCTGCACCCAGTGGAGCGCCGCAATCATGTCCATCAATCCGTAGTTCCCCGCCGCGCCGCCGCCCTCCTTCATTAGCTCTTCGGTATCAAGAAAGCCAAACACACCCAGCCGGTAATTGATCGTGACCAGCACCACGCCCTTCATGGGCAGGAAATCCCCGTTGTGCCGCGGCTCGGATGCCGAACCGCTGTTGTAGCCGCCGCCATGGATCCAGAACATGACCGGCAGCTTGCTGTTGCCCTTCGCACTTGCAGGTGTAAAGACGTTCAGGTAGAGACAATCCTCGCTCATGCCTGCATCCTGAAAGCTCATGTCGGAGAACGGAACCTGCATGCAGCGCGATCCGTACCTGGTCGCGTCGCGCACGCCCTTCCATTTCGCCGCAGGTTGCGGCGGCCTCCAGCGCAAATCGCCTACCGGAGGCGTGGCATAGGGAACGCCAAGAAAGGCGCGCACCTTGCCGTCGTTGATCGGCTTGCCGTGCACTTTGCCCTGCGCGGTCTTGACCGTCAGCGGATCGGCCTTTGCGAAAGGCGCCAACCCCAAAGCAGTTCCCAAGAGCACCACGGCGCACACACAACGATTGATCACTGCGGAATCTCCCGCAGAACACGATAACAGGATGGGCCAGGGGACGGTAGTCTTTGCGTGCGCGGCAGGCGGCCGGCTTCGCTTTCAAACCACTTCGGGCGCAAGCAGATCGGCCATGGTTTCGCGGCGGCGGATGAGCCGCACCCTCTTGCCTTCGATCAGCACTTCCGCAGGCCGCGGCCGCGTGTTGTAATTGGAGCTTTGCGCCATGCCGTACGCGCCGGCATCGAGCAGGGCCACAAGATCGCCGGGCAAGACGGGCGCGAGCTTGCGGTCGCGCGCAAAAAAGTCGCCCGACTCGCAAATCGGCCCCACCACATCGACAACGCGCGCCTTTCCTGCCCTCGCCCGCACGGGCACAATCTCGTGCCAGGCTTGGTAAAGCGCGGGGCGAATCAGGTCGTTCATCGCCGCGTCGGTGATGACGAAGGCCTTTTTGCCGTTGCGCTTCACATAGAGCACCCGCGCCACCAACGCCCCGGCCTGAGCGACAAGAAAGCGTCCCGGCTCGATGAGCAGGCGGCCCTCGAAATCGCCCAGCGCATGTTCGAGCGCCGCGGCGTACTCCTCGACCTTGGCCGCTGCATCAAATGCGCCGGCGTGTGATCCCACAGCCGAAGACCTGGCTGTGAGGGCGTCGGTGTGGTAATCGACGCCAAGCCCGCCGCCGGCATCGACGGCCTGGAGCTCGATGCCTTCGCGCCGCAACTGCCGCACCAGCTTGCTCACGCGCTCGATGGCCGCGCCAAACGGCGCCGCGGAGCGAATCTGCGAGCCGATGTGCACACTCACGCCGTGCGGCTCGAGCCAGCGTTCCCTGGCCGCGCTCTTGTAAATAGCCAACGCGTGCCGGATGTCGATGCCGAACTTGTGCTCGCGAAGGCCTGTCGAAATGTAAGGGTGCGTCTCGGCAAAGACGTCGGGATTCACGCGCAGCGCAAAGCGGGCGCGTATCTTGTGTTTGAGCGCGCGCGCCGCAAGCAACTTGAGTTCCGCCTCGCTCTCCACATTGAAAACGAGGATTCCGGTCTTCAGCGCCAGATCGATCTCCGCGGCCGTCTTGCCCACGCCGGAAAAGACCACGCGACCCACGGCCTCCGGCGCCGCGGCCAGCACCCGCCCCAGTTCGCCGCCCGATACGATGTCGAAGCCGGCGCCGTTCTCGGCCATCAGCTTGAGAATCGCCAGCGCGGAGTTGGCCTTGACCGAGTAGCACATAAGATGCTCGCGGCCGGCCAGCGCCTGCTCAAACAGCCTCAGCCGTGCGACAATCTGGTCGGCTGAGTATACGTAGAGCGGCGTATCGAAGCGGCGCGCCAACGACTCCAGCGAGACGCCCCCGCAATGCAGGGCTGCGCCGGGTTGCGGGTAAAAGAACGGACGCGGAGATGCGGTTGTTGTCTGTGCCACGATCAATGTCCAGGAGCTAGAGAATCCTGTAATGAGCGTACAGTATGGAGCGCGCCGAAATGAAGAGGGACCGCACACGGCGTGGCAGGACATCAATTGTGCAAGAAACAATCGATGCCGGCAACTGACCTCTGATCACTGAGAACTGATCACTGTTCGCTGTCCTTCGGCCAGGGATCGATGAGGAGCGAGGAGAGGCCGAGGTCGTTGCCGTAGCGTTCGACTTCGACATCGTTCATGTGTACGAAGTGGTTCAGGCCGCGGAAGGCGGGGACGGCGTCGGATCCCATGATCTGCGGCGCGACGAAGAGATGCAGGCGGTCGACGAGGCCGGCGGCGAGGAAAGCCGTGTTGAGGCGCGTGCCGGTTTCGGTCAGGAGCGTGAGCACGCCTTCCTCGCCGAGTTTCAGGAGCACTTTGTCGAGCGGGACGCGGCCGGCATCTGCATCGAGCACTTCAACGCGGACGCCGCGATTGCGCAGCTCGGCGGCGCGGGCCTCGTCATGCGAAACGGTGAAGACGACGACGTCGTTTTGCGCCGTCGAGACGAGTTTCGCGTCGAGGGGCATGCGCAGAGCGGAGTCGAGGACGATGCGCAACAGCGGACGGCGGCGGCGCAGGCCGCTGCGGTCGGTCATCCAAGGGTCGTCGGCGAGAACGGTGTCGACGCCGACCATGGTGGCGTCGGCGGCCCAGCGCAGGGGCTGCACTGCGGCGCGGGCGGCGTCGCTGGTAATCCAATAAGGCGCGTGGGGCGTTTGTTGCGCGGGCGGCGGCGCAATGCGCGCGTCGAGCGTCATGGCGACCTTCATCAATACGAGGGGGCGATGGTGCTGGATCCAGCGCGCGAAGCCTTCGTTGAGGCGGCGGGCTTCGGTTTGGCATACTCCGACGCTCGTCCGAAGTCCCGCCGCACGCAGTGCCGCGAGACCGTTGCCGGCGACGGCGGGGTTGGGATCGATGGTGGCGGCGACAACGCGGGTCAGGCCGGCCTGGATGAGCGCATCGGTGCAGGGCGGCGTGCGGCCGGTCGTCGAGCAGGGCTCGAGGGTGACGTAAGCCGTGCCGCCGCGCACGCGGCCGGCGGCGTGCTGCTGCGCTTCCTTGAGGGCGACGATCTCCGCGTGGTCGAGCAGGTCGTACTCGTGCCAGCCCTCGCCGACCACCTGACCCGCGCGGTCCAGAATCACGCAGCCCACGGCGGGATTGGGCGAGGTGACACCGATGCCGCGCCGGGCGAGTTCGAGGGCGCGACGCATCCAGTAGAGATCGAGGTCGGTGATGGGGTCGGAAGCGGTCATCTTCTCGATTAACGGGAACAATCAAGTGTAAATCGGGTGGTTGGGGGTGGGAGTTACGAATTCGAAAGAGCGTGAGACGTTCGGGTCCGTGCCGTCCGAGGTCCAAAAAGCGGGATCTGGGTCACCCGGCGGGATCTTGTGTACAAGGTTATCGCCGTCTTTCGCTAAGGCTCCTGCGGTCGAACCTGGCCTCATACGAGGTTGGCACCAAGTCAGCGTTGGGATAAAGCTTCTCGGCCAGGATGGGTTCCAGCTCGACCGGTTTGCGCTTCCCATCGAAGTAGACGAGGTAAAAGTAATAGCCGGACCGGTGTTGTGCGGATAGAGATGTTTCGCGTTCGTTCTCAGATAGAAAGAATCGATGGCCGTCCGGCATCCTGGCGACGGACTTTACTTCAATGAAACGTTCTTCGTCTGGCGCGCTGAAGGAGCGGAAATCGTGGCCGTGGCTCGGATATCTACGCCTGTCGGCAATTCTCTCAATCATGTGCTCCAGGTCGGCTCCGCGAAGCCGCTCCTTCTCCCATTCCAGCGCGAACTCTTCGGCAATCTTGCCTATTTCAGTCCGGTTTCGCTGGAGTTCATCGAAATCTACCCAGCGGTGCCTTTTCGCTTTCGGCCTTTCAATCGGCGCTGCGGTGTCACGGTCTGGATGCACGTAGGTCTTATAGAGGTATGCCATGAACTTCGGTTCGCTCCAGCTACGCGTTGCAGGCTCCCGGCGCTTTGCGGCGAGAAGGAGGTTTTGGTACTTGCTCGCTGGCAGCCCACGCTCGAAGCCCAATTCTTTAGCGAGGAGCTTCAGATGCTCCGCGCTGCACACCGCGAGGAATCGCTTGGGATAGTAGAGGCTGAGAATCTTCGCTTTGAACATTTGGGACAGTGGATTCATGTCTATTGCCCCGTAATCGGGTTCGTCTCTTGCGCCCAGGTCAACGAGATTGAGGAGCGCCCTCTTCACGTTGGCAAATGCTTCATTCTGGCTCGAACCGAATTTCTGTGAGAAGCGATATCTCAGCTCGGGGTCATGTTTTTCCTTGCCGTAGTAGATTCCAAATTTGAATGCGTTGGCACCTTGGATACCCGCCCAAGCTCTTGTGCCGAATTCTACGAGTTTGCAAAAGCTAGCGTCACGGTGCCCGACGACATAATCATCGAGCGTCATACTTTTGAGAGATTCCACTGGGAACTTCTTGCGGAATACGCCACGGGTCCGCCGCGCAACATCTTCATGGAAGCTGTTGTATTCGGCGTCGAATTTGGCAATATCTTTCATCTCCTGCCCTCGCACGTTTGTGAGTTTGGGGACAATTTTATCGCTGGGCTCCAGGAAGATAAAGGCGCCTACTGCGTGCGCAGGTCATTTTGCCGAGGTCCGGTGCTCTCCTCTATCAGCCCGAAATGACCGGGTCGTGATGGTGTGGCACGGATAGCCGCAGTTACTCCAGCAGCGAATCGACAAACTCTTCCGGCGAGAATTCCAGCAGGTCGGTCATTTTTTCGCCGACGCCTATGTAGCGGACGGGGAGATTCAGCTCGCGGGCGATGGCGACGGCGATGCCGCCCTTGGCGGTGCCGTCCAGCTTCGTAAGCACAATGCCCGTTGCGCCGGCCGATTGCGTGAACTGGCGGGCCTGTTGCAGGCCGTTCTGGCCTGTGGTCGCGTCCATCACCAGCAGCACCTCGTGAGGCGCGCCGGGAATCAAACGCGCAGCAGTCCGGCGCATCTTGTCCAGTTCATCCATCAATCCGGACTTGGTGTGCAGGCGGCCGGCGGTGTCGACGTAGAGCTCGTCGATCTGGCGCGCCTTGGCGGCGGCGATGGCGTCATAGAGCACCGCCGCGGGATCGCCGCCCTTGCGTGTCTTGATCATCTCTACGCCAGAGCGTTCGGCCCAGATTTCTAACTGCTCAATGGCTGCCGCGCGAAAGGTGTCGGCGGCGCAGAGCAGCACGGTGCGCCCTTGCGCGCGGGACCAGGCGGCCAGCTTGCCGCTGGAAGTGGTCTTGCCGGTGCCGTTGACGCCGACGAGGAAGGTGACTTTGGGCGGCGCCTGCGGTGCGGCCGCCGGCGCTTGCGGGGCACGGAGAATGGCGATCAGTTGTTCCTTCAAGAGGCCGCGCAACTCTGCGCCGCCCTCGATGGCCCGGTGGCGGGCGCGATCGCGGAGCGCTTCGAGGATGGCGGTGGTGGTTGGCAGGCCGAGGTCGCTCGTAAGCAGCGCGGCTTCGAGCTCGTCGAGGGCGCTTTCGTCGACCGTTCGAGTGAGGGCGGCGAGGCCGGCGATCTTTTCCGAGAAGCTCTCGCGGGTGCGCGAGACCGCCTGCTTCATGCGCTCGAAGATATTTCCTGGTTTTGGACCGGGATTTTCGGGTTTGCCGTTGCCAAAAATACGGGAAAGCATCATTTCCAGTTTACTTGGCAGAGCAGGGAAGCCGGCGAGCCGCTGGGTCAGTCCCGCACCAGCGATCTAGACCCGCGGTGGATGAAAAAGACTGTTGGCTTTTTCGCAGGTTGGCGTCGCTTCGCGACGTCGCGGGTTGGCGAGTTCGCGCGGTATATTGCTTGGGTGGCTTCACGCGCTGGCGCACAGGTTCGCGAGTGCGCGGACACCACGCCAGCGTTCGTCGGATCCCTCGATCACTGCACGAAAAAGCTGAAAGCTGATTACTGACGGCAGAAAGCTGTTCTTTCAGTTTCTGCTGCGCAGCTTCGAGAGCAGGCGCAGGATTTCCAGGTAGAGCCACACCAGCGTCACGATGATGCCGAAGGCCGCGTACCACTCCATGTACTTGGGAGCGCCGTAGGCCACGCCCCGCTCGACAAAATCGAAGTCCAGCACCAGGTTCAATGCCGCGATGGCGACAACGAACAAGCTAAAAGCGATGCCAATTGGCCCCGCGCCATTGATGGTGGTGAATTGAATACCGAAGAATCCCAGCAGCATCTCGAGCATGTAGAGAACAAAAATCCCGCCTGTCGCCGCCACCACGCCCATGCGAAACTTCTGCGTCACCTTGATCAGCCCGGACTTGTACGCCAGCAGCATCACGAACAAAGTGCCGAAGGTGAGCGCTACGGCCTGCATGGCGATGCCGGGATAGCGCAATTCGAGGAGGGCCGACAGGCCGCCGAGCACGAATCCCTCGAGCAGCGCGTAGATGGGCGCGGTGACCGGCGACCACTCCTTCTTGAAGATGGTCACCATGGCGATGATAAAGCCGCCGAGCGCGCCCACGAGCATCGCCGGACCGGCGAAGCTCAGGTCGCGCGTCTGCATGAACTGGTTCCACGTCCACGCTGCCGTGGCCACCGCGCACAGCAGCAAAATGCCGGTCTTGTTCACGGTGCCGCTCAGCGTCATGCACGCTGAGGCGTCCACCAGGTTCCCGCCGGACGCGCTGCGCGCGAAATCGCTGAAGGTGTTCTGGCCGAGCGCCGGATTCGAAGTCTTGATCAATGCCATCGTTATCTCCGTAAAGCGAAGCAAGGTCAGGGAGTTGCCGTGCCGTGCAGGGCCTGACTCGCTGCAATCATTTTAAATCCAGTCGGAGAGCCACGGGCCGCCCGGAATTCATGAAGCGCTTTTAGGAGTCACGGCATCCAATTATAATAGGGGCATGCAGCTCTGACCCGCCGGGAACCGAACCCCCGGGAACCTGCATCGCAGAGGCCACTCGCCCGCGGCAAGAACGAAAGGCAAGTTACATGGTATCCACTCCCGTCCTCACGGCTCTGGTTTCCCTTGGCGGACTCGCCGGCGTGCTCGCCTGGCGCGTGCGCGAGGGCCGTACCGCCGTGACGCTCAAGAAGATCGTGATGCCGCCGCTCGGGATGGCCACCGGCTTTTGCATGTTTTTCTATCCGCCGTGCCGCGTGCCCTTCCTCTGGGGCTTCGCCGCCTTCCTCATCGGCGCCATCGTCCTGGCGTATCCGCTGCTCGCCACCTCCGACCTGCACTTGCACAATGGCGAAATCCGCATGAAGCGATCCAGCATGTTTTTTGCGGTCATTATCGTGCTCGCCCTCATCCGCTGGGCCGCGCGCGGCTACTTCGACAGCTTTCTCTCGCTCGAACAGACCGGCGCCATCTTCTACCTGCTGGCTTTCGGCATGATTCTGCGCTGGCGGGCCAAGCTCTTCCTCGCCTATCGCGTGCTCACCGCCGGTCCCTCGCTCCCCGTGCCCGTTCCTGAGCAAGCTCCCGCCGACTGAGGACAGGTTTCAGGTGTCAGGTTTCAGGTGTCAGTTCCCGTCCGCTGTCCCCTTAGTCCACCAGTCGCTGGCCCTCGACCCCTGACCCCTTAGAATCAAACCATGTTCACCGGCATCATCGAGCAGACCGGAACCCTGGTCAGCCTTACCGATCGCGGCGGAGTGCGGCGCATCACCGTGGAAGCGTCCGGCATCGCCTCGCGCCTGCGTGAAGGCGATTCGCTCGGTGTCTCCGGCGTTTGCCTCACCGCGCTCGACCCCGACCCCACCTACTTCCACGCCGATCTCGCGCGGGAGACCCTCGACCGCACCTCGCTCGGCTCGCTCGCGCCCGGCGCACGTGTGAATCTGGAACTGCCCACCGCCGCCGGCAGCCCTTTGGGCGGCCACGTGGTGCAGGGCCATGTCGACGGCACCGGGGTGATGACCGCGCTCGATCCCGTCGTTCCCGAATCCAGCCCCAATTTCGACCGCCAGACCACCGACTGGACGCTCAAAGTCCGTGTGCCCGAGAACGTCCGCCAGTGGATGGTGCAGAAGGGCTCGGTCGCCGTCGAAGGCATCAGCCTGACGATTGCCGGATTCGACGGCGAAGAGATCTCCATCGCCATTCTGCCGCTGACTTACTGGCGCACCAACCTGCACACGCTCGCCGTGGGCGCGCCCGTGAACATCGAGGCCGATGTGCTGGTGAAGCTGGCCGCCATGCAGATGCAGGCCGCAAAGAAATCCACCTTCGATCTGACCGCAGCCTGGCTGGTGGCGAACGGATATTAAGGGCAGTTCGTAGTTCCTAGTCCGCAGGGCTTCAGTCGCCGGAGTTTTTCGCTTTGCCCGCCGCCGTCGCGGGCCGTTTGCGCGTGCGATTCGCACCGGGCGCTGCACCCAGATACGCCGGCCAGCGTAAACCGGGAACGTGCGGCGCGGACCGGGCGCGACTGATGGCCAACTCCGCAACCTGCTCGACAATCCACGCGAAGTGCGCCTCGCCGACCGAGTGGACATCGGCGTCGGGCACGGGATTCATGAAGTCGATCGCGTAGGGAACGCCCTCTTTCACCGCGAACTCGACGGAGTTCAGGTCGTAGCCGAGGGCGCGGCAGAGCTTGATGGAGTCCTCTTCCATCTGCCTCCAAAGCAGCCGGGCACGGAGGGTTCTGGGCCGCGCCGCGTTCTTGAGATAACGATCGGCGTGCGGCCGGCGCGGATCGTACGGCATGACGCGTACTTTCTTCTGGCCCACCACAAAGCAGCGGAAGTACTCGGTGTACTCGATTGCCTTTTGAAAGACCATGCACAGGTCGCGCGTCTGGTCGAAGGCGCGGAAGAATTCGTCGCGGCTGTGCACCTCGTGCACATCGCGCCAGCCGCCGCCGTCGATGGGCTTCAGGAATCCGTGCTCGCCAACCGCGGCAAAGACGCTCTCCCAGTCGAGAGGGAATACGAGGTTGCGCATCGATTTGTCACTGGTTCCAGTGGGCAGTTGCTTGTGCGGCAGCAGCACCGTGGGCGGCACGGCCACGCCCAGGCGCGCTGCGAGCGCGTAGTTGAAGAATTTGTCGTCGGCCGCGGCCCAGAAGGGATTGTTGATGACCACGGCGCCGTTGAGGGCCGCCTGCTTGAGATACGCGCGATAAAACGGCACGTCGTGGGAGATGCGATCGACAATGACCGCGTAGCGCGGGGCCTGGTAATGCAAGACTGTGCCGGTCAAGACGAATTCAGCGCGGATGCCTTCGGGATTGCGGGCGTTGATGTGCTCGACCAGGGCGCTGGGAAAACTGTTCTCCACGCCGAACAGGATGCCAATCTTCTTCATGCGCCGGTCCTCCGTGCGCGGCGGCGCGGGACAAACGCCGCACAGCACACGGCAACAGTTTACAGAACAGGGGTCAGGTTTCAGGTGTCAGGTGTCAGCGGTCAGTTGTCAGCTCCTAGCTTTGCTTGGGCATTGCGACCGGAATAACATTGCGCCGTCCCTACGGGACTCCGGAGTACATTTGTTGAAACCGCTTTCCCCACGCTGAAGCGCGGGGCTAACAAACGCTGCGCCTACGGCGCGGCGGCTGGGGCATCATTTCGACAGTCCTGATTGGCTTGTGGCTTAGGACTGAGAAGAGTTCCCCGACACCTGGCACCTGACACCTGAACCCTGAAACCTTTTCATTACGGCGTCTTTGACAGCACCACGTCGAGGTCGGTGTCGAAGGAGAGCTTGTAAATCAAAATATCGAGATGCGCCTGCGCTGCGTCGCGTTGTTTTTCGAGATCGGCCTGCTCCTTGCGCGCCGCTTCGATGGCATCCTCGGCCTGGTTCAACTCGTCTACAAAGCGCTTGGCCGTGGTGTTGTCCTTCAACGCCTTCAGGTTCTCGCGATAGCGGTTTTCGTCGTCGGCCAGCGTCTTCTGCTTGTCGCTGTTCTCATCGATTTTGGCATTCAGATCGGCGAGCGCCGTCTGGGCGTCGATGGCCGGCTTCAACGTCTCGGCGAGCGCCGGCGAGTACTTGCCTACGACGATCAGAGTGTCGCCGTTTTGGAATTGCGTCCCGAGCTGCACTCTGTTCACGATGTCGGCGTGCTCGCGCACGTGCAGGTCCTTGGTCTGATGCGGCTCGACGGCCAGCCGGAAACGATAGGCCGTGGCTGTGGTCTCGTCCGGTTTCACATCGGAGTCGAGCTCGGCGTGCGGCTGGCGCGTGTGCTCGACGATCACCGCACGGGTTTCATCGCCGGCGTTGGTCACGGTGTAGTTGGTGTCGGTCACCGAACTCGTGGTCTCCACCAGCACGCCCTCGTGCATGGCTACGTGGTGCAGCGTCCGCGTCTGGGAAGAGTCGTCGCGGCGCACCTTGACCGCCTGGTCGACGGCGTAGGAGAGAAGCCGCTTTTCGCCGGGATGAATGGGATCGAGCAATCCCTCGCCGGCGAACTCACCGCTTTCGAAGATGGAAAAGCTGCCGGAATCGAGCGTGAGCTTGGAGGTGTTTTCAAGCGAGATGGCGCGCAGGGGCGTAGGGTGGGAGTCGCTCCATACGGTCACATGCGTCGCCGGCAGTTCCTGCTGCAGGATGGGCACCATGGCCGATTGGTTTTTATGGATCGTGACCGGCTGGGTGAGCGCGTATTCGAAGAAGTCGTCGAAGGCGTTGGTGGAGACGTCGCCCTCGTGCATCGCATCCGAGGCGCGGTAGACGCCGCCGCCGTAGCCAGTGCCGGAGCCCGATCCGAGTCCGCCGCCTGAGCCGACGTTGGCGCCGTTGCTTTCCAGGGTGCCGGTAAACCTGTCTTGCTTGTGCATCGCCAGCGGACCCGCGTTCACAGTGACGGAATTAGTTTCGGCGGGCGGGGCAAAGAGCCTCCCTGCCGCTGCCACGCCGCGGTACTCTTCGCCTTCCGTCGCCTCATGCGTGACCGGCGCATTCTGCGCCACGGTCGCAATCGGAATCGTCGGCCGCTGCGTGTAGAGCGGCTGCGAGAGCGGCTGGATGAAGCTCTGCGGCGCGCCGGCCACGAGTGACAACTGCACATCATCCCAGTCCACGCCCACGGTGTTATCCACCACGGCCCAGCCCTGCACGGTGGCGTTGCCGTTGGGGTCGCGCGGAAAGACAATGCGGTAGGTGGACTTCCAGACCGGCACTTCGCTGATGTAACTGACTTGCAACTGGCGCTCGCCCTGGCCGCGATCTTCAAGGGTTAAATGGCGCAACAGTTGATCGTGCGCCGAAGCGATGATTTCAAGATACGACGCGAACTGCTTTTCGAGCGCGGGATCGGTCATGCGCACCGAGACGGCGTCGGTGATCTCGGCCGTGCGTAGCGCGCCCGCATCGGTTTCGACGATGAGGAAGTAATGGTCTTCGGAGGTTGCGCCGTTCTTGTCGGTCTCCTTGCGGTATTCGACGTTGACAAGGCGGCCTGAGAGCGGGGCGCCCGCGCCCGTCACTTCCACGCGCTGGCCGCGCAGCGCCTGGTAGACCTGCAACGTCGCGGGGTAATCCTTGAGGCCCAGGGCCAGCGTGTTCAACTGCTGCTCGATGGGCATGGTGGAGTTGTAGCCGACGGCGCCGATGGTTCCGCCTTTGCTGTCAAGCGCGGTGAGCGATTGCAGCACGTCGTTCAACTGCGCGGAGGTGAAGTCGACGGTGACGCGCTGGTTGCCGTTGACTGTGCCGGCGTGCTCAAAGTAGCCCACGCCGTTCTTGTAGAGCACGACCTTGCGCACCGGCAGGTCGATAGCGGCCGGCGCGGCGGGCGCGGCCGAGGGCGTCGCCTTGGCGGCGGGAGATTTAGCGTTTTGGGCGGGAAGTGCGAGCGGGAGAACTAAGAGCAGAATAGCGGGAAGGGAACGGCGCATAACTCCTCCTGGTTGGGTTCGACGGGCTTTGGGAGGGGCCATGACGGCAGCCTCTCGACCGATGAACGCGAGTGCCTGCGATTCTTGCACGAAGAATCCTACGGTATGAGCGTGGTTGCAGGCGCTATTAGCTTTGACCACGCGGCGCGCAAAAAGGTTCCCGGCGTTTGGGCATTTATTTCATTCGTCACAGACAAGACCGGCCGCTGAAGGCACAATAGAGAGTTCGAGCGCGTCAGCGGAGCTAGCGGTGCTAGCGGGGTAGCGGAGTTAGACTCCCACCCTTGGCGCAAAATGCGCGCCAAGGATGGGGCACGGACCCGGCTGGGTTGGGAATTGTGCTCTCCCAGGTCCCCAAGTGCGAGGGACCTGGGGCACCCATTTTCGAGGTGAGCGTAGAGCTTGGCTGTGATCCCACCCTTTCCGCAACGAGCGCGTAAAAGATGGGGCAAGGGGTCTTTTCGCGGGATTTTTCAATCACTCCAACAGGAAAGGGAGACGGAACAAATGGAAGGGAAAAGTTTGAAAGTTGTGGCGCTGAACGGCAGCGCGCGCAAGGGCGGAAACACTGCGATTCTGCTGGGCTATGTGCTGAGGGAGCTCGAAAAAGAAGGCATCGGGACCGAGCTGATTGAGATGAGCGGGGCCAAAATTCACGGGTGCCTGGCGTGCCGCGAGTGCTCGAAGAACAAGGACCGGCGCTGCGGGCAGAAAAACGACATGGGCAACGCGTACATCGAGAAGATGGAGCAGGCGGACGGTATTCTTCTTGGTTCACCAACGTATGTGGCAGACGTGTCCTCTGAGATGAAGGCGCTCATGGACCGCGCCTGCCTGGTGTCGAAGTCCAATGGCGGCATCTTCCGGCGCAAGGTGGGCGCCGCGGTGGTTGCGGTGCGCCGCGCCGGCGCCATGCACGCCTTCGACACGCTGAATCATTTCTTCCTGATCAGCGAAATGATCGTTCCCGGCTCGTCGTATTGGAATATCGGCATCGGCCTCGAGAAAGGCGACGTGGAAAGGGACGCAGAAGGCATCCAGACCATGAAGACGCTGGGGCAGAACATGGCGTGGCTGCTGAAGAAGACCGCGAGTTAGCGAGTCAGCTCCGCACCAGTGTTACTGACCCGCAGTAGGTGATACGAGCCTTTCATTTAAATGCAAATTGGCGTCACTTCCCGACATCGCGAGTTCGGCGCAATGTTTTTTGGGGTGGGCACGCCATCGGGGCGCTGGACGGGCACAGTACTGGAAAGGCGGGGCGGGACCGTTCAAACTCTCGCAGGAAGGGAACTGTCAACCTCCTGTGGAATGGGAAAACTCATTCCCTCTTCTTAGGGAAATTATTTTCCTAGTCATCGAATGCTAGCACACCGCCCGGCAGTTGGCAGGAACAGCGAGTTGTTCCATAGTTAACAAAATAAAGCATTTACTACAAAACTGTCCTGGGATCGCTGCGGTAGAGAGTGGCCCTTTGCGTGCCACATCAATCACGGAGTACTTGACATTCAGGGCCAGAGCGGAAGCGGATCTTCTCACGTAATGTGGAACCGTATTACCGCTGTGATGTGAAAGAAGGAGCTATATCAATGTCTCGGAGACTCTTCGTAATTGCGCTTCTCGTGGTGATCTCAGGGTTTTTTGTGACGCCAGCCGCGAAGGCTGACAATGTCGTACTGAACCAGTGGTATACCGGGCAGTTCGGGAACGATTGGCCTACTCCATTGCTTGGTGGGGTTGATATCGGGCTCGGCGTGGATGGGCCCATCCTGACGCCCCCGGTCGGCCCGTGCGGCCCGACGGCGCCAAACGGATTCGCCAACGCGATAGCTTCGCCCGCCCCCGCGTGGGCGATAACGCTTCCGTGTGGTGGCACACTCACCGTGACCGACGTGGAAGCGAGTGGCGACCAGTTCCAGATGTTCGATAGTGTCAACGGAGGGCCGATCGTGTGCTTGGGACCAGCCGCCAGCCCGTTCACTGGGCCGGGGCAAAATCCGGGGTGGGTGTCTCCCGGATGTGGCCTGACCTCCGTTCCAGTCCCTGACGCGTCTTTCGATGGTGAAGACATCAACGTCTCGCTCGGCGACCCCGACATGAGTTCGGCGACATTCTACCTGCCTCCGGGTGTGAACGATATCACCGGCGACTACCTCGGCGTCGAAGGAAATGGCGACTTTGATTTCATCATCGAGCCCGCCCCAGAACCCTCCAGCCTCGCCCTCTTCGGCACCGGGCTTGTGGGCCTTCTGGTCGCATTCCGCAGGAAGCTGACGGCATAGCGCGTCTCCTCGAAAGCCCGCCCATGGAAAGCCGCCGTTGTTCGGCGGCTTTCTTCGTTCAGCGAACACGTGCCGAGCGGGCGCCGTCTCTGGCGCCCCAAGAACACAGCCTTGAAGGGGAATGCTGATCCCTCGCTCCTTCCTCTCTCGGCTCCTCGCTGCCTACGTCAGAGATATTGCTGCACCATGCGTTGCCAAGTCGGCCAGTCGTGGGAGTTTGGCGCATCCCACACGTGTAATTTGTGCGGAATTCCCTTCTCGGTCAGAACGCGGTCGAGATGCTGGTTCTGGGCGAGGCATTGATCGTCCCATCCGGTGGTCAGCACGTAGGTGCTCAAGCGCATGCGCTCGAGAAGCCGCGGATCTTCGAGCTGGGGCAGGTAGTGCGTGGGCAGATGAAAGAAGCAATTCTGATCGTAGTAGCCCTGAAGAAAGACGGTGAGGTCGAAGACGCCGGACATGGAGAAAAACCCGCTGAAGAGTTCGGGATGGCGCAGGGCGATATTCACCGCGTGGTAGCCGCCGAAACTCGCGCCGAGCGCGACGAGCCGCGGGTCGGGGTTTTTCTGGCGAATGAGCGGCACAACTTCGTCGAGAAGGTAGGCCTCGTACTGCATGTGGCGCGCGACGCGGCGGCTGGGAGCCACCTGGCGGTTGTACCAGCTCTCGCGATCCACGGAATCGACCGAGAAAAGTTGCAGTTGGCCGGCGTCAATCTTGCCGGCCAGCGCGGCAATCATGCCGCGGTCTTCAAAGTCGAAGAAGCGCCCGCCGGAGGTGGGGAAGACGAGAACGGGCAGGCCGGCGTGGCCAAAGACGAGCAGCTCCATGGAGCGGCCGAGGCTGACTGAATGCCATTCGTGATATTCGCGGTTCATGTTTTCGGTCCGGCGGATCGTATTATCATTCGCTCGCGCACAAAATCGAAGGTCTAACTGGTTAGGATAAGCGAGCGGGCCGCGGGGCGGGTCCGATGCGGGTTTTCCGGAGCGATTGCGGGAAGGCCCGTTCCCGATTTGCCTCGAAGGCCCGGTTTCAGCGATACTTAGGTGTTGAGTCTTGCCCAGGCCGGACGACGAGTCTGGCCTTTGCTTTGGATGTGCGCCGGCCTGCCAATCGCC
>Ga0326727_10010885_pt1 | contig 21449 bp, 14 predicted proteins | sample MB2enrmetagenome_FD_207643 | JGI IMG/M metagenome (GOLD analysis project Ga0326727, IMG submission 207643) | Lab enriched peat soil microbial communities from McLean, Ithaca, NY, United States - MB29MY | ecosystem: Environmental > Terrestrial > Soil > Wetlands > Peat | place: USA: New York...
TCAGAGTGCGTAAACAACCCACGGATGAGACCCCGTCTACCACAAAGCGTGACCGGTGTAGGTTGGGAATTACAATGGCAGCAATAATAAGGATAATTGCGACCGCAATCAAAAGCTCGGTAAGCGAGAAGCCCTTGGTACTGTTTCTCAGGGAAAGGGGACAGGCACCAGCGTCCCCGGTTTTTCCCTCGCGCTCCAAGATCCGGAAATAGCGCGGGCTTTGAGATTCGTTGCACTTGCAACGTAAGGGCCGCGGACCCCAAGATCGGGGGTCCGCGCGACGTACCAAATCAGAACATCACTTTGATCATCGCGTAGATGGTTCGGGTGGCGCTGGCGCCCTGCAGGGGGGCGGCGTTCAAAGCGCTGATGATGGCCCCACCGTTGTTCGCGGTACTTATGTTGCCACTGGGAGCGGCCAGGGCAGGGTGATTCAGCACATTCGCACCCTGTACTTCGACCTGCCACAAGAATCTTTCGCCCGTGTGGAAATCCTTCATAACCGCCAGGTCCCAGTCCCGGATCGGCGGGCCTTCCAGAATGTTGATTCCGGCCGATCCGAATCTGCCGATATTCGCCGTCGGACTGGAGCAGACGGGAGTGGTGAAAGGACATCCCGGTATGGCGAACGCCGCCAGATTCACCCAGTTGTTGTCCGTCCGACCGGCAGGAACCACACTGACCCCGGGGATGACATCCGGCCGTCCACCGATGACGTTTGTGTTGGACGGATCGTAAGTGCTGAAGCTGGGCGTATAGTACTGGCCGGACTGTAAAGTAATCACGTTGGACAGCTTCCAACCGCCGATGACCCCATTGGCATATTTGTTGATGTTGTTCCCCAGGCTCTGGCCATGACCGAAGGGCAGCGAGTATACAGCCACCGCGAGGAAGCGCTTTTGCGGCGTGAAATTGTTGTTACCGTACTCGCAGGAAAGACAGTACTGGTTCTGAAGCTGCTGCCCGAAGGCCCAGTTGGAATCTTGCTGGTTCGTCAAATCCCTTTGCCAAGTGAAGCTCGTGTTAAAGGTCAACCCATTGCCCAGGTTCTTTTTCGCCGCCACCTGCAAAGCGTTGTAGTTTTGCGTGGCTCCGTTGTCGATATAGGTGATGGTGTTCAGGTTCTTGTTTATACTCGTATAGTTGTAGACTTGCGATCCTGTTCCGTACGGGGTGGTGCTGGGAGCCGGCTCATTGAGGTTGCGCTGATAGAGCAGCTTGACGGCGTGGCTGCCCACATAGGCGATGGAGACGCCCATCGTACCGATTTGTCTTTCCAGCGTTATGTTCCATTGTTGCAGATAAGGTACTCCGATCCTGGGATTGACCCCCCCCACATTCTGAAGCGCGCCGTACGTTCCTGTCGCCCCGGAAGTAAACGGATTGGCCAAGGTGAACGACGGGACGTAGGGTTTCGCAACCGTAGCTGCGGTATTGACGGGGTTGGTGAGGGTCTCGCTTCCGGCGAAGGGACCGCCGCCGAAGAATTGATCCGTATCCTGGGCCAGGGCGCCGTAAATGGTATCGCCGTAAATACCATACGCGGCGCGGATGGCCGTTTTTCCGTCGGAAGTGAGCTTATAGGCCAACCCGATGCGCGGATAGAAATTATTGGTGGGAAACCTCAACATGGATTGGGGCGGATAAGCGGCCTGGGTGGCGTTCTCAATGGGAATGTCATTGGGATACAGCGGGTTAACGCTGGAATACCCGTTATTGGGGATAACGATATCGCCGTTGAGAGGATTGAAGGTGACGAGGCGCCCGAAATTGTCGTAATAGGGACCCGCCAGCTCGTATCGCAGCCCGTAGTTGGCCGTCAAGCGCGGGGTTATTTTCCAACTGTCCTGCAAATACATGGACCACATCGTGCCGCGCAGGGTCTGCTCCGGCACGGGGACGGACAATGCCGCCGTCTTCGGCAGCCCCATCAGGAGATCGGCGACCGCAATGCCCGAGAATGCTCCGGTAAAAGAGTACGTCCCGTAAATATTGCCGTAGGTGAAGCCCGGGATGTAATCCCGTATGGCATCAAAACCCCATTTCACGCTGTGGGCTCCGTGGATCCAGCTCAGGTTGTCAGAAAAGTGGAAGTCCGTATCGACGCTCTCGCCGTCGGATGTCTGCGCGGTGCTGGTCAGGGTGGTGCCGCCGCCGTTCACGGTGAAATAAGGCACACCATGGAGGCCGTTGACGGGGACACCGGGAATTCCCAGCGTGCTGAGGATGTTACTGCCAATCAAGTTGGGATGGTAAACGTTGGAGTTGCGCGACGCGCCGGCGACGGCCTGATTAAGCAAGGTGGGGGTGAATGTGTGGGTCCAGGACAAAGCGGTGGTGGTGCTGTCGCGCTCTTGAAACCCCGTCCCTTCCGGGGGCAATTGCGCCGTGGTGCTGTTGGAATGGATGTGCCGATAGGTATAATGGCCGTAAACGGCGTCCTTGGGGCCGAAGACATGATCGACGCGGCCATCGAGTGTCTTGGTCAGGCCCAGCCCGGCTTGGTTGCCCTGCCAGTTGTTGGAGGTCAGACCCGGCGCGCCGAAATTGGGCGCCGGCCAGAAATAATTCACGGCATTCTGGCCCTGGGAAGTAATGAGGGTTGACGGGGTGATAATGTTACCGGGGAAAGCCACCCGCGTGAAGGGGTTGACGAGGGTGGTGCTCAAACTGCTGAAATTGCCTTGCGTCCATGCGGCCAAGGGGACATTGCCATTGCTGATGACGGTCTGATTGCGGTTGTGCTCCTGATCGTAGTTGGCAAAGAAAAACGTATTATCCTTCTTGATCGGACCGCCCAATTCCGCGACAAAGTCATTGTAGACGTGGTAAGGCACCGTGTGGGTGAAGGTGTTCCCGGCATTCATGGCGTTGGAGTTGTACTCGTAAAACCCCATGCCGTGGAGCTTGTTCGTCCCGGACTTGGTGACGGTGGTGAGGTTTCCTGGGCCTTTAAACTCGGCGGGCGAGTCAACGATGGTGTAGTTGATTTCCGCAATGGTGTCAATGTCCGGTGAAATCTGGCCTCCGCCGACGCCATCCGGATCCGCCATCTCGACAATGCCATCGGTGGTGCTGTAACCATCGAGGGTGCGCATTCCGTTGGCCATGATCTCGGCCGAACTGCCGACGTTGGCGCCGGGGTTGTAAACGGCAAAGCCCAGGTTGCTGTGGCTCTGCCGCATCAGCAACGGCGTGTCTTCCACCAGTTCGGCGGTCATGACATAGTTGGATGAACCGGACTCCGTATTGATGACGGGCGCCACGGCCGAGACTTCCACCTTGGTCGACGCCGCGCCCACGGTCAATTTGACGTCGACGTTGACCACGCGGTTGGCGTCAAGAACAATACCCTTGCGTTCGAGCAGACTGAATCCTTTCGCCCCCACCTGGAGGGTGTAAGTTCCGGGCACAAGATCCACGGCGTGGTAGATTCCATCCGTCCCTCCCTGCATATGCTGGCTAACGCCAGTGTCCTGATTAATCACCATGACGTCGGCGCTGGCAACGACGGCGCCGCTGGCATCGGTCACCGTGCCGGTGATGGAGCCGGAAGTGCTTTGGCCGGCTGCTGATGGGACGAAACACGCCAGCAAAAAAATCCAAAGAAATGCCTGCAATCGATTGACGCTGCGCCTGGTAGACATTCACCCCTCCTCGCTGGGCCCGGGAATCAGCTTATCTGGATTTTCACCGCAGACATTGGCAAAGACAGGAACTTCAGCCCTCCGCCGACGTCATGAGAGCGACCAAGTGTAGTGAGAAATCCGGATCCCTGTATCCCGGCTATGAGAAAGTATCGGTTTGACAAATCAGCCTGTCAAGGAAAAAACAACGAAAAACAACAAAAAAAATCAAATAAAAAGGATAAGAAAAACCAACGGACCCCAAGTCTTTCGCTTAAACGGACATATTTACTGAACTCGCGGCCACCCCCTGCAACGCTGAGGCACCCCCTGAGTAATCACCAACCACAAGGGGTGAGTTCAGGGGAACACTTTGACGAGGGATTCTCGCTTAATCGCCCTTAATTGCGCTTTATCCACAATGCACTGGCTCAGTAACCCGGCACACCCGCTTTATGGTAAACCTCTTCGGCGTGCTGCAATTCCTCCCACTGCTCAATCAGGCCCAAACTTCGCAGCATCTGGCGGATGGTCATGTGAGGATCATTGGACCAGAACATTCCCAGGTCCTCGTCCTCGTAGAAACGGTAGCCCACTTTATCGCCAAAGGCTTGCTTGAGGGCTGCACCATTCTTCAGGGTCGAACTCCAAGGGAGGATGGCGTAATTCAGGTCGATCTCCTGCACGAGGACGTTGTCTTCAGGGGGAATGCCGTCATCGACCTTGTTGGGGTTCTTGGGCCATATAACTTGCGAGACGATTTTGCCGGTCGGTTCGAAGATGGAAGCATTGTTTCGCCAGGTGCTGGAAACGACGTAGAGGCGGTATTGCTTCGCGCGCGCGGCAGGTTGGGAAGTCTGCGGTGATTGGGATGGCCACGCCACCAGTTCGGCGCCTTTACGGGCCAACTCCTTCCAGCCGTAATCAAAATCCATGTCGTAGCAGATCTGTATCCCCAGCTTGCCGAAATCGCATGGGAAGACGGGTTCTTCCATGCCGGGAGTTGAACCATGCTCAAGGGAGTCGGAGTCTGAATCCGTGTCGACCACGAGTTGCACCTTGCGATAAATGCCCACGACTTCGCCTCGCCGGTCAAAAAGAATGGCGGCGTTGGAACATAGATTTGTGGCCGGATCCTCGCGCAGGTACATCGGGACGACAATGTAGCAGTGGCATTTGCGTGCCTCCCGCGCGAATGAATCCTGGACCGCGCCGGCCAAGGGAATTGCCCAATCCGTCACCTTTCCTCCCCGCCTGCCGGCGCCGCTTACGGCCATTTCCGGAAGCACCGCCAAGTCCAGACTGCGCCCATACGTCTTCTCGGATTGCGCCTGCATGCGATCAACGATCCCCGTCAGTTGGTCCAAGCGGTTTTGCAAGCCTGGATACGGTACCCAGAACGGTTGCATGACCGTGCCGATGATGACTTTTCGTGGTGGTTGATCTGACGTGCTTTTTACGGGAGTGTCTGAGCCCGCAACGGGCAGAGCCAGCAATACTCCCAGGAAGCCCACGGCCAACTTGACCCGCAGGCGCGTCGGCATGAGTTGGTCGGTTGTAACCACAGGCCCTCCGTTGCGAATGGAATCCGTCGATGCCCGCTCGGCGTTACGCTCCCGATTGAATCATATCCGTCAACTTGCCGACTTCCGGGCCGACTTTCGCAGCCAGGTTCACCTGTTCCGTCGGGTCGTTCTCCAGATCGAACACCATCAAGGGCGTGGGCAGAGGGTCGACAAAAGTGGGTGATTCTTTACCGGGCCAAACGCGGCCGCGCGCGAAACCGGTAATCAGCTTATAGCGGCCGTCGAAAGCCATGTTCCACTGGCCCAATGCTGACAACACAAACTCGCGATGAGGCTGCGTGCGGTCTTCCAGGAAGGGCCGCAGCGAGCGGCTATCCATATCATCGGGCCGGGAAACGCCGGCGTAGTCGAGGAAGGTTGCGGTGAAATCGAGCGTGGTCACCGGGATATCCGTGGGCGCGCGCGGCCTCACTCCCGGGCCCGCCACGATCAAAGGGACGCCGACGGAGGGCTGGTAGGGCTGCGTTTTGCCCCACATATTGTGGTCACCCAGCATTTCCCCGTGATCGCTGGAAAAAATCACGATGGTGTTTTCCAGTTCGCCGCGCTCGCGCAGTTTATCCAGGTAGATGCCCACCCAGCGGTCGATGTTCTCACACATAGCCGTATAGTTCTGGCGGATCAACTCGTGCGTCTCGGGTGAGCAAATCTTGCTGTCAATGGGTTGGGGGAACACCCGGCCTCGAACCAGGGGCTCCATCCGCCGGGTGATGTCCTCGGGACTGTGCGGCCCGGTGAAATTCACGGCTAAGAACCAGGGCTTATCCTTGGGGAATTTGTCCATCAACTCCAGGCCGTTGTGACCCACCCAGTTGTCACAGTAAGCGTCGTCGGGAAGGGGGGTGGGCGCTGTATTCGCGTAAGCCAGCGGGCAGCCATCGGGCGTCGCCCCCGTCCGCGATTTGAAATCTGCAATGTGTTCAGCGGCCAGCCCCCGGCGATAGAGATAGGCCATGTAGGGGTCATGCGGTGCGGTCTTCCCACTCGCAACCGCATCAATCTTCCCCGCATTGTCGATGCCATCGGAAAATCCCCATTCCTTCAGCAGGCGTTTGCCGTCCAGGCCCCATTCCGCTGTCTTCTTGTGCAAGTCGATCTTGCCGCACCCGGCAACGTGGTAGCCGCCGGATCGCAACAGGGAATAAACCGTCGTCTGGGTGAGGGGATAATCCGCCTGATTGCTCGCCACCCCGCAACGCGGATATTCGCAGCCGGAAGCCAGACACGCGCGGGACGGCGCGCACAAGGGCGAGGGAACGGTGGCGCGACGAAACCAGACCCCGTCCTTCGCCAGGCGCGTGAGATGGGGAGTCTGGACCGGCAGATTCTGCGCATAGCCGGAAACCCAGTCGTAGCGGTATTGGTCAGGAAACAAAAACAGGATATTGGGGCGACGTGCCCCCTCCGGTGCCGCTTCCGAGCCCGGCTCCACCGGCGACCTGCCGAGCAAGCGCGACGCGCCTCCGGAAAGAACCGCCGCCCCCGCGGCTTGCAGAAAACTTCGGCGATTGGATTTGCCCATGACGGCTAATTCTAACAGGATCGTGAAAGATAGGGAGTGGAGATTTTACGCTTGAATTCGATAACCTTCGTGTCCCTGGGCCTTCATCCCGGCTCAGAACCAACCCCCGGTCATTTCCGAAGAACACAGGTTTTGATTGACAAGCGAAAGTAATCATATTAAGAGACAAGCAGGGATCATATTCGACTTCAGAGACTGAACAGCATCGATCAACATGCTTAACGAAGAGCGGCGACGGAAAATTCTGGAAATCATCAATGCCGAAGGCAGGGGCTTGGTCAAGGACCTGGCGGCGCGACTCCATACGTCGCAGGTGACGATTCGCAAGGATCTCGAGACCCTTCATAGCGAAGGCCTGCTCCTTCGCTCCCACGGTGGGGCATTGCCGGTGCAAACGGGCGCCCTGCTCGACCCCAGTCTTCGGGAAAAAGAAAAGCAGCACCGAAAGGAGAAGCAGCGGATCGGCGAGGCGGCTGCGGCTATGGTCAAGGAGGGCGATTGCGTGATTCTGGACTCCGGAACCACCACCACGGCGATCGCCAGGGCTTTGCGCAATCGCGGGCGGCTCACCGTCATCACCAACGCCGTGAACATTGCCGCCGAACTTGCCGGCACTTCTATTGAGGTGATCCTGACGGGGGGAACCCTGCGGGAGAACTCCTTCTCGCTGGTGGGACCGCTCGCCGAGGATACCTTGGGCAGACTGAGCGCCGATATTTTCTTCCTCGCCGTGGATGGCTTTGACGTTCATTACGGCCCCACCACCCCCAACCTGCTGGAAGCCAAGGTGAATCGCGAGATGATCAAGATTTCGCGGCGGACGGTGTTGGTGTGCGATTCCAGCAAATTTGGGCGGCGCAGCCTTTCGCAAATCGCCGAGATCTCCTCCATTCACCAGGTGATTACCGACCACAAGATTCCCAAGGCAGATTTAAACGAGCTTACGGAGGCGGGAATTAAGGTCACGGTGGTTTAGTGCCTCCGTGGGCTCGCGCGAATTGCTCGACGAGTACATTTCGGCCGGAGGCAAAGTCGCGGTCAGTCCCCACACTGTGTTTACAGCGGAATCGCCTCTCCCACCGATCGCAAACCAAAATCTCGATGAGTTGCCTCGGGGACGCCGGCAGCCAATTGCGACTCTGTTTCGAAAGTTTTGAATACTTTTCTTTGACACAGAAATCGAAATATAGTAGAAGGAAATGTAAGGAGAAATCTTTCATGAGCGTTATCGCCAAAGTCCGCGGGGCGAGTACGCGCGCTGAAATCCTATCCCAACCCCAATGCTGGAAAGCGTGCTTCCAGGCATTGGAGAAAAGCCGGCAGATCGAGGAGTTGGCCGCGAAAGTTCGGCCGGAAACCGACTGCCTTTTCATCGGCTGTGGTTCCAGTTACTATGTTTCGCAAGCCGCGGCGTCCAGTTGGCAATTGATCACGGGAAGGCCGGCGCGCGCCATTCCGGCTTCCGAACTGCTCCTCTTTCCAAGCTTGGTTCTGAATGGAGCCTCCCCGTGCCAGCCTATTCTGGTTTCGCGGTCCGGGATGTCTTCCGAGGTGGTGCGAGCGGCGGAATACCTCGAACAACAGAGGGACATCCATACCCTGGCCATCAGTTGCGGGCAGCACCAACCGCTGGATGAAATCTGCACTGACACACTCTATCTTCTGCCCGCGGACGAGAAGAGCATCGTCATGACGCGTTCCTTTTCCTCCATGTTGCTGGGGGCGCAAGCCCTGGCGGCGCGCGTGGCGAACCGCCAGGATATTGCCGAAGGTCTGCGCAGAATTCCCGATCGTGTGCAGGTGATTCTGGATTCCGTCGAGGAAAGAATTCAGCAGTTCGTGGAGAGCCACACTTTCGCCGACTATGTTTTCCTCGCGCAAGGCCCGCTTTTTGGCATCGCCTCGGAAGGCCAGCTTAAGGTCAAAGAAATGTCCTGCTCCTACGCGCAGGTTTTCCATACCCTGGAATTCCGCCATGGCCCCAAAGCGATTGCGGGGCCGGAAACCTTGATTACGTTCCTTCTTTCCGAAAGCGCTTACGAGGAAGAGCGCAAGGTATTGGAGGAAATGAAATCGCTGGGCGCCACGACCCTGGTGATCGCCAACCAGGCGGATGACGCTGCGAAGCAGAATGCGGATTTCCTGTTGGAGCTTCACCTGGACGCTCCCGAGTGCGTTCGCCAGGCCGGCTATCTGGTGACCTGCCAACTGCTGGGCCTTTACACGGGCCTCAAAAAGGGGTACGACATTGATAGCCCGCGCAATTTGACGCGGGCGGTGATTCTGGACGGCGAATAACGCGGTCTTCCCATGCCCCATTTTGATGTCACCGTGGCCGGCGAGTTGAATCTCGACCTGATCCTGTACGGCCTGCCGCCGCAACTCGAACCCGAACGCGAGCTCTTAGCCAACGGCCTGGCGCTTACTTTGGGCAGTTCTTCCGCGATTTTTGCGCACAACCTGGCGGTAATGGGTGGCAAGGTGGGATTCATCTCCCGCATAGGAGAAGATCCCCTCGGCGAAATTGCGCTCCAGCGCTTGGCGGCCGGCGGCGTGGATGTTTCACAGGTGCGCAAGGTGGCGGGACCAACGGGCACGGGGCTTACGGTGATGCTGCCCCGTGATGGCTGGCGCAACATCCTGACTTATCCCGGCACCATGCACGAGATGTGCTTTGAGGATTTGGATCTGGATTACCTCGCGGGAGCAAAGCATTTCCACCTTTCCTCTTTTTTCCTGCAACGTGCGTTGCGCCCGCGCATTCCCGAGTTGCTCCGGCTGATGAAGCAGCGAGGCCTTTCCACCTCACTCGACACGAACGATGATCCGGATGGTCGCTGGGAAGACGATTTGTGGGAGGCCCTGAAATTCGTGGATGTCTTTCTCCCCAATGATCGCGAGGCGATGAAAATCACGCGCACGGATAACCTGGATGCCGCCGTGGCCAAGCTGAAGCCATGCGTGCCGGTGTTGGCGGTGAAGTTGGGAGCGGAAGGCGCGATGGCCTGGGGGCCGTCAGGTTCCGCTCGCCGCCCCGCCCTCGTGGTGGAGGCGATCGATCCGGTGGGCGCGGGTGACAGCTTTGACGCGGGCTTCATTCATGCCTACGTGCGCGGCGCGGATTTGGCGGAATGCCTGGCGCAGGGCAATGCGGCCGGCGCCTTTTCCACCACGCGCCCCGGCGGCACCGAAGCCTTTCGCGACCGCGCGTACTTTGTGCAGTTTTTCCGCCCGTAAGGAGCAGGGCAAATCGCCATGATTGATTTTCACACTCACCCCGTTCTGATCCGCGAGTGGGCGGAGAAATATCCCGATTACACGCGCATGGCCCGTGAGGTTTTCCAGATTGGCAACACCCTTCAGCCTTTGGAGACCTTTTTCCTGCAGATGGACGTGGCGGGGATTGAGAAAGCCGTCCTGCTGCCCATCGCATGCGCGCGGGCGCGCGGGCTGGCCGTTTCCAGCAACGAGCAGGTTGCGGAACTGTGCGGCCTCTCGAAGCGCTTCATCGGATTTGCCAGTGTCGACCCCATGCAGCCCGGCGCCGCGCGCGAACTGGAAGCCGCCGTCCGGGGGATGGGACTGAAAGGCCTGAAGCTGGACGCCGCGCTCCAGGATTTCGACCTGAACGACCCCAAAGTTTTCGAGGTTTACGAAACGGCCGTCGCGCTGGGCATTCCGGCGCTCATCCACACGGGCATGAGTTGGGCCCCGGGGACGCCTCTGGCACAAGGTCAACCACTTCGGCTAGAGCCGGCCATAGGCCGTTTCCCCCGACTTAATTTTGTCCTGGCTCATTGGGGATGGCCCTGGGTGTGGGACGCGAACGCTCTCGCTTTGAAGTACCCCAACGTTTATCTGGACACTTCCTGCTTTTACTACGATGGCCCCACGGACTTCTTCCATTTCCTCTTTCGCCAGCAGATGCCCATCACGCTCCTGGAGCGGAGCTTGCGGAACCAAGTCGTGTTCGGCTCCAACTACCCGCGTGTGGAAATCAAGAATATGATGAAGGCCATCAAATCGTTGGGATTGACGGAAGCGTGCCTGGAAAAGATCCTGCGCACCAATGCCGAAAAATTGCTGGGAATAGAGACCCGGCCCGCGCGGTAGGGGACAGTACCTATGATCATCAAGTTGGAAAAAGTGAAAGTGCAAAGCCGCAAGTCCGAGGAAGCCATCAATATCACCCCGCAGGTGGACGAACTGGTGGCGAAGAGTGGGGTGAAAAACGGACTGGTCAATGTGATGACCTGCCACACCTCCTCGGGACTGCTGGTGACGGAAGGACTTCCCTGCCTGGAGGAAGACATCCTCACGCATTTCGCGCGTCTGCTTCCCGAGGATGAAAATTATCACCATCGGCGCTACCTGGACTTCGACGGCCGCGTCGGCTTCAATGCGGAGTCCCACCTGAAAAGCATTGTGGGGGGGATCCAATGCTCGTTTCCAATTGAGGACGGCAAAGTGGTGCGCGGCTCCCGCCAAACCATCTACTTCATGGAGTACGACGGCCCCTTGGAACGAACCTACATGGTGCAGGTGTTGGGGGAATAGGTGTGGCTGCCAATAACCCCATCTGCATTGAATCATTTGAGGTTGGCCCGGTTCCGCTGCTTAGCTTCCGCGCCTATGTTCCCTTTGTTTGCACCCGTTTTTGCCGCTGTCTGTTTTTCCTTCCGGACTCATGCGGCTTTGCAATTGGAGATCCTTGCGCTCCCACATCAGATCAACGTGTTGCGAAGAGCCCAGCGTGGGCGTGCACGGCTGAATCGTGTCGATCGGTTTCTGTGGGTGTGCCTGTCCCGTCTGTGGGCAAACTGGCGAGCCGCCCTGGTCATCGTCAAACCCGAAACCGTGATCGCCTGGCATCGCAAGGGATTCAGCCTCTATTGGACCTGGAAGAGCCGCCATGGTCAGCCTGGAAGACCGCAGGTGGCGAGCGAGATTCGCGAGCTAATTCATACATATTCGTGAACCGAGGGTCACCAGTTCAAGTCTGGTCGTCGGCTCCCGCCTCTTCAATAATCTACAGACTCATTCTCTGACAGAGCAAACCTGAAACGTGTGGCTATTTCACCCGTCCATACGCACGAGCGGCGTCACGAAAATAGGTCAGGTTCTCCCAGGGAGCAAGGTACGAGGTGTTACAACTCGAAGCAAAGATGAAGTGGCGTTTGTCTCCCATGGATTCAAACAGGCGGCGAGTGTATTCGTGCAGGCGGGTCTCGGCGTCCTGGAGGATTTCCTGGCGATGCGCATCCATCCCGCCGTCCACGGTAAAGCTCTCCGAAGCTGCGAGCCCCCGCACCTCGCTCAACTCCACGTCTCCCAAAGGACGGGGAGTGATTCCTTCCAGGCAATCCACATGCGACGCCCCCACCATCGGCAAAAGAGCTCGGCTGTGACCGCAAGCGTGGACGACAAAGAACTTCCCGCGGCGATGGATGATATCGGCGGCCTGTGAGAAGAAGCTCTGGCAATAGTCTTTGTAGAAGTAGGGCGGATAGAAGACCGAGTCGAGGTTGTCCAGGGAGACGAAAATCTCGGTGAGCGGGTTGTCCACGATGCCTTCCAGCAACGCCAGAGCTTTCTTCTCGTGAATACGCGCCAGCGCCTGCATTTCCTCGGGATGGTCGAGCATAAAGAGGGAGGCATTCTCCGGCCCCGCCAGCCAATGAAACGTTTTGAGTGCCGATTGCGTCAGGTGGACCATCACCAAGCCGTCCTCGCCGATGCGCTCCACCCAGTTTTGAAAGTCGCCACCCTCAAAGACATACTCGCGGGATTCCAGCATGAAGCGCACGGCGGCATAGTCGTCCCAGGACTTCCACCAGTGCTCCGCCTCGAAATCCGCGCCCGCCTCGCGTGTGTATTCCCAAGTTTGGGTAAGCGTGCCCTCCGGGCATACAAACTTGCGCCGGCATTGGCTCTTGTGCGGAGGATAACGGTTAAACGACGTCACCATGGGTTCTTCCCAATCGCCGGCGCCGGCGTACTCCTCGGAGAACTCACCTGCGGTGTAGACGGTGCGGGTGGAGTGCTGCGTGTCCCAGCGCGCCAGAATGTCGGCGCCCAGACAACGCAGAGCGTCAAGGGGATGCCCGGCGTGGGCGAGTTCGGGCGGCAAGGTGTGATGGGTTTGATGGTAATAGAACCACTGCCAGATGTTGGGGGTAAAGGGTATGAAGTCGGGTTCCTTCCCACCGAAAGCTGCCAGGATGCGTTGTCTGCCCGTCAAGAATCGAACCTCCACAAAACGGAATCCGCCAAAAGCGGGACGCGCGAAGTCTGCGACAAAAGGGAGAGTTTTGCAACTCTTCTCTGTGGCTCCCGCGCCCATGGCAACGAATCTCCAGAGCAACATAGTAGGGAGCAGAGCCATTCAGGACTTGAGCCCACGAGTTCTGCCCTGTACACTCGGCGGCACGGAAAACCTGATCTTCCGAGGAGGATCGATGGTGAAGCGTGCCTTGATGCTTATCCTTTTCATGCAATTTGTCCCCATGGGAGTTCGCGCCCAGGTGGCGATCAACTCCGCCACGACATTGTTGATTGATAAGAACGAGCCCCTTCCCGTGCAAAAGGCCGCGAGTGACCTGGCGACGGACATGGAGAAGGTCTTCGGCACCCGCGTTCAAGTGGTGCACCGGCCTGCCGACGCCAAAGCCACGACCGTTTGGATCGGGCTGAAGGGCGACCTGCCGAAAAGCATCGAAAGGCCTTCCGGGCGGGAGGTCTTGACCCTGCGCGTGGTCCGCGATCCACTGCCAGCCTCCCCTATACGCCAAGCCATCGTCCTGACGGGTTCTGACGTGCGGGGCACGATTTACGCCATTTATCAATTTGCTCAGGAATTTCTGGGCGTCGATCCCCTCTATTGGTGGACAGATCACCCGCCCGCGCGACGGACGCAAGTGCTGGTCCCAAGTGGTTTCAATGAGGTTCAGGGGCCTCCGACGTTTCGTTACCGCGGCTGGTTCATCAACGATGAAGACTTGCTGACAGGCTGGAAACCCGGACTAGCCGATCAAACGGGGATTTCCCTCGAGATTTGGGACCGGATTTTCGAGGCCATCCTCCGCCTGAAGGGCAACATGGTTTGCCCCGGCACTTTCAACTTCCCGTACGAACCCCAAATTGTGGCCGCGGGGGAGAGAGGGCTGATTCTCACCCAACATCACGTGGAACCTCTGGGGCTGAACACCTATCGTTGGCCCAAGGACCAGCCTTACTCATTTGTGAGCCATGCGGATTTATTGACCGCCGCCTGGAAGCGTGCCGTCAGCCAATACCGAAACCCGGAAATCATTTGGACGTTGGGTTACCGGGGCGAGCACGACCGCCCGTTCTGGGACTACGATAAGAGCGCGCCCACGACCGACCGGGAAAGGGCGCAGGTCATCAACCGGGCCATGGAAACCCAAATTGGCATTGTGCGTGCCGCCGGCCGGGAGCCAATTTTCATCATGAACGCCTGGCGGGAATCTGCCCAGTTCGCGAAGGAGGGATTCCTGCATATTCCGGAAGGCGTATCTCTTGTTTGGCCCGACAACGGACATGGATTGATTGAGGACGGGAATACCATCAGCAAAGGCCAGGGAGTGTACTACCACACCGCCATGTACGACGGGCGCTCCAACCACTTCACGGAACGCGTACCCCTGGAACGCATTGCGCGCGAACTGGGGCGCGCGGTGAAAGCTGGCGCAGCCAACTATCTCCTGATCAACACGGCGAACGTGCGCCCGGTGGTCATGACCACACGAGCAGTGATGGAGCTGGCTTGGCAAGCTGATCCCTGGACCCATACGAAGATTGATCAGAGCTCGTTGTACCTGGAAAAGTGGTGCAGGGAAGAATTCGGCGCAGCGGCCACGCCGGCCCTCGAAGATTACTACCGTGCCTACTTCGCCGCGCCGGCGAGATATGGCGAGCAGGAAGATGAGACCATGGCTGACAACTATTACCAAACCGTTGCTCGACGACTGGTGCTGGGCCTCATTACGGGAGATGACACTTCCCCGGTGAAGACTTCCCGGGGCGTACCGGATTTTGCCAACCTGAAGGCCATGGGCGCGTTTCTCGCCAAGATCACCGGGGAAGCTGACCCGCGCTGGAGTAAAGCGCGCCTGCTGGCAGAAAAGGCCAAGCCCTTGGTGCCGGCGGACCGGCAGGATTTCTTTCAGGCCAACGTGCTGAGCCAGGTTGATTATCACGCCCATGCCAACCGCATTTTGATGCACCTTGCCCAGGCCGCCGCCGATCTCCACGGCGGGGGCCAGGCCTCGCAAATACGCGCCGCCATTGCCGAGGGCGAAAAACTCCAGGACGCACTCCGCGCGGCGGAGTATGGCCAGTGGGAGAACTTCTACACCACGGGGGACTGGCTGCTCGATGTGCCCTTAACCGTGGCTTTGATGAGGGCATACCAGGGCAAGTTGGAAGGGAAAGAGGTTCCTGAAAACCTCCTGGTCAGAGCCGAGGATGCTGCCCTTGGCTACACGATGATCAAGGCCTATCAAGGCGACCAGCACGATCAGTTCTAAGCAGGCCTCCTGCACCCAACCCAACAACTGCATGCCTTGGTAGCCGAGGGCGGAAAGGGTCTCCATCGCTTGGTTGAGTTCCGCCGGTGGCCAGGAAATATTGGAATAACCCACCGAATTGGAAAACGTGCCGGGCTGGGCGAAACCAAGGTGCGTGCATGCCGCCCAAGACAAAGCGGTAACTCCGGCCTATCGCAAGAACCGCCTCTGCGTCACACCGCATGTGCCGGTCGAGGTTTCCTCCCGGATGATTTCGGGAACTGGTGGGATTGTCTCTTGCACATTTGACCTTCTACCGCGGCGCCGTCGCCGACTTGTTGAATTGCGGGGTGTCGGGCGCGAGGTTGAGAATGACCTGGAACCACCAGTTTGGCTGGTAGGTGATCTGAAGGGGAATACTGCGCAGATTTCCCTCCGTGCCCAGCAGGATGTCGAATGCCGACTTGGTTTGTGCCTCCTCGCTTAGCACTTCAAAGTGCGCCTCTTGCAGATGGCGATATGTCCGATCGAGAGTGCCCCCGTTCCCTCGCAGGGTTACATGCACCTTTCTTTCCGCAACGGGATGAACGCTTAGCAGCGTGGCCTTGTAGTGGCGGGCGTTGTAAATGTAGCAAAGCGTGGCGGGGACAGGGCGACCGCCCACTGCGTCGTCGATTAATTGCAGCATCGTCGAAAGGAACTCTCCCGCGCGTGGACATGCACTCCGCGCGGCGCCATCCAGGCGCCGGATGTGGCGCGCGGGGTTACTCTCCAGTTGCTGTAGCGTCGCCTTTTCCGCCTCTGCGTATTGGTGGAGATCGAAATCCTTGCTCGACGAATAGGGAACGGTAGTGGAAAGTGCCCGCGTGTCGTCCACTCGACTGATGATGCCCTCAAAAAGATGGTCCCCGTTGGCCTTCTCCTTGGAAAGCTCACTCCTCATGGCGAGCACGGATTGGCCCTTGGAAGATTTCATAAAGCCGAAGAAGGCGCTCGCCTCCGGCTGGCCGGAGTCAGCACGGCGCAGAACTTCCGTTCCGGCGCCCCAACGGTTGATGGAAAGCGGAGTCTTGGCGGGATCTGAACCAAAAAGAATCTGAATCATCTGCTGCCGCTCATCCGCGGACGCCTTCCCAATGCGGACGTACCCGCCTCCCACGTCATCACGCCCGGCCCAGAAAAGCAGCAATCGCAACTTGCAAGTCATTACGTACTGATATTCAGTTTCAATTTTGTCCTCGCGCCCGATCCAATTGGCGGCTTCCTGAATGGCAGCTTGATCGGAGGTGTCCTGCCCCGCCGGGGCGCCAGTGGCCAACCCTACGGGCAGGGTGGTGGCAAGAACGGAAAACAGCAAGAAATCAAGTGTGAGGCGGCGCCACATTCGTTCGAAAGGTCCTCCCCTGGGCACAGACGGCGCCCGTGGCAAGAATCGAAACTCGAAAGCCGAAACGGGAAATCCGAAACTGGAAATTCGATGCAATGACTGCGATCTTCGATTTTCGAATGCCGCCATTCCCTCGCACCCGACCTTTATTCGTGCGGTGCCAACTTCACGCCATCGCAGGGTTCCAGACGCCAAATTTCGGAGGCGTACTCCCGGATGGTGCGATCCGATGAGAACTTTCCGGCGCGGGCCACGTTGAGAATCGCCATCCGGTCCCAAACATCGACGTCCCGATACGCCGCATCGACGCGCTCTTGCGTTTGGATGTAGTCCCGCAAGTCGGCCAGTAGCATGTAGTGATCGCCGCCATCGAGGAGTGATTGGACCAGTGGCTTGAAAATCCCGGGCTCCAGGAGGCTGAAGAAGTCCTTTTCGATGAGCGCGAAGGCGCGCCGAATCTCCTCGTCGCTGTTGTACACATCCCAGGGATTGTAGGACCCCCGGCGTTGCTCCACTTCTTCGGCCTTCAAACCGAAAATGAAGATGTTCTCGTCCCCCACCTCCTCCAGGATTTCCACGTTGGCCCCGTCGAGGGTTCCAATGGTGACCGCCCCATTAAGCTGCATTTTCATGTTGCCGGTACCGGAAGCCTCCGTCCCGGCCAGGGAGATTTGCTCGCTTAAATCCGCGGCGGGGATAATTCTCTGCGCCAGCGACACGCGGTAATTCGGCAGGAACACCACTTTCATCTTGTCATGAACCTGGGGATCCCCGTTAACGACTTCCGCCACCTGGTGGATCAATTTGATAATCAACTTGGCCATGAAATAACCCGGCGCCGCCTTGGCCCCGAAAATAAACGTGCGAGGAACAATGTCCAGGCCCGGATCTTTCTTCAAGCGGTCATACAGCACGATGATGTAAAGAACCATGAGGAGTTGGCGCTTGTACTCGTGCAACCGTTTGACCTGGACATCAAACAGCGAGTCGGGAGAAACGTTGATGCCTTTCTCGCGGGCGATGATCTGGGCCAGCAGTTCTTTGTTGTGCCGCTTGGCGGCGCGGAATCGCTTTCGAAAAGCCGGGTCGTCCGCGAATGGTTCCAACTTCCGGAGCTGATCCAGATCGGTGATCCATTGGTCGCCGATGGACTCGGTAATCAGTTGGGCGAGGGGCCGATTCGCTTCGTGCAGCCAACGCCGGGGGGTGATGCCGTTGGTTTTATTGTTGAATTTCTCGGGCCACAACTCCGCGAATTCCCTCAGCACCTTCGTTTTCAGAAGCTCGGTGTGGAGCTTCGCGACGCCATTCACCGAACATGAGCCCACAATGGCCAGGTGCGCCATACGCACGTATTTTTCCCCCGCCTCGTCAATGATGCTCATGCGCCGCAGCCGCTCATCGTCCAAAGGCCAGCGTGTGGCGACATCCCGCATAAATCGGGCGTTGATTTCGTAAATGATCTGCAAATGCCGGGGAAGCAATTTTCCGAACATCTTCACCGGCCATTTCTCCAGCGCCTCCGGCAGGATGGTGTGATTGGTGTAGCCGATGGATGCGGTGGTGATTCGCCAGGCCTGGTCCCAACCCAGCCCCTCGCGATCGATCAGCAAACGCATCATCTCCGGGATGGCCAGCGAGGGATGCGTGTCGTTGAGTTGCAGAAAGGACTTGCTGGGAAATGTGTCCCAATCGTTGCTGTCTTTCTTGAAGCGCCGGAAGATATCCTGGATCGTGCAGGAGACAAAGAAATACTGCTGCTTCAGGCGAAGTTCCTTGCCCTCAAACACGTTGTCATTCGGGTAGAGGACTTTGGTCAGATTCTCCGCCAGGACCTTGTTGGCCACGGCATCCACATACGACCCGCGATTAAAATCATCTAGGTCGAATTCTTCCGCCGCCTTCGCCGACCAGAGCCGGAGGGTGTTGACCGTGTGTCCACTGTATCCAACCATCGGCAGGTCATAGGGCATGCCCACCACCGCCTTGGTATCCTCCCAATGCCATTCTGATCCTTTGGGGCCTGGACGGGATTCGACGTGGCCCTCAAACTGCACTTGAAAGGAATACTCCGGATGGGCGATTTCCCAGGGATAGCCGAGCTTCAACCATTCGTCCGGCACCTCCACCTGATAGCCGTTCACGATGCGCTGGTTGAAGATGCCAAAGTCATAGCGCAAGCCGTATCCGACCGAGGGCAGATTGAGGGTGGCAAGGGAATCCATAAAGCACGCCGCCAGGCGTCCCAACCCGCCATTGCCCAAGCCCGCATCGACTTCCTGATCGAGAAGGTCGTCCCAATTGAGCCCCACATCCTGAATGGCCTCCCGGCAGGCATCCTCCAGACGCAGGTTCATTACATTATGTTCAAACGAGCGGCCAATCAGAAATTCCAGGGACAGGTAGTAAACCCTCTTGACCAGCCGGTTGTGGTGCATCTGCTGGGTGGCCAACCAGCGGTCAATCAGGCGGTCGCGCACGGCGAGCGCAAAGGCGTAATAGCGGTCGCGAGTGGTGGCGGTGTAGCGATCCTTGGCCATCGTGCGGCGCAGGTGCTGCACGAAAGCAGTCCGTAAGTCCTTGACTAACTTCGAGGCTTCATCGCTGCCGGCTGCGGGACTCGCGATTTTCGCTGCGGCGGGACTCGCGACTTTTACTTCGGATTTCACTTCTTCCCTCCCTGCCCGTTTCATTTCCGATGAGCGTCCAACGGTTTCTTTGCGGGTCGGCATGTCAGTTCCTCACAGTGAATTCAACCCTCGGCGGGGCCGAGTTCGTACCGGTTAGACCGGCGTTGCCAAAGCTCGCGCGATCAGGGCGCGTCCTTCTTCCTGAATCCTGTGCAGGTGCTCGATTCCATTCATACTTTCGGCATAGAACTTGAAAACGTCCTCGGTCCCCGAGGGCCGGGCGGCGAACCATCCGTGTTCGGTCACGATCTTGATCCCGCCGATGGCCGCACCGTTGCCGGGGGCGTCGGCGTATTTTGCCACAATCTTCTCACCGGCCACCTCCATGTCCCGTACTTGCCGGGGTGACAACTTTCCCAGCGCCGCCTTTTCTTCCGGGGTGGCGGGAGTGTCGGTGCGCTCATACACCATTTCGCCAAACTCGTGGGTGAGAGCTCGATGGTGCTCGGCCGGGTCGCGTCCCGTCTTAGCCATTATTTCGGCAGCCAGCAGTCCCAGGATGAGGCCATCCTTGTCCGTGCTCCACATCCGACCGTCGGAGCGAAGAAACGACGCGCCGGCGCTTTCCTCTCCTCCAAAGCCCAACGCGCCGCTGAGAAGGCCCTCGACAAACCATTTGAATCCCACTGGCACTTCTACCAGCCTGCGCCCCAACCGCTGGGCAACGCGATCAATCAAGCTGCTGCTCACCACCGTCTTGCCGACCGCCGCGGCGGCCGACCAACCCCGGCGGTTTTGAAAGAGATAATCAATGGCCACGGCGAGGTAGTGGTTCGGGTTCATCAGCCCGCCCTGGCGCGTTACAATCCCGTGCCGGTCGGCATCAGTGTCGTTGGCAAAGGCCACGTCAAAGCTTGCCTTCCGCTCGATCAGACTCGCCATCGCGAACCGCGAGGAGCAGTCCATGCGGATTTTCCCATCCCAATCGACGGTCATGAATCGGAACGTGGGGTCAACCAATTCGTTGACGACGGTCAGGTTGAGGTGGTAGCGATCGCGAATAGGCCCCCAATAGGCAACGCTGGCGCCACCCAGGGGGTCAACCCCGATTTTCACTCCAGAACTTTGTATGGCCGCCATATCGACCACGGACTCGAGGTCCTGCACATAGGTGGCAACGTAATCATAGGCCGTGGCCGCTGACCGCGCACGCGCGTAAGGCACACGCTGAACTTCCCGAAGGTTATCCTCCAGAATCTTGTTGGCACGCTGCTCGATCCATTTGGTCACGCCCGTGTCCGCCGGTCCGCCGTGCGGGGGGTTGTACTTGAACCCTCCGTCGTCGGGAGGATTGTGCGAGGGGGTAATCACAATTCCATCGGCCAGGTCGGCGGGCCGCGCTTGATTAAAACTCAGAATGGCGTGGGAAACGGCCGGAGTGGGAGTGTACCCGCCGGCAGTGTCCACCATTACCCGAACCCCATTGGCTCCGAGAACTTCCAGCGCCGTCGCAAAACCACACTCCGAAAGGGCGTGGGTGTCCTTGCCAATAAAAAGAGGGCCGTCAATCTTCTGCTGCTTCCGGTATTCGCAGATCGCCTGGGAAATCGCCAGAATGTGGGCTTCATTGAAGCTGCACTTGAACGCTGATCCCCGGTGGCCCGAGGTGCCAAAAGCAACGCGCTGCTCTCTTACCAATGGGTCGGGATGCTCGGTAAAGTAAGCTGTGATGAGCTTCGAGATATTGACCAGTTCCGACGCGTCGGCGAGTTTACCTGCCTGGGGATTCACCTGCACAAGGGTGCCTCCGTGCTATTGTAACGAGCCCCTGTTCAACCTCAGGGGGTCAGCGCTTGCTGATGGTTATTTTGGCGCTAAGGGAACCATGCGGGCCCGGAACAGGCCTCACCCCTTAACCTGATTCCCTGAGGATAACATCATCCCTGTGAAGCCTGTTGCCGGTAAATGTTACCCTGGTATTAAATCCCGCCCGTGTCCTGAACCCTACCATTGTACGCGCACCGGGCGCGCCTGCCAAGGGATACCCGAGAATCGCGGTTGAGTGGTTGCATGGGGGTGCGGAGGGTTAAAAGCTTAGATCGGCGCGACCCGAGACGCCTCAAGGAGGGCCGCGCGTGTTTTTGCCACTCCTTTTTGTCCTCATGCTGAC
>Ga0326727_10010886_pt1 | contig 21448 bp, 16 predicted proteins | sample MB2enrmetagenome_FD_207643 | JGI IMG/M metagenome (GOLD analysis project Ga0326727, IMG submission 207643) | Lab enriched peat soil microbial communities from McLean, Ithaca, NY, United States - MB29MY | ecosystem: Environmental > Terrestrial > Soil > Wetlands > Peat | place: USA: New York...
CTTGTAAAGAGGGTAGGTCGGCACTACACCGCCATTCAGAAAACGCACCACTGACTGATAAGGGATTAGCCCGGATGACAGATCAACTTTCACGCAAAAAAGTGCGCACCTGCGAAGTTTGGGTTAGAATCCAGGCCCCAGGAGATTTTAACCGGCGCTTATGAAGACCTGCCCCATTTGCCAGCAAGAGTACGCTAACGACGTGGAGTTTTGTGCCCGCGATGGCGCTCGCCTTTCTGGTGAGGTTCGTGACGAACGCGAATGCCCTTACTGTGCCGAGCGGATTCTCAAGAAGGCGCGCGTCTGTAGGTACTGTGGCCGCGACGTGGAGCCACTGGTCAAGTCGGAGTCCATGGTCAAGCCCGACGCGGCTGTTGAAACCCCGCCCCCGGCTCCTGTGGAAAGAATCGTTGAAGCACCGCCCGCACCGCCGCCACCGAGCAGGCCCGTAGCGGCAGGCCCTCCCGTTCCGGCCAAACCTCCGCAGTTTGAGATCATTTCGGAGCCACCCAGCAACATGAAGTACGTCCTCATGGGGATGGGGGCGCTGGTTTTAATCGTTGCCGTGGTCTGGTTTTTCTCGCACCGCGGGGCGAATAAGGGTGAGGTTAGGGTGAATCCCAACGACGCGTTGAAGTACGTCTGGATTCCGCCCGGAAGTTTTTCCATGGGCTGCTCGCCCGGCGACAATGAGTGTTATGACTTTGAAAAGCCGCCGCACCCGGTGAAGATCACCCGCGGTTTCTGGCTGGGGCAAACGGTGGTTACGGCGGCCGCTTACAAGCGCTTTGCCGCCGCCACCGGCAGGCAAATGCCCCCCGAGCCCGACGTTAACGGGAGGCCGCTCAATCCGGGGTGGGGGAACGATGCCATGCCCATCGTCGAGGTGACCTGGGACGACGCTCAAGCCTATTGCCGATGGGCGGGCGGCAGGCTGCCCTCGGAAGCCGAGTGGGAGTATGCAGCGCGCGCGGACAACACGGCAGCTCGTTATGACAATCTGGATGCCATCGCCTGGTACCGGGACAATAGCGGGCAGCAGCGCCTGGACAGCCTGCTGATGGGGAAGAGAGAAGACCAGGCTGCATTCATGAAGCTCTTGACCGAAAACGGTAACTCGATGCATGAAGTCGGGCAGAAGCGGCCCAACGACCTCGGGTTGCTCGACATGCTGGGGAATGTGTGGGAGTGGGTGTATGACTGGTGGGACCCGGGCGATTATCAGAACAGCCCGCCGGAAGACCCCATCGGGCCGACAAGCGGGACGGAGCGCATTCTCCGCGGCGGGTCCTTTATCGGCGGCCCCCGCGACATCCGCGTCTCCCTGCGCAACCGGCGCGTTCCCGACAACCGGGACTTTGACATCGGGTTCCGCTGCGGCGGGGATATGGATATCCCCTGAAGTATGAAGTATGAAGTGTGAAGGATGAAAAGGGCGGGTGATCGCAGCGCTACGGTTGCCGACCAAGGACAACGGACAACTGACAACGGACCGCTGACACTTGGCACCTAACACTTGATGTCCGCCTCCGGGAAAGAATTTTCTGCTACAATCTTTCTGAATGACTTCCGAAAATTTTGTTCATCTACATCTGCACACGGACTACAGTCTGCTCGACGGCGCGTGTGAAATCGAAAAGCTCATGGACCGCGCGGCGAGCCTGAAAATGCCTGCCGTGGCCATGACGGACCACGGGAACCTATTTGGGGCGATAAAATTCTATGAGGCGGCGAAAAAGCGCAACATCAAGCCCATCATCGGCTGCGAGGTTTATGTTGCTCCCGCCAACCGGTTCGACCGCTCCGCCGACTCGGAGCGTCCCAACCATCTCGTTCTGCTCTGCGAGAACGAGCGAGGGTATCGCAACCTGGTGAAGCTGGCGTCCTCGGCCTACCTCGAGGGTTTTTACTACAAGCCGCGAATCGATAAGGACCTGCTGGCGCGGCACGCCGACGGCCTGATTGGGCTTTCCGCCTGCCTGCGCGGCGAGGTGGCGGTGGCGCTGGCTTCCGACCGCTACGAGGTGGCGCGCCAATCGGCTTACGATTTGCGCGATATCTTCGGCAAAGGGAATTTCTTCCTGGAGCTTCAGGACCAGGGCATGGAGGAAGAGAAGCGCATCAATCCGCAAATGGTGCAACTCTCGCGGGAGACGGGCATCGCGCTGGTGGCCACCAACGATACCCACTACATCACCGCGGGGGACGCGCGCGCTCAGGAAGTGCTGGTTTGCATCCAGACCGGCAAGACCATGAGCGACACGAACCGCATGAAGTTTCGCACCAACGAGTTCTATTTCAAAACTTATGAAGAGATGTCGGCGGTTTTTGGCCGCGAAGTGCCGGAAGCGCTCACCCGCACCCTGGAAATCGCCGAACGCTGCAACCTGCACCTGGAAGCGAAGGAGCACGTCTTCCCGCACTTTGAAGTGCCCCCCGGAGAGACGCCCGACAGTTATTTTGAAAAAGTCACGCGCGAGGGTTTTGCCCATCGCCGCGAGCGGCTGGACCGCCTGCAAGCCGCGGGCCGCCTGAAATATCCCCTGCAAGCCTATGAAGAGCGCCTGGAGCGCGAGCTGGCCCTGATCAAGCAAATGCGCTTTGCCGGTTATTTCCTGATTGTCTGGGACTTCATCCGCTACTCGCGCGAGCAGTGCATTCCCGTGGGCCCGGGCCGCGGCTCGGCGGCGGGCAGCCTGGTGGCTTACTCGCTGCGCATCACGGATATTGACCCGCTGCAGAACGAACTGCTCTTTGAGCGCTTCCTGAATCCCGAGCGTATTTCCTTCCCGGACATCGACATCGACTTTTGCCAGCGCGGGCGGGGCAAGGTGATCGAATACGTCACGGGCAAGTACGGGCGCGAGAACGTCTGCCAGATCATCACCTTCGGCACCATGGGCGCCAAAGCCGTCATTCGCGATGCCGGCCGCGCCCTCGACATGAATTATGCGGAAGCCGACCGCATCGCCAAGCTCATACCCAACACCCTGAACATCACGCTGGAAGACGCTCTGAAGCAGTCGGGGGAACTGGCGCAGCTCCAGAAAACCGATGAACGCGTGGCCGACCTGTTGCAGGTGGCCATGCACCTGGAAGGCTTCGTGCGCCACGCCTCCACGCACGCGGCAGGCGTGGTGATTTCGCCGCAGCCGCTCCAGGAAATTGTTCCCCTCCACAAGAGCAACAAGGATGAAATAACCACACAGTACGCGATGGACGATCTGGAGAAAATCGGCCTCTTGAAGATGGATTTTCTCGGGTTGACCACGCTCACAATTATTGACGACTGCGTGAAACTGATTGAAAAGGCGCGCGGCGAAAAACTGGACCTCGACTCGTTGACGCTCGACGACCCCGCTGCCTACGAGTTGCTGGGAAAAGGCCTGACGGCGGGCGTTTTCCAATTTGAAAGCCGCGGCATGACGGATATCCTGCGCCGCGTCAAACCCAATCGTCTCGCTGACCTCACCGCGTTGAACGCCCTCTACCGGCCCGGACCCATCCAGGGCGGCATGATCGATGACTACATCGCCCGCCGCTCGGGAAAGCGCAAGGTGACCTACGATCTCCCGCAGCTCGAGGCAATCCTGGAAGAAACTTACGGCGTCATCGTCTACCAGGAACAGGTGATTCAGATCTTCAACAAGGTGGGGGGCTTTACCCTGGGTGAAGCCGACGTGGTGCGCCGCGCCATGGGCAAGAAGAAAATCGAAGAAATGGTGGCCAACAAGGAGAAATTCCTGGCGGGCGCGCGCGCCAACAGCGTGTCGGTGGCGAAAGCGCAGAAGCTCTGGGACTTGGTGGAGCAGTTCGCCGGCTACGGCTTCAACAAGTCGCATTCCGCCGCCTATGCGCTGGTGGCTTACCACACCGCTTACCTGAAGACACACTATCCAGTGGAGTTTATGGCGGCGCTGCTGACGGCGGAAATCGGCAACCAGGACAAGCTGACGCGCTACCTGGCGGAATGCAAGGATATGGGCATCGGGATTCTGCCGCCGGATGTCAACTCCAGCGACCTGGCCTTCACACCCGCCGGCAACGACATTCGCTTTGGCCTGACGGCCATCAAGAATGTCGGCAACACGGCCATCGAATCGGTGCTGGCGGCGCGTAACAAGCTGGGGCGCTTTGATAATCTGGTGGAATTTTGCGAGCATGTGGACCTGCGCCTCCTGAACAAACGCGTTCTGGAGAGCCTCATCAAGGCTGGGGCATTTGATTCTATCGGCTCGCGGCGCACCCAACTGCTGGCCGTGCTCGACCGCGCCATGGAGATTGGACAGAAGCGCCAGCGCGAAGCCGAGAGCGGCCAGCATGGCCTGTTCATCGGCGGCACGGACGCTCCCCCTCCACCGCCTTTGAAGATGCCCGACGTGCCCGACTGGACTGAGGCGGAGCGCCTGGCGGCCGAAAAGGAAGTCCTGGGGTTCTATGTTACCGGCCATCCTCTGGAAAAATATATGCAGCGACTGGGCGCATTGACCCGGCACGACTCGTCGTCGATCGAAGAGATGGCGCATGAAGCGCCCGTGACCCTGGCGGGAATTCTGCGCGGCTTGCGCGTGAAACCCAGCAAAAAAGGGGACCTCTGGGCAAGCGCGCAACTGGAAGACCTGCGCGGCTCCACCGAACTGCTGGTGTTCCCGCAGGCCTACCAGCAAATGCAGGGCGTGCTGAAACCTGACACCGCACTGCTCATCAAGGGCCGCGTGCGCCACGAGGAAAATCAGAAGCCGCGCGTGGTGGTGAATGAGGCCCGGCCGCTCGAGGCCGCGGTGAATGGCGCCAAAACCCAGTTGCGCATTCGCCTCAATCTGAGTGTGCCGCAGGAAGGCCGCCTGGATGAACTCGCCAATATTTTGAGCGCTTATCCGGGGGAGAGTCCGATAGTGTTTGAGCTGGCACGCCCCGGCGACTTTGTGGCGCGCATCCAATCACGCGCCCCCCGTGGGGTAAAGACCGATGATGAATTGCTGAACCGGCTGCGCGAACTTTGCGGCGATGAAGCGATTCGACTGGAAAAACCGGCGCCCGGGATGTAGGGTGGGAATACAGGAGTTTGTAACGATATGGCAAACGCACCAAACGACCAGGCGATTGCGCAGGAACTGGAAAAGCAGATCGCGGAGCTCGAGGGCACTTCCAGTTCGGCCGCCTCACAGGAAGAAATCGAGCGCCTGCGCCAGCAGGTTGTGGCCTTAAGGCAGAAAGTGTCCGGTCCGCCGCAGGACGCCTGGGAACGCGTCCTCATCGCCCGCCATCCGCAACGGCCTTATACCCTCGATTACATTCAGATGCTCTGCACCGATTTTCTGGAGTTGCACGGTGACCGGCGCTTTGCCGACGATGCCGCCATGGTGACGGGCTTCGCGCAATTTGAAGATCGCCCCATTGTCGTGGTTGGGCACCAGAAGGGCCGCGACACCAAACAGAAACTCCTGCGCAATTTCGGTATGGCCAATCCGGAAGGCTATCGGAAGGCCCTGCGCGTGATGGAACTCGGCTCCAAATTCGGCTTGCCCATCCTTTGTTTCATCGACACCCCCGGCGCGTATCCGGGTATCGGGGCAGAGGAGCGCGGGCAGGCAGAAGCCATCGCTTATAATTTGAAGGAAATCTGCAAACTTGTTGTGCCCATTGTGGTTCTGGTCCACGGGGAGGGCGGCAGCGGCGGCGCGCTGGGCATCGCCGTGGGTGACGAAGTGCTGATGCACGAAAACTCCATCTACTCGGTCATTTCGCCCGAAAGCTGCTCGTCCATCCTGTGGCGCGACTGGGACCACAAGCAAGAAGCGGCGCGCGTACTGAAATTGACCGCAGAAGACCTCTATCGAATGCAGATTGTGGATCAAGTGGTGCCAGAGCCTGCGGGCGGCGCCCATACGAACCATGCGCAGACGGCGGAGATCCTGCGGCCGATTCTGCGCAACTGCTTCGACCGGCTGGGCAAATTGTCAGTGGCCGATCTCCTGAAACGCCGCCAGGAAAAGCTGCGCCGTCTGGCGACGTTTGTCACCGAGTAACATGGGCAATCCTCTCTTTCGTGACTTTGAAAGGCTGGTCAACATCACGGTGCTGGGAAAGGCTTTCCAAGTGCCGGAGAAGAACACCTGCCTGCGCGCCTTTCAGTACATTAGTCCGGAAACGATTCCCTACGGCCGCTTTTGCTGGAACCAGGAATGCCAGCTTTGCCGAATTTCTTACACTATGGCGAGCCAGCCGGACGCCCCTCCGCGAGCCGTGCTGGCCTGTAAGGTCCTTGTTGCCGAGGGGATGCAGATAACTGAACTCTCCGACGAACTCCGCTACAACCTGATGGGGGTGATCCGCCCTTCCGAACCGCGGGTATCTTACGACGAGTTTGATGAACAACGTCAAGCCACTGAATGACATATTGTCCGCTTCTAGAATCCAATGGATCGGCCCTGAAGTCCGCCAATCTCTCCTAACAATTTGAATAATCAGTAGTTATCAGGATTTACCCTTCGACTCGCGCCCGAACCATTTGGGGCAGTGAAATTCACCATTCAATGAAATAGAATGTACATTGCTGTTCGTCAAGAAGCATTATGACGGGCGTCAGGCTTAGGATATCCATACCCTGAGGGCTTCAGGGCAAATTAGTTCGTCGGGGCGATGCTGGGTTCAACCAAGAGTCGAGTTTCCTATAGCACTGCTTTACGCGGAGGACTGTTGATATCCGAAGTAAAAAGCGCGGTCGTGTATCCCCACCCTAGGTTTCCATCCTTAATTTCCAGACGAGGTGACGCATGAGTACTGTTCCCTTTAATGAAGCGCCCCACGGCAGCGGGGGCCTGATTCAAATTTCGTCGAAAGAGGAGCTCATCCGCCAGAAGCTCGAAGACGAACGGCGGCGCCTCGAAAAGGAGGCGGGCATCGAGAAGCGGGCGGTGCAGCAATTCCACAAGCCCATCGAGCGCGCTTTTACCAAGTCGCAGCGCGATCAAACCACCATTCTCTTCGGCGGCCTCACCTGGAAACACGAAAAGCTGATCCATGGCGCGCTGGAAGGCCTCGGCTACAATTGCGAGGCCGTGCCGGTGCCCAACAAGCGGGCCTTCCAGTTGGGCAAAGAGTATGGCAACAACGGCCAATGCAATCCCACCTACTTCACCGTCGGCAACCTCGTGCAATTTGCCCAGAGTCTGGAAGAGAAGGGCATGACCAAGCAGGAAATCATCGATCGCTACGTCTTCTTCACCGCCGGCGCGTGCGGGCCCTGCCGCTTCGGAATGTACGAGGCCGAGTATCGCCTGGCGCTGCGCAACGCGGGCTTTGACGGTTTCCGCGTGCTGTTGTTTCAGCAATCGGGCGGGCTCAACCAGGCCGAGGCGGAAGCCGGCCTGGAAATGAACCTCGACTTCTTCCTGAACATCCTCAACGCCCTGAACATCGGGGACGTGCTGAACGACGTGGCCTATCAGATTCGTCCTTTCGAGGTGAATGCCGGTGAAACCGATCGCGTCCTCGACGAATGCATGGACATGCTGCAAGAGGTGATGCGCCGCAAGCGTCCCTGGACGCTGGAAGGCAAGCTCGCTTCCCTGATCGGCAAGACGAACTTTGCCGGCACCGCGGAATACCTGGGCAAATTTCTGAACCAGCTTTACGGCGACGATTACACGGCGGCCCTCAATGAAGTGCGCGACAAATTTAACACCATTCCCATTGACCGCACCCGCGTGAAGCCCGTCGTCAAGATCACCGGCGAATTCTGGGCGCAAACCACCGAGGGTGACGGCAACTTCAACATGTTCAAATTCCTCGAGAAGGAAGGCGCGCAGGTTCTGGTGGAGCCCATCGGCACCTGGATCATGTACATGATTCACCAGGCCAAGCAGCAGATCCGCGATCAGCGCGGGCTGGATTTGATTCAGAAAAATGTTCCCAAGTGGAACCTCAAAGAAATTTTCGGCAGCCACTTGAACACGCAGCAGCGGCTGGCCAAGCTCACCGTGGCGGAGGGGATATTCAAGCGCGAATACCACCGCTTGATTGACGCTTTGGGCGGCATTGCGCATCACCTGACCGATCAGTATGAACTCCAGCGCCTCGGCCATCCCTTCTACAATTCGCGGGCGGGCGGCGGCGAAGGCCACCTGGAAGTGGCCAAGAACATTTACTACTCGAACAAAGACCTTGCCCACATGGTCTTGAGCCTCAAGCCCTTCGGTTGCATGCCCTCCACGCAGTCGGACGGCGCGCAGTCGGCGGTGGTTTCAACTTACAAGGACATGATTTTCATCCCCGTTGAAACCTCGGGCGAAGGCGATGTGAACGCCCACAGCCGCGTGCAGATGGCGTTGGGCGAGGCGAAGGTCAGGGCCAAGAACGAAATCAAGCGCGTGCTCGACGAGACGGGCACCACCCTCGAAGACGTCCGCGCCTTTGTGCAAGACCATCCTGAAATGCAGCAGGCCATGTACAAGTACGGGCACCATAAAGGCGTGGTGGGAGTGGCAGCGAACTTTGTCATGCACGCCGCCGAGCGCATGAAGGCCGAAAAGCGCGAGACTGTCAGTTGTCAGTCGTCAGTTGTCAGTAACAGCACCTTGCGGGCGGTAGCGCAACGTGGTCCGAAGGGGGCACCCAAGCTGGAGCGGCGGTCTCCGACCGCCGGACCGTCGATCGGAGATCGACGCTACAGTTCGGCGCGCATAGAGCGCCGCCACTGAATCAGGAGGTATCCGACATGGCAGGAAATGTGAAAGCAGTTGCCGAAGGTGACCACACCATTACGGCTCACTTGTCGGTGCGGGAAGCGTCCAAGGCCATTGAGTTTTACCAGAAGGCTTTTGGCGCTCAACTTTTGTTCGTCCACAAGATGCCCGACGGCAAAGTCATGCACGCCACGCTGAAAATCGGCGATTCAAAACTGATGCTCGCCGACGAATTCCCCGGCATGGGTGCGAAATCCCCTCAGGCGCTGGGCGGCAGCCCGGTGACGCTCAGTCTCACGGTGGAAGACGTGGACGCCTTGTGGAAACAGGCCGTGGCCGCCGGCGCCAAGGTTACGATGCCGCTGGCCAACCAGTTTTGGGGCGACCGCTATGGCCATCTGGAAGATCCCTTTGGCCAGACGTGGGCTCTCCTTTCGCACGTTGAAGATGTGCCGCGCGAAGAGATGGAACGCCGCGCCACCGCCATCTTCGGTGAGATGGCGAAAAAGGCAGGAGTCTAAAACAAGACTCTCACCGCAGAGGCGCGGAGGCGCAGAGATTTGAAAACGAGACGATTTTTCTCTGCGTCTCAGCGCCTCAGCGGTAAAAACTGAATCTTGAATCCGGGGAAAACGCAATCCCCGCCTAGGAGCGACAGATGCCTGAAGCAGATCCCAAGAACTTGATCGTCGGCTTTGATGTCGGCTCGACCACGGTGAAATCCGTGGTGGTGGACGCCTCGACGGATCAGATCCTCTGGAGCGACTACCAGCGCCACGACACCAAGCAGCCGGAAAAGTGCCTGGAATTCCTGAAGCGCATGGAAGCCGAAGCGGGCATCAAGGCGGGGGAGAGCCGCGTTTTCGTAACGGGCAGCGGGGGCGGGCCGGTGGGCGCCCACATTGGCGCCAAGTTCGTTCAGGAAGTGAATGCCGTTTCCCTCGCCGTCGAGAAGCTCTATCCCGAATGCGGTTCGGTGGTGGAGTTGGGCGGGCAGGATGCCAAGATCATCATCTTCAAGGAAGATCCGGAGACCGGACGCAAAAAGAAAATCCCTTCCATGAACGACAAGTGCGCGGGCGGTACGGGCGCCGTGATCGACAAGATCAATGCCAAGGTGCGGATTCCTGCCGAAGAGCTTTGCAACATGGGATATATGGGCCTGAAGCTGCACCCGGTGGCAGGGAAGTGCGGCGTGTTCGCGGAGACGGATATCAACGGTTTGCAGAAGAGTGGGGTTCCGCCCGCCGAGCTTATGGCCTCCCTGTTTGAGGCGATCATCCAGCAGAACCTGGCGGTGCTGACGCGCGGCAATACGCTGCGCCCCACGGTGCTGCTGCTCGGGGGTCCCAATACCTACATCAAGGGCATGCAGGATTGCTGGAAGTTCAACATCCCGAAAGTTTGGGAGGAGCGCAACTTCCCCCTGCCCGAGGGCAAGGATCCCAAGGACCTTATTATGGTCCCGGACAACGCCCAGTATTTTGCCGCTTTGGGTTGCGTCCGCTTCGCCATGGATGAGGACTCGAATGTCGGCATCTACAAGGGCTACGAAAAGCTGGAGTGGTACATCAACTACGGCCGCTTGGAAGAGAAACAGAAAAAAGGCGGCAGCGGATTGTACAAATCGGAAGGCGAGCTGAGCGAGTTCAAGGACCGGTACAAGCCCAAGAAGTTCGTTCCCCACACCTTCCAGCCCGGCCAGCACGTGCAAGCTTTCATGGGCATCGATGGTGGCTCCACCTCCACCAAAGCCGTCCTCGTAAATCACCAGGGTGAGGTGATGGTGAAATGCTACCAGCTTTCCAAGGGCAATCCCCTGGAAGACACCATGGAGATGTTCGCGAACCTGAAGAAGCAGGTGGAATCACAGGGCGCGACGCTGGAACTGCTGGGCGTGGGCTCCACGGGTTACGCCAAGGACATCCTGAAGGACGTGCTGAACGCGGACGTGGCGCTGGTGGAAACCGTGGCGCACACTCAGGCTGCCCTGCACTTCTATCCGCACGCCGACGTCATCTGCGACGTGGGCGGCCAGGACATCAAGCTCATTATCCTGCAAGACGGCCGGGTGAAGGATTTCAAGCTGAATACGCAGTGTTCCGCCGGGAATGGTTATTTCCTGCAATCCACCTGTGTGGGCTTTGGCCACGACGTCATGAATTACGCGGACCTTGCCTTCAGCGCCAAGGCCATGCCCATGTTCGGATACGGCTGCGCGGTGTTCATGCAGTCGGACATTGTCGATTTCCAGCGCCAGGGGTGGAAGCCCGAGGAGATCATGGCGGGCTTGGCCAATGTGCTGCCCAAGAACATCTGGCTCTACGTTTCGCAGATTCCCAACTTGGCGTCGCTCGGTAACACCTTCATTCTGCAAGGTGGCACGCAGCACAACCTGGCGGCAGTGAAATCCCAGGTGGATTTCATTGAGTCGCGCTTCAAGGACAAGGGCGCCAAGCCCAACGTCATCGTGCACGAGCACTGCGGCGAAGCAGGCGCCATCGGCTCCGCCATCGAAGCGCGCCGCTTGTACAATAACGGCCACCGCACCAGCTTTGTGGGATTCGAGGCCGTCGAAAAGATCACCTACATCACCCACCGCAACGAGGGCACGCGCTGCTACTTCTGCAAGAACAAGTGCATGCGGACGTTCATCGACGTGAAGATTGCCAGCTCCGATGAATCGTGGAAGAAGTCCAAGATCCCCATACCGGTCGGCGTCAAGCGCCTGATCGTGGGCAACAGTTGCGAAAAGGGCCTGGTGGAAGACGTGGCCGACATGCGCGAAATCAAGAAGGGCCTGGACGCCGCCAAGAAAGAAAATCCCAACATGGTGGAAGTGGCTGCCAAGGCTGCCTTCAAATCCTACGCGCCGAAGGTGGTGGCGGACCCGCTGCCCAAGCTTGCGATCACGGCCAGGCAAAAGAAGCGCGTGGAATTGATGAAGAAACGCGCCAGCCTGCGCATCGGCATTCCGCGCATCCTCAACATGTACACGGTGAATCCCATTTTCAGCGCTTACTTTGAAGCCCTGGGGATTCCCGCCGAGAACCTGATTTATTCCGACTATACCAACGAGCAACTTTACAAGGAAGGCGCCAAGCGCGGGGCCATCGATCCCTGCTTCCCTTCGAAGGTGGGCATTCCCCACGTGCACAACATGCTGGCCGTGCACCACAAGAAGAAGCCGCTCGACATCATTTTCTGCCCCATGATTGACGATCTGCCGAGCGACATGAAGCACGCGCAATCCCACCGTTCCTGCCCCACGGTGGCCTCGACGCCGGAAGCTGTGAAGGCAGCCTTCACCAAGGAAGGGGATATTTTCAAGGAGAATAACCTTATTTTCCTCGACACCTTCGTGAATCCCGGCAAACCGGCGCTGCTGACCAAGCAGATGTACGAGCAGTTTGTGGATATTTTCGGCCTCTCCTGGGAGGAAAACGCCCGCGCCGTCGAGGCGGGTTTGCAGGCCCAGCATGATTTTGAGAATAAGGTGATGCGCGCCCAGGGAAGGGAAATCCTGAAGCGCCTCGAAGCGGAGGATCGCATTGGCATCGTGATGCTGGGCCGGCCATACCACAACGACCCCGGCATCAATCACGAGATCATGGAAGAGTTCCAGAAGATTGGTTACCCGGTGCTGACGCTGGGCTCGCTGCCCATCGATGAGGACATCCTCTGGCGGCTTTTCGGTGAGGACGTGCGGGCAGGGCTGATCAAAGACCCCATGGACGTCAGTGACGCGTGGAAGAACAGTTACAGCGAAAACACCACGCAGAAGATTTGGGCCGCCAAGTATACCGCCCGGCACCCCAACCTGGTGGCGCTGGAACTTTCCAGCTTCAAGTGCGGCCACGACGCGCCCATTTACACCGCCGTGGAAGAAACCGTGACCAAGTCCGGCACGCCCTACTTTTCCTTCAAGGACATCGACGAGAACAAGCCAACGGGTTCGATCAAAATCCGCGTCGAGACCATCAGCTACTTCCTGAAGCGCTACCGCGAGGACATGGTGCGCAACAAGAATAAGCAGGCGGATGTGGATGCGAAGATGCGCGAGTTCGAGGCAAAACTTCGCGCCGAAATGGAAGGCCTGATGCCCAGCCCGCCACCCGCGCCGTATGAGATGGAAACGCCCGTTGCGATCAATGCCATTCGGCAAATCCGGCGGGAAGAGTAATACTCAAATACGAATTAGGAATTACCAATTGAGGGCTCGGGATTCCGAATCGGGAACTCCGGGCCCTTTGCTTTTGGCGTGGCATTTTGAATTTAGGACAGCCTTTTCCTTGTATAGTTGAGGAGATGATCGGCACTACGATTTTGTACATTCTGCTGGTGGTTTTCCTGGCCACCGTGATTCAATCGGCGTTCGGTTTTGGCCAGGCCATCGTCGCGGTCCCCCTGCTGGCGCTGGTTATTCCCCTCCAGATTGTTTCTCCCCTCGTCGTTCTGCTCTCCATAACCATCGGCGCCGTGGTGGTCATCCAGGACTGGCGGGAGGTTCACCTGAGCAGCGTGATCTGGCTGCTGGTGCCCACGTTTCTGGGAATTCCCCTGGGCATTGCGTTGCTCGCCAGTTCCCATCCGCACATCGTCAAAGCGCTGTTGGCGATCCTAATCGTGGCGTTCGCGGGAAACTCTCTTTTGGGCAGAAAGCCGCCGGCCCTTTCCAGCGATAGCCACCCATGGCTTTTGGGCTGTGGATTCTTTGCCGGTGTGCTGGGAGGCGCGTATGGAATGAACGGGCCCCCGGTGGTGATGTATGGGGCCATGCGGGGCTGGTCTCCCCAGCACTTCCGGGCCACGCTGCAAGGATACTTCCTGATCTCGGGCCTCGTCGCCCTGGCGGGATACTGGTACGCCGGGCTTTGGGTTACCGCGGTAACCCGCGATTTCCTGATGTCGGTTTTGGCCGCGGTCCCAGCCATCTTCCTGGGCAGAGTCATAAATCGGCGGCTGCGGGGTCACGCCTTTCTTAAATTTGCCTACGCCGCCCTGGTGTGTATCGGGGTGCTGTTGCTAATCCAGGCCATTCGCGGGGTGTAGGCAGGCGTAGCGCAGGCATCTTGCGCGCTGTTTTGGGAGCGTCCCGCTCCCGGCCAGGGTGCGGACAGGATCCCCACGCCACAGCAGCGGGCGAGACACCCGCGCTGCGCCCCCCCAAAGCTCATATGACACACTCTATTCGCCCATAAATATGGTAATATGGGAAACCATATGAAAACCACAGTTGAACTGCCCGAGGACCTTTTGCTCAAAGCTAAGCGGAGGGCATTGGAAACCCGGACGACGTTGCGCAATATTCTGGAGCGCGCTTTACGGCAGGAATTACGACAGGCTAGCAGCCGACGGCCGCGCCGTCGCCCTCGCATTCGCTGGGTAACCTCCGCCGGCGGGCTGCCACCCGGGCTCGACCTTTCCAACCGTAGTCAGATGTGGGAATGGATGCAAAAGGAGCGCGGCCGTGATCGCCATTGACACCAACCTGCTGGTTTACGCTCAACGCCGGCATGTTCCCGAGCACCGGGCCGCCCGAAGGGCCATTGAGCGCGCCAGCACTGATCGCCGAGGTTGGGGAATTCCGTTGCCCTGTATTGCCGAATTCTGGTGTGTGGTCACGCATCCGGCAAGTAGCGGGGGGCCATCCCCGGCCAAAGAAGCCCGCGGCTTTCTTCACTCCTTGGCGGAGAGTGGCGGGGCGAACATATGGATTCCGGGCACGGGATTCTGGGAGCGACTGACTCAATTGGCAAGCGATATGAAATTTGCCGGCACCCGAGTTTACGATCTGCAAATAGCCTTGATAGCGGTTGAAAACGGCGCCACGGAACTTTGGAGCCATGACCGAGCTTTCGCCGGCGTTCCGGGGTTGCTCGTGCGCAATCCGTTATAGATAGGCGGCGGTAGGATATGGGCAAAAGGATAAGTTTTCGGCTGGACGCGGAGGACGAGAAGAAACTTCGCACCATGGCTAAGCAGCGCAACACTACGATGACCGCGATCCTCAAGGAGGCCATCCGAGAAGCAGGGAAGCGTTCTCCCCAAGGAACCTGGCACTCCAAGGCCGAGTGCGTGGGAAGTCTACTCGACTAAAATACTCCCTCATCTTGAGCCTCCGCAGCCAGGCCCGAAGCATGACCGAGCGCGAAACGCGAGCCGTGTGTTGAAGGAGATACTCCTTGCCAAGCGGCGAAACGGCACTTTGTGATGCAAGCCCCTTAATCGCACTTTTTGAACTTTCCGACGAGGCGCATGAGCCCTGCGCGGTGGCAAAGACGCTTTCATACCCCGGCGGTGATTCAGCCGCTCCCCTCGCAGCACATTTATTCCGCCTCAACGAAATCACCGGCAGCAATCTCGCGGTAACTTGAAATAACCATCGCCGTAGACGAATTTGACTCCACGGAAAGCACCACCGCCTCGCCGACGGTCTCCGGGGGCACGGGTTCTTTTGTCGATACTCCCATCGAGTGGGGAGGAAGGACCTTGTAGATACGGAAGCGCTGACCGGGCCTGACTCCCGCTTTTTCGCCCAGATTCAAATAGATAATCATCTCGGCGCCAAGAAAGCCCAAATTGTTGTTACTTGCCGTTATTCTTCCGTGCAGTTTCGTGCTGTCGAGGGGGGCATAGTGGTCAAGTGGGCTGGAGATCGTATATTCGGGAATTGCGGCCGGATGAAAGGGCACCAGGATGTCACCGGGGAGGATGCCGCCGCACGAAAAGGTGATTTGGGCAATCACTCCCCCGGCCTTCGGACGCCGAAGCGAGACGTTGCCGGAAACCGAGTCAACTTGTCCCACCACCGCACCCGGATTCAGAGGGATCACCTTAACCCTGCCGACGTTTTCGTAAGGTTTGCCTGACTTTTTGATATGCGATCGTTCACCCGGGTAGTGCATGGTGAGGAACATTTCGTTCGCGGGACGGACTACACTGTAATCACCGGCCGCAGCGACGTCGGAGCCGTTAGGCTGGGAGATGAAGATCGTGTCGCCCTCTACAAATTGACGAACGGGGGAGTGGAAGGGGTTATCCTCTCCTCCTGTCACGACCAGGTCACGGGGCAAAGCGGTTTCGGCAATGAAGCCTGAGCAGTCTGCTTGTGAGTATACAGCGGCAGGGACGGACCTTCCGACGGGTCCAGTTTGTTGGGTTTGGGCGGCTGCCGCCAAAAAGGTAAGACACACCACCACCAGCGCCAAGGAAATTCGATGCACAGGTTTCTCCTTTTATACCAACGCCTGGCGCAGGCGGATCACCCCTCAGTGACGCCGCCAACTACGAGCTAACCCCTCTGAACCGCGAGTGTAATGAAAACATTGACGTCTGTCAAGCGCCGCAGGGATGAAAACCACGGTTGACGCCCTTTCCCGCCTCTGGTATTCATGGTTATGTAAGATGACGGGGCAGCCGCTAAACCAGCGAAACTTGGAGTACGAGATCGGGGATTTTCGATTTTTCCCGAATCCCTGCTCCGAATCCCTGACCCCGAGTTCCGAGTCCCGAGGTTTTCATGCCATTCGAATCTGACAAGATCATGTTCGAGATTTACCGGGAGACGACTTACACGGGCAAATACCGCGTGGTCTACTTCACGGAGTTGCAGGATCACAACAAGGAGACCGAGATCAGCCGGGCCATGGCGGGCGAGCATTTCTACGATGGCTTCATTCGCCAGTATCGCAAGGATCAGGCCAAGGAAATGATCGAGAAAATCCTGGCGCGCATGAACGAGGGCGAGAAGTTGACCGCCGAGCAGGTGGAATCGGAAATCAAAGCTTTCATTCCCGTATAAAGAAAGTTGTCAGTCATCAGTTCTCAGTCGACAGTTCTCAGGAAAGACCGCTCGGTGCGGCGGCTTGGTTGATGACTGAAAACTGATGACTGAGGACTTTAGTTCTCACTAACCACTAGCCACTAACCACTGGCCACTCCTATGTCGGACCGCTATTGGCGAGACAACGTCATCCAGCCCGCGCTCAACCACGACGTGGAAGCCGCCGTCTCCGAACAACAGGCCATCCTGGCGAGTGACCCCAACAATGCCCAAGCCTATTTTGCGCTGGGAACGCTCCGCCACTTTCAGGGGGCAACCGAACAGGCCCTCCAATATTTCCAGAAATCCACTGAACTGGATTCCCGTAATCCGGGCCCTCACTTGAGCATGGGCCGAATCCATGCCCTGCGCGGCGAATACGAACAAGCCTGGCAGCATGCACGCGCCGCGGAAGCCCTGGGCGCGCGCGATTTGGTGGAGATGCTGGAAAGGTACCCGAACCTTAAGTAAAGGTGTCAGGTGCCCGGTTTCAGGTGCCAGCAAGTCCCTAACACCAGACCCCGCCCAGCGCACCGCAAGATTCTCCTTTGCACTTTTCCTTTTACGGAACTTTGCGGCCGCCTTCGGCGTATTATGAGGATAGAAACGCTCCTCCAGAGGAGGAAAACATGTATTGTGCGAATTGCGGGGGCCCGGTTCAGCCGGGGCAGAATTTCTGCAATCGTTGCGGCCAGGCCACCACTCCAACTCCGTCCGCGCCACCGACGGTGGCTTCAGTCCCACTTTCCCCATCCCTGAATGCGACACCACCCGCGGTCACGGCACCCTACATCAGCATCCCCCCATCGTCGCGGGTGGCCAGGCACGTCCAGATCCTGGGAATCCTTTGGATCGTCGTGTCCTTCCTGCGCTTAATTCCTGCGGTGGCCATGGTGTTCTTCGGTCATATCGGCATCCCGTTTTTGACCATACCCATGAGAGGATTCCTCATGCCCATCATGGGCGCGCTGGGCGTTTACCTCGCCATTACCGCAATCGTCGGGTTCCTGATTGGCTGGGGGCTGATCGACCGCCAGCCTTGGGCACGGATGCTCGCCATCATTGTCGGCTGCCTCAAGCTGATCGACTTTCCGTTCGGAACGGCGCTGGGCATCTACACCCTCTGGGTGCTGGTCCCGCAGGGCGCCGAAGCGGAATACCAGCGCCTGGTGCGTGTCAGTTAGCGAGTAGTTTCAACTTCCGCCCTGCGGCAGGATTTGGTCGAGCAATTCGGGCGGGCCGGACACATCCAATTCCAGGCGGGCGCCGTCGCGGTGGGTTTCAATGCTTTGCAGGATGGGGGGAAGGGCCGTGCCGCCTGCCGGGGGGGGCTGCTTCGCCGCTTGCTGCAATAGGCCGACGAGGGTGGCAAACCCCGCGGCGGTTTCCGGTGTGTTGCAGACCATAAAGAGCTGCGCGGAAAATCCGGAGTCCCACTGCACGCGGTAGAGCAGGGCGCGCACGGAACGCGCCAGGGAACTGAGATCAACATTTTTCTGGCCGCTGGGGGCCAGCCATAACCCTGCCAGATTGCTGGCCGACTTGCCGTTGAGAATTCCCCATTGGGGGGCGGTGCCGTCGAGTTCGCCTTGCCAATTCACAAAGTCAGCATTCGCATTCAGCGCATTGATCGAGCCTTGCCGCGCGTCGATCATGGCCTTGACGTCCACCAAGCGGCCGAAGGCTACGAGGGAGCTATCAAAGAAAGTGAAAAAGAGGTCATTCGGGTCGCTGCCGGAACCGAACGCGTAGAGGTTGGCGCCATTGTACTCGCGGACCGGGAGCCCGGTGTGGTCGAAATATTGTTGGATGAGGGCAGGCTGGAATCGCCCCGCCGCCAATCCCAGAAAACCCGCCGGGCCCACCATCTCCCCGCGCCACCCGAGCATGACCTCGTCGATGTCCTTCTCCGGCTCAATCCCCATGGGACGCAAGAAGTCCTCGAAGGCCTTCAACTGGCGGTTTAGAATGCGCTGGCGGATTTGCGAATAAATGGAAAGCGGACGCAGGTCGGCGAGGTTTGTAAAGACCACCTGAAGGGTATCGGCGGGAAAAGTGTTCAGCGCCTCTCCGGGTAACTGATCCGCCGCGAGCGGGGTGGGGAAGAGAAGCGCGCCGAGTCCGCCCAGCAGCAAAACCGCGCATACCATCACCCGAATTGTGTGCGACCTCTGCATGCAATTATTAATTCTACATCAAATTATGAACCCCGGTTAGGCGCAAAGGTTGCGCGGGACTTGTGCGCACAACCCTCGGGGCGTATATTACCTGTCGAGGGAAAGTCGCCGCGCCGAAGGGAAACCGATTCTTCACCCGCCGGCGCCATGCGGAGAGTAAATTATGGATCGCCGGGCCTTTCTGAAAACCGCGGCGGGAATGGGTCTTGCAGCCAATGCGTTGCCCAGCCTGGGCTTGCTGGGGAATGAGGGCGCGGCAGCCGCTTATTTCGGGCTTCATCCATTCATTGAGGCGCACCCGGAAGCGGTCTTTATCCGCCCAACCCACGTCGCCGCTAAAAATGATTCGGAGGCCAAGCGGCGGGAGGCTTCCGAGTTAGCGCGGCGAATCTTTACGCGGCGCGATTCCCCCGGCCAGAGTCTCTCCGATAAATTTGCCATCAAGCCCAACCTCACCGCGGCGCTGGGCAAAGGGCACGATTTTGCCATCGTCACCGACCCCTACGTCGTCGAAGGCCTCGTCGATGGACTGCGCCAGACGGGCGTCAGGGCTGGGAACATTTATGCCCGCGACGGCCTGAATGTGAACCAACCCGGCATTGGCTATCAGGAAATGTCGCAGCGCTCCGGCGTGCATTACAGCGACGATGATTGCCGCTCGGCTAGGGTCAAAGAGTGCCCGGGAGGTGTGGTGTTCCGCCGCACGAGATACCTCGGCCCGTTCAATTATCCGGACACTCACCTGATTAATGTGGCGAAACTGAAAACCCACTCGATGGGGCTCACGCTTTGCATCAAGAACCTGCAAGGCACCAACGTTCCCCCCTACATTCAGTTTTGTGGCGGCCTTCAGAAGGCGATTGCGCAGGATTTCCAACCCGACGCCCAAAGCCACGCGGACGACCTTCAGGACAAGCATCAGCAGGCGGGGATTCCGCGCTGGGACAATGCGAAGGCGGCGTGGATGGAAATGTGGATTCAGCGCACCATCGATTCCTACTCGTTGCTGCGCTCGTCCATCCTGTTGAATGTCATCGAGGGCGTCTATGCCCAGAACGGCGATGGGTTCACCACCGGCCCGGCACCCGGCGGAGTCCCGGATATCTTCATGACCAACGTGCTGATTTTCGGCAAGGATGCATTTCGAGTCGATATCATCGGGCATTGGCTGGGCGGGCATGAGCCCGGCAACTTCGGCCTCTTTCACATTGGCAAGGAACGTGGCCTCTCCACGGCGCTCAATCCTCGCAATATTCCTGTTTATCGCTGGGAAGATGCCGGACCGCGGCTCATCGCGCTTGACCAGTTGCCGCGCACGCCGCTGGCCAGCCCCTACTTGCCGAGGGATGGCGAACCGCGCTTTCACCTGTGCAATGAACCGTACACATACCCCACCGAGCCACAAGCTGCCTGCCTGATGGGAGGAGAATCGCCTGGACTACGCGTGCTGGGCCAAAGCCGGCCTGGAAGCCGGGCCACAGCCCTGACGGTGGAATTCAACCTGCCGCAAGACACGCACGCGCGGGTGGAAATGTACAATGCGTTGGGCGAACGTGTGGGGGTGCTGGCCGAGGGCTTAACTCGCCGCGGCGTGCACGCTGTGGATTGGATCACTGAGCAAAGGCCTTCCGGCCTGTATACTTGCCGCCTGTGGGCGGATGGCGTTTCGAATACAACGCCGATTCAACTGTAGCTCTTGGTCCCCCCGTTCCAGAGGGAACCCAGCTTCGGGGGCAAGTCTTCCATCGGCCCCATCCATTGCAACTCGCGTTCAATGTCGGGGTGCAGGCGATACTTTTTGCGCACGGCTTCCAGCGCCGCGCCCCGGATCCGAATCTTCTTCAGGTCGTAGTTCCCCAGGCCCACCTGCCCGCAGTACACCAGGTAGCCCACCCACGACGGGTCGATGCCCATGGCCTCCAGCCCCACGCGATCCGCCGCAATATAATCGGTTGAGGCAATGGCGATGCGGGAAGGCACGGGATTGCCGGAATTGGGGCCATCGCCTTCCATGCCTTCATAGCCGTCGATCACCGTGGCGCCCCAAGTGGGCTGAAGTTTCTGCGCGGTCAGCAGCATGTTGTAGTGGTTCTGGCGGACTCCCACGTGATACTTCCGCTTGTCGCTCCACGATTTTTCCCCCGGAGGATTGTGCAGCGGCGCGCCGAGCGTCAAGTTCTTCACCGAAAGCGTGGCGACGACCGCGTTGTGCGTCTTCATGACCGCCGAGCAAATCACGAAAGCGTCCGGATCGAGCAGGCGCCCCGCCAAGCGCACCGGCGTAACGTGTAGGTCAAAATCGATGAGAGGAAGGGTTTCGAATTTTGCCTCGCGGTTCAGGTCCACGAGACTGATTTTCTGGTTGCGATACTCGCCCGGCAAACGCGTGTAATGGAAACTTTCGTAACCCTCCAGCGTGTTGCCCGCGGAGGACTCAGCAATGACGATGGGCCCACGAAAGCGCGGCGCGAGGTAGTCGATAATCCCGCGCAGGGCGTCGGCATGCGTGGAGGCAAGCTGATTCACCGTGTTCACGATGTTGGGCTTGATGACGACGTACTTCTTCTGTCGCAGCCTCGGCAGAATCTGGTCATCGATCGCCGTGAGCGCCGCGCAAGCGTTTTTGCGGCGGTCGTCGCCGTGCACGATGGAGACTTGCGAAATGCCGGGGAATTCCTTGACCATCGGCGCAATGGAAAGTGCCGGCGGAGCCTGCGAACTCAGTCGGCGAGCAGGCGAAAGGAGCAGGCCCGTCCCGG
>Ga0326727_10010887_pt1 | contig 21447 bp, 18 predicted proteins | sample MB2enrmetagenome_FD_207643 | JGI IMG/M metagenome (GOLD analysis project Ga0326727, IMG submission 207643) | Lab enriched peat soil microbial communities from McLean, Ithaca, NY, United States - MB29MY | ecosystem: Environmental > Terrestrial > Soil > Wetlands > Peat | place: USA: New York...
ACCGTGAAATGCTGGGGATTCTACCATCGAATAGAAGGAGAAAATCTTCCTGGGGCACTTGAGAGAGGCCTTTTGGGGCATTGCTGTTTTTCTGGAGGATGACGATGCAGATTAAATTATCTTTCCGACACATTGAGCCTTCAGATCCCCTGAAACTTTATGTTGAGGACAAGCTGTCGCGAGTAAAGAAATACCTGGAAGAACCGATTGAAGCCCATGTTGTGCTCAAGGTGGAAAAATTCCGGCATATCGCCGAGGTTTCAATTGATGCCCCCGGTCTCAGGATCAATGGAGCTGAAGAAACCGACGATATGTACTCGAGCATCGATTTGCTTGCGGACAGCCTTGAAGGACAGGCCGCGCGGAAAGGAAGGGAAAAGGTCAGACGACGCCGATTGGGCCCGGGTCCAAAAGAGGCGGCCGGTGTTGTCGAAAGTCCAGGGCAGGTCCCCGAGCAGGTCGAGAACCCCCGGGTGATCAGGGCCGAACAGGTCCATGCCAAGCCGATGCACGTTAATGAAGCCGTAGAAACTTTGAACCTCTCCGGCGGCGAGTTCATGGTATTTACAAACAGGAGCACGAACAAAATAAATGTCCTTTATAAGAGGAAGGATGGCAATCTCGGTCTTATTGAAACCGTTGGATAATTGCTATTTTAGCTTTTTTCTCTATATGTTGCCTGAAGGCGGGAGGCTTTCTCCCGCCTGATTTGGTTGGACCGGTGACCGAATCTGATCGGATAACGGTATTTCGGATGAGCCGGCCAACCATGTGTTTAGTCCTGCCTGATCTGAATTTCTCGCGTTCAGGCTAAACCTGTAATGATTGGCCATTAGATATTCCTGGTTGCCCTGGTGGAGTTTAGATATCATCATGCAGAATTTCGGCAGAGGAAATTTGATGAAAATTCTCGACCTTCTATCAATGGACTCAATTGTCCCTGAACTCAAGGGGAGGACGAAGAAGCAGGTTCTGGAGGAGTTGATCGACGCGGTTAAACAGAATAAGCCCTCCATAAACCGTGATCAGCTCATGAAGGTCCTTCTCGAAAGGGAAAGGCTGGGCAGTACGGGAATTGGAGATGGCATTGCAATTCCTCATGGAAAACTGAGGGATATTGACGACCTGGTGCTTTCATTCGGTCGTTCCACTGAGGGTATTGATTTTGAATCCATGGACGGGAAACCGGTCCATCTTTTCTTCCTCCTGGTGGCTCCTGAGACCTGTGCGGGTATTCATCTCAGGGCTTTGGCAAAGATTGCGAGGCTGCTCAAAAACGGGACCGTGCGCAAGAGGCTTGCGAAAGTCGACAGCCGGGAAGATATCTTTTCAATCATTCAGCAGGAAGACGAGGATTTTTAGCCGGACCCTTTGTTAATGCCGCCTGCTTCCCTTCATTCGATAGAGCGCTTCCAGTTTGATTCACACCGGATTGTGGTTCGCGGGGGTTTGGAATGAACGCGAGAAAGCCTCACGTAATAGTTGTCAGTGGACTTTCCGGGTCTGGGAAAAGTACTGCGATCAAAGCGTTTGAGGATATAGATTATTTTTGTATCGACAACCTCCCCGTGCCTCTTCTCGGCAGTTTTCTGCTTCTGTGCGAACGGGACATGCCGGATCTTAAGCGGATTGCGCTGGGGATAGACATAAGAGAGCGCGAGTTTCTCACAAATTACGATCAGATATTTTCGGCGTTGGAAGAAGCCGGCTACAATTTCGAAATTATTTTTCTCGAAGCTGACAATGAAATACTACAGCGAAGATACAGTCAAACACGAAGAATTCACCCCGCGGCACCTTCCGAGCATAAACTGCTTGAGGCGATCAATTTCGAGCGGGAGCAGCTTGGCGCGCTTCGAAACCGCGCCACCAGGATCATCGATACCGGCACGCTTTCCGTCCATGAACTCAAACGCATGATCATGAGGTCATTTTCCTACCTGGAGGGGAACGAACAGCTCAGCATTCAGGTTCTCTCTTTCGGTTATAAATACGGGGTCCCGCTCGAAGCGGATCTCGTAATGGACGTGAGGTTTCTGCCAAACCCATATTTCATTGAAAGCCTGAAAAACCTTGACGGCAAATCCCCGCCTGTGCGTTCGTGGGTGATGGAGCTTCCGGTCGTCCAGGCATTTCTTAGCGACTACTGTTCGTTGCTTTTGAAACTCCTGCCCTGCTACATCGAGGAGGGAAAACGGTATCTCACGATAGCCCTCGGCTGCACCGGAGGCAGACACCGCTCGGTTGTCATTGCCGAGGGAATTGCTGAAACGCTGAGACGGAATGGTTATTTTGTAAGTGTATTTCACAGAGATATTCATCTTGAATGAGAGGTTTGGATTGGCTCGGGAAGAAGCTGGAGAACTCATAGGTGTTGTGGCTGCGTCTCACTGTCGGTTGGCTGAGGAGATGATCGCGGCCGCCGAGATGATCGTAGGTCCTCTTCAGAACTGCAAGGCTATCTGTTTTAAACCGGATCAGCCAGTCGATGAACTGATAAAGCTGCTGGGGGATTCCATAAGAGAAGTGGACCATGGAAAAGGTGTCCTGATTCTTACCGATCTGTTTGGCGGTACGCCGGCAAATATCAGCCTGTCCTTCCAGGGGCCGGGAGTGGAGGTTGTCTGCGGGATGAATCTTCCGATGCTTATCAAGCTTGCCGGATGCCGCAATGGATGCCGCTTGAGTGAAGTGGCTTCAATGGTCAAGGAATATGGGCAACGCCATATATCCCTTGCCAGTGAAGTGCTTTCCAGATCGGTGAAAACAGCCTCTTTGCCTTAATGGGACAAAAATTGGGCTTCGAAATTAACGTCTCTCCTCTGGCAAAATCCGAAATACCAACAATACTGGAAATCGAAAACGATAGCCAGTTGGAGCCGTGGACGGAAACGGCCTTCCTGGAGGAAATCGACAAGCCTCATTCGCGCCTCCTGGCAGCGCGGCAGTGTGCCGGTCTCTCCTTTGCGCCTGGTTCGTCCACTCGGGATATCGTGGGATATATCTGTTTCTGGTCGGTGCTCGGAGAGATTCAGATCCTCAACATCGCGGTCCGCAAGGATTTAAGGCGCCGGGGAATTGCTAGAAAGCTGATTGAAGCGGCAGTTTCGACGGGAATTGAGGAAAATGCCAAGTCGGTAACGCTTGAGGTGCGGGAGAGCAATCTTGCGGCCCGGAAACTTTATGAGTCGCTAGGCTTTATAATAGTCGGCGAACGTCCGAATTACTATGGGGTAATGAAGGAATCGGCTATTCTGATGACGCTCGATATTATCGATTTTGAAAAACGAACAACTGTCGGGGTATAATGAAAAACAAGGGGCGGAGGGATAGAAATCCACCCCTCTAATTGCTTAAGAAGGGACGTTCCGCATGCAGTGCGAGATTCAATCAGAGGCTCTCACAAAGAACCTGGACCTGACAAATATCACGGTGTTTATTCCGAAGCCTTTTCACGTACTCGAAAACGCGGTTGAAGGATACGCAGGCAAGGAAAAGCAGGCCCGTGAACTGCTCCTGGAATACCATCACAAGTACAGGAACTGGCATTTCGTCATACAGGAGACTCAAAGGTATGCCATAAACAATATGCTGGTGTATCGGAACAGCCCCCTGAACGGCCACGTTATATTCCTGCTGTCGAGCATTCTTCTCCATGCCCTCAGGGAGTCTGAGCGGTTCGAAATCCGAAGTCTGGCTGCCGATCACTTGCTGTCATACTGGTTGAAACTGACGGAGGAAATGCCCGAAGAACTCGCTAAGCCCGCTCCCGGAGAAATCTGTGAAACGAGTATCGAGGATTACTTTCAAAAGGACAGCTCCTGCCATGAAGGCATTTTGAGATACTTTTTCCGGCAACTCGAAGTCTTGCCCGAAGCTCCATTCGAATTTCTCATGCGCAGTTTTTATTCTCCGAGACATATCTGCGAAAGACTTCTAAAGATCTGGCGGCATAACTCTTCTTTCGTTGAGCTGCGGGCTTTTCTGGAAAGGTTTTACAGTAATACATACGAGTTCTGGTTGAACAGGGATGATCCCTGTGCATGGCTGGAAGACCAGGGAGAAGAACTATGCCCGAACGCATCGTGGTTCGATGACTGCATGCCCCTCGGCCACGAAGCTTTCCGGAAACGGCTGGAAACCTTCAAGGCCGAAGTTGTGCCCGAGCCCGACAACCGCCAGGCTGTCGAAAAACTCAACGGCATGGCCGATTTCCATGATGTCATCCATCTCTATTCTCATTTGCCGGGAAAAATAACGGAGAAGAGAGAAGAATTGCCCCAGGCGGCTCATGTCAGCATGCTTCTGCGGCTCAAGATAATGGAAGTGACCGGCCTCGAGGCGATTCAGGAGGACATGCTCAGGGAAATTAACTCCGAAATGGGCAGGTGGATACGGCGAGAACCCAGAGAAAGCCTGGAAGCTCTGCTCGATCGCATTTTGAGGGTCCTGGAAATTTCGCTTCACAACTATGCGCTTGCCGCGCTTCAGATAATCCGAACGATTGGACTGGAGATTCTGGAAACAGACGACAGGCCGCTGATCAACTTTTTTGTGAGGCGAATTATCCGGATGGGATTCCAATCTCCGGCAATCGGCCAGGTGAGCCGCCAATGGCAAATTCCGGTGAATCCGGCTCATCTGTCTAATGTGAGAACCTGGCTCGACATTATAAAAGTTGACCCGCTGCGCACCAGGACACTTCTCTCCGCGCTCATAGTGAACCTGACGCTTGGCGGAATTTTCGTAAGGGATACGGACCTCTTCCAAAAAGACGTTTCCCAGTTGCTCAATGCTCCTATCCGGCCCGTCTATAACCTGGTCAAGCAACTGGCAAAGCTGTTCCCGGTCTATTTCAATCAGATCGGGGCAGAAGGCCTGCTCAGGGCGGTTTCGACCGATGTTGACGAGATCACCGGCAGGAGTGACAAGCTTGTCCACTTCCTGAGGAAACAAAGCCATGTGGAAAGCAACAACGTCATTGTAGGTTTCATTCAGGGGATAATCGCCTACTGGTGGCACATGGACAGGAAATGCCTCGAAGGGCTTATCCCCACCGAAGTCTATCTCGACGTCCCCGAATCCGGTCCTCTGCTTGAAGACATCCATAAGATTTTCGAATACCTCTTCAGCGCCAGAACCATACATAACGTTCAAGACCTGCTGGACCTGTCGGAGGCAGAGGCCAGGCGCATGATCAGCGAGGTGCCGGATGTTTCTGATAGGGAGCGCGACCGCGCTTTCCTCATGATCCAGTTCTATCAGCTTCTCCATGAGAAATATGCCTTGAGTTTCAAGGACATCCATGTTCATCTCCAGCGCGCGCAGACTTTGGGTCTGCCCGACCCAGGGAAACTGCTGATCGCCCTGGACGATGATGACAAGTACAACAAGCTTGCCGCTATTCTGAATTATCTCTGTGATCTGAAGGAAGTCATTTTGACTACCGGCGAATTGAAGATAATGGAGAACATTTATTACAAGCGGCATATCGCCGTTGACATACCCTCAATGTACGGCTCCTACAACGAACCGCGTTTCGACGCGCTCGGACTGACATTTCGTCTGGAAAACCTCGCCAATGTCATGTTCGAGGAGATCGTGCTGTCATTCAACCTGAGCTTTATTACCAGGGCGGATTTTCTCCAGATCGCGCGTTTCATTCCGCTTTTGATGAAGGCGCTGGAAATCGACGGAATTTCATCGAGCCGTCTCCAGGGACAACAGGAGCTTTTCACCAAAGCACTGGAGGTCCCTCGCTTTACGCATTCCCAGTACATGGACATCTTCAGGGGGTTTTCGGAAGCGATCAAGCAGATCATTCAGACCAACTACGAATCGGCCCATGATGAGACCCTGGAGCTTATAATCAAGCAGCTTGGCCCCGAGCAGTTGATCCAAAGATATCAAAGAGAAGGGGAAATAGCGGCGGAAAGGACTCACAGGGTCTCCGAGAGCTTTTTGCGCGATCTTATAGCCCGGACTTTCGGGCTCCAGTATTTCGATCACTTTATTGCAAGCATCCTGACGACCCTTGCAACTCAGCGTGAAGGACTGACCGCGAGCAACCTGGATCTGCTCCTGAGCTATGACCCCGAGAGGACCGTTTCCTATCTGTACGATCCAAACAAAGAAACACTTGACTCAATATACATGGGAAGCAAGGGACATATACTGGCCAACCTGCGTTCGCTTGGGATCAATATCCCGCCGGGATTCGTCATTACTACCGAATATTTCCGGTGCCGGAAGGTAGTAGAGAATCTCTCGCAATCCAAGAAGGATTTCGAGGCCCGGGTCCTGGAAATGGTGACCCGCGTGGAGGCTGAAAAAGGGCGCAGGTTCGGCGACCCCGACAAAGCCCTTCTTTTTTCAGTGCGAAGCGGAGCGGCGGTTTCAATGCCGGGCATGATGAATACGTTTCTAAACGTGGGAATCAACGAGCAAATAGCCGAAGGGTTGATCAAGGAAACTGGAGAAGCATGGTTTGCCTGGGACAACTACAGGCGTTTTATACAGTCATGGGGAATGTCCTACGGAATTCCGCGCGACGAATTCAGTGCCGTGATGAACAGGTTCAAGAAGAAATACAACCGGTCCGTCAAACGGGAATTTTCTCCCTCCGAAATCAGAGACATTGCCCTGGCATACAGGGAAGTTTTGGAGGCCGATGGCGTAGAGTTTGCCGAATCTCCCAGGGACCAGCTCTTCACAGCCATCCAGCAGGTTGTGGCTTCATGGGAGTCGCAGAAGGCCAAGACCTACCGCGAGATTATGATGCTCTCGGACAACTGGGGCACTGCCGTCATAGTTCAGGCGATGGTGTTCGGTAACCTGGACACCAATTCGGGGGCCGGGGTCATGTTTAGCCATAATCCCAGGACATCCGAGGACAAAGTTGACGTCATCGGCGACTTCACATGGGGAAACCAGGGAGAAGACGTGGTGGGCGGGCTGGTCAAAACGCTGCCGCTCTCGGAAAAACAGAGGCTCAGAGAGGCTGAGCCCAAGGAGACCTCGCTCGAAGTGCTTTTCCCGCACGTCTACAAGCAACTGTCAAGCATAGCGAAGGATCTGGTCTATGAAAATCACTGGGCCCCGCAGGAAATAGAATTCACTTTTCAGGGCGGACAGCAGGTTTATGTCCTTCAGGCCCGCAACATGACCCCGCGGATAAAACAAAGCTATCCGGTTTTCAAAAAGACCGAAGATCTCCGTGCAAGATACCTGGGCAGCGGCATCGGAGTGAGTGGAGGTGCAATCTCGGGCCTGGCTGCCTTCGATCTCGAATCAGTCAACCTTATGAAGAAAAGCTATCCCCGCAAACCGGTCATTTTGATCCGTTCCGACACGGTCCCGGACGACATACACGAAATTTCCGTTACGGATGGTGTCCTGACGGCCAAGGGAGGGGCAACCTCGCACGCCGCCATAGTAGCTCATCGGCTTGGGAAGACTTGCGTGGTGGGTGTGAGCCGCATGAAGGTCAGGGAATCGCAAAAGACGTGCACAATCGACGGCCACCAGGTTCAAACGGGAGATTCGATAAGCATCGACGGCCGGACTGGAGCGATTTACTCGGGCCTGCTGGAAGTGGAACAGGTGGATTTCTCGGCTGCGTCTGATTACGAATAGATTCCTTTCAGGGGTCGATCCCTGGGAGACGGGAACGGTAAGTCAAAAGTTCCTGTTTAGAGATTTCGGCGGCTGGTACAAGTCTGTAATGTTTTTCATTTAGAAGCCTTATTTCTGAATCTCCTTTCTCGAATATGAAAAGGGCTATCAGGTTATCTTTCATGAATTGAGCGGCTATGGCGTTGCAGGCCAGATTTGGAAACTTTGCTGCGCAAACAGCGAAATCCTGCTCAAGCTGGATTATGCTCAGTTTGTCGCTCCCGCCCTTGGCCTGTATAGGGAAAACGTAGTGGGCGCCACGCTTGTCCACTCCTACATAGATCTCATCGGTTTCAACCTGGCCTATGCCTCTGACATAGGCCCGCAAATGATTCTGAAGGGAATAACAGGCGACTCCAGTAAGTATATCAACCAGCCTGTTGTATCTAAGAATAGCAAGAAGTGCTTGCTCATCACTCAAAGAGTACATTCCCACGATACCAGGGGTTGAATCGGGGATTTTTGTCTCAGTAAGGGCGGGATTTGGAACTATCTTGACTGGCATAACTGCCGCAAAGCAATACCGAGATCGGCCAGCAGGCCTGATTACCCAGACTCTACCCTCAGGAGCTTTATCTCTAATAGAGTCAGGAAGAGGGGCTCTATACCGAAAACTGTATATGATATCACCCAGATTCTTTGGTAATGATATCCCTGATTCGCGGGCTATTTTGACAATTTCTTCTCTCTCGAAAAAAATTTCCTCTGCCCCTTCAGTGTAATGGGACAGGAAAATACGCTCGATTATTTGGACGTAACGGTTTTTGTGGCTTTTCAATTTGATCCATTCAGCCGGCCAACGCAACAGGACAACTTCCTCGCGAAGCTGGCTTCGAGTTGCGGTTGACAGTCGTGTTCGGAAAAGGTCTATGCCTATAAGCTCATAACCGAGAGAAACGGCAATCTGTGAGAGTAGTTCTCCAGTTCTAATCATGATTCGAAAGAAAGAAGCCTGGTCGCCCACCACATACGCCAGGCATGCTCCGGGTGCAAGCGCCTGCCGCAGATTTGCAAGGTGGCGGGCCATTCCGCCGAAATATTGCTTCGTAACTTTGGCGTAGAGCCGTTCAAATCCGCTGGTCTTGTTAAGTTCAACCCGCCTGGCCTCTATCCTATCCGCAAGCATCGAGATTTCAGGGAAGCCGGCAATATATGCATCATCGGCATCACCCTTGTAGATATTCCGGGTATTTGATCTTATCAACCTCCGTTTAAGGCTTTGCAACTCTTTCCCGTTATTGATAAATCCAAGAATTACCGACTCAAGCCTGGTGGTCCGGGTGTAATCCTTCTCATTTGGATAGGGTGGGGAGGTGATAACCGCGTTTATCGATCCCGGTTCGAGTTCGCTGACTGCATCCCGTGAATCGGTCTGAAAGATTTGACTGGCTATGCTCGCCCTGTCTTTCAGCTTTAAAATATCCTGACGCATGGTCCGAATGTCCTCAAGCCAGCTCAGCAGTACCGGGGCATCGGCTTTTATCTTTCCTATTCCGACCTCGGGTCCGAAATTGAGGTTGCTCGCCGTGAAAACCAGTGTCTTGGCTAATGCAAGAAATTCATGGTTCCTAAATGCCGGGGATCTCGCTTCATTCAAAGCCGAAAGGAGCGCAAGCACCTTTTTCAAGGGCTTTTGGCTGATAGATCCTCTAAGAAGGATCTTTTCAGCATCAGCCGAGAGTTCCATGTCGATTTTGTCGCTCTCGATCTTCTCTTCGGCAATTTCGACGATTCTTGCGGCATGGTTTGCAAGACCAGCCGGGTCTACACCCCAATCAGATTTAACCATGCTCGCAAAAGCTGTGAAGGTGTTCGCTTCTATTCCCTGTGAGAGTATTCCGAGCTTCTTGCATTCTACGATAGTTGTCCCGGTCCCACAGAATGGATCAAGAACACGTTGTTTTCCCGTTACACCAAAGCGGTTGAGATAGGTCCGGACAAGATGGGGCGGGAACGAGAGCACGAAGCGATACCAATCGTGGACCGATCTGTCCTCAAAAGAAAGCCTGTTAGCCTCTCCATTTGTCCTAGGAGCAAGGCGCACCGTTTCGGACCTCTCCGGTTGGATTTTTTTCATATCCAGATATGTTTGGATCATTTATTTTCTCCAAAGATAGATGATCCGGCTAGGTTTTAAAACTGTTTTTTCTGCCCGGCACTATCATTCATTGGGGTGAAAAGGTTTCCACTCGTTCTACCGGTGGATCTTACACCACTCAGGCGGGGGAAATTTCGAGATGGTAATAAAATGAGTGCTCAAACTTTCATGAATAGCCATGTCCTGGAATTCTGTTACCCATTCACTCTCGACGGAGCTCACTCAGTACGACCCGTTGAGTATTGAAATCGTTTTCACCAAAAAGACAATTACTTGCTACCCCGAGTACCCTTCTCCGGTCCGGCTCGGCACTGGGCCGGGCCGTATATCTGAAATGCTCGGGATGAAAGGTCATCCAGCATTTTTTGCCTCAATTTCAGTTCAAACTCATTGGGTCCCCAATTGCCGTCCAAACATTGTATGCACTGGTCGCCGATATATTTCACGCTGCCATTGGGAAAAATCTCGCTTTGGAACTCTCATTTGAAGATAGACATAAAAGCAGCCGATTCACCCGCTGATGGTTAGCAGTTCTTCCATTCGGACTTATCTTATGAACTGGTTAAGACGAGCGGCCCGTCTCGGAAAGGGATTAAGGAGGCGGCCGTGAGAATAGATTTTAAGGAGAAGAATGGAATGAACTATCAAGATGCGATTGATTCCGCTCAGCAGCGGGAATTCGGGGATCTTTCGTGGAACGATTTTTCCGATTCTTTCGAAGACTCGCTGCAGAGGCTTGAAGAAATAGTGAACGATGTCTCCGAGCTGAGGAAAGTGTGCCGGGATGAATGGTGTGAGGCAACTGAATGCATGCTCGGAGAGGCAACCGTTGCGGCGTTTGCGATCAGTGAGCCTCATTGGGCTTCCGAAGACACTTCCAACAGGCTTCGGGAAATCAAAAAGAAGATTCACGATCTTCACCTCGGCCGAAAGCCGGTCATCCGGTAGCCGCGCCCTGGATAATGATTTCACTGTGAGAGGAAATGGGTGAGAGGGCAAGGCGTCGGGTCCCGGAGTTACGAAGACAAGAGACGGGAGCGGGCTGGTATCCCAAGATGGACAGAGGCTCTAAACCGGCTTTAATTTTAATGTCGGCCCGCTCTTCGTCATTTAAATAAATGTTCAAGTTCGCTAGTCTAATTTTAATATTTTCGATATAAAGTTTTCATCGGGATTTGAATCCCGTTTTGCGCCGTTCCTTTTGGAATGGCTCTTATACCGATTCGATTTTTCATCTTTTTCGGGAACGGAGGCAATGATGGACCAGGAGACAATGATTCCGATGAAACTGGGCATAAATGGGCTCGGGAGAATAGCCAAGCTTTCGATCTGGCACCATGTGGAGCGAAAATACTTCTCGGAGATCGTCGTCAACATTGGCCGGCAGGTGGGCACAAGGCTTGCCGACATAGCACATTTTCTTGAAAAGGATTCAACCTACGGAGCTTTGAACAATTATCTCTACGGCTCAAGGGCCGGCAGGGTCATTGAACAGATTGACGAAAAGTCGGGCAGTTTTATGATAGATGGAATCAAAGCCACTTTTCTGCGCAACTCCAGAAATCCGGCCAATATCGACTGGCGAAAACACGGGGTCGACCTCGTCGTGGATGCGACAGGCGTTTTTATCGATCCGACTATTTCTCCCGATGACCCCAAAGGTTCCGTTCGAGGTCATTTTACTTCGGGCGCAAAAAAAGTCATCGTATCGGCCCCTTTCAAAATAAAGGACAAGCTCCGGGAAATACCCCCGGATGCCGTGACGACCGTCATGGGCATAAACGATTCGGACTACGATCCCAAGAAACACCTGATTGTATCGAATGCCTCCTGCACCACGACCTGCCTGGCATACATGGTTAAACCTCTGCTTGATTATTTCGGGGCCGAACGCATTCTTTCCGCGGCCATGACTACCGTTCATGCTGCTACCAGTTCCCAATCCGTGCTGGACCGCTCACCGGGGGCAGGGGCGACCGACCTGCGCAAGACCCGCTCGGCCTTCAACAACATCATCCTCACGAGCACGGGAGCAGCAAAGGCGCTTGGCCTCGTAATACCGGAGATGAAAAGAATAGGCTTCATCGCCGAATCGGTGCGTGTTCCGGTCACGACGGGCTCGCTCATAATCCTGGCATTGATGATTCAGGACGAGAGCATAGCCAACGCGGTCAACCGTGAATTGATAAACGATATTTACAAAAAAGCGATTTCCCATTTTCCCGAGGGGTACCTGGTTTTTTCTGAAGAACAGAATGTGTCCTCCGATATCATAGGACTGCCCCGGGCCGCTGCGGTTATCGAAGGGGTCGAAAATCACACGCGTACATCGGCTGTTCACATTGACGTCGAGCGCCTGGCCGCCGCATTCGAAAACCTGAAGGCGGGCGATGCCAGTCAGGTAACTCTGGACATGGGATCTCGCGAGAAAGGCAAAAACGAAACAGGCGGTTTCCGGGCAAAATCCAGGTTTATCGAAGTGCCGGTAACCCAGGCCGTTATTTACGGCTGGTACGATAACGAACTAGGAAGCTACTGCAACATGCTCGGGGACAGAACCGTCAGTATAGCCAAACTCATCGGGGCCGCCAGCCTCAATCAGGTGAGTCTGCGGGTGTGATTGGGATCTGAGGAAAGCCTCAGCTCCCAATCAGCTCAAGCACGCAACACAGAGTTGACATCTAAGGGGGAAATTGCTCGCCTGTTCATGCTCCGGTGCATTTTGGGAGCATAATGCGCATCCCTGTGAACTAATCTTCTGGGGCCTGCATCAGCGGGCTTTCCAGACTAAGTCGCGCCTGGCCAAGTTATTCTGCGCGTTTTGGGTCGCGTGCGCTGTCTTGATCTCGGCCTCATCAATTTAGAAAAGATCTTGCATTTTGAAGGGATTTGGCTTAGCCTTCCTTTCGTCTCTAAAACTGCCTGTAATCACTGACTAATTTTAGTTTGGTCCGGGTTTTAGGCTCCTTACTCCTTACGATTTCGAGGAGAGTCCTCGTGATAGTGCGCCATTGGATGACAACCGATGTGATAACGATCAGGAAGGAAGCCTCCATTCAGGAAGCGATGGCCCTGATGAAACAGAAATCCATTCGACATCTGCCGGTTGTTGATAAGCGTATGAAATTGCTCGGATGGGTTACGGATGCGGACTTGAGGGGAGTCCTCATAGCTTCCATGCTGGAGGAGCTGACCCTTGAAGATGTGATGATTCGAAAGCCGCTTACTGCCCATCCCGAGACGCCGCTCGAGCATGCCGCGCGCATTTTGCTGGAAAACCGTGTGGGTGGTCTGCCTATTGTCAGGAACGGCAGTCTGGTGGGAGTAATAACCGTTGCCGATGTCCTTTCGGCGTTCATCACTTTCCTGGGGCTTTTCTCCGATTCCATGCGGCTCGATGTAAAGGTTGCCGGCTCTCCCAACCCTCTGCCGGAACTGACCAGGATTGTCCGGCTGCATGGAGGCGAAATCATCAGCATCTGCCACCTGCCTTCCGAGGAGGGGCCCGAGTACTCATATTCCATCCGGCTCAGGAAAACCGACCTGAAGCCTATCGTTTCAGATCTCGAGGAGCACGGAATAGAGGTGACCTCGGATCTGGATTCCTAGATAAAATGCCGGGGTTACCTTGCCGCGCATAGACCCGAATCTTGACTCTGCTGTATTCTGTCGATACCATAATCGGAGAAAACAATAACATCCATATGTTGGAGAGTTGCCGGGAACTGATTTATCGTTGCCGGCCATGGGAAAGAACCAGCTCAGCGCGGAGTGTGCGGCCGGAGGGGCTATGGTGATGGAAGCCAAGGCGCGACAACTGGAAGCGATTTTGAAGGAAATGGGAGGCGTGCTGGTCGCCTTTTCGGGGGGAGTTGACAGTTCGGTGCTTCTGGCGGCTGCGCATAGAGCCCTTGGCCGGGAAGTGCTGGCCGCTACAGGCACTTCGGCAAGCTTTCCGGCGCACGACCTGGAGTCTGCCGGAAGCATAGCGGCGGATATCGGCGTGCGGTGGATTACCCTGGAAAGCGGGGAACTCGATGATCGGCACTTCAAAGACAACCCCCCCAACCGCTGCTATTTTTGCAAGAAGAACCTTTTGACTCGGTTGCTGGAAAAGGCGCGCGAAGAAAAACTCCCCTTCGTCATCGAAGGAAGCAATACCGATGACCTTAATGATATCAGGCCGGGTATGGAGGCGGTACGTGAACTTGGCGTACGGTCTCCTTTCCTGGAAGCCGGTATCGACAAGGAGACAATTAGAAGCCTTGCCAAATATTACGGTCTTCCTAATTGGGATAGGCCTCCCTCGCCCTGTCTGGCCTCAAGAATCCCATTCGGGCAAACGATCACACCGGAGCGTCTCGAGCGCATCGACAAGAGCGAAGCACGACTGCGTAGCCTGGGATTTCGCCAGTTACGCGTCCGGGACCACGGAACTCTCGCCAGAGTTGAACTTATGGTCGAGGATATGGAACGGATGCTTGAGCGCGGGATGCGTGAGGCAGTCGTCGCCGCATGCAGAGAAGCCGGATATATTTACGTCACCCTCGATCTCCAGGGATACAGGACCGGCGCAATGAATGAAGCCGTCAGGAGGTGAACGGTGAACAGACAGTCGGTGAACGCGGCATGAAACGCATCTATCTGGACAACAATGCGACCACGCGTCTGGATTCTGAAGTGCTGGAAGAGATGCTGCCATACCTGCGGGATCATTACGGGAACCCCTCAAGCATTCACTGGTTTGGGCAGGAGGCGAGGCGTGGCATGGATCGAGCGAGGGAGCGCGTGGCGAATTTGATCGGCGCGTCCCCCGATGAGATCGTCTTCACGAGCGGTGGAACCGAAGCTGACAATCAGGCATTGCTGGGAATCGCCGATACGGTTGGAAAGCCGGGCAGCCGGATCGTTACCACAGCCATTGAGCATCAGGCCGTCTTGAATTCCTGCCGCTATCTGGAAAAGAAGGGATTTCAGGTGACCTATCTTCCCGTTGACGGCCAAGGGCGCATAGATCCGGGAACTTTTGCCGACTCCCTTGCCGATGACGTTATCCTTGTCTCCATTATGCTCGCGAATAACGAAGTCGGCACGTTGCAACCTGTTCGGGAAGCCGTTGCGATAGCAAAGTCGAGGGGAATATTGTTTCACACGGATGCAGTTCAGGCGGCCGGGCGAATTCCCATTGATGCGCACTGGTTGGGGGTCGATTTGATGAGCCTTTCCGGCCATAAATTCCACGGCCCCAAGGGCTGTGGTGCGCTCTATGTCCGCTCGGGCGTAACCGGCCCGGTTCTGGTCCATGGCGGCCATCACGAACGCCGGAGGCGGGCCGGGACGGAAAATGTCGCCGCCATCGTCGGTTTCGGGCAGGCTTGCAGGCTTGCCGGGATGCGGCTTGGTGAAGCAAATTCCGTTATTGGATCTCTCCGCGACCGGTTGGAACAAGGGATTTTAGAGCGGGTGAAGGGGGTTAAGGTGAACGGGTGTCCGGAAAACCGTCTGCCGAATACTTCAAACATGAGTTTCGAGGGCGTGGATGGGCAGTTGCTCGCCATAAATCTTGACTTGAAGGGGATTGCCGTTTCCACCGGGTCTGCCTGTCAATCCGATACGCGCGAACCTTCATATGTGCTGTCGGCTATGGGATGCTCGACCGACCAGGCATCCGGTTGCCTTCGCTTCTCACTAAGCGGGGACAACACGGTCGAGGAAATTGACAGTGTTGTCGAGGTCCTGCAGGAGCTGGTGGAAGGACTGCGTTGTTGATGTTGGCAAAAAAACGCGTCGTGACGGCGATGAGCGGCGGGGTTGACTCCAGCGTTGCGGCCGCTCTGCTTCTGGAGCAGGGATTTGAAGTCGTCGGGGTCACTCTTCAGCTCCAGGCATGCCATGAGTCAGTAGAGGGAGGCTCGTGCTGCGGGACCGACTCCATTGCCCAGGCCGGCGCCGCTGCGGGTCGTCTTGGCATCCATCACTATGTGTTGGATTGCCGTCAACCCTTCCAAGAGGCTGTCCTGCTCCGAAGCTGGGAGGAGTATTCACGCGGCCGGACACCCAATCCGTGCGTCATCTGTAACGAACGGATCAAATTCGGCTTGCTGCTTGATTACGCCGGGTTCCTGGGGGCCGATAAACTGGCCACCGGACACTACGCCAGGGTCGGTGTGAGAAAAAATGGCGATGCCTTTCTCATGCGTGGCGCCGATGCCCGGAAAGACCAGTCCTATTTTCTCTTTTCGATATGCCCGGACAGGCTTTCAGCGGCAATGTTTCCGGTCGGAGCGCTCACCAAGGACACGGTCCGCTCCATTGCGCGGCGCATGGGCCTGCCCAATGCCGACAGACAGGAAAGCCAGGACGCCTGTTTTGTCTCTAAGGGAACAGCCTACCCGGAAGGTTTGCGGCTCCGGTTCAATGAAGCCGCAAGGCCGGGGCCTTTTCTCGACGAACAGGGCCGGCCCCTGGGCACACATTCAGGGATACACCAGTTTACCGTAGGGCAGAGGCGCGGGCTGGGGATCGCTCTGGGCTCACCTGCCTGGGTGAAATCGATTGATGCGGAAAGTGGTTCGGTCTTTCTCACAACCAGGAAAGAAGGGTTGATTGCACGGGGGCTGATTGCCTCCGGTGTCCGCTGGCACGCCCTGACCCCGAGATTCAAGCGGCTCCGCTGTTCCGTACAGGTTCGCTACAATCAAATGCCGATTCCCGCCACTGTCGAGCCGACCGGACCGGCAACGGCGCGGGTCCGGTTCGACCGTCCCCTGAGGGCCGTTACTCCAGGGCAGGCCGTTGTTTTCTTTGCAGGAGACCGTGTGTTGGGGGGAGGCTGGATCGACAGCAGCGAGCAGTGAGGGGTGAACAGGGATGGAAATGAGTTCGACAGATAAGAATCGTTACCAGCGCCATCTGATCCTGCCGGAAATTGGCGTAGACGGACAACTCAAACTTGCGAAGAGCACCGTTCTTATTGTTGGATGCGGGGCGCTCGGGGGCTTTCAGGCGAATCTGCTGGCCAGGGCGGGTCTGGGCAGAATTCTGATTGCGGACCGCGACCTGGTGGAGTGGAGCAACCTTCAACGGCAGGTGCTTTTCGAAGAAAGCGACGCGAAGGCAAACATCCCCAAAGCTCAGGCGGCGGCCACGCGTCTGCGGGCAATCAATTCTTCGATATCCATCGAGTCGATGGCAGTCGATGTGACAACGCAAAATGCGGAATCCCTGCTCGCCGGTGTCGATCTTGTTCTCGACGGAACGGATAATTTCGAGACCCGGTATCTGCTCAACGACGTTTGTGTCAAGTTTGGAAAACCCTGGGTGTACGGAGGCGTTCTCGGCACCATCGGAATGGTGATGCCGGTCCTGCCGAAAAGCGGCCCCTGTTTGAGGTGCATCATTCCGGGGGCGCCCGCTCCGGGTACCTTCCCCACCTGCGATACGGCGGGTGTGCTCAATGCAGCCGTGGGGGTAGTGGCATCCCTGCAGGTGACGGCGGCCTTAAGGATACTGCTGGGCGCCGCTCCTGCCGAAGTCGGCCTTTTGTATGTCGATGTCTGGAATAGTTCCTTTGAGCTGATGAAGGTTCAGAAGGATGAAGAATGCCCATGCTGCGCCCTTAAGAATTTTGAATTCCTGGAAGCCCGCCAGGTTTCCTGGACAACCTCTCTTTGCGGGCGCAATTCGGTCCAGGTGAGCCCTCCGCAAGCCGTGGAGCTTGACTTCCCCTCCTTGCGCAAAAGGCTGGAACAGGTTGGTCATGTAAGTGAGAGCGGCCTGCTGATTCGTTTTAAGAACGATGATGGGGAAATGGTTATATTTCCGGATGGCAGGGCCATCGTTATGGGTACTACCGATCAGGCCAGGGCCAGGGCACTTTACGCCCGGTATCTTGGAATATAAGGCAGGGCAGGAACAAAAAAGCGAGAAGCGGAGAGCCGGGAACAGAAGGAAGAAGAGTTTGATCGCCGCTGCCGTTTTCGTGGATTGATGGAAAAAGATGGACTTCACTGAGGCATTGAGATTAGCGTTGGCCAAGGTGGAACCCGCTGTCGAGCGGCTTGTTCCTCTTCTGGATTCAGAAGGGGACGAGGAGAAGCTTCTACTGCAAGAGGCCGACAGGCTGAGGGCCCGGACGATGGGTGATGCCGTTCATCTCAGAGGCCTCATTGAATTCTCGAACTACTGCAGAAAGAACTGCAGATACTGCGGTCTTCGTAAAGAGAACCTCAAACTGGAAAGATACCGGCTGTCGAGCGAAGAAATCATAAAAACCGCAACGAAGGCCGAACGGATCGGATATAAAACCGTCGTGCTTCAATCGGGCGAGGACCTGTATTTCAGCAGCGAACGGGTGGCTGATATCGTCCGCGAAATCAAGTCCAAGACGGAACTCGCCGTAACGTTGAGCCTTGGAGAACGTGACCGCAGTACCTATTCGGCCTGGAGAAACGCCGGCGCCGACCGTTATCTGCTAAGAATCGAAACCACTGACGCAAAGATCTTCGCAAAACTTCACCCTGACGACGACCTCGATGAAAGAAAACGCTGCCTTTATATTCTCAAAGAACTCGGATTTCAACTGGGAAGCGGCGTCATGGCGGGGCTGCCCGGCCAGGATGCGGCAAGCCTGGCCATGGATGTTATCTGGCTGCGTGGATTGGGGGCGGAAATGATCGGCGTCGGACCATTCATCCCTCACCCCGGGACCCCTTTGAAGGATGAAAAGGGCGGAACGCTCCGGCAGACTTTGCGTCTCATCGCCGTTTTGAGGCTGGTATTCCCGTACGCCCATATCCCCGCGACAACCGCAATGGGCAGCCTTGATCCTTTGGGCAGGGAAAAAGCCCTCCAGGCGGGGGCCAACGTGATGATGCCCAACATCACGCCGATCGATGTGCGGCCGCTCTATGAACTATACCCCAACAAGATATGTCTGGATGAAAATGCCGACAGGTGTTTTGCCTGTGTGGCATCCAGGATCATGTCCATCAATCGGACAATCGGCGCCGGTCCCGGTCATGTGGTACGGGACCCGGCCATCTAAGGATTTCAGTGTATGAAGGCAATCGCGCTCCTTTCCGGGGGGCTGGACAGCTCTCTCGCCGTAAAACTGATGTTGGACCAGGGAATCGAGGTAGTGGCCCTCCATTTTACCAGCCCGTTCTGCAACTGCACGCCCAAGAAGGCCGGGTGCGGGAACCAGGCGCATGTGATCGCCCATCAACTGGGAGTGGAGATCCATACGGTGGCCAAGGGAATGGATTATCTCTCGATCGTAAAAAACCCGCCCCACGGTCACGGCAGAGGCATGAACCCCTGCATCGACTGCCGGATCTATATGCTCAGAAAAGCCAGGGAGATGATGCCTTCCTTCGGCGCTTCTTTTGTGGTTACCGGAGAGGTGCTGGGCCAGAGGCCGATGTCACAGCGCAGGGATGCCATAGAACTGATCGAAAGAGAAAGCGGTCTCAAAGGCCTCATTCTAAGGCCCCTTTCAGCCCACCTCTTTCCTCCGAGTCTACCCGAGCAGGAAGGAATGGTTGACCGGGAAAAACTTCTTTCCATCTCGGGCAGATCCAGAAAGACCCAGATCGATATAGCCGAAAAGGTGGGTGTAACGGACTATCCCTGCCCGGCCGGCGGGTGTCTGCTGACCGAGCCGGTCATCGCTTCCAGGCTGCGTGACCTGTTCACCTGCATGCCCGATTACGCAATGACCGATATTCACCTTCTCCGGGTGGGAAGGCATTTCAGGATTCAACCTGCCCTGAAAGTGGTCCTGGGCAGAAACGAGGCGGAAAACGAGCGGATCAGCCGCCTGACGAAGCCGGGATATGCGCTCTTTACGCCTGCGAACTTCAACGGACCGGCAGCCCTTGCAACCGGAACTACGAACGATGCCGAGGACCGCCTGATAGGTGAAATGATTGCCCGCTATTCAAAAGACAGCGCCAATGGATATGAGCTTCAAAAGGAAGTCGCAGGCGGGGACGTATCCACGCTGCGTGTAGAAGACAAGCTTCCTCGGGAGGTCATCGACGGGTTTCAAATAGGTTAGATTCTAACAAAATTCCATATCTATTCATTTTTCAGAGAACGGGGTGGGCGTGCCTGGTTGAAAATCGTCTCCTGCAAATTCAGGCGAAATTCAGGTGAGACTCCCGTAAGTTATTGATTTCACTACATGTGAATTTTTGCTGCCATAAGCAACGAGAAAGAACGCCACATTGTTTGTAATTAGTTGATATTATTGATAACTCTTAATTAAACGGGCCGCCCCACTCCTGCCCCGCCAACTCCACGTAAATTTCGTGAAACGAGTGTCGATTCAGCCAGGGAACTCTCGAAAATCACTTCACTCCCTCAGTTCAATTCTACGACGAGAAGCTCAGCCGTGCAAAACGGCATCCAGAAGCGGCAAAAGAAGCGGAAATAGAAACGGAAATAGAAGCGGCAAAAAGCAGGGAGCAGTGAACGGTGAACCGTGAACGGAAAAAGCGTCAGAAATCGGTGAGCGGTGAGGCATGAACAAGAAAAGCCATGGCCTGCAATAATCCTTGGGCAACGGCAATTTTTGAGGACCTAACGGAGGCACAAGCCTTTACACGGCGCCGGAGAAGCCTTAAAGAAATGCCGTCCCATGCCTTACATTGAATCAGATTTTCGCTCGATTCGACATAATTGAGTTGATCGCCCCCAAGGGGGCAGGGTCGGCAGTGCATGCGTTGAATCGCGGGAGGAAACTATGAGAGAAGCCGGCCGAAAAGTCTCGATTGTGATGGTCGATGATGACGAGGACGATTGCTTTCTCATAAGCGATGCCCTGAGCGAGAGCGACCTGGATCACACTCTCAAGTTAATCGGCTCCGGCGTGGAGTTCCTTGATTACCTGCGCGGTCGTGGAAAATATGAAGGGCGAGGTCTCCAATGTCCCGATCTGGTCCTCCTTGACCTGCACATGCCCGACCTGGATGGAAAAGAGGTCCTGAGGGAAATAAGGACGGACCCCCGGCTGAGACACATGGACATTGTGGTGCTGACCGGTTCGACCGACCGCGCCGAGTTGATGGAATGCTACGAGCAGGGGGCAACGGCTGTTTTCGTCAAAAGTCAATGGCTTGATACCTTTGCGGAGGTCATAAGGATATCCAGCGCCTACTGGTATAAATTTGTGACCTTTCAGCTCGGGCCTCCCCTCCATGAATCAACCCTCCTGTCCGCCGTGGAAGCGCTCTGATTCATTTCCACAGAAAAAGCCCGGTTTCGTCATCGTGAGATCGTTCGAAGGCGGTGTCCGAGGAGAACTCGGTTATGGTGAACTCGCACGCAAAGACTTCGGTCCCTTCCGCCAGATGTCCGCCGAAACATTCCCCTCGATCATTGGCGAAAGTCACATGGAGATGCAGGAAGGGTTTGCCTTCTCTGATCGAAACATTTCCCACCAGCGACAGCAATTCCAGGTGTTCTTCCCGGTTGAAAAAGTGGTACTCTCGACCGTCCTGGTCATAGTAGCCGATCCGCGCCTTCTGTACAGCCCCAAGCGCCCTGACGTCGCCAAGCATTATCCGCTGGTCCGAACAAATCTTTTGGAGCGAGATAAGGAGGTCATCCCCTTTTTGCAGCCTTCCCATTACTATCCGGCCCGATTTCACGCTGAGCTTCATCGCAGCTCC